>ERZ791810.43-NODE-43-length-169357-cov-14.179177_pt1 | contig 169357 bp, 122 predicted proteins | sample MGYA00510304_ERZ791810 | MGnify/ENA primary metagenome ERZ791810 (study PRJEB30046, sample SAMN00791967) | human gut metagenome | study: EMG produced TPA metagenomics assembly of the A metagenome-wide association study of gut microbiota in type 2... | reverse complement strand
ATATGCCTTATGTAATCGAGCGCTGGCCGGGTGGTATGTTGACTAACTTCCCGACAATCCGTAAGGCTGTGAAGAAGATGGCTACTATCGATAAATTGACTAACGATGGTACTTATTCTAACCTCTCTAAGAGAGAAATTCTGCAAATCTCCCGTCAACGCGCTAAGTTGGACAAGACTTTGGGCTCTATCGCTGACCTGACTCGTCTGCCGTCTGCTTTGTTCGTTGTCGACGTAATGAAAGAGAATATTGCTGTTCGCGAAGCTAACCGTTTGGGTATTCCTGTATTTGGTATCGTTGATACTAACTCCGATCCTACAAACATCGACTTCGTTATTCCGGCAAACGATGACGCTACTAAGTCGGTAGAAGTTATCTTGGATGCTTGCTGCGCAGCTATGCAGGAAGGTTTGGAAGAACGCAAGGCTGAAAAGGTAGATATGGAAGCTGCCGGTGAAGCTCCTGCCAACAAAGGCAAGAAGAAAGCTACAAAAGCAAGACTCGATAAGTCTGACGAGGAAGCAATCAACGCAGCCAAAGCTGCCGCTTTCATCAAGGAAGACGAAGAGGCTTAATCATAGAACTGAGAGTTGAGAATTGAAAGTTGAGAGTTACTTTACGGCAATTCTCAATTCTCTATTCTCAGCTCTTTTTCGCTTTTTAGAACGATATTTATTAACTAAAATATAAAGGAAAGATATTATGGCTGTAAGTATGGCTGATATAACCAAGCTCCGTAAAATGACCGGTGCTGGTATGATGGACTGCAAGAATGCATTGAATGATGCTGAAGGCGATTTCGACAAGGCAATGGAAATTATCCGTAAGAAGGGACAGGCTGTTGCCGCTAAGCGTTCAGACCGTGAAGCTTCTGAAGGTTGCGTTTTGGCTAAGACTACCGGTGACTTTGCCGTTATCATCGCTTTGAAATGCGAAACCGACTTCGTTGCTCAGAATGCTGACTTCGTGAAACTGACTCAGGATATCCTTGATCTTGCTGTTGCCAACAAGTGCAAGACTTTGGATGAAGTGAAGGCATTGCCGATGGGCAATGGCACTGTGCAGGATGCGGTAACCGACCGTAGCGGTATCACAGGTGAAAAAATGGAACTCGACGGTTATATGACCGTAGAGGGTACAACTACCGTTGTTTACAATCACATGAACAGAAACGGCCTTTGCACAATCGTTGCTTTCAACAAGAACGTTGACGAACAGCTGGCTAAGCAAGTGGCTATGCAGATTGCTGCCATGAACCCGTTGGCTATCGATGAGGACGGCGTTTCTGAAGAAGTTAAGCAGAAAGAAATCGAAGTTGCCATTGAAAAGACGAAAGCTGAACAAGTGCAGAAAGCCGTAGAGGCTGCTTTGAAGAAAGCAGGTATCAACCCGGCTCACGTAGACAGTGAAGATCACATGGAAAGCAACATGTCTAAGGGCTGGATTACAGCTGAAGATGTGGCTAAGGCAAAAGAAATCATCGCTACTGTTTCTGCCGAAAAGGCTGCACATCTGCCTGAACAGATGATTCAGAACATCGCCAAGGGCCGTCTGGGTAAATTCCTGAAAGAAGTTTGCTTGCTGAACCAGGAAGATATCATGGATGCCAAGAAGACAGTGAGAGAAGTATTGAAGGAAGCTGATCCCGAATTGAAGATCGTTGACTTCAAGCGTTTCACTTTACGCGCTGAATAATTCTATACGAATAGAAATATACGAAAGCGGTCGCATGGAAATGTCCATGGCGACCGCTTTTTTTTGTAATCTTCCCCGGAGGGAGAGGAGCTTAGCCCACAGGCTTTGTCTGTGTATATCCCTCCTTTTTCAGTAGCTCCAGCACTTTTTGTTTGAAATCTCCCTGTACGATGATTTCTCCGTCTTTGGCACTTCCGCCCACGCCGCATTTGCTTTTGAGGAATTTGCCCAGCTCTTTCAGGTCATCCTCCGTACCGGCAAATCCGGTGATGAGGGTCACGACTTTGCCGCCCCGGTTCTTGCGGTCCAATTGCACGCGAAGGCGCTGCTGGGAGGGTGGGAGAGTGGTTTGTTCTTCGTCGTCATCCACTTCGTAGTTGAAGTCGGGATTGGTGGAGTACACTACGTTCAGTCTGTCTTTCCAGTCGTTGTCTTTGGGTTTCTTAGCCATATATGCATGTTTTAATTTTCTGTGAAAAGGAGTTCAAAAGTACGTTTTTACGGGGAACTTTGCAATCATAGGTAGAAATAATGTTAACCTTTTGTCATAGATATGTTAGAGATTAGAAAAAAAGCACTACTTTTGTCAGTCATAATATTGAGAACTTAAAGGGAAGACTATGAACAATCAGTTACAAAAGAAAGACTCCATGAAAGTGCCGGAACCTACCCTGCGCCGTCTTCCGTGGTACCTTTCCAATGTAAAGTTGCTTAGAAAGAAAGGGGAGCGTTTCGTTTCTTCTACTCAAATCTCCAAAGAAATCAATATTGATGCTTCTCAGATAGCAAAAGATTTGTCGTATGTCAATATCTCAGGCCGTACGCGTGTGGGGTATGATGTAGATACGCTGATTGCTGTGCTGGAAGATTTCCTTGGATTTACCAATATACATAAAGCTTTTCTTTTCGGTGTCGGAAGTTTGGGCGGCGCGTTGCTGCGTGACTCCGGTTTGAGCCATTTCGGTCTGGAGATTGTGGCGGCATTCGATGTGAACCCTGAACTGGTAGGGACAACCCTGAACGGTATTCCTATCTACCACTCCGATGACTTTGAGAAGAAAATGCGCGAGTACGATGTCAATATCGGTGTACTGACAGTGCCAATCGAGATTGCACAGAAGATAACGGACACTATGGTGGCGGGCGGCATTAAAGCCGTTTGGAACTTTACCCCGTTCCGTATACGGGTGCCGGAAGATATAGTAGTCCAGAACACCTCATTATATGCACATCTGGCAGTTATGTTTAACCGTTTGAACTTTAATGAAATCAAGTAATGAAGATTATAGCAGTAGGGATGAACTATGCGCAGCACAATAAAGAGCTGGGGCATACTCAGGTAAACCGGGAACCCGTTATCTTCATGAAGCCCGATTCGGCTATTCTTAAAGACGGCAAGCCATTCTTTGTTCCCGACTTTTCCAATGAAGTTCATTATGAAACGGAAGTTGTAGTGCGTATTTGCCGGTTGGGCAAGAATATTGCTCCGCGCTTTGCGCACCGCTATTATGATGCGGTGACAGTAGGCATTGACTTCACCGCACGCGACTTGCAACGGAAATTCCGTGAAGCCGGCAATCCGTGGGAACTCTGCAAAGGATTCGATAATTCGGCGGCTGTCGGCACATTCATTTCTTTGGAACAAGCCGGCGGTGACTTACAGCAACTGGATTTTCATCTCGACATCGATGGCAGCGAAGTGCAGCGTGGCAATACGGCGGATATGCTTTTCAAGATAGACGATATAATAGCCTATGTCAGCCGTTTTATGACCTTGAAGATTGGTGACTTGCTGTTTACAGGTACGCCTGCCGGTGTAGCACCTGTCAGTATCGGGCAACATCTGCAAGGTTATTTGGGGGAAGAAAAATTACTCGATTTCTATATTCGCTGATTCCGGCGGGTGCTTGCGGACACATCCATTCTATAATTAAGAAAAAATGAAGATACGTGTAGGCTTTGGCTTTGATGTTCACCAATTGGTGGCAGGTAGAGAACTTTGGTTAGGCGGCGTGCGTCTGGAACATGAGAAAGGTCTGTTGGGGCACTCGGATGCCGATGTGCTTATACATGCCATTTGTGATGCACTGTTGGGAGCGGCTAATATGCGCGATATAGGTTATCACTTTCCGGATACGGCAGGTGAGTTTAAGAATGTGGATAGCAAGATATTGTTGAAAAAGACGGTGGAGCTGATAGGAACCAAAGGCTATTCTGTCGGCAATATTGATGCGACCGTCTGTGCCGAACGTCCCAAGCTGAAAGCCCATATTCCCGCCATGCAGCAAACCCTCTCCGCAGTAATGGGGATTTATGAAGATGATATCTCCATAAAAGCCACCACTACGGAGAAACTGGGCTTTACCGGACGCGAAGAAGGTATGTCGGCTTATGCGACCGTATTGATAACGAAAGGATAACCGACTCTCTTCAGTCGCTTTGGGCAAGGGCAACCCCGTTTCAGGGAGCGGCTACTTTTTCTCCGTTTACCACCACATTGTCCAGTGTCAGGTTTACGACATTCTCCATTTGTATGGCTTTGGGCGCTTTCTTTACGCTGATGTTCCGCAGGGTGATGTTGTACAGTTTTGCCTCGGGCAGTCCGTTTGCCATGAGCGCCACGCTGTCTACCCGGTTGCAGGTTACGTCTTCGATGCAGATGTTGCGGAACAATGTAGGGTGATTGCCGCCCCGGTATCCATGATAGTTTGTACGGAAATTAATTATTCCCCACAGGCAGACGTCCGCCTCAATGCGTCGCATATTCAGATTTTCGAAATAGCCGCCTCTGTCCAGATTGGATTTGAAGTAGATACCGTTACGGCAACTGTCTATCTTGCAATCTTCGATATAGATATTCCGCACTCCGCCCGACATTTCGCTGCCGATGGTGATGGCCCAGCGTGCAAAGTGGCAGTTGCGTATAATGACGTTCTCCGTGGCCTGGCCGATGCGCCACCCGTCTTGGTCGCGTCCCGATTTGATGGCGATACCGTCATCGCCTACGTTGAAGTCCATGCCTTCTATCAGTACATTGGTGCAAGATTCCGGGTCGCAGCCGTCATTGTTGTAGTTATTGCTGTCTATGTATACATTCCGTACGGTTACGTTGTCACAGAATACCGGGTGGATAATCCAAAAAGGAGAATCGTATATCTTTAAATCTTCCACCAGCACATTCTTGCAGCCATAGAACTGTATCATGCAGGGGCGCAGATAATGCCCCTCTCCGAATACGCGCTTGTATACCGGGACGGAGTCAATACCCATTTGGCGCAGACGGTTCACTGCGGGACCTTGTATGGCGTGCCAGTCATTGAAGGTTACCGAGCCGTTGCCGTCGATGACACCTTTGCCGGTTACTGCAACGTTCGTACATTGGTAAGCGTAGATGAAGGGGGAATAGTTGAAACATTCCGTCCCTTCCCATTTGGTCAGCACCATGGGCAGATAGTCTGCGGCTTCGGTAGAGAATTCCAGACGTGCACCCTCGGCGATGTGCAGGTTTATGTTGCTTTTCAGTGTAATGGCTCCTTTGATGAAGTAGTTTCCGGCGGGGATGAGTACGGTTCCGCCACCATTTGTATTACACAGGTTGATAGCTTTGAGAATAGCGTGCCGGCTGTCGAAGGTGGTATCGTCCTTTGCTCCGTAATCGGCTACGTTGTAAACCGTATCGGCAAATGTGGGTGGTACGATATTTTTTAGTATTTCGGGTACTTTGGCCCATTCTCCGGCTTCCTTCCGGGGAGATGTAGCGGTGCATGCTCCTATCGTCAATAAAAGGGACAGGCACCAGAGTGCAGATTGTTTTTTCATGGTATTACAATATTTAAAATGGTATTATGTTATTGGTGGAGCTTCACGTAATTCAGCCGTGTCCATTTGTTCTTGCCGATGGTATATGTGTTGGCAACGCGTGCCGAGACTATATGTATTACTTCGTCTGTCCGGTAAGCGCGCTCCGCAGCGGGCAGTTGGCACGAGTGCCGGCTTGCGGTTCGGGAGTTGACGCGGAAGGTTACAAGATTTCCGGAAGCATCTTTCAGCCTTAATACTTGGCGGACATAGAAATAAGGAGTCGTACCTCTGACTTGCGTCTTGTAGGGGTCATCCTCCAGACGGACACTGAGAACAGTCAAAGTAAGATTCTCCACTTTCTCCCCTTCCTTGCCGAGGAAACGTCCGGCGGGAGGTTGCTTGGCTTTCCGTTGCAGGATGTCGATGTGGACGGAATGGTATATTCGGGCGATTTGCGCGAAACGTTCCTGTTTGGGTATCCGGGGAGTAAACTTGAAAGCTATCCAAGTGAGATAACCGGGATCCACTTGCAGGATTTCGTGCAGATAATGCCCGCGATATTTGCCGAATGAGATAATATCGTCACCCCTGTTCTGCATCCGCTTGGCGTTGTATTCCACTAAGAGCAGGGGGCGCAAGGAGTAATAGCACAGGGTGCTTGCCATCCGTAAGGTTTCGTGTATGTCCTCGTTCAGGTCGAACAGATAAAATATGGACTGCCTTTCGGGCAAGGGAGAATAAATCCATAGGGAATACCGGAGATGTCCCGCCCTCGGCAAGACCACAAGATAAGCGCCCGCCTCTTTGAAAGAAGCTTTCTTCAAGTTGTATTCATTTAACTTTTGATACAACGAGTCTTGCTCTGTGGCAGTGATGCCCGGAATAAGCGGATTTGCCATACATCGATTTGCTTATTCCAAATATACGGAATTTTATTTAGAATCGCACCATTAATTCCAGTACAATTTTGTCTTGTTCGGATTCTTTTGCAATGCTGTTTTTGGCGTAGAAGTATTTCTCGTAATTCAGGCGCAAGTCTGTGCGAAATGCTTTGCTGAGGCTGAAAGTGATGCCGCCCGTCAGGCGTTGGCGTTTGTAGTCGGTGACGGTTAGTGCGCCTGTTTCTTCATCGGTGGTTTTGGCGTCGCTTTGATCTGTCATCATGTCGTAACGCAAGAGGAGGGATATTTTATTGAAAACTTTTCGCAGGGGCAAATCGTAGTTGATGAATGTATTCACCGCCTGTACGTCTCCGAAGGCATTGTCCGAATACTGCTTGTACAGATACTCGCCTTCGATGTGGAAACGGTTGAACTCATAGTAAGCGCCGATGTCGTACGATTGTACCCGTACTTCTTCCGGCTGGATGCTTTGTACGCTCAGTGTCAGGTTCAGACCTTTGGTGAAAAGGAACCGGGCTTTGGCGGAGTAGTTTATTTCTTTGTGCCATTCCTTCTGGTTGGTCAGTCCCGAACCGTTGTAAAGCCCGCCTTCCACCGTTATGGGGAGGTCGGTGGGCAGCGTATATCCCAGTGTGATACCCACGTCGCGCACGTTGCCCACCTGTTTGGCGATGAATGAACGGTTGGCGAAGTACTGCTGGTGCGGCGAGCGGTGGGCGTCGATGGTAAACGGTACGCGCATTTGTCCGGCGGTCACTGTCAGCCCCTTGACAGGAAAGAGACGTGCATAGGCATCCAGCATCTTGATGTTCCCCTCGTCCGACAAGTCGATTTCGGCTTTGTAGGCAACAATCGGCAATACATTGCCGGTGAAGCTGACACGTGCGTTGCGCACTTCAAAACGTCCGGCTCCCATTGTGGTCTGGTATTCGTATTTGGCGCGGATTGTTCCATGTATTTCGGGCAGGTAATCCTTTGTTTCCAGTTTGTCCTTGTCTATCTTTTTCCCGTCCTCGTTGTTATAGGAACTTTGGGCTTTTGCTGCGAATGGCAGTAAAGCAATGAGTAGCATCAATGCGCTTTTTTTCATAATTTGTTGTTGTCGATTTATTTACGGCGGCAAAGATACAGTCATATGTGTTGTGTTTTTATGTCATACGTGTTTCGTTTCTATTACAAAAGACCTTGTTCTTCCATTTTTCGCTCTTCTTCCAAAATCTCGGGTGTCAGTAACTCTGCCGGGAGGTAACTGCTGAGAGGGATACGGAATGCTTTGGTCTTTTTGAGGCGTTGCATCAGGTTGCGGTCCGGCACGAAGTATAGTTTGGACACCTGTACTTTGCCGGGGGTAACATCTGCCGGATGTTCGTAGCCTTCACTGCCCAGTGCGAGGTGGAACGAGCCGAATTCGCGTATTGTGACCGATTCTCCTTTGCTCAGTTCTGTTTCTATCACTTCACTGATAGCGGTCAGCACGCCTTCCACTACGCCGCGGCTGAAACCGCCCCGCATGGCAACGAGGTGTCCCAACTCTTTTTCGTTTACTCCGCCGCGTTTTTGCAGCTTGTGGGTTACGGCATACCAAAGTCCGCTTTTCTTCTTGTTGAGCAGGTTCTTTTTTTGTCTTACAAGGTATGGAATTGACATGGTTTTCTTTCTCCTTTCATTATTTTTTATCGTTATTTGCGGGGATGCCGGTCTTGTTCTTTTCCCCTTATGGCGGAAAACTTACGAGTTGTACAACCGGGGCATGACGAGTTGTACAACTGGAACGTGACGAGTTGTACAACCCGTAAATCTTTCGTAGGTACAAATGTAAGCAAAGAAAAGGAGAATAGCGGCTTTCTTTTGTGAAGGCATGCTAAAAAGCCGTACCTTTTCTCTGTCTTCTACTTGAAAACCCGTATTTTTGCAGGCTAAACGATGAATATCCAAGATATGAACAAGGCAGAGAAGCGAGTGTTGGTTGGTATGAGTGGTGGCATTGACAGTACTGCCACCTGTTTGATGCTGCAGGAACAAGGCTACGAGATAATCGGCCTTACGATGTGGGTGTGGGGAGACGAACCGTCAGAGGCTCGCGAACTTGCACGGAGTATGGGCATTGAACACTACGTGGCGGACGAACGCGAGGCTTTCCGCAATGTGATTGTACGGAACTTCATCGATGAATACCGGCAAGGACGGACGCCTAATCCCTGCGTGATGTGCAATCCGCTGTTTAAGTTCCGTATTCTTACGGAATGGGCGGACAAGCTGGGTTGCAGGTATATCGCCACCGGACACTATACCCGTCTGGAAGAATTGAACGGGAATATATACATAGTGGCGGGAGATGACGACAAGAAAGACCAGTCTTATTTCCTCTGGCGATTGGGGCAGGATGTTTTGAGACGTTGCCTTTTCCCGTTGGGAGCATATACAAAACTGCAGGTGCGCGACTATTTGCGCGGCAAGGGTTATACGCTGAAAGCCGAAGAAGGGGAGAGTATGGAAGTTTGTTTCATTAAAGGAGATTATCGGGACTTCTTGCGCGAACACTCTCCGGAGATGGACAACGAAGTAGGGCCGGGATGGTTTGTCAATTCGGAAGGGGTGAAGCTGGGCGAGCATAAAGGCTTTCCTTACTATACCATCGGGCAGCGCAAGGGACTGGAAATAGCTTTGGGCAAGCCTGCCTATGTCTTGAAAATCAATCCGCAAAAGAATACGGTGATGCTGGGCGATGCCGAACAGTTGAAAGCGGAGTATATGCTGGCGGAACAGGATAGTTTGATTAATGAGGCGGAGGTCTTTGGAAGCAAGGAACTGACGGTTCGCATACGCTATCGCAGCAAGCCGATTCCTTGTTCGGTGAGACGTTTGGAAGACGGACGCCTGCTGGTGCATTTCCGGTCGGACGCATCCGCCATTGCTCCCGGACAATCTGCCGTGTTCTATATAGGGAAACGGGTGGTAGGCGGTTCGTTCATCGCTTCGCAGCGCGGCATCGGTATGTATTTGAATGATTAAGAACTAAAAAAATAGAAAGTAAGAGAGATAATGAGAAAGAGATTGTTGATTCTTTCAACTTTAGTGTTGCTTGCAGCAGGCGCTTCGGCACAACAGGATACGTTGAAGTATCGTATTAGTTTAAGAGACAAGGCGGCCACCGCTTATTCGTTGGAACGTCCGGAACAGTTCCTTTCACAAAAGGCTATTGAAAGGCGCCGGAAACAAAATCTGGCAATTGATTCCACCGATTTGCCCGTTTGCCGCAAATATGTCGATGAGATACGCAGGCAGGGGGTAAATGTGATTGTCACCGGTAAATGGGAGAATTTTGTCACAGTTTCCTGCAACGACTCTGCTTTGATAGACCGTATTGCGGCATTGCCGTTTGTACGCACTGCGGAGAAAGTGTGGACCGCCCCGAAAACAAAGGGAGAGATGATGTCTGCAACACGCGATTCGGTAGTCAATACCCCCAAAATATATACTGACAGCATTTATGGCCCCGCCATTACTCAAATCCAGTTGAGCAATGGAGACAAATTGCATGACGCCGGGTTCAAGGGACAAGGAATGACGATTGCCGTAATTGATGCCGGATTCCATAATCTGGACAAGATAACGGCGATGCAGAATATCCGCGTTTTGGGAACGAAAGATTTTGTCAACCCTCAGGCGGATTTGTTTGCCGAAAGCAGTCATGGGATGAGTGTGCTTTCCTGTATCGGCATGAACCGGCCGGGAATAATGACGGGAACTGCACCCGAGGCCTCTTTCTGGCTGCTTCGCAGTGAGGATGAATATTCAGAGAATCTGGTGGAACAGGATTATTGGGCGGCGGCTGTTGAGTTTGCCGACAGTGTAGGGGTGGATGTGATCAATACCTCTTTGGGATATTATGCTTTCGATGATAAGTCGAAAAACTATAAATACCGCGATTTGGACGGACACCATGCCTTGATGTCCCGTCAGGCATCACGCATTGCCGATAAGGGCATGGTGTTGGTGTGCAGTGCGGGTAATTCGGGAATGGGTTCTTGGAAGAAAATAACTCCGCCGGGAGACGCCGAGAATGTGTTGACGGTAGGCGCTGTGAATAAGCGGGCGTTGCTGGCTCCGTTCTCTTCTATCGGCAATACCGCCGACAACCGGATTAAACCGGATGTAGTGGCTGTAGGTGAGGGGTCGGACGTAATCCGTACGGACGGCAATCAGGGTAAGGCGAACGGGACTTCTTTTTCTTCGCCTATCATGTGCGGTATGGTAGCTTGTTTATGGCAGGCATGCCCCAAGCTGACTGCGAAAGAACTGATTGAACTGGTCCGCTCTTCCGGTGACCGTGCCGATTGTCCGGATAATATCTACGGTTACGGTGTACCGGATATTTGGAAAGCGTATAATAGCTACAAGCAAAAGAAGTAAAAAAACAGAAGCCCTCAACCATATATTTTATCTTTAAAAACATGGATGCATTATCACTATACGACCTGAATGCCCTGGTGCGCCGCAGCTTGGAGCAATGCCTGCCCGACACCTATTGGATACAGGCGGAGCTAAGTGATGTGCGCACCAACAGCACCGGGCATTGCTATCTGGAGTTTGTGCAGAAAGACCCTCGCAGCAACAACCTGATAGCCAAAGCGAGAGGAACGGTCTGGTCGAATGTATTCCGCCTGTTGAAACCCTATTTTGAAGAAGCTACGGGGCAGGCTTTCGTGTCGGGCATCAAGGTGTTGGTGCAGGTCACCGTCAGCTTTCATGAACTTTACGGGTACAGCCTTACGGTGCAGGACATAGACCCTACTTATACCGTGGGCGACATGGCACGCCGGCGCAAGGAGATTCTGAAACAGTTGGAAGAAGAAGGGGTGCTTACGTTGAATAAAGAGCTGGCAATGCCCCGCTTGCCGCAACGCATTGCCGTTATTTCTTCGTCAACCGCTGCCGGATACGGTGACTTTTGCCATCAGTTGCAGAATAATGCGAGGGGTTTTTACTTCCATACGGAACTTTTTCCGGCGTTGATGCAAGGTGAGCGTGTAGAGGAGTCTGTCCTGACCGCTTTGGATAAGATAAATTCTCGCTTGGATAGTTTTGATGCAGTAGTTATCATCCGGGGCGGTGGAGCCACTTCCGACCTTTCCGGTTTTGATACTTATCTGCTTGCAGCGGCTTGCGCGCAGTTTCCCCTACCTGTCATAACGGGCATCGGACATGAACGCGACGATACAGTGCTCGATTCTGTCGCCCATACCCGTGTCAAGACTCCTACTGCGGCTGCGGAATTCCTGATAGATTGTATGAATGATGCGGCCGATGAACTGGATGTGTTGGCTGACCGTCTGTATGGAGGGGTTCAAAGCCTGTTGTCACAAGAGTATCAAAAATTGGCGTCGTACAAAAACCGTATTCCTTCTGCCGCTTACAGGTACATATCGGATGCGAAATTTGCGTTGCTTGCAGAGAGGAAAGATATGGCGCAGGCTGTGACATCTTCTTTGTCCGGTCATCGTCATCGGTTGGAATTATTGCAACAACGGCTGGCAGACGCTTCGCCCGAGAAACAACTGGCACGCGGCTACAGCATCACGTTGAAAAACGGGAAAGTTGTAAAGAACGCTTCTCTCTTGAATGAGGGAGATGAAATCATTACCCGCCTGCATAAGGGGGAAATCACTTCAATAGTAACCAATGAATCGTCAAAAAAATAATAGCCCTATGTCTACACCCAAGAAAAAAGAAACGTATTCCCAAGCGATAGAACGGCTGGAGAAAATTGTAAGCCAAATAGACAATAATGAACTGGAAATTGATGTGCTTGCCGAAAAAATTAAAGAGGCGAACGAAATAATTGCGTTTTGCAGTGACAAACTGACGAAAGCTGACAGGGAAATTAAAAAATTACTGGCGGAGAAGCGGGAATGTGAAGAATAAAAACTATTTTTGTTGCTGATTGTACATAGTAGCAACTAATATTTTAAGAGATATGAAAGAACTGGATTGGGCTAATCTGCCGTTCGGCTATATGAAGACAGATTACAATGTGAGAATTTACTATCGTAATGAACAGTGGGGCGCATTGGAAGTATGCAGCGAGGAAACCATTCCCATGCATATGGCTGCCACTTGTCTGCACTATGGCCAGGAGGCATTTGAAGGCTTAAAGGCGTTCCGTGGCAAAGACGGCAAGGTGCGTATCTTCCGTTTGGAAGAGAATGCGGCGCGTTTGCAGTCTACCTGTCGGGGCATCCTGATGCCAGAACTGCCGACAGAACGCTTTAAAGAGGCTATCCTTAATGTTGTGAAGCTGAATGAACGTTTTATTCCGCCTTACGAATCGGGAGCTTCCCTGTATATCCGTCCGTTGCTGATTGGTACGGGAGCACAGGTTGGAGTGCATCCGGCAAAAGAATATCTGTTTGTGGTATTTGTAACACCGGTAGGCCCTTACTTCAAGGGGGGATTCTCAACTAATCCGTACGTTATTATTCGCGAGTTCGACCGCGCCGCACCTTTGGGTACAGGTATCTATAAGGTAGGCGGTAACTACGCCGCCAGCCTGCGTGCCAATAAGAAAGCGCACGATTTGGGTTATGCTTGCGAGTTCTATCTGGATGCCAAGGAAAAGAAGTACATCGATGAATGCGGTGCTGCCAATTTCTTCGGTATCAAAGACAATACATACATCACTCCGAAGTCTACTTCTATCCTTCCGTCCATTACCAACAAGAGTCTGATGCAATTGGCGGAGGATATGGGCATGAAGGTGGAACGCCGTCCGGTTCCGGAAGAAGAGCTGCTGACTTTTGAGGAAGCGGGCGCTTGCGGTACTGCTGCCGTTATCAGTCCGATAGAACGCATTGACGATGTGGAGAACGGCAAGTCGTACGTGATTGCCAAAGACGGAAAGCCGGGACCTGTTTGTACGAAGTTGTATAATAAGCTGCGTGCCATTCAATACGGTGACGAACCCGATACGCATGGTTGGGTAACTATCGTAGAATAACGCATGAGCGTAAAGATTACAACCCTTGTCGAGAATTCGGTTTACGGCAAGGGACTACAGGGAGAGCACGGGCTTTCCCTGCTTGTTGATACGGGCGGACATCGCCTGCTGTTTGACACGGGGTCTTCCGACCTCTTTATGCGCAATGCCCGGATACTTGGGATTGATTTAAAGGAAGTGGATTTCTTGGTGCTGTCGCATGGACATCGTGACCATACAGGCGGGTTGCATCACTTTCTCAGAGTGAACCGGACGGCTAAGGTAGTCTGTAAGAAAGAACTTTTCATTCCGAAGTTCAAAGAAGAACGTGAAAACGGCGTGCTGCATCCTGATGCGTTGGATAGTGCGCGCTTCCGTTTTGTAGACGAGGTCACCGAGTTGTGCTCCGGGGTGTTTGTTTTTCCGCAGTTGCCCGTTACGGATGAGGGCGATACGCATTTTGAACACTTCTTCACGTTGGCGGAAGGGAGAAAAGAAGCTGATACTTTTGTGGATGAACTGGCATTGGTGCTGAAGCAAGCTGATGAAGTGTCTGTTTTGAGCGCCTGTTCGCATCGGGGAATTACGAATATCATCCGCACGGTGCAGGAATATTTTCCGCAGGCATCGTTGAAGCTGGTATTGGGCGGTTTTCATATCCGCAATACTGCAAAAGAGAAATTTGATGTGATAGCCCGTTTCTTTGAAAGCCATTTGCCGCAACGGCTGGGCGTTTGTCATTGTACGGGTATTGATAAATATGCATTGTTTCATCAATGCTTTGGCGACCGGGCTTTTTATAACTATACCGGTCGGGTAGAAAAACTTTAATACATACGAATGGGAAAGAATAAATTAGAGAAGTTTGCCGATATGGCGAGTTATCCGCACGTTTTTGAATACCCGTACTCGGCAGTGGACAATGTTCCGTTTGACATGAGAGGGAACTGGCATCAACAGTTTTTCAAGAACAATCATCCGGTTGTGCTGGAACTGGGTTGCGGACGTGGAGAATACACAGTAGGGCTGGGACGTATGTTCCCCGACAAGAACTTCATCGGGGTGGATATAAAAGGAGCGCGTATGTGGACGGGAGCCACCGAATCTCTGGAGTCGGGCATGAAGAATGTCGCTTTTCTGCGTACCAACATCGAAATAATAGACCGCTTCTTCGCACCGGGCGAGGTGAGCGAGATATGGCTCACATTCTCTGACCCGCAGATGAAAAAAGCCACCAAGCGCCTTACGTCCACTTACTTTATGGAGCGTTACCGCAAGTTCCTGAAAGACGGCGGCACCATTCACGTAAAGACCGACAGCAACTTTATGTTTACCTATACCAAATATATGATAGAGAAGAACGGACTTCCGGTAGAGTTTATCACCGACGACCTCTATCATTCCGGTCTGGTGGATGACATCCTCGGTATTCGCACCTATTATGAACAACAGTGGCTGGATCGCGGTTTAACCATAAAGTACATCAAGTTCAGGCTTCCCCAATGCGGAGAGCTGCAAGAACCCGATGTAGAAATAGAGTTGGACGAGTATCGCAGCTACAACCGCAGCAAGCGCAGCGGTCTTCAAACCGGCAAATAAACAGGGACTATCAAATAGTAAATAGTAAATCGTAAAATAGTAAATAACATGACTCTCTATCCTAAATTGATTTTGGATGCACTGGCAACAGTGCGCTATCCCGGCAACAAGAAGAACCTCGTTGAGGCGGAAATGGTTGCCGATAATTTGCGTATTGACGGGATGAAAGTCAGTTTCTCGCTGGTTTTTGAGAAGCCGACCGATCCCTTTATGAAGTCAATGGTAAAGGCTGCTGAAACAGCAATACATACCTATGTCTCACCGGAAGTGGAAGTGACGATTGCCACCGAAAGCCGTCAGGCTGCACGGCCGGAGGTGGGCAAACTGTTGCCGCAGGTGAAGAATATAATTGGCGTGTCTTCCGGTAAAGGCGGTGTGGGCAAGTCTACCGTCTCCGCCAATCTGGCGGTTTCTTTGGCTAAGTTGGGTTATAAGGTAGGTTTGCTGGATGCCGATATCTTCGGACCTTCCATGCCCAAGATGTTTCAGGTGGAAGATGCCCGCCCGTATGCCGAGAACATCGGCGGACGTGATTTGATTGTGCCTATTGAAAAATACGGTATCAAACTGCTGTCTATCGGTTTCTTCGTAGATCCCGACCAAGCTACCCTATGGCGCGGCGGTATGGCAAGCAATGCGCTGAAACAGTTGATAGCCGATGCCGACTGGGGTGAACTGGATTATTTCCTGATAGACCTTCCGCCCGGAACCAGCGATATTCATCTTACCGTAGTGCAGACACTTGCCATGACCGGGGCTATCGTTGTCAGCACACCGCAGGCGGTGGCTTTGGCGGATGCCCGTAAAGGCATCAACATGTTTACGAATGATAAGGTGAACGTGCCTATTCTCGGTCTGGTAGAAAATATGGCTTGGTTTACCCCTGCTGAACTTCCGGAGAACAAGTACTATATCTTTGGTAAAGAAGGAGCCAAGAAACTTGCGGAGGATATGAATGTTCCGCTATTGGGACAGATTCCTATCGTGCAGAGTATCTGCGAGAGTGGGGACAAGGGTACTCCCGTAGCTTTGGATGAGAATACGGTGACAGGACGCGCCTTCTTGCAATTGGCGGCAGCCGTTGTCCGTCAGGTAGACCGTCGGAATATGGAAATGGCGCCTACCAAGATTGTAGAGACACATAAGTAAAAAATACCCGTATTATTAACTTTGAATTTGAAAAGCATGAAGAGTTTAAAGGTATTGCTTTTTGGAATATGCATTGCATTGTGCGCATGTTCGTCGCAGACATCTGCTGTGCATACCAATGACAAGGGAACTCAATGGCAATGGGAAAACGGAACGATTGTTGTTGAAACTCCCCAGCGTCCGGCAGACCGGAAGAGCGTGGTAGGGCTGGCACTTCCTAAAATGGAAGTGGTACGCGTAGGATTTGTCGGTCTGGGTATGCGTGGTCCCGGAGCGGTAGAACGTTTTACCCATATCCCCGGAACGCAAGTTGTGGCACTTTGTGATTACGAACAGGAGCGTGCGGATAAGTGCCAGAAATATCTGGAACGGGCTTCTATGCCGAAAGCTGCCGTATATTCCGGTGAAAAGGGCTATGAAGAACTGTGTAAGCGTGATGATATAGACTTGGTTTATATCGCTACCGACTGGTTGCATCATTTCCCCGTAGCCATGTGTGCTATGGAGAATGGAAAGAATGTGGCTATCGAAGTTCCTTCCGCTATGAATCTGAAAGAGTGCTGGGATTTGATTAACATGAGTGAGAAGACTCGCAAGCACTGTATGATTCTGGAGAACTGCTGCTACGACTGGTTTGAAATGAATACGCTGAATATGGCACAACATGGTGTGTTCGGTGAAGTGATTCGTGCACAAGGTGCGTATATCCATAATCTGAGTCCGTTTTGGAATCATTACTGGAAAGACGGCGAGGGTGACAAACTGGGTTGGCGCCTGGACTATAACATGAGACATCGCGGTGACGTGTATGCCACCCATGGTCTTGGCCCTGTGGCGCAGGCACTTGATATTCACCGAGGAGACCGTATGCAGACCTTAGTTGCTATGGATACTAAATCGGTAGTAGGAAAGTCTTTGGTTGAGGCAAGAACGGACTCCGCTTGCAATAACTTCCGCAACGGTGATCACACTACGACATTAATCCGTACTGCTAACGGTAAAGTAATCGAAATACAGCATAATGTTATGACACCACAGCCATACAACCGCTTGTATCAACTGACCGGCTCAAAAGGATTTGCCAATAAATATCCCGTAGAAGGCTACGCGCTTGATGCCGACCAACTGGCAGCTTCGGGTGTGGAGCCTAAGGTGGACGACCTGAATTCACATGGTTTCTTGCCGAAGGCGGAGATGGAAGCGCTTGTCGCTAAATACCAGCATCCTATCTTGAAAAAATACGGTGATATGGCGAAAGAAGTGGGCGGTCACGGCGGTATGGACTTTATCATGGATAGCCGTTTGGTTTATTGCCTGCAAAACGGTTTGCCTTTGGATATGGATGTATACGATTTGGCGGAATGGTGCTGTCTGGCAGAGTTGGGTGAGCTTTCTATGGACAACAATTGTGCTCCGGTGGCATTTCCCGATTTTACCCGTGGCGAGTGGAACGTTGTGAAGGGGTATAAGCATGCTTATGCAAGCCCGGAAGAGGAAGCCGTTACAATGAAAAAGGCGAAAGCGTTTACGGCTGAATTGAAAGAACAAGGCGCTAAAGAATGGGCACAGGCTGAAAAGAAGTAATTACTTGTCAATGATAACAGGTGACCTTTCCGGAAACCTGTCTGATGATAAAAAGGTGTATTACAACTTGAACTATCCTATGGGATGTTCAGTATTGTAATACACCTCTTTATATTGGTCTTTGTACGTTAAGCTTAGTCGGTAACTTTCAATAACTCTTCTTTCATTTTTCCAATACCGGGAAAACCGGTCTGTTTGAATTTAATGTTTCCTTCACGGTCAACAACAAAGTATGTAGGAACTCCTCTGATTCCAAAACTTTTGTTTAAATACTCCCATTGTGCATTTGTCAGGCGGTAGTGCTCTCCATGAATATCGGGAATCATATTTTCCCAAGTTTTTAGCGGGGAAGTTTCTCCGGTGATGTATAGGTAAACGATGTCCTTATTTTTCAGTTCTTCTTTCATTGGAACCATCGCTTTGTTTGCCATGCGGCAAGGACCGCACCAAGTTGCCCAAAAATCCACTAAAAGAACCTTACCTCTGAATTTACTGATAATGGAGGCAAATAAATCTTCATTGGCTATCTGACCTGCCTCATTAATGGTAAAGCCTGACTTCTTCTTGTTATTCTCAATAGTCTGTAACAGCTGTTTGTTGGCTTGCAGTAATACTTGTTGATAAGCATCGGGCAGGGTACTGATTTCGGCTTTTTGGGTATCGGTCAGCGGGTTGAAATCTTTTATACCCTGATAAAGCAATGCCGTACGGGAAATGTCGAAAAATACGCCTTTATCTGTTTCCCATGCCCGGGCATAATCATCTTTGTGGCGCGCCGATACGATAACAGCATATGTATAAGGTTGTACAAGAGTAACTTGTGGCGTGTTCAGGTGTTTCAGTAATTCGGCAGGAATATAGTCTTTCGGCATGTTCTGATCTATTTTTCGGAAATAGTCTTCGGCTTCATTTCGTTCCAGTTTTTTTTGTTGCAGGGCGGCTTGTGTCAGCAGTCCCGGAGCTTGTGTTAAAACCTCGATGATATTCAAGTCCTTTTCAAAAGAGAGCAGTTGCTTGGCTCCTGCACTGAGATTGGCATTGTCTATCTCCTGTTGTATGCCTTTTGCTGTTTCTAATATATAACTTTTATAGGATGTTATATCCATATCACCGGCCTTTTCTATCAGGCTTTGGTAGTCGGTGATGATAGCTGTGTTGATGCGGTTTCTGTTTAGTTCCTCAGACAGGCTCGCCATCGGACCGTTGATGTAGGCGGGCTCCCCATAGGGCTTTTTGTTCTTGTGGAAAGTAGAATTCTTTCGGGATATCTCACGCAGGTTGATGTATAGTTCGCTGGTTTTTCCCGGTTCTACAAAGAAGTTGATGTTTGTGCCGAAAAGACTGAAGGCTGCCGGTGTGGTTCCTGTTATAGGGAAAGCAGTGCTGAAGCTTCCGTCTTGCTTGACTTCTACTGTCATGGGTTCCGTATAGCCTTTTATCGGTTCGTATAAGTACAGGGAGAGTTCCTTTGCCATGCTGGGATGATAATCCAGTAGTTTTCCTTTCACGGTAGTATTGCCATATTGAATGAGGGGAACGGGGAGTGTGGCTTCCTTATCCGCCGGATGGACCACAGCTTCTTTGGGTAATATCAGCTTCGGCAGTTCCTTGCTCTTCAACTGTATGCCCCAAATACTGAAAGCACCGTCAATGCCTTCTCCTTCTGTGAAGTCGATGGCAGTAACTTTGGCAGGCAGTGGCGGAAATACTAACCGGAATTCAGCTTCACCGGATTCCGGCATCCAAAATTCTTTGTCAGGAGTGATGCCTATACCCGAACGTAATAAATAGGTTTCTCCATTATTGTCTTGCAAATAACTGCCCGAAGCAATCCGTATCCAGTTTTTAGGACGGTATTTGGCATAGATGTGCAATACCGTAGCTGTGTCGCTAAGTATTATTTCACTTACCTCAATAGAAGTTGTGTTACGTACACAGAAAGGAGGTTTTTCAATAACCCGGTTCTTGGCCTGAATAGTACAACATAGCAACAAGCCGATGAGAAGAGATAGTGTTTGTCTCATAATGTATTGATCTTTTGTACCAAAAATACGGTTATTTTGTAGAAATGCAAGTTTTTGTGGGTTAATTGATGCAAAATGAAACAAAGAAAGAGGATATCTCAATACAAATATTGAGATATCCTCTTGTACTATATTCTTCTTTTATACCTTATTTATTTTTCTTGAAAAGTTCTTTCAGGCAAATCGTTTTGTTGTTGATGAGCGGATGTGCCCAAAAACCGATGAATGTGATATAACCTGCGAATACCAGAATAATCAACATACCGGTGCGTAGTGAAGTTGCGTCTGCCAGCATACTGATAATCATCGGGCCACCGGCTCCGCCTACGATAGCGGAACACAAGATACCCGCAAACGAACCGTGATGTTGCGATGCCGAGTTCAGGGCCAACGAGAATACAATGGAGTACATCATGGAAATGCTGAATCCGATAGCCGGGAAAGCAATGAGAGAAATCTCTTTATTTCCGAAGAGGGCGGTCAGCAATAAGATAATGGTTAATACTCCTGAAATTTGGAGCAAGCGCTTACTGTCAATCAGTTTCAATAATACCATACCTACCAGACAGCCTGCCGTCATCAGTCCCCAAAAGTAACTTACAGCTTGCGCACCTTCTGTCTGCGGGTTTACTCCGTGATATTGTTCAAGGAATGTGCTCATGAAGATAGAGGTTCCTTGTTCCGTGCTCACATAACAGAAGATGCCGAGGAAAAACAGCCATACATATTTCTGTTTGAATAGCGCCACGTAGGAATCTTTGGAACCGCTTTTCTCATCTTCTTTCAATTCGATTTTCGGGAAGCGGGAAAGCCCTACGGCAATCAGCATAACCAGTAACAGAAGAGTGAATACCCAATATAGTGAAACCCACGGCATATCAGCCGGAGTCATATCGACTAAAAGGTCGATAAAGAAGCTCTTTCCCTCTGTATATATATCCGGATTGAGTTCGTGAATCAGGTACGTGTATACCAGAGGACTCAAGAAAGAAGCGATACCAAATACAAATTGGGCGACTTCCGCTACGAAGGCATAATTTTCTTCTCCTCCTACAACGCGTTGTAGCGGATTAAGTACGGTTTGTAACATAGCCATACCCAAGCCTATGATAAAAGAAGAAGCTAACAGGATAGGGTAGGTATGCACACAGGCGAACAGCGTGGTTCCGATGAACGGCATCAGGAATCCCAGAAACAATACCGGTTTCTCACCGAAACGGTCAATCATCAATCCGGCAGGGATGGACATGATGGCATAGGCAAGAAAGAAAGAAGTCGGGATAAACCCTGCCATTGCCAAATCGCTCAGATTAAAATTATGAATAATGTCCGGAATGAGTGGCCCCAGAATGTTAGTAATAAATGATATGGTAAACCAAAACGCCATGATGAGCGCCAGCATTCCTAAATTCTTTTTCATATTGTTTTGTGTTTAATGGGAGAATACCAGTGATGCAGCACCGATACTTCCTGCTTTGTTTCCTAAAGATGCAGCCATGATTCGGGTATTCACGGCACAATCCGCCATGGCGTAGCGATGTGCTTTCTCACTGACTTTCTGAATATAGAAGTCGCCGGCTTCGGATAGTCCGCCGCCTATTACGATACGTTGCGGACTGAAGATATTGATAAACCCGGCAATGCCGTGCCCCAGAAAATCGCAATGTTCCTCCAGACTCTCTGTTGCCAGTTTGTCTCCTTCTTTATAAAGACGTACAATAAGTTCTCCGTTGATTTCTTCATTCGGAAATGAAATACCGGATTCACTTGCCCGTTTGCTGAAACGGCGTACCAATGCAGAAGTAGATGCGTAATGCTCCAAACAGCCTACAGAACCGCATGCACAAGGTTCACCGTTGGCGATAAGAGGTACATGCCCCAGTTCAGTACCCCGGTTGGCAAAACCATTGAACAGTTTACCGTCAATAACGACTGCGCCGCCGATACCTGTACCTATGGTCAGGAAGACTACATTTCTTGCACCTCGCCCGGCGCCATACATTGTTTCTCCCAATCCCATCAGGTTGGCGTCATTACCCATTTGCACAGGCAAGCCGGTTTCCGCTTCGATACGGTCGGCAAGATTCAGGTTTTCCCAGCCTTTGATGTTTTCTGCTCCGCCCAGTACGATGCGATTGGTTTCGTCTACAATACCGGGAGTGCCTATACCTATACCTTCTACTGCCACGCCAAGTTGTTGTGCCGAAGCCATTGTTTCTTTGCTGGCAGCTACTAATTGGCCGATTACTGCTTCTGCAGATACATCGGCTTTTGACGGTAATTTTCCTTGAAAGTGAAATACGCCTTCATTGTCAATAAGGGCGTATTTCACAGAAGTACCGCCAAGGTCAATTCCTATAGCGTATGTTTTACTCATAATCATCAAACTCTTTCAGCCCAAATCGGAGAACTCCATGCCCATTGTCCGTCACGCTGGCGTACGCGTACGTAATAATAGTCTGTGTCACGTTGAGGCTCTTTGTCTTCCATATAATGTTCCACAGTGTAACAGCTTTCAGGCATGGCGCGGTTAAAGAGGATGGCTTCGCTCAACCAGCCAATCATGAAGTGAGAACGAGAACCTTCAAGCAGTTCACCCAATGAGTGTTCGAACTTCTTGCCGTTGAAGTCGGCGGTTAGTATTCCGTCTTTCGGCATTTCCAAGTCGAGGATTACTGCTTGCATAGCAGGAGTGGTGGTGTTAGGGTTCTTGCTGCTGTACAAATCCAGTTCCGTTTCTTTTTCACCAGTGGAGAGGATGCGGTTGACATGTGTCTTGAATTCTGTTTCACCTTCTTGGGGAGAAGTGAAAGCTGCACCGCGGAAACAGGGAGTAACACTTACGATACGACCTTTATTTATAGCTAATTTTCCTTGCCAGTGTACGTATTGCTCCTCGCGGTTCCAACCGAAATCAACTTTTACTTTGCAACGGATGGTATCACCTTCCGGTGCAATCGGGGTCAACGGACCGTTCATGCGAGCCAGTATCTGGCCGTTTTTTACAATATCTACATAATCTATGCAGCTTTCACCGGTTACATTCAAGTAAATACGGCGGCTGTTGCCACGAACGACATCACCCATGAAAGCATCGTTGAGGCGGAAGTCTATTAATATTTTGTCACCGGTAGCGGCACATACATGGCGGGTGCGAAGAGCTTCCCAAATAGCATCGCGAGTCAATGACGGTGCCATAACACCGATACGTCCGTCACCGTAGCTGCCCGGATAGCCAGAGTGTTGGTCGGTAGAAGCCATGATGCCGAATTTATGACCTTGGTCCAAACCGTATTGGATTGTTCCTTCCCATTGGCGCGGTCCCATGTCGTGCAGATACGGATAGTCGCCTTGGTCGCTTTCCGCCAAACCATGACGTGAGTACATTTCTACGAACGGAGTAATATCTCCTTCTGTAAAGCATTTCCAGTTGTAGCCGCGATAACCACCCTGATAACCCATATGGTGTGGAGTGACGAATACTTTATGCCCTTTGGCTTTCTCTTTCCAATCCTCGATAGAAGTACATTCCACAAGCGGTGCATCCAAATCATAGTTTAATGCTACGTGGTCGCCATGTTCCATGCTATGAGCCTCGTATCCGACGAAAGTGAGGAATTCTCCTTCTTTATTGTATTCGTTGCTCATCTTTACATACTTTTCATAGCCTCCCTCGCGTAAACGTTTGAAAGCTCCGGTGTGATAGTCGATTACCCACTTCAGACGCGGATCGTTTGCACCCGGAATATCCGGCCACATGGCGTGAGGCGTTACACTGACAAAGTCCAGTTGTCCTTTGGCGGCTTCAAAAGCATCGCGCATATCACCGTGTCCATAAGTGATGTTACAGTGATTGTGTAAGTCGCCCCAAAACATCTTGAGATTACTGGCTGACGGCATAATCTTTTTTGCTTCCTTACTTCCAGCTGCACAAGAACCGAGCAGGCTTCCTGAAGCTGCTAATCCAAGAAAAGACCAGCCTGTGTTTTTTAGAAAACTTCTTCTATCCATGATAATAAATTTAATGGTTTTATCTGTTTTTCATTAATCTTCTGTCACCTTTGAAAAGTACATTGACTTTTTCATCAGGGTCGTTGTCTTTATATTGCTTTTGAGTATCTTGCAACAGTTGCATTAACTCTTTCTGTTTTTCAGCGTATTCCGGTTTGCCAAACACATTGTTCATTTCGCGAGGGTCTGCTTTCATATCATACATTTCCCATTCATCAATGTCATTGTAGAAATGAATCAGCTTGAAGTCCTGTGTGCGAATACCGTAGTGGCGTTTTACCGAATGTTCTGCAGGATATTCATAATAATGATAGTAAGCTGCCTTGCGCCAGTCGGCAGGGATCTTGCCTTCATTTTCCAATATCGTTTTCATGGAAGCTCCCTGAATATCCGAAGGAATTTCCACTCCGGCAAAATCAAGGAAAGTCGGGGCGAAATCCACATTCATACAAATTGCATTGCTTGTGCTACCGGCTTTTATAGCTTTGGGATAGCGGATGATGAGCGGCATACGTTGACATTCTTCATACATAAAGCGTTTGTCAAACCAGCCATGTTCACCGAGGAAGAATCCCTGATCGGAAGTGTAGACTATGATTGTATTGTCCAATTCATCGGTTTTTTCGAGATAGTTCAGTAAACGGCCGATGTTTTCGTCTACGGACAATACCGTAGCCAGATAATCACGCATATATTGCTGATATTTCCAGCTGATTAACGCCTTGCCTTTCAGGTTGCCCTTGCGGTATTCGGAAATACGTTGCGCATATACCGAATCCCATTTGTCTTGCACCTCGGCGGGCATACGTTTGTACACACTGTAAAGTCTGTTGGTGGTATCTTTCAACATCTCTGCACGAGTCAGCAGCTTCAAGTCCCAGTCATTTGTCAAAGTATGCTCAATAGACATATCTTGTTCGCGGGCAGCTCTCCCACGTCCTTCGTAGTCATCAAACAAATTGGCAGGTTCGGGGAATGTCGTATTATTGAATATACCCAAATGGCGTGGAGCCGGCATCCAGTTACGGTGCGGAGCTTTTTGGTGATACATCATACAGAAAGGTTTGTTCTTGTCCCGGCTTTCCAGAAACTTGATGGCTTTGTCTGTTATGATGTCCGTGGCATAGCCCTTTTCTACAATATGCTTTCCGTCTTCCCAGAAATCGGGATCATAATAGTCTCCTTGTTCATGCTGACCGCTTAGAATACTCCAATGATCGAAACCTTGCGGCTCACTGATAAGATGCCATTTACCAATGATAGCGGTTTGGTAACCGGCTTGTTGGAGTAATTTAGGGAACGTCTGTTGGTCACCGTTGAAGGTGCTTGCATTATCTGTAAATCCGTTTTCATGGCTGAATTTGCCGGTGAGGATACATGCGCGCGACGGACCGGAAAGAGCATTGACAGCGTAACAATTGTCCATACGGATACCCTCATTAGCTATACGGTCCATGTTGGGGGTTTGCAGTAGATTTCCACCGTAGCAAGACATGGCTTGCGTGGTGTGATCATCCGTCATCATAAAGATTATATTCGGACGCTTGGGCTCTTCTTTTTTCTGGCCGGCACAAGAAGCAAGGCTTAATGTAGCTAACGGAAGAAGCAAATTGGAGAAATTGTTTTTCATAACTGGATTGATTTGCTGTAATTCGTATATTATAATTTGTAATTTAAAGACTGTTTCTTGCCATTTACTTTCACCTCTATTTCCAGTCCGTTTTCATTGAAAGTTTTGTTTTTGAACTTAGCGGATAATTTGGGGGCATCTGCGCTGTTCTTAATCGGACAGATAACGGTAATATAACGTACAGCATCTTCGCTATCTTTTTTAACATTGAATGATACGTTCATACGTTTGTAACGTTTGCGGTAGGCGGTTGAGCACCATCCCGGTTCTTTCTTCATCGTCATACCTTCGGGACCGAAACATTGCAGTTTCATGTTGCTTCCTTCTTCAAACTGGGTGATGAAAGTCATGTCTTCGCGATTGTTGGCGATTTCACCTTTCGGCATCTGATAGTGCAGGTTGATAAAGCCTTTTTGGCTTCCTGCCATTTCGTCTACAATCACAAAGTAACTGTTGTTTACGAAGAATATGGAACGACGGTGCTTTAGATTTTTGTAACTTGGATTTTCGGTAACTAATATCTGTATATTACCTTCCGGTTGCCAAAGCTTAGTTACGGATTCAGTTTGTTCCAGATTCTTGTCATTCAGAGTAACAGTATTATGCACACAAGTCTGGCGATGCCAGTTGCGTTGTTCCATTACTTCTCCTTCACCGGCATATACATAAGAACCGGAATCAGGGAACAAGTTTTTGCCGTTGAACCAGAGTTCGAAAGTCCCGTTATCCGGTTGGCAATGCCAAAAGGCTTTCGGACCGGCTTTTACTACCATCTGTGTTCCATCCATTCCCCAAGAGTTACGGAATACAAAGAATCCGGACTTTAAGAACCCTTTGGAGAGATAATCGGGCAATGCACCTTCTTTACCCTCAGTGGCTAAATACTTGATGAACTGATTTTTCGGGAACATTTTACTCCAATTGCGATAATCTTTCAGCATTTCAGATTTAGAAGTCAGTTTTGCATCACTGAAACAGGGGTTGGTGTAGTCCGGGAAAGAAACATTGGCATAGAATACAATCATTTTTTCAATGGTATTCAGGTATTCTTTCGGAAACTCATTGCGAAAACCGTTCAAGTCGGCTATATTTAATGCTTTGCAGAATATATTGATTGCAGCAAGATGGTAGTGCGGGTCAAGCTCAAATTGTCCACCGTCATTGTAAACCTGTACATTGATTTCACGATTCATGATGTCGATGCCGCTCTTTCTCCAAGCGGTCGCTTCCTTAAATTCTGGGAAGAAAGCGCCGGCATAAATCATGCGCTGTGCTTCAAATAGCAGGTGATTACCTTGTGCGGAGTAATTACCTAATATGTGGATGGCATGTTTATGATAGTTCACAAGAAACTCGGTCAGGAATTCCGGAGTGAACGAGGGAGACGCGACAAACAGCTGGAATTGTGAGGTCTGGTCTTGCAGACGGTTACTTACTTCCAACGGACGCCATGCAAAACGCATATTTTCTACGTCACCTTTCAGTTGGCTGTCACCGGTCATTTCATATTCTTTCTTATCTATCTTTACTAACGGATTTTTTCTGATCCAGTCAATATATTGTTTAGTCCATTCTTTGGCATATTTTTCGTCACCACTCAGACGGTAAGCCTTACCCATGGGGGTAAACCATTTGTGGCGGTGCAGCTGCCAGCGCAATTCATTGTCCTTTACCGGCCAGTATTTCCAGTCGATGTCTTCGCCGTAGTTGAATGACGGTTGATAGCCTTTATGGGCAAAGAATGTGTGTTGCAGAGCCTCGTCCGCCATTTTCTGTTCATCCTTGCTGATAGAGAGTTTCTTCAGATTGATGTCGGGCGTTTTCACGTTGGTGCGTGTACGATAGTAATTGAGCAATGCTTGGGCAGCTTCTGTATCCTTACCCTCTTGGTGTAAGGCTTTTACCTTCTCCAATCCGGGATAATCCAAATTGAGGAGTGAAAAAGCCTCTACTTTGAGCTCTTGGGCATTGGCTTTTCCGATGAAACAGACAAATGCCAACAGGAGTATATATTTAAAAGTCTTGTTCATAATGCTTGCAGATATATTATCGGGAATATTAGAGGCTGTTGTAACTGATACCTTCCAAATCCATAAAGCGCTTTAATGCTTCCAGATAGTAATAGTCGGCATAGTTCAGCGGAGTGTCAATTTCAGAACCGTTGGGCAATGAACCGGTGGAGTGCATTAGAATGAATCCTTGGTTTTCACCCGTTTTAGCCAGATAAGCATCGCTTGACAAACTCTTTAGAATTTTTTCTGCATAATCCAAGTATTTCTTTCCATCAGGTACCATTGTACTCAACTCTATCAGCGCAGAAGCTGTTACAGAAGCGGCAGATGCATCGCGGGGAGTTTCATTGGTAACGGGGGCGTCATAATCCCAGTATGGAATCGCATCATCAGTCTTGACACGTGCCATAATCATGTCGGCCACTTTTACGGCAAAATTTAAGAAAGTGGTATCTTTTGTTTCGCGATAGCAGGCAGTGTAGCCATACACAGCCCATGCCTGACCGCGTGCCCATGAAGAGTCGTCATTCTTACCCTGAAATGTTTGTCTTTTCTCTACTGTACCATCGTTGTTGTAACTAACGACATGCCAGCAAGTATAGTCAGGGCGGAAATGATTGTGCATGGTAGTCATGGCGTGTTTAACGGCAATGTCCTTGTAGGCGTTGTTACCGGTTTCTTTAGCCACATTAAACAGTAAATCCAAATTCATCATATTGTCGATGATAACAGGAAAATTCCAGGTACCGAAATCCCAAGAACGGATAGCTGCGATAGAATCGTTGAAACGTCCGCACAAATTATCAGCTGTTTCTTTCATTACGGCAGCAATTGTATCGTTAGGAGCCAGACGCTCTGCATTACCATAACTGCAATTTACCATGAAACCTAAGTCGTGTGTACCGGTGTAATAACGTACAGGATTCAGTAGGTTAGTATATTGGATAGCCCATGCTTTTAGTGTATCGTTACCTGTCATCTCATAAGCATACCATAAAGAGCCCGGATAGAAACCGCTGGTCCAGTCGTAAACACTGCATAGGCGGCGTTTTCCCATTTGGTCGGCTGTCGGATGAGCACGGAGCGAGTCTTTAAAGGTTAGTGAGTCTCTTTCCAATTGCCTGCACAGAAAATTCATATCATAGCCAGTGCGGATGGAACGCGGCAGCATATTGGTGGATGAAATTTCTTCTGCGGTTAATTCTAATTGGGCGGAAGCTACATCCAGACCTTTTTTTATCCAACTGTAGTCTTTCTTAGGCTGTGTCTGGCATGATACTAAAGTCAGTGCACCCAAAGCTAAGAGAACAAGTTTCTTTTTCATGTTATTTGTTTTTTATGTAATTGATTTTAGTAGGTTTTGTAACGAAAGCAAAGCTAATGGATTCTTTATAGATTCAGTAGTAAGAATGTTGAAAAGGAGAATAATCCGTCTTTTCGGAATGTCACTTTTGTTGAAAAGTGTTTAGATAATCTCCAATATACCCCTTGGGGAGGTATATTGGAGATTTTATTAGAGGATAATCAGCAAGCTGATTACCATTTAGGGTTTTGTTTGAATTGGGTACATAAGTCCATTTCACGTTGCGGGATAGGCATCAATTCATGCTTGCCTTCTTCTGTATATTTTGCAACAACATAGTTGGCGCTTGAGTACCAGTTGGACAATTCATTAGATGTCTCCTGAATAGTCTTGTAGTAGATTCCCCAACGTACCAAGTCTAAGCGGCGATGTCCTTCGAATGCTAATTCGTAGGCGCGCTCTTTGCGAACGGCTTCGCGGAAAGCGGCTTCGTCCAGTCCTTCCGGCAGATCGCAGACCGAAGTATCGTCCGGATTGCCAAAACCACGGCGGCGAACTTTATTGATTGCGTCATAAGCCTCATCGGTAGGCCCGTGTTTCCATTCGTTTAATGCTTCTGCGTAAAGAAGCAATACATCTGCATAACGCAATACATACCAGTTTACATTGGATTTGTCATTATTAACGAAGCTGACAGTTTTGACATATTTCTCGATATCCCATTTTGCGGGAGTATAGTTCTGCTTTTCCTTTTGTGACTTTTCAGGGTCTTGATCTTTATCTAAAGCGGTAGCCTCGTCATCTGTTATTTTGGCTGCCCAATAGAAACGTCCGTTGGTTTCTTTATCACCATATTTGTAGTTGGCAACAGATAAATCGCGACGTAAATCACCGGCATTATTACCTTCTCTCCAATCTAACACGAAGGTATGAACCACTTTCATATTTCCGGCACAACTGCCGCTTTTACCCATGTTGACAGTGGTTTTTACTCCGTTCCATTTACCGATGCGTCCCACCGGGTCGCTGTTGTTTGAGTAAGTAGGTGAATAGAATGAGATTTCAATCAAGCTTTCGGTAGGATCCCAAACGCTGTTGCAGGTATTTTCCCACAGCTTTTTATAATCCGGCAATAAATCATGTTTGCCCGATTCAACAAGAATACTTGCTGTGTTGGCTGCATTCTCCCACTTGCTTGCATCTTTTGAAGCCCAAGTTGCATACACTTTGGTAAGTAAGCCTAAGGCTGCGCCTTTGGAGAAGCGGAAGCTGTTATCTTCCCGGTAAGTATCGTCTTTTGCATAAGGCAATACTTCGCTGGCATAGGTCAAATCATCTTCAATGAATTTGTATACATCTATCGGGTCTGCCTGTACAAAAGTGTTCGGGTTTTGGTTGGACATTTGGGTACTGGTCATCAGAGGTATATTTTCATAGCGGCGTACCAACTCAAAGTAATACATGGCTCTCAGAGCTCTGGCTTCTCCCATATAGATGGTAGCCAGTGCTTTATCTTTCTCTGAGTAGGTGTTTATCTTGGCAGAGACACCTTCCAGAAAGTCATTGGCTCTGTATATGCCGGTGTAGAGAGACTCCCACGTTTGTTGTACTTCTGCTTGTGTAGTGGGGTAGGCATTGGTAGGCAGAATACGGAAGTTCTCCGTCGTGCTTCCTTCTACTTGTGCGATGTCTGTTCCCATTGAGAAGTAAATGGACATATTGTATCCATACATGGCGTCTCTTACGTTGGTAAGGTAGATACCAAGCAAAACATTCTGCGCTTCACCCGCATCGTTCAGGTAGTTTTCCTTTTCTACTTCAGTGCTGATTTCTTCTTCCAACGAACAGGCGGCAGGAAGCAGACACATTGCTGAAAGAGCTATATAGTATATTAATTTTTTCATATTATCTGTTTTTATGAATTAGAATTGAAGATCTATACCGAATGTAAACACTCTACTCTTAGGATAAGCACCCCAGTCCAGTCCCGGTCTCATCGGGTCGTTCAAACTGTTTACTTCCGGGTCATATCCGCTATAATTGTTCCAACAGAACAGGTTTTGGCCTGTTGCGTAAACACGCAGTTTGGATACATAGAACTTGCTGGTCCATTTTTGGGGCAGGGTATATCCTAAAGTGATGTTCTTGAGACGCAGGAACGAGCCGTCTTCAATGAAGCGGGAGTATACGTCGTTGGTGATGTAACCGTCGAATGCAGGTACCAAGTTGGAAGCATTGGTCGGGCTCCAACGGTCTGCTACTTCGGCAAGCATATTTCTGCGCGAACTTCTGGATTGGGTAGCATACAGGCGTGTAGCGTTATAAATGTCATTGCCATAGTTAAATTGGAACATGAAGCTGAAGTCGATTCCTTTATATTCCAGTGTATTGGTGATACCGCCAAACCATTTCGGCATGGCATTACCAATTACGGTACGGTCTGCCGTCGTAATTTTGCCGTCACCGTCCTGGTCTTTATATTTCACTACACCGGGTCTTACGCCACCTGTGTAACGTGCGTTATTGGTGATTCCGTCTTTCAGTACTAACTGACCGTTCGTGTTGGTATAGAAATCGTCAGCCTGATAAATTCCGTCGAATTCATAACCGTAAATCAAGCCTAACGATTCACCTACTTTGGCTATATAATCGTCACCGGTAAAGTTTGAATCAAAGCCGGAGCGGGCAAGTCTGTACTGTTCACCGGAAGAAAGCGCTTCCAATGTATTCTTGATAAATGAAATGTTGAAGTTGGTCTGCCAGTTGAAATCCTTAGTCTGGATGTTGGTAGAGCTTAAGCTAAGTTCGATACCTTTATTCTGGATTTTACCGATGTTCTGCCATTGTGAGCTGAACCCGGTAGCGTGTGCCAATGACTGTGCCAGCAATAAGTCTTTGGTGTTCTTGATGAAGAAGTCGGCTGTTACATTCAGACGGTTGTCAAAGAAACCTAAGTCAACACCTAAGTTCACAGTGCTTGAACCTTCCCATTTCAAATCGGAGTTTTTGAGTTGCTTCGGAGTCAATACAGTTACGGTATTGGTTCCCACACCGTATTTATTATCCGTGTACAGGTCCATAGACAGATAGTTGGTGATACGGTCGTTACCGACAACACCCCAACCAAAGCGGACTTTGAAATTGGACATCCATTCGAGGTCTTTCATGAAGGCTTCTTCGGATACACGCCATGCGGCAGAGAAAGAGGGGAAAAAGCCCCATTTGTTCTTTTGTGAGAATACGGTAGAACCGTCGGCACGTACAGTGGCAGTCAGCAAGTATCGGTTGTTGTAGCTATAGTTGGCACGGGCAAAGAAAGAAAGCAACATCTTTTCGTTGTAGCCGCTTTCTACCTTACTGGGAACAGCTCCTAACCCTAAATTGTTATTTCCCAAATTGTCAAACGGGAAGTCCATAGCTTCACCCAATAAGTGTTCACTATTTCTGTAAGATACTTCATGACCTAACATAATGTCGTAATTATGCTTTTGGATTTTTTGTTTCCAAGTCAGGGTGTTGTTATTGCTCCAACGTACGTCACGTCCCATTTGGGTACGTCCGTATGGCTTTTGACCGTTACGGTAAGCTTCTTTTGAACCGTCTCTGTAGAAGATGTCTATGCGGTTATTGGTGGTATTGTAAGTCCCGGCAGTTTTGAAGGTTAATCCTTTGATGATATCCCAAGTAAGAGCACCGTTTGCCGACCACATTTCGGCACGCTTGTTATTGGTTACGGATTCTGTTTGCTTCACTGGATTTACCTGTGCCAAACTTTCACCGGTTTCCAGCATTTCGGGGTCGATGGCAGAGTTCAGCAATGCTTCGTCAGTCAGTTTAAGACCGCCGGTAGGGCGGGCGCTCAATATTTGTGCCAACATATTGAAACGTCCTGAATCGGCAGAAGTACCCGCACCTTTACGGTTGGTTTGCGCATAATTTACGGTTACGTTGAATGAAACTTTCTTATTGATTTTCTGATCGAGACGGAACTTGGCAGTTGTTTTGTCGAAACCGCTGTTTTTGAAAATTCCGTTTTCAATATAACGTGAGAATGAAGCATTGTACTTGGTGTTATCATTACCGCCTATCAATGATAGGTTATGGTCTTGTGACCAAGTAGGATTGAAAGTTTCGCCCTGCCAGTCTACACCGCCAAGACCGATATAGTCTTCAAGTGACTGATAGCGGTAAGGCGTACCATCCTCATCGTTTCCTTCTTTATAGTATCCGGTACTCAATTCCGGTTTTACTTCCCCTTGTAATTTTACGAATTCGTAGGGAGAGAGCAAATCCAATGTTTTTGAAATCTTGCGGTAAGTAGCGGAACCGTTGTAGGTAACGACGGGCTTGCCTGATTTACCGGATTTGGTTGTAATCAATACTACGCCATTGGCGGCACGCGCACCGTAGATAGCCGAGGAAGAGGCATCTTTTAATACTTGGATAGATTCAATATCGGAGTTGGACAGATAGTCTATGTCCGATACTTCAAAACCGTCTACAATGTAAAGAGGGGAGGCATCACCGGTCAATGTACCCACACCGCGGATGCTGATGTTGAAACCTGCACCCGGAGTACCGTCGGTAGAAGTGATTTGTACACCGGCAATCTGACCGCCTAATGCTCCGGCAATAGAACTTGTCTGAAAGCCTTCCACGTCTTTGGCAGATACCGAAGACACAGAACCGGTAAGGTCACTTTTCTTCATTGTGCCGTAACCTACCACTACAACTTCATCCAACGTTTTGCTGTCGGGAACCAATTTAATGGTAAGCTGGGTTTTACCTTGTATTTTTACTTCTTGTGTCAGATAGCCAATGTAGCTGACAACTAAAGTTGCGTTCTTGTTTGCTGTCAGGGTAAAGTTACCGTCTAAATCGGTAGCTGCACCGGCCTGTCCGCCTTTAACTTGAACAGTTGCACCGATAAGAGGAATATCGGTTTCGTCAATAACAACTCCTTTCACGGTCACACCTTGTGCAAAGGTGATAATGGAGACGAGGAGAGCCAAGAGGGTGATATACCCTCTTTTGCTCAATGTATGATATGTTGGTTTATACATAATTATATTATTGTTTTGTTAGATTAAAAGTTTTCGTCGAACCAGATGGCAACAGGATTGAGCTTAGTTCCTGCATTGAGTTTAGATTCATCTCCTTGAGGTTGGCATGTCATACTACCTATAAGCACTCCATTTGCATAAGTTCCGTCTGCAGATTTCCATTTATCAGGGTTGATAACTATAGCTTTGGTTTCAGGATTTACATATCCTAATAATATATCAAGATGTTCTCTATTGATATATTTAGAAATATCATAGTACGACATAGGCTTTTTAGCACCATAGTTGGGTGTAAGCCCCATCTCATTCCAGCAGGCTGTCCAAACATCTCTCATGAAGTTATCAGGTTGCTGTGGGGTGCAACTTGTTTCTTCTATTAAATCGATTGTGTAGAAATGGAAATCTCTGCGATAATCTACTTTTAAAAGATTTTGGTCAGGACATTGAATTGTGAGTTTTCCAGCAGAATACTTACCAGTCTTAGAATTGACTTGAAGAACAAAAGGACGATAGTCTAACATAACTCCATCTCTGTTGCTGATATTGGATCTAATGAATATGGGTGCTGTTACAGAGTAAGCTAAATCTCCTTCACCGCAAGTCGCTTTTACAACAAGCATACCGATATTCATCATAGGTACACTTCTACCATCTGGATTTTTTTGGCTGAAGTCATAATACTGAAATTTTGCATTTGAGAAATTTATTGCTCCTGTATTGGCGTCTATTGTAGCTCCAATTCCAGTAACATAATCATTTATGTCGGTTTCTTTTGATTTAACTGGCTTCTTGACAAGAATTTCCCATTTAGCCGATTTCCCAGCTGGAAGAGTTGTTTTTGGCATTAATATTGTTCCATGGAAGGCTTCTTCTGTATCATAGGCAAATTGATTGGCATAATCGTTTTCCGGAGACAATCCTATGTTATTGCCATAATGGAATGTAAACTTATTCGGATTCGCCTTTATTACTAATGGGAAAGAAATTGTAACTTCCCCTTTCGGATTAGTTGCTTTTACCTTAACCGTATAATCATTAGGTACTAATGTGTTATTCTCTGCAATAGTAATGCTACCGCTAACCTTATCAATGCTTATTCTTTTCTTTTCAATTTGGTCTTTGATAGCACCTTCATTATCAGAAAAGTCAAATATTACCTCGTCTCCAATAAAACCGTCGGCTAATGGTATGGTATATCCTTTTCCTTCGTAAGTTTCGGGAATCTCGTATTTGAATTTTTCCGGGACAATAGGAGCAATAAAATCTACTACTGTAACAATATAGGCTTCAGGGAAGTCTGCATTTCCGTATTCATTCGTAACGGCAACATCTACTTTATATATATTACCGATAGTAGCCAGAACATTCTCCGCAATGGTAATCTTACCGGTTGTTGCATCTATCGTGAACCCGGATATTTCGGGGGTAATGGATTTGATAGCATAAGTTCTACCTTCCAAAGAACCTTGTATAGTCGGTAATTCTGATTCGTGTGCTGTCATTCTTTCTACTCTTACCTCGTTCGGAGTGTACAGTAAGTTCAGAGGTTTGGAGATGACATTGAAAGTTACAGCATCTGCATAGAGGTGTTCGCCGGCTTTTGTCTTTAGCTTTAAGCTTATTACATACTTCTCTCCCGGAATGATATTGTCTTTCTTGTCAGGATTGAACGTGATAATGCCGTCGTTAGAGATAGTGAAGTACTTTAAATACTCTTTGCTTTCATCTTCCGCAATAGAATATCCGGTGATGCTTACATGCTTTTCTGTGTCGGTTGTGACTTGTGCACCGGCTTCCCACCACTTTTTATCTTCCATTTTTACAACTACTTCGGCAGGAGTAACTGTTACACCTTCGGGTACAGCCAGTAGCATATTAATCTGGACTGCATCTTTAAATTCAAAGTACTTGCCGTTAGAGTAGCAGCCTACACTGATGGCGTAAAGTCCGGTAGCAAGATTCTCTGTGTTCTGGATGTTGATAGCACCGGTTTCGGCATCTATTACAAAACTTTCGGTTGTGCAGGCTTCGTCATTGAGCGTAATGCCTGTGATAGTGAAGTCATAGGGAGCGCTACCTTTATAAGTAGGTGCTTCCAGTGTGTACGCCATAGAAGGACCTATGTCCGTTACACCATAATAATGAAGAATAAATCCCGTTGAGTCCGTTGTCTCCGTTTTGTCACAAGAGGCGCAGACTAAGGCCAATGCTATTATAGCAAAGACCTTTAGTGACCTTGAGATGGTTAACAATTTGGTTTTCATGTTAAAAACAGTTGTTGGTTTTTATTAGTAAAAATTCGATTTTTATGCAGCAAAAATATAATATTTGCTCGTGGATGCTAACACGCTTTGTTTCAGCTTTCTTTGAAAACCGAATATTATTATCAGAGTTGTTGAATGAAATATTAGATTTGTTGAAAACCGCCGTTCAAACCATTCTAAGTGAAAAAAATATGAATAGAGGAAAATATTTTTTGATGTACATCAAACGGAATAATCTCCCCTTTCATCCGCTATCCTTTCGATTTCTTTATGTATTCTGTCGGTAGGCAGCCTATGTATTTCTTGAAGCAAGTAGCAAAATAGGAAGATGAATTGAACCCTACCATGCTGCTGACTTCGGCTACCGTATAGCGTCCGCTCTTTAGCAGTTCCGTTGCTCTTTTGAAACGCACCTTGCGGATAAAGTCGATGGCGGATTCTCCTGTGATTGCTTTCAGCTTTAAGTGCAGGTTGGAGCGGCTCATGTTCATCTTTTGTGCAAATTCGTCGGTAGAGAATTCTATATTGTCTATGTTCTCCTCCACAATTTTCACGGCACGTTTCAGTAGCTCTTCGTCCATGACATTGAAAGTAATTTTTTCCGGTTCCACTTCCAGTGACTTAGCATATCGTTCGAGCATGTGGCGGCGGGTACGCATCATGTTCTGTATCTTGGAGGTGATGACGGCTATGGCGAAAGGTTTGGGGATATAATCGTCCGCTCCTACTTGCAATCCTTCCAGCTGATCTTTTATGTCGGTTTTGGCGGATAGGATAATAACCGGGATATGGCAGGTACGGATGTTTTGTTTTACATTCTTGCATAACTTGATACCGTCCATTACGGGCATCATGACGTCAGTGATGATGATGTCTATTTCATTATCTTTCAGCTTTTCCAATGCTTCTTCACCGTTGCCGGCTTCCAGTGTGTTGAACAAATCAGACAAGCCGCTGCACAGATAGTGGCGGATTTCCTGATTGTCTTCTACTATAAGGATAGTACCCCGTTTCTTATCGCCGGTTTCCAGAACTTTATTTTCCACTTTCTCCGTATCGATGAAGTACATGTCTTTGGAGTTGGTGGAGTAGACTTGCTCTTCTTCCTCCGGGCGGTTGGAGTCAGCCCGTTCGGACAGTTTGTAAGCCGAAGGGTCTTGTGGCAGATAGACGGAGAAAGTACTGCCTTTGCCTTCTTCGCTTTCCAGTTCAATACGTCCATGATGCAGCTCTACCAGACGTTGAACCAGTGAAAGGCCTATTCCGCTTCCTATATGCTGACTTTCTATCTGATAGAAACGCTCGAATACCTTTCCCTGTTTGTTGATGGGGATACCGATACCGGTGTCACTGACTTGCAGTATCAGCCAGTTCTCCTCTTCTTTCAGGGTTACGGTAATGCTTTTTCCGTTGTCCGTATATTTAAAGGCATTGGATAGAAGGTTGTTGATAATCAGCTCCAAATAGTTAGGGTCGAAAAGCTCCTCTCTGTCTTCCAGTTCCGAATGGAAAGCATAACTGATTTCTTTGTGGCGTGCCAGCTTATCGTAATACAGGAAGTTTTCGCGTATCAACCGGTAAGCATTTCCTTTCTTTACTTTCAGTTCGAATACTCCGAGTTCCGCACGGCGGTAGTCCATGAGTTGGTTGACCAGATGAAGCAGGCGGTTGGCGTTTCGTTGGATATATTCCAGTTGATTACGGGTCCAGCGGTCGTTGATTTTACTGATGACCTCCTGCAGCGGTGCTAATATCAGGGTTAGCGGAGTACGGAGTTCGTGTGAGATATTGATGAAGAAGCGCATCTTCATCTGGTTGATTTCCTCCCGATGTTCTTTGTCGCGACGTTCTATTTCGAGTTCAGCTTCCATGCTCTTGCGTAGCCAGAAGAAGCGGAATACAAAAGTTATGAAGCCGATGAATGTGGCGAAGAACAGGAGGATAGCCCACCAAGTTTTGTACCATACGGGCAGTATTACGATTTCCAGTACGGTTGGTGTGGCATTCCATTTGCCGTCGTTGTTGGCGGCTTTCACCATAAAGTTATAAGTGCCTTGCGGCAGATTGGAGTAGGAGACAGTACGTTTGTCCGTGAGGTAGTACCATTCTTTGTCGTACCCGTCCAATTTATAGGCAAAGGTGTTGTGCTGCCCGGAGATATAGTTTGATACGACAAACTCCAGCGAGAAGGCCGTTTGCCAAGATTTCAGCGTGATACTCTTTGTGTCGCTGATATTCTTGGTGAGAATACCGGTTTCATCGTCCGGGCGGACAGTTTTGTTGAAAAGTTCCAGTTTGGTGATTACAACCGGGGGCGTATAGGGATTGTCTAACAATAATTCCGGGCGGAACGTGGTGAGTCCGTTTATGCCGCCAAAGTACATTTCACCATTGGAGGTGCGGCAACAGGAAGAGGTGTTAAACTGGTTGCTTTGCAGACCGTCAGCTTCCGTAAAGCTGCGAAATTTCTCGGTTTCCGGATTGAAGCACGAAATGCCACGGTTGGTACTCATCCACAAGCGGCCGTAAGAATCCTCAAGTATGCCATAGACCACGTTGTTGGGCAGACCATTGGCTGTGGTGTATCGTTTTATCTGCTTGTCTTTCTCGTTGAAGCAATAAACGCCTTCGCGCGTACCTATCCAGATTATACCGTTGGTAGCTTCGTAAATATAGTTTGTGAATGCTTTGATAGTAGCGGATGAAGGCAAAAGCGATATGTGCTGTATATCTGTGCCGTGTTGCCTGAATACGGATACACCTTCCTCGCTCCCTACCCAAAGGCGTTTCTGTGAATCGCGAAATAAGGTTGTAATCTTTTGGAAAGAAATCGGTGTCCCGTCATTTTCTTGGTTTATGGTAGTAAAGCTCCGCTTCTCCGGGTCGAAGTGCACTAATGCACTTAATGTACCCAGAAGGAAGTTATTGTCTTGGTCGGGGAGAATGGCATACACGTTTTCGTTGACCAGCTTGCTGTTGCTTTGGTTGAAGTTTTCCATGCGTCCGTTGCTGCGGTGCAGGATACTCAAACCACCGGCATGGGCGCCTATATATACTAATCCTCTCTGTTCGTCTACGTATACGGATTTGATATTGTTGGAACCGAAGCCGTCTTCACGCTGGCTTTCTTGCAGGGCGTAGTGAACGAACTGTTGGGTGGTGGGAATGTAGAGATTCAGTCCACCGTCATTGGTCCCTATCCATAAGTTTTTTTGTTTGTCTTCAACGATGCAGCTTACGACATTATCGCTTAAAGAATTCTTGAAAGGAATACTTTTTATATTCTTAAAACGGTTGCGGATAGGATGGTAGTAGTTTAGTCCGCCGAAAAAGGTGCCTAACCACATACCGCCTTGCGAATCCATGAAGATGCTACGTACCGAGCGTTGCGACAGGCTGCCGCTTTCTATGGGATTGCTGCTGTAAGACATGAAAGAGTCGTTCCCTTCATGGTAGATATTAAGATCGTTGAAAGTACCTATCCACAAGCGGTTTTGTGAATCCAGCGCCAATGAACGGATGTAATTGGAACTGATGCTTTGCGGATTGGAAGGAGAATGTTTGTAGGCCTTGACTTCCCGGGTCTTGGGATTGACAAGGAAAAGGCCTGACCCTTCTGTTGCCACCCATATGCGGGTGGGCGATTGTTGAAGTATGCTTTGAATCTGCTTGCTGTTTGGTATGTAAGTGAGCTTTTCAAACTTCTTCTGTGAAATGGAATAGTTGTATATCCCGTCTTTGGGTGTGCCAATATAGATTTGCTCGCCATATCTGTAAAGGGTAGATGCGACTATTTGGCGCATTGTGGAGTTGAGGGCGTTGTCTGCAAATTGGGAGGAGGGGATGTCGAACATGGTCAATCCCTCTAATGTGCTGACAAGCAACAGATCCGGAGATACTTCTACAATACCGGTGATTTGCAAACGCTTGCCGTTCTTTTCATAGAAGAAGTTTTGAAATTTGTCTTTCTCCTCATCGTAATAGGACAAGCCGTCACGAGTACCTATCCATACGCGTCCTTTACTGTCGGTCATAACAATGCGGGCTATGTCGTTGGCGATACTGTTCGGGTCGCTCTCATCGTGCTGATAAACAGTGAATGCGTATCCATCGTATTTATTGACACCGTCGTAAGTGGCAAACCACATATTGCCGAGCTTGTCTTGGGCTATGGAGAATACAGTGCTCTGCGACAAGCCGTCATTAATGGAAATATAAGAGAAGTTTATCTGTCCCCAAGCTTCTGAATAAGCATAAGAGACTCCTGCCGTACATAAAAACAACAGGAGGGCTGCTATCTGTTTAAGATTACTCATTATAAAACCGTAAAATTTATGATGGACCAAAGATAGTGATATCTTTCAAAATTTCTGTTAGGTTATAGATGATTTGCACAAATATAGGGTTTTCTGAAACAAATGGGGGGAAGTATGAGTGATAGCTTTCGTACTTTTGCGATATAATTTAAGTTTAATATCAAAATAGGATGAAGAAAAACATTTTTATTATCTGTATGGTGGTGGCTACAGGTTGTATGGCAACACTGACTGCACAAACCAAAGGCACTAAAGCATTGGTCCCCTTGACTGAACGGGTAAATGTGCAAGCCGACTCTGCACGCCTCAATCAAATTATAGATGGCCGTTGGGTGGCTGTCGGAGCTAAAAAGGAACATGCCATTCAACGGGATTTTACGTGTCTGTTCAACGGCAAGCCTTCTTATCGTTTTGAACTGCGTAAGGAAGACAATACTTTGGAAGGATATGGAAAGGGAGAAACGAAAGGTCGTGCCGAGTTCTCTTATTGTTACGCTACTTCGGCGGATTTTAACGGATTGCCGGAAGACACTTACCGGAAAGCACAAATCACGAAAACCGTTTATCATCATGGAAAAGGTATTTGTCCGCAAGGCGCCTCACGGGATTATGAGTTCTCAGTATACATTCCGTCTACTCTGGACAGCAATGTCTCTACCATTTTCGCGCAATGGCATGGTATGCCCGATCGTACACTTGTCCAGACTCCTAATGGCGAAGTGAAAAAGCTGACGGTTGATGAGTTTATAGAGTTGGAAAAGACCACTATCTTCAAAAAGAATACAGGCCATGAAAAGGTAGCCAAGTTGGACAAAGAGGGGAACCCAATGAAAGACAAACAGGGAAATCTCATCTATAAGGCCGGAAAGAAGAATGGCTGGTTGGTAGAACAGGGCGGTTATCCACCGTTGGCTTTCGGGTTTTCCGGAGGTTGGTTCTATATCAAGGCTAATTCGGATCGCAAATGGCTGACGGATAAAACCGACCGTTGTAATGCCAGTGCTGAAAAGACCCCGATAATGAAGTCGGTAACTTCCGATTACAAGTCGTCTACGATAGCCTATAAGATGCCTTTTGCAGATTTTCCTAAGGATTGTTGGGTTACTTTCCGTATTCATATCGACTGGACTACATACGGCAAGGAAGCCGAAACCATCGTGAAGCCGGGCATGCTGGATGTACAAATGGAGTACACCGACAAGAAGAAAGCCGTTAAAGAGCATATCGTGAATAATGAGAAAATTCAGATAGGACGTAATGATGATGACGGCTACTACTTCAAATTCGGTATATATCGTGTTGGCAACAGTACCGTGCCGGTATGCTATAACTTGGCAGGATACGAGGAGAGGTAATTCTCTATCATATGCTTCCTGCTTTGTATGATTTGCCAGCGATAGACGAGACAAGTGGTAAGGAAGTATACTCCGGTTTGTACCCATAAAGCCTGATACTCAAATGAGACTTCATTGAGAGTGGCTCCCATGCTGTTGATACGTACATAGCCATTGATTCCGAAAGTGGAAGGGAAAATATAGGAGAAATATCTCCAGAATGCGGGCATTGCCGCTCCCGGCCAAGATATGCCGGACAGGAACAGTAGGGGCACGGAAGTAAATACGAATAATAACATACAGGTTTCCCGGTTGCGTATGGCAATGGATGCCGTCATTGCAAAAAAGATGCAAGCTGCCAGGTAGGGCAGGGCAAACAAAGTCAGCACACCGGGAATCGCTATTTGGTTGAGGCTGAAAAGACGGGGCACTACACATAGGATGTATACGGCTACCAGTGAATAGACCATAAAATAACTTAACCCTTTTCCCATAACAATGCGGAGTGTACCGTTATAATGACGGTTGATAGGAACTAAATCTTTGAAACGATTGTGCTCGCGGGCGGTTCCGGCGGATAAGCCGATGCCAAGTAGCAAAGTTTGCTGTATAATCAGTATGAGTACGGCTGGTATCAGGAAGGCGGCAAACCCGTTTGTTGGATTGAAAATGGCTACATCTTCGTATTCAATGGGGTAAGCTGTTATTTCATCTTGGCGTGCGGTGGTGTTGCCGGCGCGTTCCATCTTAATAGTTGCATTCATGGCGAGCGATACATTTGTATTGGCTGTCAATAACGCTTTGTAGTAGAGCAGTCCGCTCATATCGCAGAAAATGCTGACTTGTGTCTGTTTGCCCCGGGTTATATCATCACTGAAATGGGTGGGTATGTAGATAATGCCATAGGCTTTACGATCCTTAAGCATGAGTTTGGCTTCTTCCATGTCGGCGCAATGCGCCACGATGCTTGTTTCGGGGCTGGCATCCACTTTCCGCAGATATTCCCGGCTTAGTGAACTGCGTGAATTGTCTACGACTACGGTAGGTACTTCACGGATTGTTTCGTTTGTGTAGATGAAAGAGTATATCAACGGATAAACCAACGGAACAAGTACAAAGAAAATCAGCACCCCTTGATCGCGGAAGGTTGTGCGAAATTCCAGTTTCCATATATAGAACAAGTCATATATGCCTTGTACGACTTTCTGTTTGAACGTCAGTTGTTTCATTAGGGTACGTATTTATAGGATATCAATGCTCCTTTCAGCCTGTGGGCTACAAGGAAAGGAAGCATCATGAAAATAAGCAATGCTACATAATTCATCCATGAATAAATCATTGGATAGCCGTTCAGGGCCTGATCTACATAGATAAGGAAATAGTGACGCAGGGGGAATAAATTTGCCAAACCTTGCAGTACGGGGTGCATAGCCATAGCCGGGAATGACAGTCCGCACATGGAGAACGACAATACTCCCCATAAAGATGCGAAGCTCAGTCCCAACCGCAGTGTGGGAAGAGTGCCTATCATCAGTATGCCCATGCCTTGTGAAGCCAGTACCAAGCAAAGCGTGGCAAGTAACATCGGCAGAATTCCGCTATTGCAGGGAAAGTGCAGGAAGCCGTATAGATATACATTATATAATATACCCATAAGGAAGAAGACAGCTGTATGAGGCAGTAATTTCCCGGCAAGGGAAATCCAGATAGAGTTATTACCTGTGCGCAACCATTCGCGGGCGGTGCGGTCTTTAATTTCTACACCGATGGAGTAAACGGTTATCATAAAGATGAGCAACATCAGTACACCCGGAGCAAATGTGTTGCACAGATATACGGAATAGTTCAGCCAGGGATTGTTCAGTGGGTGGGTGTCGATGACAATCGGTTGCAGAAATGCCATTGCCTGGTCTTCCGTAGCACCTTTGGCGTACAATGCAGTGCGTGTGGCGGCTCCTGATGCCAGTTCGCTCATCATCTTCATATCCTTAAAAAGTAATGAACCGGCTATAAGTAATGTATTGTTGGTGTAAAAAGAAACTTTGGGCTGACGTTGGGCTTGTACTTTGGCAGTTGTTCCATCGGGGATGTAGTAGAAACCGTAAATCTCTCCCTTTTGCATGGCGATGCGTGCATCGCCAATATTAGGGTAATGGGCTATGACTGCTGTTTGCTCGAAAGCATCCAGATTGCGTATCAATTGGCGGGAGGTGGTAGTCATGTCTTGGTCTACTACGCCGACCGGCATATTGGTGGGCAGACCGGAATCCATTAATGTCGTGAAAAAGACATAACAAAACAGAGGCGCCACTATCATACAAAACAGGTATAGCGGACGTGAAACGAGGCGGTGGAACTCACGTTTCATCACATTCCACAAAGCTATGTATTTATTGTTCTTCTTCTCCATTATTACTCCATCACTTTATCATCTTACCGCTATCAGTCATTTTGTCACTTTTTCAATATCACACTCATGCCCGGACGCAGTCTTTCTACTTTTTCCTGCGGAGACGCTTTGACTTCGAATGTCTTTAAATCGAATTGCCCGGTAGTTTTGGTAGCTTTCCAGGCGGCATATGTACCGAGGTCTTTCATGTAGTATACTTTCAGGCGGATGTTTTTGTCAAGAGCGGGAATGAAGGCTTCGAATTCTGTTCCCATGCCTAACCCTTGTAATAAATCCTCGCGTACATTGAAAGTAACCCACATATCTTCCATGATGGCAATATTCATAATGGGAGCGCCTGTACCTACCAGTTCGCCAACTTTAGGGAATATCTCGGAGACTTCTCCGGCTGTCCGAGCTATCAGATAAGTTTCTTTGATGTACGATTCCACCTCGGCTACAGCACCTTTTGCCCGTTCTACCAAGGCGGCTGCGGCGGCTTTGTCTTCGCGTTCGGCACCGTTCTTAGCCATGGTATATTGGGCTTTGGCGGCTTTCTCGGTGGCTTGTGCGGCATCACGTTGTGCGGTTACTTCATCCAGCTTTTGTGCGGACATCACTCCTTGGTCGTGCAGGTTCTTTACGCGTTTGTACGACTTCTCCGCTATGGCAAGTCCGGCTTGGGCTTTCTGCCACATTTCGTAAGCCGCCTGTATCTGCTCTTGGCGGGCGCCTTTCAGGGCTTTTTCGTTTTGGGCTTGTGCGGCGGTTTCGGCAGCACGTGCCTGTTCCAGCTTGGCTTGTACATCCGGAGCCTCAAGAATGGCAAGCGTGTCTCCGGCTTGTACGTTCTGCCCTTCCTTTACCCGGAACTCCAGGATACGTCCCGGAACTTTGCTTGATACTCGATACTCCGTTACTTCCGCCTGGCCTTGTATGATTTCCGGTCCTTTACGCAGCATGAAGAAACCGACCAAAGCTACGATGGCAATTACCCCCGTTAAAGTGAGGAATGCCAGCAGCATATTACTGTTTTGTGATTTTGTATCCATTTTATGATCTATAATTTGTCGATTTAAAAATTCCGTACCTTAATTTTCAATCCTCAGTTCCCCTGTTGCTTTCTTTAGATAGATTTCTGTCAGTTTCACGTCAATCTGTGCATCTATCTTTTCCGATTGGGCGGATAGCCAAGCGGTATGTGCTTCCAGTACATTACTTGCCGGGATAACTCCTTCTTCGAATCCGAGGGTGGCATAGCGTAAGTTCTCATTCGCCTTTTCCAGATTCTTTTCAGCCATGATGAGCTTTTTGGCTGCTTCGTTTACTTTGAAAACCGATTGATTGACTTGCAGCTCTATCTTTTCTTTGGCATCATCCAGTTGATATTGGGTGATACGTGCTTCGGATTTGGCGGCTTTTACTTTATAAATGCCTTCTCCCCAATGCCAGATAGGCACACTGACCATAACACCTACATTCCACATCCCTTTGAATTTGTTTTCAAAGCTGTTGAAAACGGAAGGATTGGTTGCCATATAGTTTCCAACGAAGGCTACGGACGGCAGGAATTCCGAGCGGGTGACGTTCACTTTCTGTTTGTATATTCGAGTGGCAAGTTCCAGGCTGCGGACTTCCGGACGAGTGGCATACACATTGTTTAAATCAATGTTGTTGCTGGCTACAGGAGTGGGAACTAAGTCGTCTTCCTTTTCATCCGCTAAAATGATAGGGCTGCTAAGATCTAATCCGCATAACTGGCATAGCAGCATTTTGGAAAGGCTTAAACCGTCATTCACTTTTGTCAGAGTCATCTCAGCTTCGTTTACTTTTACTTTGACCGATAGCCCGTCCGCTTTAGTGGCAACTCCTTCAGCTATCATTTTGTCTACATCGCTCTCCAATTTTTGTAAAAGCTCGAGGTAACCTTCTGCCAGCTTTTTTTTATTGGCGAGAGATACTACTTGCCAATATGCTTGGTCTGTGCTTAGAATGACTTCCTGCATTCCGCTGTTGTGCTGTTGGCGTGCCAGTTCCTCGGCATATTTGGTGATTTTGTTGTAAGCGCGTATCTTACCTCCCATATATAGCGGTTGGGTCAATGTTAATGCTCCGGCGTACATATTACGTGTATCGGTACGGAACGCATCAACAAGCGATTGCCCTAATCCGTTCAGAGGAGTGGCGATATCTACATTGCCCAATGATTGGACAAGTGCCATAAATTGTGGGTTTTGTGCCAGTTGCGGATACTGGGTTATCATCCCCTGAATACCATTCTGCAACGCATCGCTTACTTGCGTCCCTGCAGAGCTGAGTGCACCTTTTTGTGCATCATTTAGCAGGGAAAACTCTTTTTGGTTGCGCATATACCCGCCGGTAGCGGATATGTTGGGCAGATAGTTTGTGAATGCCGCTTTTTTTCGGTAATGTGCCGCTTTGATTTTTTCCTGACCGATTAGTAAGTCTTTGTTGTTGGTAATCGCCAATGCACGGCAACTATCCAAACTCAGAATACCCTGTGCAACCGTTGGAAGCGTCAGGCAGGTCAAACAGATGAAACAGAAGAACTTTTTCATTATATCTATACATTAGAATAGCAGTGGAAACGTTGTTTAATAAAGCAACAACAATTGCATAAACAACGATGCAAATGTATAGGGTTTCAGTGATATTGCAAAATAAATCGAGGCTTTTTTGATTTAAGATGATAAATATGGCGGAAAGAAACGTAAAACGGGCTGTTCTTCTGTCTGAAGAAGTATTACTTAATCCAGATTGAATGATTGAGAACCGATGAGTGTTCCGTCAGAGAATATATCTACACGATAACTTCCTGCATAAAGGAACTCCTCGACATCCCAATAAACCGTTATATTCTGTTCTTCACCGTTATACTCTATATATTTTTTGATAGAGTATGCCAATTCCCGATTTTCATAAGGAAATGTGTTGGAAGCGCTTTTGCTTAATACATCATTATCCGGTTTGGTAATGCGGACGTAGAGCGTACGTTCTCCCGTTTCGGCGGTTATGTTCTTGACGATTGTAAAATTGATTTTCAGTTTAACGACGTCTTTCACTTTTTTGGCGGTTTTGCCTCGCTTGTTGGTGGCTTGGATATTGATGTTCGTAGCATCCAGCTGGGCGGCAAGCGTCACCTTCTTATTCAGATTCTTCTTTTCTTCGGAAAGGTTGCTTATCTGTTGCGAAGCGACGTTGTACTTGCGGGTGACATCGGCTATCACTTCCTTTTGGTGGGTGGTGAGACGACTCAGGGAGTCTATTTGGTTGATATAACCGATCATTACTTTACGCAAGGTCGCCAATTCTTTTTTCAAACGGCGTATTTCGGTAGCATTGGTGCTTTTTACAGTACGGAGTTCTTCCAACAGGCGCTGTGTCTTTAGCTGTTCTTGCTCCAACAGTACGGAAAGAGAGTCGTTGGAAACGGTAAGCTTCAACTCATCGTATTGTTTGGCAAAGTCGGTGTACTGATTTTCCAAATCCTCTTTTTCCAGATTAAACTCTTGTACCAATTCGCTGTTGGTTCGCTTTTCTGAAATCAACAATATGGTTACACCTATTAGTAATACTATCAAAAGGCTTCCGATAACAATCTGGGGCGTATTTTTTTTATTGGTCATTATTCTTATAACTCTTAATTTTAACTTGGTTAGGTTCTATTCCGCCGCAAAAATAAGCATTTATCACTAATCACTGACCACTAACCACTATCAAATTCTTCATTTAACTAAAATTATTACGGAAATATTTCTTTAATTAGGAATGTCGTTGTACTTTTGTGGCAACTTTATAGAACACTATATAAACAAAAAACTTTAGAAATTATGTCAAAAGTAACCGTAGTAGGTGCAGGTAACGTAGGTGCTACATGCGCTAATGTGTTAGCCTTTAATGAAGTGGCTGACGAAGTGGTAATGCTGGATGTGAAAGAAGGCGTTTCAGAGGGTAAAGCAATGGATATGATGCAGACTGCTCAACTGTTGGGCTTCGACACCACGATTGTAGGTTGTACCAACGATTATGAGAAGACTGCTAACTCTGATGTTGTCGTAATCACTTCAGGTATTCCCCGTAAGCCGGGTATGACTCGTGAAGAGTTGATTGGTGTGAATGCAGGCATCGTTAAGTCGGTTGCACAGAACATTCTGAAATATTCTCCGAATGCTATCCTCGTAGTTATTTCTAACCCGATGGATACTATGACTTATTTGGCATTGAAGTCTTTGGGAGTTCCTAAGAATCGTATCATCGGTATGGGTGGTGCTTTGGACAGCTCTCGCTTCAAATATTTCTTGTCTCAGGCTTTGGGCTGCAATGCTAACGAAGTAGAAGGTATGGTTATCGGTGGTCACGGTGATACTACCATGATTCCTTTGGCTCGTTTGGCTACTTACAAAGGTCAGCCGGTAAGCACACTGTTGAGCGCGGAAAAATTGGATGAAGTAGTTGCTTCTACTATGGTAGGCGGTGCTACTCTGACTAAGCTGCTGGGTACTTCTGCATGGTATGCTCCGGGTGCGGCAGGTGCTTATGTAGTTGAATCTATCATCCACAACCAGAAGAAGATGATTCCTTGTTCAGTATATTTGGAAGGTGAATACGGTGAATCGGATATTTGCATCGGTGTTCCTGTTATCCTTGGCAAGAACGGTATCGAAAAGATTGTAGAATTGGAATTGAACGCTGACGAAAAGGCTAAATTTGCTGCCAGCGCTGCTGCCGTTCACAAAACTAACGCTGCTCTGAAAGAAGTAGGTGCTCTCTAATTGAGGGGGTAACTTTAAAGTATAAGCAAGGCCTCACGTACTTTTACCGAAAAGGAAAAGTCGTGAGGCTTTTTTATTACCTATTATATAAAAAAATATTATTAGCTTTTGCCGCTGTCTGCATGGCGAGCTTCGCTTTTGCATAAGATGCCCCGCTTTGGATGCGTCATTGTGCTATTTCTCCTGACGGAACGACGATTGCTTTCACTTACAAAGGAGATATTTATACAGTGCCGGTCAATGGTGGACACATCGGCTATGTTCATATCAAGGGAACGGATAGCCCGAGTTTCCGCAAAATATATTCTGAATTGTTGGGACGTAACCGCAATAAGGAAGCGGTAGTGGTGGATGTTCGTCATAATGGTGGCGGATGGCTGCATGATGATGTTGTTACGTTACTTAGCGGTAGAGAATACGAGTGCTTCGTTCCGCGTGGGCAGTATATTGGCAGTGATCCGTTTAATAAATGGTTGAAACCGTTTTGTATGTTGGCAAGACTTTAGGTATTGGTAAATTGGTTGGCACTCCTATTGCCGGAACAATGACCGCTGTATGGTGGGAGAGTCAGATTGATCCGAGCATTGTATTTGGTATTCCTCAAGTAGGTTGTATGGATATACAAGGCAATTATTTAGAGAATCATACTTTGCAACCGGATATTCTGATATACAATACACCGGAAGAGGTAGTAAACGGAAACGATGTACAGTTGAAAGCTGCGGTAGAACACCTGTTGAGTCAGTTAACATCGAATCCTCAATGAAGTTAACTAAGAGGCAGATAATAAGTTAACATCTTGTCGTAATGAAGTTAACTTCGTAATAGTGACGAAATTAACTTTGTTTTTTATCTAACATCCGCCCCCCACATCATCTTATTCCGCAGTGTATCAAAGAAGATATGATTGAAGCGTTTCACCACCTTTATAGAATAGTCCGCACGTGAAATGGTGAGCCGTGTAGTTTCTTTACACGATTCGCTCCGTCCGTCGATAGCTACGAGGAAATTGTGGCTGCGGCTTTCCACATCGAGTGTAATTTCCCAATCGTCACAAATAACGATAGGACGTACATTCAAGCTATGAGGAGCAACGGGAGTTATGGCAATTGTCTTGCTGTGAGGCACGATAATCGGACCGCCAACACTCAGCGAATAGGCCGTAGAACCGGTAGGAGTGGCTATAACCAAGCCGTCGGCTTGATAGGTTGTGAGGTGTGCTCCGTTAATTGCTGTATGGATACTTATCATGGACGAACTGTCGCGTTTCAGGACGGCTATTTCGTTAAGGGCGTATGGTGACTCCATTAGTCTTTTGTCATCGCATTTCAGTTGTAATACGCTACGTTCCTCCACTTTATAGTGGTTATTGTAGATTTCGTCAATGGTCTCTTCCATTTCTTCGGGCGATATATCCGCCAAAAAGCCGAGACGTCCCGTATTTATGCCTAAAATAGGGATGTTCTTCTTACCAACGCGGCTGGCAGCTTTTAAAAAAGTACCGTCACCGCCGATGCTGATAACCATATCGGCGCAGAAGTCGTTGCCGTCGAACAATTCGGCGGAAGGGATGTTGAGATGTAGGTCGGAAGTCAGGAAATTATAGAACTCGCGGCAGACACAGAGTTGTGCTTTGCGTTGAGCCAACAGGCGAAAAAGGTTTTCGGCGTGCGATGATTTCTTCGCTTGGTAAGTATTTCCAAATATGGCAAATTTCATAATTGTTTTCTGTTTTTGTAGGATGCAAAAATAGTTTTTTTCTCAGAATGCTGCCAACATATTGCTATTATTTGTACTTTTGTCCCAAACTATAGGCCGAATTATGACTAAATTAAGTGTAAATATCAATAAAGTAGCAACGTTGCGTAATGCACGCGGAGGAGATGTTCCGAATGTTGTAAAAGTAGCGTTGGATTGTGAGAATTTCGGTGCCGACGGCATAACAGTACATCCGCGTCCCGATGAAAGACATATCCGCAAGAGTGACGTTTACGATTTGCGACCGTTGTTGCGTACTGAGTTTAATATAGAAGGGTATCCCGCACCCGAATTCATAGATTTGGTGTTGAAAGTAAAACCGCATCAAGTGACGCTGGTCCCGGATAGTCCTACGCAGTTGACTTCCAATTCAGGCTGGGATACGAAAAACAATCTGGAGTTCCTGACTGAAGTACTGGATGTGTTCAATGCCGCAGGTATCCGTACATCTGTATTTGTATCTACCGATGCAGAGATGATAGAGTACGCCGCCAAAGCTGGCGCAGACCGTGTGGAACTTTATACCGAACCTTATGCTACGGCATTCCCTAAAGGGCAGGAAGCTGCGGTAGCTCCTTTTGTAGAAGCTGCCAAAATAGTGCGCAGCCTGGGATTGGGATTGAATGCCGGTCACGACTTGAGTTTGGAGAATCTGAATTATTTCTATAAAAACATACCCTGGCTGGATGAAGTCTCCATCGGTCATGCGCTGATTAGCGATGCTTTGTATCTGGGATTGGAACGCACCATTCAGGAATATAAAAATTGTCTCCGCTGATGAATCTTATGTTATTATTAGCCCAAGTGGCTCCGGCGTTGGCCGATTCTATTGCCGGTGCCAATCCGGTACTTACTCCCGTTGCTGCTCCCGATGAAATGAATCTGTGGAGCATGGCTGTCAAGGGCGGTTGGATTATGGTGGTTCTCGGAGTGCTCTCCGTTGTCTGCTTCTATATCCTGTTTGAGCGTAATTATGTTATCCGTAAGGCGGGCAAAGAAGACCCGATGTTCATGGATAAGATCAAGGACTATATTCTGGGGGGCGAGATTAAGGCGGCCATTGCCTATTGCCGTAGTGTCAACACGCCCTCTGCTCGTATGATAGAAAAAGGTATCAGCCGTTTGGGACGCCCGATGAACGATGTACAGGCAGCCATAGAGAATGTCGGTAATATTGAGGTGGCAAAGTTGGAGAAAGGATTGACTATCATGGCCACTATCTCCGGTGGCGCACCGATGATTGGGTTCTTGGGTACGGTGACCGGTATGGTGCGTGCCTTCTTTGAAATGGCGAACGCCGGCAATAATATTGATATAACACTGCTTTCGGGCGGTATATACGAGGCTATGATTACGACGGTAGGCGGCTTGATTGTGGGTATCATTGCCATGTTTGCCTATAACTATCTGGTGACTCTGGTGGATGGCGTGGTCAATAAAATGGAATCCAAAACAATGGCATTCATGGACCTGCTGAACGAACCCGCTAAATAATAATAAGTAAATTAGTAATTGAAAAGTGTTACAACGTAGAGCCAAAATATCGCCTAATTTCAGTATGGCATCCATGACGGATGTTATATTTCTGCTGTTGATTTTCTTCATGATAACGTCTACGGTAGTATCACCGAATGCAATCAAGGTATTGCTTCCGCAGGGGAAACAGCAAACATCTGCCAAGCCGCTGACAAGGGTTATCATTGATAAGGATTTGAATTATTACGCTGCTTTCGGCAACGACAAGGAACAGGCGTTGACCTTAGATAAATTGACACCTTTCTTGCAATCGTGTGCGGACAAAGAACCGGAAATGTATGTGGCGTTGTATGCCGATGAGTCCGTTCCTTACCGGGAGATAGTGAAAGTGCTGAATATCGCTAATGAGAATCACTTCAAAATGGTGCTGGCTACACGCCCGCCTGAAAGCAAGTAATTTAAGTTGAGAACTAAGAATGAAGAATTTGATACTGTTATAAGATAATTCTACATTCTTAGTTCTTCATTCTTCATTAATAAAGACGGTGAATCAGAAGAAGAAAGGAAAATATATAGGTTTGGCAGGGGCACTGTTAGTGCACGTTGTTGTCATTGCCCTTTTGATACTGGTCGGATTTACGTTGCCTGAACAGTCGGAAGAGGGTGGTGTGCCTGTGATGATGGGAGAGGTGCCCGATGCTTGGGGTGCTGCCGATCCTTCTTTGGTAGAAGTGGAGACTATGCCGGAAGAGGTGGCTCCGGAAGTGCCCGAAGAAGTGGAGCAAGAGATGCTGACACAGGAAAATGAAGAAACCGTTGCCATGAAACCTAAGACGGAAGAAAAAAAGAAAGAAGTTAAGAAGCCCGAAAAAACTGCGGCCGAAAAAGCCGAAGAAGCTCGTAAACTTGCTGCAGAAAGAGCGGAACGTGAACGGAAAGCTGCCGAAGAAGCAGCCCGTAAGCGTGTGGCGGGAGCTTTTGGTAAAGGTGCGCAAATGGGTAGCAAAGGTTCTACGGAAGGAACCGGTATGCAAGGGAGCCCTACGGGAAACTCTTCGACAGGGGCGACTACCGGAACAGGCGGATATGGAACTTTTAATCTTGGCGGACGTTCTATAGGTGAAGGCGGCTTGCCGCGTCCTGTGTATAATGTGCAGGATGAAGGAAAAGTCGTGGTTACCATTACGGTGAATCCGGCGGGGCGGGTAATCTCGACCAGCATCAACCGCCAGACAAATACGGTGAACCCGGCTTTGCGGAAAGCGGCCGAGGATGCGGCTAAGAAAGCTCGGTTCAATACTGTAAGCGGCTTGAATAACCAAACGGGAACAATAACGTATTATTTTAATTTAAAATAAGAGGAGAAACTATTATGGGTACAGTTTATGTGTTTTTTGCAGACGGTTTTGAAGAAATAGAAGCTTTTACCTCTGTTGATGTGATGAGACGTGCAGGATTGAATGTTGAAATGATTACAGTAACTCCTGATGAGATTGTAACAGGCGCTCATGGTGTACCGGTGCTTTGTGATAAGAATATCGTGAACTGTGATTTCTTCGATGCTGATTTAATATTACTTCCGGGCGGTATGCCGGGCGCGGCTACATTGGAAAAATGTGACGACCTGCGCAGATTGATTTTACGCTTTGCTGAAGAAAACAAACCGACTGCCGCAATTTGTGCCGCTCCTATGGTACTTGGCAAGTTAGGACTGTTGAAAGGCAAGAAAGCTACTTGCTATCCGGGTTTTGAGCAATATCTGGAAGGTGCGGATTGTACTGGGGCTATGGTGGAAAGAGATGGTAATATTATCACAGGAAAAGGTCCCGGCGCTGCAATGGAGTTTGCTTTGGCTGTAGTGGAATTGTTGCAAGGTAAAGATAAAGTTGCAGAATTGAAAGAAGCGATGATTGTCTGATTCATAACTCAAAATTCAAAATGGTCCAGTATGCTCTGATTGTAGCCGGCGGTAAAGGTTTACGTATGGGATGTGAACTTCCCAAACAATTTCTTCCGATAGGAGGGAAACCTGTATTAATGCGTACCATAGAAGCCTTTTATACTTACAATCCTGAGATACGGATAATATTGGTGCTTCCGTGCAGCCAGCAGTCTTACTGGAATGAGTTATGCCGGAAACATCATTTTTCAATCCCTCATCAAATTGCAGACGGCGGAGAGACGCGTTTCCATTCGGTGAAGAACGGATTGGCATTTGTCACGACGCCGGGTTTGGTAGGAGTGCACGATGGTGTCCGTCCGTTTGTTGCTCAGGAGGTCATAGCCCGTTGTTATTCCTTGGCTGCCGGAAAACAGGCGGTAATCCCTGTGATAGATGTGGTGGAGACGGTGCGCCATTTAGTTGGAGAAGGAAGCGAAACAGTGAGTCGTGACGAATACAAACTGGTACAGACTCCGCAAGTGTTTGATTCTGATTTACTGAAGCTGGCTTATGAACAACCTTATACTTCGCACTTCACAGACGATGCTTCAGTTGTTGAAGCATTAGGAAAGTCTGTTTACCTGACAGATGGCAATCGGGAGAATATTAAAATAACCACTCCTTTTGATTTAAAAATAGCTACTGCCCTTTTGGATTCATGTTCGATTTAACTACGCGTGACATAAAATATTTGTCGGGCGTCGGGCCGCAACGTGCTTCGGTGCTTAATAAGGAACTGAGCATCTTTTCCTTCCATGATTTGCTATATTACTTCCCTTATAAATATGTAGACCGTAGTCGTATCTATTACATTCAGGAAATAGACGGTACGATGCCTTATATACAGTTGAAAGGGGAAATCTTGGGCTTTGAAACAGTTGGTGAAGGGCGGCAGCGGAGGCTGATAGCCCACTTTTCGGATGGTACGGGAGTAGTTGATTTGATTTGGTTTCAAGGCATCAAATATCTGATAGGGAAGTATAAGGTGCATCAGGAGTATATCGTATTCGGCAAGCCTTCCGTCTTTAATGGCAGGATAAACATAGCCCATCCGGATATTGATTCGGCTTCCGAACTGAAACTGTCGGCTATGGGGTTGCAGCCCTATTACAATACGACGGAGAAGATGAAGCGAAGTTCTCTCAACTCGCATGCCATAGAAAAGATGATGAAGAGCCTCGTTCAGCTGTTGAATGAGCCTCTGCCGGAAACGCTTTCTCCCGCCCTGTTGGCAGAACATCATCTGATACCGTTGACGGATGCCTTGATGAATATCCATTTTCCGGTAAGTCCGGATGTGTTGCGAAAAGCGGAATATCGCCTGAAATTCGAGGAACTGTTTTATGTCCAACTGAATATACTGCGTTATGCCAAAGACAGGCAACGCAAGTACCGCGGCTATGTTTTTGAGAAAGTAGGCGAGACGTTCAATGTTTTTTACTCCCGTAATCTCCCTTTTGAACTGACCAATGCCCAGAAACGTGTGTTGAAAGAGATACGGCGGGATTTGGGTTCGGGCAGGCAGATGAACCGCCTTTTGCAAGGAGACGTGGGTAGCGGGAAGACATTGGTTGCGCTGATGAGTATGCTGATTGCGCTTGATAACGGTTATCAGGCATGTATGATGGCTCCTACCGAAATCTTGGCAAACCAACATTACGAAACGATTCGCGAATTATTGTACGGAATGGATGTGCGGGTTGAACTGTTGACCGGTTCCATCAAAGGCAAACGAAGGGAAGCCATTCTTTCCGGATTGCTGACAGGAGATGTGCGGATACTTATCGGTACGCACGCCGTCATTGAAGACACCGTGAATTTTGCATCATTGGGTCTGGTCGTCATCGACGAGCAGCACCGCTTTGGCGTCGCTCAGCGTGCCCGGCTGTGGACAAAAAGCGTACAGCCGCCCCATATATTGGTAATGACCGCGACTCCCATACCGCGAACACTGGCAATGACGCTTTATGGTGATTTGGATGTATCGGTCATTGATGAACTACCGCCGGGAAGAAAACCGATTGCTACTATCCATCAGTTCGATAGCCATCGTGTAAGCTTGTATCGTTCCGTGCGCAAACAGATTGATGAAGGGCGTCAGGTCTATATCGTCTATCCCTTAATCAAGGAGAGTGAGAAGATTGACCTCAAGAACTTGGAAGAAGGTTATCTGCATATCTGTGAAGAGTTTCCGGATTGTAAGGTTTGCAAAGTACATGGCAAAATGAAATCTGCCGAAAAGGATGCGCAGATGCAGTTATTTGTTTCCGGTGAAGCGCAGATAATGGTTGCTACCACAGTGATTGAAGTAGGTGTGAATGTGCCTAATGCCTCAGTGATGATAATAGAAAATGCCGAACGTTTCGGACTTTCTCAGCTTCATCAGCTTCGCGGTCGTGTAGGGCGCGGTGCCGACCAGTCTTATTGTATTTTGGTTACCGGTTATAAATTGGCGGAAGATACCCGGAAACGTCTGGAGATTATGGTGCGCACGAATGACGGTTTTGAGATAGCCGAAGCCGATTTGAAGCTGCGTGGACCGGGTGATTTGGAGGGAACCCAGCAAAGCGGAATTGCTTTCGACTTGAAAATAGCGGATATAGCCCGCGACGGACAGCTTTTGCAATATGTTCGTGACGTGGCCCAAGCCATTGTTGATAAAGATCCGAATGGTTCTCTTCCTGAAAATGAGATACTGTGGCGACAACTGAAGGCTTTGCGGAAGACAAACGTTAATTGGGCGGCCATAAGCTGAAAAACGGTTAAACATACGCTTTCTTTGCAGATTTATGTTGTTAAACATATTTGCGCTGTAAATTGTTTGTTATTAGCTTGTTATCTATTGTTGTACTGCGTTTTTATTCAACTTGCTTCAAAAAAATAGTTAACGATACAGGCGCCTTTTCGGAGAGAAATGTTACCTTTGGGAGAATTTTTGAAAATAATCTGGATATTCGCGTAAGAATAGGTGTGGTTGATTCACCAGATATGCTCTACGGATATCGAAATGAATGACGAAACGGAATGAATTTTAATTGGATTAGAACGGCTTTATTAGCAGCAACGGCAATGGTCAGCCTGAACTCTTTCTCGCAGGATTTGATTGCCCGTCAAGCTCCCATTGACAGAAAACTTAAAAGCGTAGATTCATTGGCTCTGCAGAAACAGATTCGTGCGGAACAGTCTTTGTATCCGGGGCTGGATTTGTATCCGAGTTGGAATAATGAATTTGTGCAGGCTTATGGCAATGCTATTGTGCCGGAAAGTTACACCTTTGATTTGAAAGGCTTCTGTATGCCTACCGAACATACTCGTATTACTGACGTCTTCGGTTATCGTCCTCGCAGAAGAAGGGCCCATTACGGTTTGGATATTAAAGTATATGTAGGCGATACAATCCGCGCCGCATTTGACGGTAAAGTACGTATCGTTAAGAATCAGGGTCGCCGCGGATATGGCAAATATGTCGTTATTCGTCATGATAACGGTCTGGAGACTGTCTACGGTCACTTATCCAAACAATTGGTTGATATAAACCAACTGGTAAAAGCCGGAGAACCTATTGCATTGGGTGGTAATACCGGACGTTCTACCGGTTCTCATCTGCATTTTGAAACCCGTTTCTTGGGAATTCCCATCAATCCCGCATTGATGTTCGATTTTGAAAAGCAAGATATTGTTGCCGATTCTTATACTTTCCGTAAGACCAAAGGTACTTCCGGTACGGCTCGCAGTATGGCATCGGGTGAAGGTATCTTCTATAAAGTGAAGAAAGGCGATACCTTATCCAAGATTGCTTCCCGTCAGGGCACAAGCATCGACAAACTTTGCAAGCTGAACCGTATAACCCGGAGAACGATTCTCCGTCCGGGACAGGTATTGCGTTGCTCATAAAACGAAAATACTCTCTAAACGTAAACAATCTCTATAGGAGGAGGGCACTTTAATATAATTTAGAGTGCCCTCTTTTCTTTTTTCTTTAATTATTCCTAACTTTGCGGTCTATTTGTAAGGATATGAAAGATACCAAGCAACAATTTGAGCATGTCATTGCTATTTGTCGTGATTTGTTCTTTAAGAAACTTCATGATTACGGTCCGGCATGGCGTATTCTTCGTCCGGCTTCCGTAACCGATCAGATATTTATTAAAGCCAATCGTATTCGGAGTATTGAAACTAAAGGGGTGACTTTGGTGGACGAAGGTATTCGTTCGGAGTTCATAGCTATTGTCAATTACGGTATTATCGGTTTGATACAGTTGGAATTGGGCTATGCCGAGGCGGCGGATATCACGAATGAAGAGGCAATGGCCTTGTATGATAAGTATGCAAAAGAGTCGCTGGAACTGATGCTTGCCAAAAACCATGATTATGATGAGGCTTGGCGTAGCATGCGTATCAGTTCGTATACGGACTTGATACTGATGAAGATTTATCGTACGAAGCAAATTGAGAGTCTGTCCGGCCAGACGTTGGTTTCGGAAGGTGTTGATGCCAATTATATGGACATGATTAATTATTCGGTCTTTGGTTTGATTAAGTTGGAGTTTGGAGACTGAGAAAAAACATATCATAAAGCTTGTCTGGGTCAATGCCTGCCGTTTTTTATTGGCTGCGCTGTTTATTTTCTCCGGATTTGTGAAGGCTGTCGATCCGCTCGGCTCTTTTTATAAGATTCAGGATTATCTGACGGCATTCGGTATGATTTCATGGTTTCCTACATACCTGCCGTTGCTTTTCGCCATAATTTTATCATCGGCAGAGTTTTGTGTAGGCGTTTTCCTCTTTTTTGGCGTACGCCGGAAGGTTGCATCTACATTGGCACTCTTTCTTATGGGAGTAATGACTCCGTTGACTCTTTACCTTGCTTTGGCAAACCCCGTATCCGACTGCGGATGCTTTGGCGATGCCTGGGTATTGACGAACTGGCAGACATTCGGGAAAAACATCATATTGCTGATTGCGGCTGTAACCGTATTCAAAGAGCGGAAACTCATTATCCGTTTTATCACTTTGAAAATGGAGTGGATGGTGTCTTTATATACCATATTGTTTGTCTTTGCACTCTCTTTTTATTGCTTGGAGTATTTGCCGGTGCTGGATTTCAGGCCCTATAAGATTGGCGTGAACATAAAAGCGGGTATGGAGATACCCGAAGGTGCGAAGCCGAGTGTTTTTGAAAGTCGTTTTGTCTTGGAAAAAGACGGCAGGCAGCAGGAATTCACCTTGGATAACTATCCGGACAGCACGTGGACTTTTGTTGAAACGCGTACCGTATTGAAGGAAAAAGGCTATGAACCGCCCATTCACGACTTTTCCATGATAAGTTTGAGTACGGGAGAAGATATAACCGATAGTGTGTTGACGGATAAAGGATATACTTTCCTGTTGGTAGCTCATCGGACAGAGGAAGCGGATGACAGCAATATTGATTTGATCAATGAAATCTATGATTACAGCATAGAACATGGTTATGGCTTTTATGCACTGACCTCTTCGCCGGATGAAGAAATTGAAGCATGGCGTGACAGAACCGGTGCGGAATACCCATTCTGCCAGATGGATGATATTACGCTGAAGACGATTATACGTTCCAACCCCGGTTTGCTGCTGATAAAAGACGGCACAATTCTGAATAAATGGAGCGATAGCCAATTTCCCGATGAATATGTACTGAACGATAGTCTGGACAAGCTGGAATTGGGACAGCAAAAACAGGAAAACAATTTGCATACTATCGGTTACGTGTTATTATGGTTTATCGTACCTTTGATGCTGGTTCTCGGTGTAGATATTCTGGTAATCAAACGCAGGGAGAAAAAGAATAAGAGTGATTAATGATTTGTTGATAATGTGAGTTGCGCTATTATGCTGAGAGGCTGTGCAAATCACCAGTCATTAACCGCCAATAACTAAAAACATACATTAACCCTTTTAATAATTAAAACAAAATGAGAAAGAACATTGTTGCAGGAAACTGGAAAATGAACAAAACCCTTCAAGAGGGTATTGCTCTTGCAAAAGAACTGAATGAAGCGTTGGCTAACGAAAAGCCTAATTGTGATGTAGTTATCTGTACCCCGTTTATTCACCTTGCATCTGTTACTCCGCTGGTGGATGCCGCTAAGATTGGTGTAGGTGCAGAAAACTGTGCAGATAAGGAATCAGGTGCATATACCGGTGAGGTATCGGCAGCTATGGTTGCTTCAACCGGTGCCAAGTATGTAATCCTCGGCCACTCTGAACGTCGCGCTTATTACGGTGAAACAGTGGAAATCCTGGAAGAAAAGGTGAAACTGGCTTTGGCCAACGGACTGACTCCGATTTTCTGTATCGGTGAGGTTTTGGAAGAACGCGAAGCTAACAAGCAGAATGAAGTGGTTGCCGCCCAGTTGGCATCTGTATTCTCTTTGTCTGCTGAAGATTTTTCTAAGATTATCTTGGCATACGAACCGGTTTGGGCCATTGGCACCGGTAAGACTGCTACTCCGGCACAGGCACAGGAAATCCATGCATTCATCCGTTCTGCCGTTGAAGCAAAGTATGGTAAGGAAATCGCAGAAAACTGCTCTATCCTTTATGGTGGTAGCTGTAAGCCTTCCAATGCAAAGGAATTGTTTGCAAATCCTGATGTGGACGGTGGCCTGATTGGTGGTGCTGCTCTGAAAGTTGCCGACTTCAAGGGTATCATTGACGCGTTCAATTAATAAATAACAGAGAGTTGGAGGTTGTTGCATCCGATATGATGCAGCCCACTTCCAACTCTTGATGCTTAAACCTTGGTGTGGACCATTCGGTTCTCAGCTTCAAGGATTTAAAGTCTGTTTTTTTTAACTGTATAAAGACACCCTTTTATGAAGAAACTTGGTTTGCTTTTAATTGCATGTTTTTCTTTTACCCTTGTATCCGTAGCGCAGAATAACATCGTAAAGAGTCTGGAGCGTAATGTACCGGGACAAGGCAAGGTATCCATTCATCAGGATGCCCGCATTGAAGCGCTGATAGGTTCAGAGTATATTCCTACCGGTTCGGAAGACCAGAAGGTGATTAAGAGTTCGGGTTATCGCGTACAGGTGTATGCCGGTAATAATACCCGTCAGGCCAAGAACGAAGCCTATTCGGTAGCTTCCGATATAAAAGAGCGTTTTCCTGATCTTCCCGTTTATACATCTTTCAATCCGCCCCGCTGGTTGTGTCGTGCGGGTGACTTCCGAAGCATTGAGGAAGCGGATGCCATGATGCGCCAGCTGCGTGCAACCGGTGTCTTTAAGGAAGTGTCAATTGTGAAAGACCAGATCAACATTCCTCTATAATTCATAACTCATAAATCATAAATCTTCGCATGTTAGGAAAAGAAGAAATCGTATCTCCTTCATTGGACGAACTGAAAGAACATTATCATCGTATATTGACTTTGCTGGGTGAAGACCCTGAACGTGAAGGGCTGCTGAAGACGCCGGAACGGGTGGCGAAAGCTATGCTGACACTGACTAAAGGCTACTCTATGGACCCGCACGAAGTACTCCGCTCCGCCAAGTTCAAGGAAGACTATAATCAAATGGTGATTGTGAAAGACATTGATTTCTTCTCTCTCTGTGAGCACCATATGTTGCCTTTCTACGGCAAGGCGCACGTGGCTTATATTCCCAACGGTTACATCACAGGTCTAAGCAAGATTGCCCGCGTGGTAGATATTTTCTCTCACCGCCTGCAAGTGCAGGAGCGTATGACGCTGCAAATAAAGGAGTGCATTCAGGAAACGCTGAATCCTTTGGGCGTAATGGTTGTGGTAGAGGCTAAACATATGTGTATGCAGATGCGCGGTGTGGAAAAACAGAATTCAATAACCACTACTTCCGACTTTACGGGTGCTTTCAATCAGGCTAAGACGCGTGAGGAATTTATGAATCTTATTCGTCACAATTCTTAATGTCAGGGTAGTACCACCCGGTCTCCCAAACGTTTTGCCATGATACTTTGCACTTCACGCATTTCGCTGTAACGCTTCATGATGGCGTTGCATTTCTCCTCGTCATTGGCTACGGCAGGATCTTGAAGGGCAGACATCATGTGCTTTAACTCTTCGCTGACAATGGCATATTTAAAGTTAATCATCAGTGCCGGAACCAACTCATAAAGACGTTCTTCGTCAGTTACTATCTTCTGGCTTTTTGAGTGATACTTGCTTAACTGGTAGCGGTTGCTGATAAGCTCCACGCTCAGTTTGCTGATGGTTGTTTCCGGGTGTGCCAGAAAATAACGTTCGGCTGTAAATCCTGCATCATGTATATGTGCGGCGGCTTCGGTCAATATTTGGCGGTGTAGCGGGTTGTGGAATGACAGTTCGTCTTGCTTCAAGTCGTTAATGACGTATTCAATCACACTTACAGGCACTTCCTGCCCCTCTTCATTGGTTGCATTACACATTACTTTTTCGCCGTAGCGCACAATCATCTGAAGAATCAGCCGTTCGTATTTATAGAATTCCTGTCCTTCTTTTCCCTCCTGAGGGATGAAAGAAACATAATTATCTTCCGGTGGAATAGGGGAGTTGGCATATTCCGCAGCCATATCAGGCGGCAATGAAGTGCCGTCGGCAGTTGCGGGAGGCACATCTCCTCCGGTGTAGGGCACTTGTGCGGCGGAGTTTTCCGTATTGTTCCTTGCTGCGGATCTGCGTTCGCGTTCCGTTTGTTCGGCACGCTTTTCGGCATGCATTTCACGCCGTTTGGCAACTTCCGAAACCAACAGCTTATCCTCTACGCGCAGTAGTTGGGCGCACTCTTTGATATAGACATCGCGTACAATCGCTTCGGGAATGACCGAGATACTTTGTACGAGATTACCGATTAATTCGGCGCGCTTGATAGGGTCTTTACCCGCGTCCTCCAGTAACAAATTGGTCTTGAAGCGGATAAAGTCCGTTTCGTGCTCTTGTATGAATTGCCGGAATTCGGTCGAATTATGTTTGCGGGCAAAAGAGTCCGGGTCGTCCCCGTCGGGCAGAAGGCACACTTTGATGTTCATGCCCTCTTCCAGCAGCATATCGATGCCTCGGATAGAAGCCTTGATGCCGGCTGCATCACCGTCGTAAAGCACAGTCATATTGTTGGTGAAGCGGTGAATCAGGCGGATTTGTCCCGGTGTCAGGGCAGTGCCCGAAGAAGCCACTACATTCTCTATGCCGGATTGGTGCATGGAGATAACATCCGTATAGCCTTCTACCAGAAAGCACCGGTCTTGCTTTACAATCGCCTGTTTGGCAAAGTAGATACCATACAGTTCGTTACTCTTATGGTAAATTTCCGATTCGGGCGAATTGACGTACTTTACTTTCACTCCTTTGGTGGCGCTGGCAAGCACACGGCCACCGAATGCCACCACCTTGCCCGACAACGTATGTACGGGAAAGATGACACGTCCCCAAAAACGGTCGCGCAGTCTGTGGTCGTCCGTTTCATAGCAGAGTCCGGTTTTGAGGAGGAATTCTGCCTTATATCCTTTTTTCAAGGCCTCCTGTGCCATGGCATCGTGGCTCTCGGTGCAGTAGCCCAGTTGGAATTTCTCGATGATGTCGTCACGGAATCCGCGGTTGCGGAAGTAAGCCATGCCGATGCTGCGCCCGTCCACATGGTTGCGCAGGATATTCTGGAAATAGTCGCGGGCAAACTGGTTGACGATGAAGAGGCTTTCGCGTTCGCTCTGAGCGAGCTTTTCTTCGTTGGACAGTTCCCGTTCCTTGATTTCGATGCCATACTTTTTGGCGAGGTATTTCAGCGCCTCGGGATAAGACATCTGTTCATGTTCCATGATGAAATGCACGGCATTGCCCCCTTTGCCGCAGGCAAAGCATTTGCACAATCCTTTGGCGGGAGAGACGTAGAATGACGGTGTCTTGTCATCGTGAAACGGACATAGACCTACATAGTTCACTCCGCGTTTCCGCAGCGTGACGAAGTCCGATACAACATCGTATATTTGTGCTGCATCCAGAATCCTGTCTATGGTGGGTTGGTCTATCATGATTCGAGTACAAAGTTACATATAAAATCAGCCCCTGCAAAACTTTTTTTTGCAGGGGCGGGAAAAGGGGAGTTAAATCATCATTTAATCTTTTCCCTGATTTTCGTCAGATACTTCTTCATTCCTTCCGCATCCTTATTGGTGATAATTTCCAACAGTTGCTTTAGTTCCAAGCGGATATTCTCCACTTGTCCGGGTGTGCGGGGGTTGAACAGAATCTCCTGAAGCAAGTAATCGTCCTCGCTCAACAGACCTTTGGCAATGGCCATATGCTTCTTGAACGTAGTTCCCGGAGCCTCCTGATGCTTCATGACCGCTGCAAAAACGAACGTTGAAACGAAAGGAATGGACAAAGAATAGGCCACTGTTTCATCATGTTCGTCGAAGGTGTACTCAAAGATATTGAGCTTCATGGTCTGGTATAGGTCTTTAAAAAAGATTTTTCCCATGTGGTCGCCTTCGCTGATGATAATGGCATTTTCCGTATTCAGATTGCTCAGGCTGGCAAACGTCGGTCCGAACATGGGATGCGTTGACACGTAGCGGAAACCGCTTTCTTCATAGAATTTTTTCAGTCCTGTCTTTACCGAAGCGATGTCGCTGATGATACAGTCTTTGGGCAGTACAGGCAACACTTGCCGGAAAGCATCCAGTGTATATTTCACCGTAGCGGCATTGATAACCAGCTCCGGCTCAAACTCCTTGATTTCTTCCAGCGTAGTGAAACGGTAGGTGTTGTAGACAAAACGCAGTTGATGCGGGTTGACGTCGAACACGGCCGTCTCGTGTTGAAAACTTAAAATATCCGTAAAGAAAGAGCCCATCTTCCCGGCTCCGAGTATTAATATTCGCATATGCTTGATGTTATAGTGATAATGTTAAATAAGTGTTGAAATTTAATTTATCTCAAGTGCATCTGTCATTCAGAGCGAAGCGAAGAATCTCTTTTCTGTGTTATACATCAAGAGAGTAGATTCTTCGCTACGCTCTGAATGACAGATAGTATAAACTAATTATGCACATTTACTTATATGGTCACTTTATCACTTATTTATAATTTCCATTTGCTGGCGTACACTTTCCTCGTGTATCGCTTCAAACACTTTCTTGATAAATTCCGAATCCATTCCGCAGAGTGCGCCTTGCGAACCGCGTTTCTCAAGAATTTCATTGTAGCGTCCCGTTTGCAGAATCGTCATGTCATGCTCCTTTTTGTATGTACCGATTTCGCGCGCCACACGCATTCTTTTGGCTAATTCCTGAATGAGGTTGTTGTCACACTCGTCAATCTGCTTGCGCAATTCGCTGAGGTTTTCGGTGCTTTGCGTATCCTTGCGTATGACGAGAAGGTTAAGGATGTAGTCCAGTACATCCGGCGTAACCTGTTGGGCGGCGTCGCTCCATGCGCAATCCGGGTTGCAGTGGCTTTCGATAATCAAACCGTTGAAGCCTAAGTCCATAGCCTGCTGGCAAAGCGGAGCGACCAGTTCACGTTTTCCGCCGATATGGCTCGGGTCGCAGAGGATGGGCAGGTTGGGAATGCGGCGGCGCAGCTCGATAGGGATGTGCCATTGCGGCAGGTTGCGGTAGAGCTTCTTGTCGTAGCTGCTGAAACCGCGGTGAATGGCTCCAAGACGTTTCAGGCCTGCATTGTTGATACGCTCCAAAGCGCCAATCCATAGCTCCAAATCAGGGTTCACGGGGTTCTTTACCAATACCGGAATGTCCACACCCTTCAGGGCATCGGCTATTTCCTGTACGGCAAAAGGGTTGGCAGTGGTGCGGGCGCCAATCCAGAGTATATCTATTCCGGCTTTCAGACATTCGTACACGTGCTTGGCGGTGGCTACTTCGGTAGAGACATACATACCCGTTTCCTTTTTCACCTCTTTGAGCCAAGACAGCCCTTCTACGCCGATACCCTCGAAACCGCCCGGTTTGGTACGGGGTTTCCAGATGCCTGCGCGGAATATCTTCATACCTTTTGCAGACAATTGCTTGGCTGTGTCCATAACTTGTTCTTCTGTCTCTGCACTACACGGACCGGCAATGACCAAAGGACGTTTCTCCTCGATACCCGGCAATAAAATAGATTCTAATTCAAGTTCCATATTCTTAATCTGTTTAATTATATTCTTTCTGTATAAATATTTCTCAGTCTCTCTTGTTCTTGTGAAGAACCCTTCCTGAGCCCGGTTGCTGAATTTACTAAAACAGGACGGACGTTTTAGTAAATCTTTGCCGGAGTTTTAGTAAATCTCCGTATCCGTTTTAGTAAAACGGATGCCGCCTTTCTCGGGACAGAAGCCTTCTGTAAAGATATTACTTCATTTCCTTGATGCGTTTCAACGCTTCCGCCAGTTTGTTGTCCTTGCAGCAAAGCGAGATGCGGATGTATCTTTTTCCGTTGCTGCCGAAGATAAATCCCGGAGTGATGAATACGCGCGCTTCGTGCAACACCCGTTCGGTCAGCTCCTCTACATCGGCGCAGCTGTCGGGTATCTTTCCCCAAAGGAACATACCCACCTGATTCTCATCGTAAGCGCATCCCAACTCATGCATGATTTCTCCTGCCAGCCGGCGGCGTCCGCGATAGTTCTTATTGTTGCCTTCGTACCATTCTTCACCGGCTTCGAGGGCGGTGGCGGCGGCCAGCTGCATGGCGCGGAACATACCGCTGTCTATGTTGCTCTTCACCTTCAGTATCCATTGTACGAAGTCTGCATTGGATGCGAGCATACCGATGCGCCAACCCGGCATATTGTGGCTTTTGCTCATGGAGTTGAACTCGATGCAGCATTCCTTTGCGCCCGGCACACTGAGGATGCTGAGGGGGTGTTCGTTCAGGATGAAGCTGTACGGGTTGTCGTTGACGATGACAATGTCCTTGCGGCGTGCAAAGTCCACCAGTTTCCGGTAAAGTTCCGGCGTTGCGTTTGCTCCTGTGGGCATGTTGGGATAGTTGGTCCACATCAGTTTGACGCGGCTCATATCCATCTTCTCCAGTTCGTCGAAGTCGGGCATCCAGCCGTTTTCTTCTTTCAGGTTGTAGTTGATGACTTCGGCCCCCAATATTTTGCTCAATGACGTATAGGTGGGATAGCCGGGGTTGGGAACCAGCACCTGCTCGCCGGGGTTGACGAAAGCCAGTGTGACGTGCAGGATACCTTCTTTGGAACCGATGAGCGGCTGTATCTCCGTATTGGGGTCCAGCTCCACGCCGTACCATTTTCTGTACCAGCCGGCAAAGCTGCGGCGCAGTTCGGGAATACCTACATAGGGCTGGTAGCCATGCCCGTCGGGGTTGCGTGCCGCATCGCAAAGTGTCTGTATCGTATTCTCCGAAGGCGGCATGTCGGGGCTGCCGATGCCCAGGCTGATGACATCCTTGCCTTCGGTGTTCATCCGGGCCACTTCTTTCAGTTTCTTGGAGAAGTAGTATTCGCTTACGCTTGCCAGCCGGTCGGCGGGCTTTATTTTAGATATTTGATTTTCCATCTTCATATTCTCCTAATATTTTAAGTTCTTTGGTCAGTGGGGTGATAGCCACGATGGACTGTTTATACTTCAGTACATTGTCGAAAACTACGTCTACGTAGAATTGGTATTCCCATTCGCGTCCGATGATGGGAAGTGATTGTATCTTTGTCAGGTTGATGCGGTAGAAAGACAGAATGGACAATACCTGCGAGAGGCTTCCTTCCGTATGCGGAAGTGTGAATACCATGCTTGCCTTGTTGACCTCTTTGTTGCGGTGGCGGTTCAGCTCGTCCACTTGCCAGGGATCGGCCACAACCAGAAAGCGGGTGAAGTTGTGCTTGTTTGTTTCGATGCCTTCCTGCAACACTTTCATGCCATAGCGTTCGGCGGCGGCTTTGGAGCAGATGGCGGCATGCCCTCTCAGGTTCTCTTTTTTGATGATCTCCGCACTGAGGGCGGTGTCTTCGCCTTCCACCACTTTGATGTGGGGATGCTGTCCGAGGAACTCGCGGCATTGCATCAGGGCGATGGGGTGGGAGTTCACTTCCGTAATGTCGTCCCAGTCTTCTTCGGGCAGGCAAACGAAGCTGTGAGAGATGCGCAACTTGTATTCGCCCACAATCTGTGCACCGCTTTGGCGGAGCAGTTCGTTGTTGTGCAGCAAGCTGCCTGCAATCGTATTTTCGATTGCCAGCATACCTATGGTCTGGCTGTCTTTCTTGACAGCGGCAAACACATCTTCGAAGTTGGCGCAGCAGATCAGCTGTATTTCCTCTCCTTCGAAGTACTTGTGTGCGGCAATGTCGTGATACGAACCTAATGTTCCTTGAATGGCTACCTTTTTCATTCCTGACTATCTTTTTTCTTGGTTTATGCTATAAAAAAATCCCGCTTCCATACAATGGAGCGGGATTCTATATATTACTTAGTTCTCTATTCAGTTCTTAAGCATCACTGTCACTTGATACATACAAACTCCCGCTCTACTTTCCAGCTAAAGTAAAAGTAAAAAAAGAAGTAATATGCATAAGTAAATGATTTCATCCTTGCTGTTTTTTTGTTTTGAATTACGCGACAAAAGTAATATTTTTCTTTTATACGCAAATAAAAAACAATGTTTTTTTTGATATTTGTATCAATTTATAGATAATCTTTTACAATCCCAATACATTTGTCGTATTGTTGCCCGGCTGATTGCCATATTGTCCGGTGAATCCTTGCAGGTCTTTCGGATTCAGTTCCAGTCCGCGCTTCATGTCTTCCATAGAACCTTCTTTGTCGCCGTTCAGCAGTTTGGCACGCCCGCGTTCGTGGTAGGCTTGGGCGAAGTTGGGATTCAGCTCAATGGCCTCGTCGAACAAGGCGATAGCTTCGGCCAGCTTTTTCTGAACGATGTACAGCTGTCCCAAGTAGAGGAATGCTTGCTCGTTGAACGGATTCAGCTCGGTTATATGGAGGTAGTCGGCTTCCGCTTCGGCTTCGGCGCCGGTTGCTTCTTTTATCTTTCCGCGGAGCAGTATGGCGCTTTCGTCGTCCGGGTCTTGGGCAAGTATGGCGTCTATGTCTTCCATGGCCTCTTTGTATTGCTGCATCTTCGTCAGGGCTTCGGCACGCAACAGGCGGGCTTCGGTGAAGTCGTCCTTCAGTACGATGGCCTTTGTGAGATGGGCGATGCACATGATGCCGTCGTCCTGCCCGTTGTCGGCTTTGCCCAGCAGATAATGCGCCATGGCATTGCCTTCTTCAATGGCGATGGCTTTTTGGGCGGCTTCCGCCATGGCGGCGTAGTCCTCTTGTATATAGCAGACGTTGGCAAGGGTGAGGAAGGTGGAGGTATGCTCCGGTTCCACTTGGGTCATTTTCTCCAACAGCTTGCGGGCTTCGCCCGGTTCGTTGGACTGGATATACACTTGTGCCAGATACCCCATTGTCTCGAAGTCTTCTTGCAGTGCAAGGGCTTCGGTGAAGCATTTTATGGCATAGTCGGCGCGTCCCATGCGCTGGGCTCGCATACCGTCGTACTTGAATATCTCAAAGTTCTTCTGATTATTTTTTTGTTTTTCCTCTTCCGGACTGGTCGGTTTGCCGGAGAAAAAAGATTTAAAGAATCCCATGGCTGTGATATTGTTTTAGTTATGTTTTTAATAGGTTGACAGGATTAATGTGTGAATGCACTGCACAAAAGTAATGATTTATTTTTTGATTTGCAGTATTCCGTTGGCGGCAATAATTTTTCCTTCGTCTAATAATTGGTGCAATGTCTCGGTCAAAAGCTCTTTGTCCGTCTGAATTTGTTCGAGCAGACCGGCGGGAGTTTGCGGGGCGGAAGACAATATTTCTTGTATCTTCCCGGCAAGTTCCTTTTGGCCCGGCTTATCGGTTGCCGGCTTGTTGCGTAGACTGATGCAGGTGTCGCACTGCCCGCAGTTATGTTCGTTTTTCTCTCCGAAGTAATCCAGCAGCATACGGCTACGGCATACGGTGTCATTGGTTACGTATTCCAGTATGGAATTGATGCGTGCTTCATAACGGGCTTTCCGTTCTTCGTAGATTTCCGGGGAGAGATTGATGCGTTGCGCCTCGACGCGTTCGCGCGTGTATATTATATAAGGTGTCTTTTTGTGGGGAATGTAGCTTACGATGCGCAGTTTGGCAAGATGAACCAGCTGTTCGTAGATTTGCCGGCGGGTAAGTCCTGTGCGCACGGCAAGCGAATCTTCGTTGATATAGGTGTAGTCTGTAAATACCCCTGTATAGGAACGGAGTACGGCTTGAATGAGTCTGTCCATGTCTTCGCCCATTTCGCGCAGTCTGTAAAGTTCGTCTCTGCGTATGGTGAAGAGAATACGTGAGGTGTTGTCTTGTTCGCCGGTATATTCCAGATAGCCAGCCTGAGTCAGGATTTTCAGTGCGCTGTCCACCGGAACGGGGAAGTACTTGAACTTGCGGCAGAAATCTTCGATGTTGAACTCACGCACGCATTCCAGTCCGTCTCCCATTGCCATCTGGTAGTAGTATTGAAGATGCTCGTACACATCTTTGATGTACTCCTTTTCAGGAAAAGTGTCGGGTATGCGCTTGTGCAGCGTGGTCTTGTCCGACTTGGCATATAGGATGACGGCATAGGCCTTTTGCCCGTCGCGTCCGGCTCTTCCGGCTTCTTGGAAATAGGCTTCTATGGAGTCGGGCAAATCCATGTGGATAACGATGCGTACATCTGGCTTGTCTATTCCCATTCCGAAGGCATTGGTGGCTACCATGACGCGGCTTTCACCGGATTGCCAGCGGTGCTGGCGGATGTCTTTGGTGGCATCGTCCAGTCCGGCATGGTAGAAGTCGGCTGTGATGTCCTCATTATTCAGCAGTTCGGTGATTTCTTTGGTACGGCGGCGGTTGCGTACGTACACAATGGCGCTGCCGGGCATACTGCGCAGTATATGTAGCAGTTCGGCTGTTTTGTTCTCTGTCTTGCGGACGATATAGGCAAGGTTGTTCCGCTCGAAACTCATGCGGAATACATTTTCCCGGCGGAAATGCAAGCGGGTTTGGATGTCCTTCACAACTTCCGGAGTGGCGGTAGCGGTCAGGGCCAAAACCGGTATGTCCGGCAGCAGTTCACGTATTTCCGCAATTTTCAGGTAGGCGGGGCGGAAGTCATATCCCCATTGCGAAATGCAATGGCTTTCGTCTACCGTAATCATGCTGACCTTCATTTTCCGCAGTTTGGTGCGGAAGATTTCCGTATCCAGCCGTTCGGGAGAGATGTAGAGGAACTTATAGTTGCCGAAGATGCAGTTTTCGAGGGTTGTGATGATGTCCTGCCGGCTCATGCCGGAGTAGATGGCAAGCGCTTTGATGCCTCGCTTCCTTAGATTTTGCACTTGGTCTTTCATCAGGGCTATCAGGGGGGTAATGACCAGACATAATCCGTCTTTGGCAAGTGCCGGAACTTGAAAAGTTATGGACTTGCCGCCGCCCGTAGGCATCAGTCCCAATGTGTCTTTATTCTCACTGATACTGTTGATAATGTCTTCCTGGATTCCCCGGAAGCGGTCGTATCCCCAATACTGTTTTAAGAGTTGAGAGTTGAGAGTTGAAGGTTGAAGGAGATATGTCATAAAAACGCTTGTTCTTTGTTTCTTTTTAGGCGCGGATTACACGGATTTCACGGAAAAAGGATAAAATAAATCTGTGAAATCCGTGTAGTCCGTGCCTAAAAAAGGCATCCTGTATATTTTGACACAACCTTTTTCGGCTAATTCGGTTTTATGTCTTCAATTTGCAATTGCACTTCTCCCCGTTTGTGGGTGTTTTCTTCAATGGTGTAGCAAATGTCAAACGAACGTTTGGTCTTGATGTAGCGAACGTGGGAACTTTGTCCGAAGGCGATGCCGTTCATTACGTTGTTCGATTTGTTATCCACTAATTCCAGTTTGATATGTTCTTGGTCGCGTCCTACGACTTTACTGGTTCCGTAGTCGTACACGTTATGGGTACAGAATACAGGCTTGGTATTGTCGGGACCAAACGGGTTGAACTTCTTTAAATCGTTGCAGAATTTGGGTGTAATATCCCGGAAGTCTATTTCTGCATTGATGTCGATTACGGCGCTGGTTTGTTCAGGCAGGATATGCTGTGAAACGAATTCTTCAAAGCGTTCGGTGAAGGCGGGGACGTTTTCCACTTTCATGGACAGGCCGGCGGCATAGGTGTGACCGCCGAAGTTCTCCAGCAAATCCCTGCAGTATTCAATGGCTTTGTACACATCGAAGCCGGAAACGGAACGTGCCGAACCGGTTGCCATGTCATCCGTACGTGTCAGCACTACGGCGGGACGATAATATACTTCCGTCAGGCGGGAAGCGACAATGCCGATTACTCCTTTATGCCAGTCTTCGTTGTACAACACGATAGAACGGCGGTCGGCCAGCCCTTCCAGTTCGGCAACGATTTGATTCGCCTCCTCGGTCATTGTCTTGTCGAGGTCCTTACGGGTTTCGTTATATTGGTTGATTTGCCCGGCTTTCTCCAAGGCAAGCGAGAAGTCCTTTTCTGTCAGCAAGTCTACCGCTTCCTTACCGTTCTGGATGCGTCCCGATGCGTTGATGCGCGGGCCTATCTTGAATACTATATCGCTGACGGTAATCTCCTTTTCCGACAGTCCGCATACGTCGATAATGGCTTTCAAGCCTACGCTCGGATTGCTGTTGAGCTGTTTCAGACCGTGATAGGCAAGTATGCGGTTCTCTCCCATAATCGGTACGATGTCCGAAGCGATGCTGACCGCAACCAAGTCCAATAGGGGAATCAGATGATGAAACTCAATGCCGTTGCTGATGGCAAACGCCTGCATGAATTTAAAGCCTACCCCGCAACCCGAAAGGTGTTCGTAGGGATAGGTGTTGTCTTCGCGCTTGGCGTTCAATATGGCTACGGCAGGAGGTAATACTTCATCGGGCACGTGGTGGTCGCAGATGATGAAATCGATGCCTTTTTCTTTGGCGTATGCGATTTCGTCTACGGCCTTGATGCCGCAATCCAATACGATAATCAATCCCACACCGGTTTCGGCGGCGTAGTCCACACCTTTGGTTGAAACTCCATACCCTTCATTGTAGCGGTCGGGTATGTAATAGTCTATGTTCGAGTAGAACTGTTGAATAAACTTGTAGACCAAAGCCACGGCGGTGGTTCCGTCTACATCGTAATCTCCATAAATCAGAATGCGCTCTTTCTTTCCCATTGCCTTGTTCAGGCGCTCTATGGCCACGTCCATATCTTTCATAAGGAACGGGTCGTGCAAATCCGGTAGTTGCGGGCGGAAAAACTTCTTGGCTGTTGCTGCCGTTGTTATTCCCCGCTCCACCAGCAATTCCCCAAGTACTGGGCTAATCCCTAATTCTTGGGCCAGTCGTTGGCTTGCTTCTGCCTGATCGGATGTAATGGGTAAATAATTCCATTTGTGAGTCATTTTATATATTATTTTTTCTTTTTCTATCGCAAAGTGCCGGAGAATAAAAAGGGAGTTTTCACTGTCCGCTTGCTGTATGCTATTTCTCCAACAAGCTGTAAAGGTATGAAAAACTCTTGAAACCGATGTGAATTCTATAGAAAATATTCTTAACGATGCGTATTCTCTCCTAAAATCCTTTTATTTTTGTAGGGTCTAAATAAGTAGGACTCTTTTATTCATTAAAAACAGGTTGAGATTATGCTTACTTTCATTTCTTGCGCCAAGACTATGGCGTCGCGCTGCTCCTTGAAAGTGCCTGAAGTCACCGTTCCGCATTTTGAAACGGAGGCTGTGCAGAATGCGTTGGAAATGTCGCAGATACCTGCCATAGAGTTGGAAAAACTCTTGAAGGTGAATGCCAAGATTGCAGCGGAAAACAGGATTCGTTTTCACGATTTCTGTTCGGAAGACAATCAACCTATGCCGGCGATTGGTGCATATACGGGAGCTGTCTTTAAACGTGTCTTGCCAAAGGACTTTACGGCTGATGATTTTCGTTATGCACAAAATCATCTCCGTATTACTTCTTTTCTTTATGGGTTGCTCCGTCCGCTGGATGGAATCAAGCCTTATCGTTTGGAAGGTGATGTGCGGTTACCCGAAAAAGGCGGACTTTCCATGTTCAATTATTGGAAACCGTTGTTGACAGATTATTTTATTGAGGAGATTAAAAGACGGGGTGGTGTATTGGTTAATCTGGCAAGCGGTGAGATGAAAGAACTGTTTGACTGGAAGCGGGTGGAAAAAGAAGCACGGGTTATTACGCCTGATTTTCAGGTTTGGAAAGACGGGCAGTTGAAGACTATTGTTATTTATGCAAAAATGTGCCGGGGGGAAATGGTGCGCTACATCATCAAGAACCGTATAGAACGTCCTGAAGATTTGAGAAGTTTTTCATGGGAAGGCTTTGCTTTCGATGAAAAACGCAGTACGGACAGTCATCTGTTGTTTACGTTGGGATGAAAATTAACCGTTAGCCAATAGATATGATAATGTTACGGAAAACATTGCTTTATTGTTTTTTGCATAAATCCCGTCCTTCGTATTTGCAGATAGCATCAATCCATTCTTCTGTCAGCGGTTTGGACTCGTGTTTGTTAAGGTCGTAAGTTACCATAACGGAGGTACAGATACATTTCACTTCGTGTGTTTCCGTGTCTATAACACGTTGGGCAAGGTGAAAACTTTTTGTTCCGATTTTAGTTACGGCAGTCTGTACGGCAATGTGGTCGGAGCTATAAATTTGTGCAAGGAAGTCGGCTTCTATGTGGACAACGACAATCCCGTCTTTTTGCCAGTCGACGTGTGGACATACGGAAGCGAAATATTCAGTTTTACCCAAATCGTAAAAAGAAAAGTAGACGGTGTTGTTGACGTGACCGAATTTGTCAACGTCGTTAAAACGCAATTGTATAGGTAATGTGTGGTTAAATTTAATCTCTTCCATTGTTTTTCCTTAAACTTTGTTTGTAATATCAACGTAAAATGCAAAATTTGCAATGTACGGGAATAAAGATAATCAATGTCTCAATAAATAAACTAAAATATACTGTTAATCTTGAGCAAAGATAGAGCTTTTTCTTTTTAATCCTATTAAAGTTTACTGTCTATTCATAGATTTGTAATTAATGAATAGAGAATCAGATACTTATCAAATCGTTATCCGGCAAAAGTAAATTATTCCGGATAAGATTAGTAGAGTAGAATTATCGGGATATGGTAAAGTTTCATTTATCTCGATAAGTGCGATGAGTGATAGTGCTTGTTAATATGAATTAAAATCAACGTAAAGCGTTACGTTGATTTTTTATGGTAACGGAATAGGTGCAGAAATAAAGGTACTATATCTTTGTTGTAAGTCCTTGTAGCAATATGTTTTGCTATAATTATTATAACCGATTTGTTAAAAATACAAAATATGACACGAAAAACACTATTTTTATTTACGTTGTTAATTGCCAGTTTTACAGTCTTTGCTCAAAGTAAATCTTTTAAAAACAGTGGTGTAGACATTGAATTGCCTGCAGGAATCCTTTCTTTACAACCGCTCAATCAGAATGCAGTTCGTATAAGGTTTACCAAAGAAAAAAATATTCCGGAGCAAGAGTTAATTTATACGGAAGAGGTAGAGTCTCCTGTGTATAAGATAAAAGAGGATAGTAAATCATTAAAGCTTTCTCTTGATAAAATAATTGTTGTTTATGATAAGTTGCGTCATACATTGACTTTTACTGATTCTAAAGGGCAGATTATTTTGCAAGAGAAAGAAGGAGGACGTGTGTTGCAAAATTCTACGGTTCAAGGGGAACCGGTTTTTGAGGTTGAACAACATTTTTTATCGCCTGTTGATGAATATTTGTTTGGTACGGGACAGTTTCAAGACGGTTACTTGAATGTGCGAGGGTTAACCAGACGTCTTACGCAGGTAAATACGCAAATAGCAGTTCCTTTTGTCCTTTCCAATAAGGGGTATGGTATATTGTGGAATAACTATGGTCTGACGGATTTTAATCCGGCTGATGAATCTGTAAAGCTGTTACCTGCAGAAACCGGTGTGCAAGCGGTTACGGTAGATGCAACAAGTACAAAAGGCAATAAGCGTGAAACTCGGCTTTTTAAGTCGTTTACGGCAAGATTTAGTGTCCCGGCTGACGGACAGTACGGATTGTTGCTGGATGTAGGACAACGCATGGCGCGTAAACATTACATTTCTATTGATGGGAATAAAATTGTTGATGTCAATAATTTGTGGCTTCCACCCACAACTTCAGTTATTGTAAATTTATCGAAGGGGGAACATTTTGTTGAAGTGCAAGGCGTACAGGAAGATGCTCCTGTATTATATTGGAGACAAGTGACTGATGAGACTGTTTTTCGTTCACCGGTGGCCCGGTCATTGGACTATACTGTATTCTCCGGAAGTGCAGATGAAATAGTAGCCGGTTATAGGCAGTTGACAGGTGAGACTCCTATGTTGCCACTTTGGGCATTGGGCTATATACATTGCCGGGAGCGCTATAATACTCAGAGTGAATTACTGGAAAATGCACGTGAATTTAGGAAACGTAAACTGCCTGTGGATGTGATTGTACAAGATTGGCAATGGTGGGGGAAATATGGCTGGAATGCTATGCAATTTGATGAAAGTAAATATCCGGATCCGGGTAAAATGGTTCGTGAACTTCATGACATGAATATGCACCTGATGCTATCCGTTTGGTCTAAGATAGACAAGCAATCGACACTTGGCAAACAAATGGAGTCAAAAGGATTTTATATCCCCGGTACGGATTGGATTGATTTCTTTAATCCTGATGCCGCTGCATTCTATTGGCAGAATTTTAGTGGTAAATTGTTGAAACCTTATAAAATTGATGCGTGGTGGCAAGATGCTACTGAGCCTGAAAACGATGACTTGTTGAATCGCCGAGTAAATAACGGGAAAACGCCGGGTGAGTTCTTTCGTAATGTTTACCCGTTATTTGTAAATAAGACAGTTTATGAAGGTTTACGCAAAGATGACCCGGGCCGACGTGCCATGATATTGACGCGAAGCGGTTTCTCGGGTATACAACGGTATGGTGCAGTAACATGGTCGGGCGATGTCGGTAATGATTGGGAAACACTTCGTCGGCAAATAGCCGGTGGCTTAGGACAAATGGCAACCGGTTTGCCTTGGTGGACATATGATGCGGGTGGTTTCTTCCGCCCGTCTGATCAGTATACCAATAAAGACTATCAAGAACGAATGTTGCGTTGGATACAAACCGGAACTTTTCTTCCATTGATGCGTATTCATGGCTATATGAGCCAGACAGAACCTTGGCGATATGGTGAACAGGTGGAGCATATTATTTCTGAGTTTTTAGATTTGCGCTATCGTTTACTGCCTTATATCTATTCACAGGCAGCATTTGTAGCTTATCAGGGAGGGACTTTTATGCGTCCGTTGATTTTTGACTTTTCACAAGACAAAGAGGCCTTGAAACAAGAAAATGAATATATGTTTGGAAAATCTTTATTGATTAATCCTATAACTCAAGGTAATGTACGAAACTGGAGAACCTATCTTCCTGAACATACGGCAGGTTGGGTCGATTTTTGGAATGGTAAGACCTACGAAGGAGGGCAATACGTTGATATTCCGGTTACAATAGATAGGATTCCGGTATTTGTAAAAGCGGGAACTATTCTTCCTATGGGTATGAAAAAGCAATATGCTTTGGAAAGACCTAATACTCCACTGGAAATATATATTTATCCGGGTGAAGATGCTTCATTTACTTTATACGAAGATGAGGGAGATAATTATAATTACGAGAATGGTGCGTACAGTAATATTATGTTCCAATGGAATAATCATAAACGAGTATTGACAATAGAAGAACGAGAAGGAGAATATCCCGGTATGCAATTAAGTAGAACTTTCCGTATAATAAGTCCGTCTGCGGAAAAGACTGTTGTATATCAAGGTAAGAAGATGACAGTCCGATTACCATAATAAGATTATGAGACGGAAGAAAGCATTTGATTGTTGAATTTAAGCATATTTAGTCCATTATGTAACAACAGGAAATAAATGTGTAACATGATTATTGAACCCATAAATGGTAATGGTGTACATTTGCGACATAATATTTTATATTCTTAACATCATGAAAAACAAATCGGTAATATTACTTTTATTTTTGGCTATATGCGGATTTTCAGCAACGAAAGCAATGGCTGGTGGCGGTGACTCAAAGACTTCTAAATTTGTTTATCAAGGAGCAGGTAACCCATATTTACCATTATGGGAGCATCTGCCTGATGGTGAACCACGTGTTTTTGAAGATCCTGATCATCCCGGGAAATATCGTGCTTATATCATTGGATCACACGACCTTCGTTTTAATAGTTATTGCGGTGCGGACATAAGAATGTGGTCGGCTCCTGTTGAAGATTTGTCCAGTTGGCGTGACGAAGGACCGATTTTTACCTATCAGACAGGAGGAAAATGGGATGTGATGTATGCTCCCGATCTTGTTGAGGTAAGAAGAAAAGACGGTAAGAAAGAATATTATTTATATCCTCATAGCCGCGGTCGGAACAGGGAGGCGATGGTTGCTAAAGGAGATCGTCCCGACGGGCCTTTTACTCCTATCAATTTGACTGCTGACGGTACGAAAACATTACCCGGAAGTATTATGGGATTTGACCCTTCTGTGTATATTGAGTATGTTACAGATCCTAATGATCCTGACTATGAAATAGGCTTCAGAGCATACGGATATTGGGGATTCCAGCGTTCATTAGCAGCCCAGTTAGATCAAAATACGATGTATTCCGTACGTCCCGGAACAGATGTTATTCCATATTTTATGCCTGCAGGCCGTAGAAATGGTTCTACCCGCGATTCGATTTCATACCCACATATTTATCCGGGAGAGGATCTTAAGGCATTTAATTTCTTTGAAGCCTCTTCTATTCGTAAGATTGGAAATAAATATGTAACCATTTACAGCGGATATTCCGGTCGTGAATACGGATTGGGTATGACAAATTCCACTTTGCGTTATGCTTATGGTGATTCGCCATTGGGTCCATGGAAGAGTGGTGGTGTTTTGGTTGATTCACGTGCACCGGTGTTGAATCAAGATGGTACCCGATTACAGACAACTAATGCGGCGCATAATACTCATGGCAGTATAGAACAGATTAATGGACAATGGTATGTGTTTTATCACCGTCCACCTCGTGGATTTGGAAATGCACGCCAGTCGGTAGTAGCTCCAATTCATGTGGAATGGGATGAGAAGCCTGTGGCTGAGGGTGGAAGAGTTTCCATCAAGGGGTATAATCCGTATGCAAAAGATAGTATTTGGACAGCTAAAGATGCGCAAGGTTATGAATATAAGGGTGCTGAGGTAACTTCAGAGGGTTTTCATATTTTTGGTCTTGATCCTTATCGGTATTATTCAGCCGGGTTTGCATGTTATCTTTCTGATGTTAGTCTTCAACAAGATTCATGGGATATTTGGGATAATCATGCTTCTATTACTAATGTGAAGAATGGTCATATAATAGGATATAAATATTTTGGTTTCGGTGGACTGGATAAAGATAAGTTAGGCTTGAAAGCTTTCAAAGGAACTCAAAAAGGGAACAAAACAGCATTTAATCTTTTCCTTACACCAAAGACCTCAAGAACATTCAAAGTTAATGTATGGTTGGATGGTCCATGGGATAATAAGGTTTGGAAAGGGACAAAAATTGGTGAAATTGTGGTTCCGGAAAATTCGGTGCAGGAAGTAACTCAATTTGCGGTTGATGTATCACAATTTGTAGACCACTTAGATAAGAAACATGCAATATTTCTTGTAGCGGAAGGTGAAGGAGAAGAACTTTTTGATCTGATTGGCTTAGGTTTTAGTTCAAAAAAGAAGAAAATAGTTCGTCCGCTTGTTCCTGAAATAAATATAACGGTTAATGGAAAGCCTGTTGAAATCCCGGTAACGCCTGTCCGTTCCACAGAGAAAAATGGTATTACCGGCTATGACTTATACGAGACGGTTTATGAACTTCCGTCTGAGGTAACAGAGTTTCCGACAGTATCTGCTTCTGTAACAGATAAGAAAGTGAAAATAGTCGTTACTCAAGCCGATTCGGATTCAAGAACAGCTGTTGTGAAGTTTGACAATAAGGGGGTGGTAAAGACCTACAAGATTAAATTTAAGTCTTCCATATTATAGAATTGTCAACAATCTTCTGGTTTGATGATGAGGATGTGTAAAACGAATTGCAGTTATCGTTTTGCACTTCCTCTCTTATATAAATGCAGATAAACTCTCCGAGAGAGTAAGATTAATGGAAAATGTCAGTTTTGTTTACCTGTTAATTTATAGAATGAAAGAGAATATGAAATTAGTAAAGTGTATATGGCTAATATTAGCCGGTATTATCATTAGTTCGTGCAGCACAAACTTGTTTGAAATAACATCTCCGGCAGGTAAACTGAAAGTAATGGTGGAGCCGGCTGAAGAAGATGTCTATGGTGCAGTCACTTTTTCTGTATATTATAAAGGGGAGCCGGTTCTTTCTAAAACGGAATTGGGGTTGGCGACAGATGTGCAGAAGTTTTGTGGAGATTTGAAGCTAAAATCAGTATCCGGGGTAACACAGGTTGTTGATGATTATGAAATGATAACGGGAAAACGCAGCCATTGCGTGAACGATGCTTCTGAAAGAGTCTATTCTTTTGAGAATAAAAAAGGCGAGGTGTTGGATATAACATTCAGAGTATATGACGACGGAGTTGCTTTCAAATATGCGATTAATACGACTGCAGATAAAGAGTATGTCATTGATGAGTACACTGCGTATAATGTTCCGCAAGGGGTTAAAAGGTGGATGCAACAATATGATCCGGGCTACGAAAAGTTTTTTCCATTGTCGACAGACGGAACGTTGGCAGGCCGTCCGGAAGTTAATCTTTGGGGATATCCCGGCCTTGTTGAATTGTGTGATTCTGTATTTGTATTGATAACGGAAGCGAATATCAGGCGGGGACATTGCGGCTCTTTTTTATCTAATGGTAATGACCGTGATAGGTATCAGGTTAGTTTGGCTGATAAAAAGCAGGTCGCAGAGGGGATATGGGTTTCTCCTTGGAGGGTGCTCATTATAGGAACTCTGTCTGATATTGTAGAATCGACATTGGTGACAGATGTATCAGATCCTTCTAAAGTGGAAAATACGGAATGGATAAATTCCGGTATGGTATCTTGGATATATTGGGCACATAACCATGGCTCTAAGGATTATCAAAAAGTAAAGGAATATATTGATTTGGCCGTTGAAATGAATTGGCCTTATGATTTGATAGATTGGGAATGGGATGAAATGGGAAATGGAGGAACTCTTGAAGACGCGGTGAAATATGCCTTGGGCAAAGGAATAAAACCGCTTCTTTGGTATAATTCAAGTACCAACTGGATTGGTCCTGGCCCCTTGTATCGCTTGAATAAGAAAGAGAACCGAGAGAAAGAATATGCGTGGTTAAATAATATGGGAATTGCCGGTATTAAAGTAGATTTCTTCTCAGGTGATAGTGTTTCTACCATGAACTATTATTTAGATTTGCTTGAAGATGCTGTAAAGTATAAATTGATGATTAATTTTCATGGAGCGACTATCCCGAGAGGATGGCAACGTACATATCCTCATATGATGTCAGTGGAAGGAGTGTATGGCGCGGAATGGTATAATAATGCTCCAATATTGACAAATCGGGCAGCCGAGCATAATGCGACTTTACCTTTTACGAGGAATGTGGTAGGACCGATGGATTATACTCCGGGAACTTTCTCCAACTCTCAACATCCGCATATAACTTCATATGCTCATGAATTGGCATTGCCTGTAATCTTTGAATCAGCTTTACAACATATGCCCGATAGACCGTCTGTTTATTATAGCCTGCCTGCACCTGTGAAAAAACTTTTATCAGAATTGCCTACAGCTTGGGATGATACGAAGTTGCTGGGCGGCTATCCGGGAAAAGAAGTGATTATAGCGCGTCGTAAAGGTGAGGTGTGGTATATTGGAGGTGTTAATGGAACTAATGAGGCAAGTACTCTTCATGTGCCCTTGGATAAAATACCTGTTAGCGGTAAGAAAATTTCTTTATTCAAAGATGGTGTAGATGATAACCATTTTACTATTGAAGAAAATATTCCTTTAACAGACGAAAAAAACGATTTGGTAATAGAATGTTTACCACGTGGTGGCTTTGCAGCCGTCATAAAATGAGAATATCCTGTTGCTTATTGTTGTTGATTTTCAGATAGGTAAGAGTAATAGTGTGTCTTATAGCTTTGTCTCCTTTCTAAATTAAATAGGTGCTTGATAGGTAATAGCAAAATAAAAAACACTACTTTTGCGTATTAATCACTGTATTTATATATCAAGAAATGATAGAAGACATTAAAAAAGCCTGCCAAGTGATGCGGGAGGGCGGGGTGATTTTATATCCCACCGATACCATTTGGGGAATCGGTTGTGACGCTACCAATGAAGATGCGGTGCGCCGTGTATATGAAATAAAGCAGCGTCAAGACAGCAAGGCAATGCTTGTGTTGGTAGATTCTTCTGTAAAGGTGGATTTCTATGTTCAGGATGTTCCGGAGGTGGCATGGGACTTGATAGAGTTGGCAGATAAACCGTTGACTATTATTTATTCGGGTGCACGTAATCTGGCGGAAAATCTGCTGGCAGAAGACGGTAGCGTGGGTATTAGGGTGACGAATGAGGAGTTTTCAAAGCGTCTGTGCCAGCAGTTTCGTAAGGCAATTGTTTCTACGTCTGCGAATATTAGTGGGCAACCCTCACCGAAAAGTTTCAATGAAATAAGTGAAGAGGTTAAGTCCGCAGTAGATTATATTGTGGGCTACCGGCAAGAAGAGATGAGTAATCCGAAACCGTCCAGTATTATTAAGTTGGATAAAGGTGGTGTGATCAAAATAATCCGGGAATAAGAAAAATGGCTGGAAAAGAAAGAGGTTGGTTGCAACGCTTTATCATTTGGCGTGAGAAGAATGTTAAGGAAAAACGGTTTATCTTACTTCTTAGCTTTTTGGTCGGTATTTTTACGGCTTTTGCCGCATTGATATTGAAAGTGCTGATACACTGGATACAGAATTTTCTTACGGAGAATTTTGATACAACGGAGGCTAATTACCAGTATTTGATATATCCGGTAGTAGGAATCTTTTTGGCAGGACTGTTTGTACGCTATGTCGTAAAAGATGATATCAGTCATGGAGTTACGAAAATTCTGTATGCCATATCCCGCAGACAAGGGCGAATTAAGCGACATAATACATGGTCGTCTATTATAGCCAGTTCCATAACCATCGGATTCGGTGGTTCCGTTGGAGCCGAAGCACCGATTGTGCTTACCGGTTCGGCTATCGGCTCTAATTTGGGGAGTCTGTTCAAAATGGAACATCGTACACTGATGCTGTTGGTGGGGTGTGGTGCAGCCGGTGCTGTGGCCGGTATTTTTAAAGCACCGATTGCTGGGCTTGTCTTTACGCTGGAGGTACTGATGATTGACTTGACTATGTCTTCATTGCTTCCGCTATTGATTTCGGCAGTAACGGCAGCGACCGTCTCTTATATTGTGACGGGGACGGAAGCTATGTTTAAGTTTCACCTTGATCAGGCTTTTGAGTTAGAACGTATTCCTTATGTGATTATGCTGGGTATCTTTTGTGGTTTAGTATCTCTTTATTTTACCCGCGCCATGAATGCTGTAGAGGGAATGTTTGGAAAGTTGAGAGTCCCTTACAAGAAACTGTTGGTCGGCGGCTCGATGCTGAGTATTCTGATATTTCTTTTCCCGCCTCTTTATGGTGAAGGCTATGATACAATAGAATTATTACTCAATGGTACAAGTAATGTGGAGTGGGATACAGTCATGAATAACTCTTTCTTCTACGGACACGGTCAGTTACTGTTGTTGTATCTGGTACTGATAATCCTGTTTAAGGTCTTTGCTTCGAGTGCGACAAACGGTGGTGGTGGCTGCGGTGGTATTTTTGCACCTTCTCTGTATTTGGGATGCATTGCCGGATTCGTATTCTCTCACTTTAGTAATGATTTTGAAACTACCGCTTTTCTACCTGAGAAGAACTTTGCATTAATGGGCATGGCAGGAGTGATGAGCGGAGTTATGCACGCTCCACTGACAGGAGTGTTTCTGATTGCCGAATTAACCGGAGGCTATGATTTGTTCCTGCCGTTGATGATAGTTTCAGTCAGCTCATATTTGACGATTATTGTTTTTGAACCGCATAGTATCTACTCCATGCGTTTGGCAAAGAAAGGTGAATTGCTGACGCATCATAAGGATAAGGCTGTATTGACCTTGATGAAAGTGGAAAATGTGGTAGAGAAAGACTTTATTGTGGTACATCCGGAAATGGATCTCGCCGAACTGGTGAGGGCTATTTCCGCCTCTCACCGTAATATATTCCCGGTGACGGACAATGAAAATAAACTGATAGGCATTGTTTTGCTGGACGATATACGTAATATAATGTTCCGTCAGGAACTGTATCATCGTTTTACGGTGGGTAAGCTGATGACTTCTGCTCCGGCACGGCTTTATGATACGGATAGTATGGAGCAGGTGATGCGTACTTTCGATGATACGAAAGCATGGAATTTGCCGGTGGTAGATGAAGAAGGCAAATATCTCGGCTTTGTTTCCAAATCAAAAATATTCAATTCGTACCGTCAGGTGTTGGTACATTTTTCAGAAGATTAAAAGAGGTGATTATGAAGAAAGAAGATTTACGGATTGTATATATGGGTACTCCCGAATTTGCGGTAGAACCTTTGCGTTGCCTTGTGGAAGGCGGATATAATGTAGTAGGAGTGATTACTATGCCCGATAAACCGGCAGGACGAGGACATAAGCTCCAATTCTCTCCGGTGAAACAATATGCACTGGATTATAACTTGCCGCTTCTCCAACCTGAGAGGTTGAAGGACGAAACATTTGTTGAGGCTTTGCGCGTTTGGAATGCCGACTTGCAGATTGTAGTTGCTTTCAGAATGCTGCCGGAAGTGGTTTGGAATATGCCGAGACTGGGAACTTTCAATTTGCACGCTTCATTACTGCCACAGTACCGCGGTGCGGCTCCTATCAACTGGGCGGTGATTAATGGAGATACGGAAACGGGTATCACTACTTTCTTCTTGAAACATGAAATAGATACGGGAGAGGTTATTCAGCAGGTGCGTGTACCGATTGCTGAAACGGATAATGTCGGTATTGTACATGATAAATTGATGGTGCTTGGTGCTCGTTTGGTAACGGAGACTGTAGATGCTATCCTTGCCGATACGGTGAAACCTATTCCACAGGAAGAAATGGCCGTAGTGGGTGAGCTGCGCCCTGCCCCTAAAATATTCAAAGAGACTTGTCGTATAGACTGGAGTCAACCTGTAAAACAGATTTATGATTTTATCCGTGGTTTATCCCCTTATCCGGCTGCATGGACAGAGTTGGTACAACCGGATGGGGCAATAACCGTTCTGAAAATCTTTGAAACAGAGAAAATCCATCAAGAGCACCGGTTACAGCCCGGTACAATTTTAACAGATAATAAAACTTATCTTCATGTAGCGGTTCCCCAAGGCTTTATTGGGATACTTGTCTTGCAACTTCCCGGTAAGAAGCGATTGAAGATAGATGAATTATTACGCGGCTTCCGGCTGGCTGACGGGGTAAAAGTACAGTAAACTTTTTCACTCCTGTTTACAGCAGGAACTTTGGCTGAAGTTAAAGGCGGCTGATTTGTAGTTTAGTAAGGTGAGATGGATATTACTAATAGTGCAAATCATGAACGCCGCCAAAGAGAACTGTATTATTGGGTAGTTACGTGCATAAAAGAACACTGTTGAGTACTCTTGGTCGGCAAAGTGCGTGCCGGCGATTTTAAGGAATGGTTCGTAGGGGAACGCTAAGTCGTAAGTTGTGGCATAATATTTAGGTCGGATGAAATCTTTTGCCTACATTTGTACGTTATAATTCGTGTAACTTATTAGAATGTAACTGTTATGAAGCCTATAGTATCTCCTTCCATATTGTCCGCCAACTTTGCATATTTGGCAAATGATATTGAAATGATTAACGGTAGTGAAGCCGACTGGGTGCATATCGATATAATGGACGGTGTGTTTGTTCCTAATATTTCTTTTGGCTTTCCTGTGCTAAAGTATGTAGCAAAGCTTGCTGAGAAGCCTTTGGACGTGCATTTGATGATAGTGCAGCCGGAAAAGTTTATTCCTGAAGTAAAGGCTTTGGGAGCACGTATAATGAATGTGCATTATGAGGCTTGCCCGCATCTGCATCGGGTGGTGCAGCAGATTCGTGAAACGGGGATGTTGCCGGCAGTTACTATCAATCCTGCTACCCCTGTGTCTATGTTGAGAGACATTATCAATGATGTCTATATGGTGTTGGTTATGAGCGTAAATCCGGGGTTTGGCGGTCAGAAATTCATAGAACATACTATTGATAAAGTACGTGAATTGCGTGAATTGATAACGGTGACCGGTTCAGAAGCTCTTATAGAAGTTGATGGCGGTGTAAATTTAGAAACCGGTGCTCGTTTGGTAGAGGCCGGTGCTGATGTTTTGGTAGCCGGTAATGCAATTTTTTCAGCTCCCGATCCGGTAGAAGCAATCCGTGCTTTGAGGAATCTGTAATATTTATTGATAATAGACAGCTTACAGCGGCATCCTTTCCTACGACTTTTGATGCCGTTGGTTGGTGGAATAGTATATGGGGATAAGTATCCTTATGTACTGCCTGTATGTTTGTGGGTAGCCGAAATCTTTCTGTTGGCAGGAATATATGCTTTTAGTCTGAGGTATCATATTCTATGCAAACTATATGGAGCTGTTGTATTCCTCTTTTTCTTTTTATTGGGAGGAGCTTTGGTTAGTCTGCAGTTAAAACAGGCAGAATATACGTTCCCCAAAACGGGTGAATTTTCCACCTGCCAAGTATCTCTTGCAACCAAGCCGGAAATTAAGAAAAACAGCATTTTATTTCGTGTTGCGTTGAAAGGGGAAGCTCCGGGAAATACATTTTCACACAAATTATCAGAAAAGTTCTTTCTGTTCTATTTCCCTAAAGATTCAGCGACATGCTCTCTGAAAAGAGGAGATAGATTGTTGGTCCATACTTATCTGTCTCCACCGGTAAATAATGGGAATCCGGATGAATTTGACTATGCCCGTTATCTCCTCAGAAAAGGAATAAGCGGAACAGCTTATGTACATACCGGACATTGGCGCATGATTGGTTGTGACAGTTCTTTCACTTTCCGCCAGCAAGCTGTTGATTGTCGGAGCAGGGTAGTTGATATGTATCGTAAGATGGGGTTCCGGGGAGATGAATTGGCGGTGCTTTCTGCGCTTACAGTAGGTGATAAGGATGAATTGAGTGAGGATATAATTGAAACTTATTCGGTTGCCGGTGCCAGTCATGTACTGGCGCTTTCCGGACTGCATATCGGTTTTATTTCTGCTTTATTGCTGTTTGCTTTGTCTCCTTTGTGGAACCGGTGGAGATTTTTGAAGCCGTTTTTGCTTTTATCGGTGATAGTGCTTTTATGGGGATTTGCTTTTCTTACAGGATTATCCTCTTCAGTAGTACGCGCCGTTATCATGTGCTCTTTTGGGTTGATTTCCACTCTTTTCTCAACTTGTCAAAAGTTGACTGTGAATACATTGGCAGTTACGGCTTTTTTGATGCTGTTGTTTAATCCTGTATGGTTGTTTGATGTTGGATTCCAGTTGTCTTTCATCGCTGTTACGGCAATTTTGTTACTGCAACCCGGCCTATACGGATTGTTATCGTTTAGGAATACGGTTTTGCAGAAGGTTTGGGGATTGATAACGGTATCTATTGCAGCCCAAATCGGGACAGCGCCTTTGGTTATGCTTTACTTCTCACGTTTTTCCACCCATTTCCTTTTGACTAATTTGTGGGTGATTCCATTAGTATCACTGATTGTATACGCAGCCATTGTATTACTTGTGCTGACTCCTTTTCCCAGTTTGCAACAAAGTTTTGCAGATATGGTAGAAGCGCTGATTCGGCTACAGAATATGGCACTTCGTTGGGTTGAACAACTCCCTTTGGCTTCTATAGATTATATTTGGGTGGATGTATGGGATGTCTTTCTGTTTTATTTTTGTTTGTTATGTGTTGGTCGTGCTTTGGTTAGGCGTACGGCTGTGAATGCTTATACTGCTTTGTTCTGTATGTTACTTTGCGTTTCTTATCATTCGTATTCATTCATAAGAGATATTTCCCGGAGTAGTATCGTTTTTTATAATTTTCGCAGTTGTCCTTCTGTACATTGTTTGGCTGATAATTCTTCTTCATGGTTAGTTTGTACAGATAGCTTGCCGGATATTGCTGGCTTAGAACGTGCGCTGTCTCCTTATTGGAACCGTTTGCGCTTGAAGCGTCCTACCGTAATTGTAGAGGATTATTCGGCACCCGATATTTCTGTTCGAAATCAAATTGTTTTTTATGGAGGAAAACGTATATGTTTACTGTGCGATAATCGTTGGCGAAATAAGAGGTCTGATGTACCCGTCCTTATTGATTATTTGTATGTCTCCCGGGGATATAAGGGTAGCATAAAGGAACTGACTTCCCTATTTGAAGTGGGTACGGTAGTGATTGATTCATCGCTTTCCGGCTATTATCGGGAGAGAATTATTAATGATTGTATCAGATTGGGAATTTCTTATCTTCCTCTTTCTGAAAAAGGTTCTGTGCGCATATCATTATAAATCATAAACTTTTTCGTACTTTTGCCCTTTCAATAGTTGTGGATAAATAGAATCACTCTGTTTTTTTGAATGTAAATTGTAAGGACTATATGTTGACTAAGATAATAGAGCAATCTAAAATAGACCACTTTGCCAAGTGGATGGAACGTGCGGATAAAATTGTTATTGTTGCTCATGTATCTCCTGACGGGGATGCGGTAGGCTCTTCTTTGGGATTATGGCATTTTCTCAATACACAGGACAAAGATGTGACTGTTATTGTTCCCAATGCTTTCCCTGATTTTTTGCGGTGGATGCCTGGTAGCAAAGATATACTTTTGTACGATCGTTATAAAGAATTTGCTGATAAGTTGATAGCGGAAGCGGACGTGATATGTTGTCTTGATTTTAATGCTACCAGCCGTATTGATGCCATGGCAGATGCTGTTTTGGCTTCCCCTGCGCGAAAGATTCTGGTGGATCATCATTTGAATCCGGAAGACTTTTGCAGGATTATTATTTCTCATCCTGAGATTTCTTCTACTTCCGAACTTGTTTTTCGTCTGATTTGCCGCATGGGATATTTCAGTGATATCACTAAGGAAGGGGCAGAGTGTATCTATACCGGTATGATGACTGATACGGGAGGTTTTACGTATAACTCCAACAATCGTGAGATATATTTTATAATCAGTGAGCTGCTTTCAAAAGGCATTGATAAAGATGATATTTATCGGAAAGTGTATAATACCTATTCCGAGAGCCGTTTACGTCTCATGGGGTATGTGTTGTCGCAGATGAAAGTTTATCCGGATTACCATGCAGCCTTGATTACGTTGACCAAGAAAGAACAAAACCGCTTTAACTATATTCGTGGAGATAGTGAGGGGTTTGTAAATATACCATTGAGCATTAAAAATGTCGTTTTCTCCTGTTTCTTGCGCGAAGATACGGAAAAGCCGATGATAAAGGTGTCCTTGCGTTCGGTGGGACGTTTCCCATGCAACCAATTGGCGGCTGAATTCTTTAATGGCGGAGGACACTTAAATGCTTCCGGTGGAGAATTTTATGGAACACTGGAAGAAGCTAAAAGTGTGCTGGAACTTGCGCTGGAAAAATTCAAGCCATTACTTAATGCCAAAGGATAAAAAAACTTTGGCTGTAAAGGTTAAAAGATACGAACTTTCAACTCGCGGCTTTTAACTTTCGAGGAAATCAGATATTTTTGTACGAAATTACTAAATAACAGAAATGAAGAAACTTACTTTATTCTTTTTGTCTTTATTAGCACTCAGTTTGGGCTTTCAAGCCTGTGATGACAGCAAGACCTATGCAGAGATGCTGGAAGAGGAAAAAGACGGTATAAATAACTTTATCAAAGACCGGAATATAAAGGTTATTTCGCAGACAGAATTTTATGAGCAAGATTCCACTACAAAGTCCAAAGATAGAGGGGACGATGTGGACGAATTCGTGCAACTTACCAGCGGGGTTTATATGCAGATTGTTGACAGGGGATCTGAAAATAAAGCTGATACGGTGAAGAGCAATGACGAGGTGTTAGTACGCTTTATGGAGTATAGCATTCTTGATAAAGATACTACATTATCAAATTTGGCTGCTGCGGAAACCGTAGATGCTTTTCGCTATACGGTGACCTCCTCATCCATAGCAGGAACCTTTTTGCAAGGATATATGATGAGTTATTACTCTTCGCCGGCTGTTCCTGCGGGATGGCTCGTGCCGTTGACTTATGTCCGTGATATGGCCCATGTGAGATTGATTGTTCCTTCCAAGATGGGGCACCAGACGGCCATGCAATATGTCTATCCTTATTATTACGATATCCGGAAATTCCAAATCTGGAAATAACTAACCAATAATTTAAATTATTAACCTATGACTCTAATCAAATCTATCTCTGGAATCCGCGGAACAATCGGCGGTGGTGCAGGCGAGGGATTGAATCCGCTCGACATTGTGAAGTTTACTTCAGCGTACGCTACCCTTATCCGCAAAACGTGTACTGTAAAAAGTAACAAAATCGTAGTAGGCCGTGATGCCCGTATCTCGGGTGAAATGGTGAAGAATGTAGTAGTAGGTACTCTTATGGGTATGGGCTGGGATGTAGTGGACATTGATTTGGCTTCGACTCCAACCACAGAGCTGGCAGTAACTATGGAAGGTGCCAGTGGTGGTATCATCTTGACCGCTTCTCACAATCCCAAGCAGTGGAACGCTTTGAAACTTTTGAATGAAAAGGGAGAGTTCCTAAATAAGGAAGAAGGAAACGAGGTGCTCCGTATCGCTGAGGCCGAAGCTTTTGATTTTGCCGAAGTTGACAAACTCGGTTCCTACCGCAAGGACTTGACTTATAATCAAAAACATATTGACAGTGTTTTGGCACTTGATTTAGTGGATGTGGAAGCCATCAAAAAGGCTGATTTCCGCGTAGCTATTGATTGTGTAAACTCTGTTGGCGGCATCATTCTTCCGCAACTGTTGGAGCAACTTGGTGTGAAGCATATAGAAAAGCTCTACTGTGAACCCACCGGTAACTTCCAGCATAATCCTGAGCCTTTGGAGAAGAATTTGGGTGATATTATGAATCTGATGAAGGGTGGCAAAGCCGATGTCGCTTTTGTTGTAGACCCGGATGTGGACCGTTTGGCCATGATTTGTGAAGACGGTAAAATGTATGGTGAGGAATATACATTGGTTACTGTAGCAGATTATGTGTTGAAGCATACTCCGGGCAATACCGTTTCTAATTTGAGTTCCACCCGTGCATTACGTGACGTAACCCGTAAATATGGTCAACAATATTATGCTTCTGCCGTAGGTGAAGTGAATGTGACTACTAAGATGAAAGAGGTTGGCGCTGTTATCGGTGGAGAAGGCAATGGTGGAGTGATTTATCCTGCCAGCCATTACGGACGTGATGCTTTGGTGGGTATTGCTTTGTTCCTAAGCCATTTGGCTCACGAAGGCAAGAAGGTAAGTGAACTGCGTGCCATTTATCCGGCTTATTTCATGGCAAAGAACCGCGTAGACTTGACACCGGATACGGATGTTGACGCTATCCTTGCAAAAGTAAAGGAAATCTATAAAAATGAAGAAATCAATGATATTGACGGTGTGAAGATTGACTTTCCCGACAAATGGGTGCATCTGCGTAAGAGCAATACCGAACCGATTATTCGTGTTTATAGTGAAGCGGCTACACCTGAAGCAGCCGAGGAAATCGGTCAGAAAATTATGAAAGTAATTGAAGATTTGGCGAAATAAAATAAAAAAGTAACAGAAAAGGGCAATATCTTCTATGGATGTTGCCCTTTCTTTTTATATCAGTTTTACCCGTTCTATTTCTTGTTCGAAATTGGGAGTGAATATCCCTTTCCCTATCTTCTCCTTAATCTCCTCCACGTTCCAAAAGCGTCCGCCGTCGAGTTCATCGCTGGGATGAATCTCTCCATCGTATACGGTCTTGTGCACAAAGACAAGTTCCTTTTCGCGTGTGGATTCAAATACATAATTGATGATAATTTCCGGTGTGAAATCGATTATGCCCAGTTCTTCGCAGGCTTCCCGTTTCAATGCCATTTCCACGCTTTCGCCTAAATCAACGTGTCCGCCTACAGATGTGTCCCATTTGCCGGGTTGTATATCTTTCCATTCGGGGCGTTTCTGCAGATAGAGCTCTCCTTTTGAGTTGAATATATGCAGATGAATCACAGGATGTAAAAGTTTACTTCCATTGTGGCATTCACCACGAGTAGCTGCACCTGTGATGTTTCCTTGTTCATCGACAAGGGGAAACATTTCCTGATTATTATCGTTGCTCATATTACTTATGGTATTAATAAGGATGAATCGCCATAGCTCAGGAACCGAAAATCATGAGTAAGCGCATAATCGTAAATTTTTCGCCAGTCTCCGTGCAAGAATGCCGAAACAAGTAGCAAGAGTGTACTCTGTGGCTGGTGGAAGTTGGTTACCATGGTCTTGACGACTTTATATTCATATCCCGGAGCGATGATAATTTGCGTGCTGGTATGCAAGGTTTCCATGTGGTGCTGGTCGAGGTAAGTTACGATTGCCTGCAGAGCATTGACGGCAGGTATGACGATGGTTTCGGCTGCCGTTTCATAAGGTTGCCATTGCTTTACGTGCAAATCCTCTTCTGTTGCATGAGGATTGTTCAAGAGGGTTACGCCAATGTGGTAGAGGCTCTCTAATGTGCGAACAGAGGTAGTACCTACTGCAATGGCCTTTCCTCCGTGCGCTATCAGCTTTTCTAAAGTGCTGCGGTTTACGGATATGTATTCCGTATGCATTTCGTGTCCCTCTATTTCTTCGCTCTTGACGGGTTTGAAAGTTCCGGCTCCTACGTGCAGTGTCAGTTCTTCCAGTTCTACTCCTTTTTCGCGTAAGGCGTCCAAAACGTGCGGGGTGAAGTGCAGTCCGGCGGTTGGGGCGGCTACCGACCCTTTTATTTTGGAATAAATGGTTTGGTAAGTTTCCTTGTCGCTCTCCTGTGTGTCTCTGTTCAGATAAGGAGGAATGGGAAGTTCTCCGAACACTTCAAGAATATCGGCAAATGTTATTTCCGGATTGTTCCAACGGAAGTCTACCCAATGGCTGGTTCCATGACAAGCTCCCCGTTCAGCGGTCAGCGTAAGTGGTTTACCCTTCACTACCATTTCCCGTTTTAGTTTGCCTTCTTTCCATTTTTTCAGATTCCCTATCATGCAGAGCCATGCGGTATGTTCCGTTTGTTGAAAATTGAGCGCATAGTCGTTGGGTAGAATCGGTTCAAGACAGAATACCTCGATAAGTGCTCCGGTCTCTTTATGGAAGTGTAGGCGGGCTTGGATAACCTTGGTGTTGTTGAAAATCATCAGGCTGTCTGCCGGCAGGTAGTTGGGTAGGGAAGTGAATCTGTCTTCGGAAACTTCACCGTGCCGATACAGCAATAGCTTGGATTGATCTCGTACGGGCAACGGAAATTTGGCGATGCGTTCATCCGGTAGCGGATAGTTGAATTCGCTGATTCTAATATGTCTGGGATCCTCTTTCATATCTTTATGTTATTAGGGACTGCAAAGGTACAGATATTTGGGAAGATTTAAATTATAAGCAGGCAATTAATGATTGTTTTGTTTAAGCGATCGGAGAGTTTTTCCTGACACTACAAAATCTTAGAATTAAGGCTATATTTCTAAAAACTAAACTTTAATTCTTAGAAATAAAACTTCTGTTTTTAAGAATATGTTGCAAGAGCAGGAACTTTATAATACAAAAAAAGTATGATTGCGCATAATCATCAAATAATTTCTAACTTTGCGAAACGTAATAAAAAACAGATATAGAAGATTATGAAAATAGGAGATAAAGTGCGCTTCCTCAGTGAAGTTGGCGGCGGCGTTGTAACAGGATTTCAGGGAAAAGAGATTGTGTTGATAGAAGATGCCGACGGTTTTGACATTCCGATGCCGATACGTGAATGTGTAGTGATTGAAACCGATGATTATAATATTCCTACTTCGGCCGCAAAAGCTGCCAAGAAAAGGGCTGAAGAACAATCGGCGGCGCGTACGGTTTCTGCAATGCCGAAATCCTCATCTCCGGCTTCCGGAATCGAGTCTCAGGCGGCGCGTTTGGCGAAACCTCAGGTGTCCGTCTATCGCCAGCCGGAAGTGAAAGGCGGTGATACATTGAATGTATATCTTGCATTTGTACCGGAAGATATTAAAGCGGTAAGCACTACTCCGTTCGAGGCCTATCTGGTGAATGATAGCAACTACTATATGTATTATACCTATGCAAGTGCCGAAGGCAAATCATGGACTGCCCGTTCTCATGGTCTGATAGAACCGAATACGAAGCTTTTGTTGGAAGAATTCGAGAAATCGGAACTGAACGACAGGGAACGTGTGGTTGTTCAGCTGGTTGCTTTCAAGGACAATCGCTCTTTTGTGATGAAGCCTGCTGTCAATGTGGAAGTTCGCATTGATACGGTGAAGTTCTATAAACTGCACACTTTTCAGATGACGGATTTTTTTGACACTCCGGCACTGATGTACGATGTGGTGAAGAATGATTTTTCTTCTAAGCAGGTCTATGTGTCGGCAGAAGAGTTACAAGATGCTCTGATGCAAAAGAAAACGGTAGAGAGTTCGTCCAAACCGCAGACTATCGTCAAGCGGGGGGGCAAGAATGAAATCATTGAAGTGGATTTGCATATTGGCGAATTGCTGGATGATACGCGGGGTATGAGCAATAGTGAGATATTGGGTTACCAGTTGGATAAGTTCCGTGAGGTAATGGAACAGTATAAGAATAAGCGTGAGCAGCGCATTGTGTTTATTCATGGCAAGGGAGATGGTGTACTCCGTAAGGCATTGTTGGATGAAATGAAACGGAAGTATCCGGCTTGCAAGACGCAAGATGCTTCTTTTCAAGAGTATGGATTCGGAGCCACAATGGTTACTATAAAATAGAATGGTATAGTATGCGGGGCAGTTTGGGAAACAGGGTTTATTTCTTTTTTCTTATGTGGGTGGCAGTAGTGTTGTCGGGCTGTATTTGTAAAAGTAACGATGGCAAAACTTTCGAAATGCAAGAATTCGATTCTTTTTTTGCAGCTCATGTCGATTCTGTTGCAACAGCTCCGCGCTGGATGAGAACGCAATCTTTGCAAAGAATGAAGAAGGCGAAAGATAGTTTGGTACAATACAACTATCTCTCTGTCGTCTTGAAAACTTGTCTGGCGACTTCTGATATTGATTCGGCACAGCTTTTAATCCGGCAGATAGAGAATTTTGCCGACCGACAACCGTTTTCCCATCGATTGGCCGATTTGCAGTCGGAATGCTTTAATATGAAAGGTAATATTTACTCGCGAAAAGGATATATAGATTCGGCTGCGGTCTGTTTCCGGAATGCTTACGAATTAAGGTTGCAAGGAACGAAGCTTGAGGCTATTCCCGATATTCTGATAAATCTTGCCGATGCTAATAATCATTTGGGGCGGTTGGATATGGGTGCTTTTTGGTATAGAAAGGCACTTTTGATTTGTGATTCGTTGAATATGCCTTCCGATAAGAAATTCCCTATTTATTATGGTTTGGCGCAAGGATATATGACCTTACGCGATTACGAGCAATGTGACTATTATTCGGAGCTTGCTGCCAAGAACTACGATGATATGCTTCCGGACGAAAAGCATTTCTATTTGAATAACCGTGGAAACTCTTATTATTATCGCAGTGATTACATTACGGCAATCAGGTATTTTAGAAAGGTGGTGGACCTTGCGCAAGATTATCCCGATATGCGCTGGGGACTTAATTTAAGCTATTTGAATTTGAGCGATTGCTTTCTGCAACGAAACGAAACGGATTCGGCAGCTAAATATCTGGAATTGTGCCAGCCTTTCTTTCAGGAAATAGGTTCTACTACCGCACTTTACTATATTGATACGCAGAAAATAGAGTTGGCCTTGCAGCGTAAGGATTTTGCGGGAGCGCGGCAATTGCTGATGAGGAGCAAGACTTCACCGGAAATAGATCCGGATATGATACATATCCGTAATAAATATTTGCAGCAGTTTCATGAAGAAACCGGTAATTACAAGCAGGCATATAACTACTTGAAGGAGAACAACCGTCTGGACGACTCTATCCGTAATGAGCGTGTAAGGTTGCGTACGGCCGACTTGACTTTGCGTTATCAGCAGGACTCTACTTTGATGGCGCATAAGGTTTTGCTGCAGAAACAGGAAAATGAGGTGCTGGTTTTGAGGCAGACTCGCCTTGTGACATTGGCAATTGCCGTTGTAGCTTTCCTGATTGCCGTTTTTCTTTATTTCTATAATAAGAAAAAGCATGATTTGTTGCTTGCCAAGAATCGTAGAACAGTCTCTACGCTCCGTCTTGAGAATATTCGCAACCGTTTGTCCCCTCATTTCATCTTCAATGTGCTTAATCAGGAAGTGGTGAGCCGTAAGGAAGAAGAAAAACAGGAATTGACGTCTTTGGTGAAACTTATGCGGAGAAATCTGGAACTGGCGGAACAACTATGCGTTACTTTGGATGAAGAACTGGACTTTGTCCAGACTTATCTTAACTTGGAATGTCGTTCGCTCGGACCCGACTTTCATCCAAACATCAGTATAGGGGAAGATGTACATCCCGGTCAGGTGCGGCTTCCTTCCATGATGATACAAATTCCGGTGGAGAATTCTGTGAAGCATGCCTTGCGGGGCAAAGGAGGAGAGTGCAATTTGTGGATTGCCGTAAATCGTCAGAAAAGCGCAATTTGTATTAAAATAACGGATAATGGTGGAGGATATCGTCCGGACAGTCGTCATAGGGGGACGGGAACAGGGATAAAGGTTGTTATGCAGACCATTCAGATTCTAAATATGAAAAATAAAGAAGCGATTGATGCCACCGTACATAATGTAACGTTACCAAACGGTGAAATGGGTTGTGAAGTAACTTTCCTGTTGCCGGATAAGTACGATTACAGTATCTAATAATAACCGTTTAGTTGCGTTTTTAAGGATGATAAGACTAATTATGGCTGAATAGTTTGTAAATGTTCATTTCAGACTTTGTATAGGAGCAAGAAATATTTATATTCGTCCAAACAAAACATAAAATATGGGCAAGTACAAGGTCGTTATAGTAGATGATGATGAGGTTTCTCTGGAGAGGTTAAGCTTTGAACTGAAGAAAGATACCCGTTTTTCTTTGGAAGGTATTGCGCGTAATGGTAAGAAGGGGAAGAAGCTGATAACGAAGATACAGCCTGATTTGCTGTTTTTGGATGTGGAGATGCCGGACATGACGGGGCTGGATTTGTTGCGAGAGATGCGCGATTGCGTGGCATGGAATATGCGGGTTGTATTTTATACGGCATATGATAAGTATATGATACAAGCTATTCGGGAAGCAGCATTCGACTATCTGTTAAAGCCTTTTGGGGAACAGGAACTGAAAGATATTTTAACACGTTTTGTTGAGCAAACTAAGACCGGGCAGCGGATGGTATTGCCGATAGGAAGTTCTGCGCACAGCGGGCAGACTTTCATTGTTTTTACTCCGACTAATGATATGCGTGCTCTGCGTCCGGCTGAGATTGGTTTCTTCCGCTATTCTTCCGACCGTAAGCAATGGGAAGTGATATTGAGTAACCAGCCGCCTCTGACTTTACGCCGTGGCATGACAGCTGAACAAATTACATTGTATTCACCATATTTTGTACAGATACATCAATCGTATATCATCAATATTGATTATTTAATGCTCATAAGAGATAATAAGTGTATCTTATATCCGCCTTTTGACAAGATCACCGAACTGCTTGTATCAAAAAAATATAAGAAAGAATTACAAGATCGTTTCTGCTTGTGAAAGTAGACCAATAACTGGTTTGGGAAGTTAATATCGCAATTACTCTAACGATATTAACACATAAAAAAAGGGTGTTGAAAACTCAGCACCCTTTTTATTTATTTTGAAATACTACGATTCTCACATTTATCTGAAGTGAATATTACTTCACTTCGATACCTTTGTTCTGTAACGTAACGTTTAAAACTTTGGCATAATCAGAATATTGTTTTTCGCTCAAAGTCTTTTTCATCAGTTTCAGGTTACCGTAAACTGCGTTACGCAGCAACTTTTCCTGATCCTTCTTTGAATTTGTGGCACGTGCCATTTGTTCATTGAAGTATTCGCAGATGTTTGTAACTTCTTCCTTTTGGTTAGCGGACAAATTCAGATACTTGCCTAATTTGTTTACGTTGATGTTACCTTCCCATTTTGCAGTTGTAGGTTGGTTACCTGCTGCAAATGCACTGACAGTCAAACATACTGCTACCATTAATGTTAATCCTAAACGTTTCATAATACCTACTTTTTAATTGTTATACCTAAAAACTAATCTAATAATAAATCTAATACCTACTGAAAACAATTGTAAGTGCTTAGCTTTTTCTTTTTACCTGTGCAAATATAGAAAGGTGTTCTATAACATAAAAATGAAAAGAGGAAAAAGTGTAGGTTATACCTTCATTTCTTGATTTATATCAATTTTCCCCTATGAAAAAGATAGGATTATGCTTTTATTGTAATATGAATGTAATGTGAGATGAGTTGTATTCTTCAATCTGATATTATTATTGTTGTTTTGTTGTCAAAAGGATATGTTGCTGTTTGCCCGACAAAAGCAGATGGAGCTCTTGACTGATATCTTCTACGATTTCTTTGGTGGCATATGATAAGCATTCTGCCATATTGTCGAGGCAGGCTTGATTGGCCTCATATGAATAGCAGTATCGACGACTTTTGCGGGGATGTTTGTATCGGGTGTGATAGGTCTTGTCTAAGAGACAGTTTTCCCGGAATGAAAGCCGGATGACAATGGACAATTCGGTTTCCGCTGGTTGGTAACGGTAGTTGGGGAGTGAAACATAGTCACCTTCAAACCATATAAAACTGCTCTCTTTCAGTACTACTCCGCCAACGGTCTTGTTCTGTCTGATTTTTACTTCCAGGCGGTAGACTGAATCTGCGGGTACGCGATTGTCTTTATTATCTGCAAGATGGAAACAAGTGCTGCTGTTGCATTCTGTTAGTAGGGCATCCGTGAGGAATTCACGATATAGTTGGCTCAACGAATGTTCTCCCAGGTGGGTGCGAAACTTGTTTTTTTCAAAATTGAATATAAAAAGAGGAACGGCAAATCCTCCTTTCTTTTTAATAGTGGTATAATAATCTATATTTGAATAATCGATGAAGTCAAGGTAAACCGTATCTTTTTTCTTTCCTGAATATTCGGAAGAAGTCAGTTCATAGAATAGGTAGCTACGCATCCCGTTGATTTCTTTCTGCATACTGCGCGAACTCCGGCAGGAGCAAAGAAGGAGGATTGATAGTAAATAGAACAGGTACTTCATATTCAGTGGGGTTAGTATTTTGGCCATGTCTTCTCCGGCAAATCCATTCTATATTCTATTCCGGAGCAGACTCCGACAAAGCCCAGTCCACCTTTTACGTTATTTGGCAAGCTGATGGGTTCCATCAATGATTCATCGTAGTCGTCATCGCCCAGTGTATTCAGTGCCCTCAGATAGCGGTAGCCGATTTCGGGAAAGCTGAGCAGGCGGACGGTGACGGTATGCTTACGATGTACTTTGCCGTAGTAGACCTCTGCTGCATAAAAGTCATCGAAAAGCCTTGTATATACTTTTAGTGTTACGGAAGAATTACTGAAGCGGTTGTCAGTGAATATATTGTATTTGTTTTTGATGGTGGGGAACATTCCATTTTCTTCATCGTCATAGCTGGTTGGATGTCCGTCGGTCAGTATGACGTCTTCACGGTTGATAATTTCAGTATGACGTTCGATGATGACGGTATCTTCGTAATGATAGCTTATATCATTCAGAATCTCCAACCGATAGTAATTCTTTTCGTTAGGGCTATCCTGCAAGGTGACTTTGAACTGGCGGTAAGGTTTCTGTCCGTTATATTCCCGTAAGTAAGAAAGGCAGGTATCCACCTGCAGGCTCTCTACCGGATGGGGGACGGTTACTTCTGAGCTGACATGGTAGTGACCGTTCTCTGCCATGGCTTCTAAACGAATGTTATCACCGGGATGTAAGGCGGTAGTGAGACGGAATTTCTCTTCCGGGGTTATTGCTTGGAGTGACTCGGTAAGCCTATCGTTTACATAGAGCGAAAGGGTTGCCTCTTTCACACTGCCTATGGTGTTTCCCTCGCTTAAATGCAGATATACATAATTTTCGGTCTGTCCGGCATCAAGCATGGCATTCATAATGAGTTGTGGCTCTTGGTTTACGGGATTATATGGTATCTCGTTTTCGCAAGCTGCCAGAACAGCAGTGATGGCTATATATAGGATTATTCTTGCTTTCATATTCAGAACTTCTGTTAGAATCTGTAAGTATAGGTGACAGATGGAATACAAGGTAATATCGTTATTTTTTTTATGACGGTTTTCTTAGTTTTCTGGTCAGTTCCATTTCTTTGTTCGCTATATACCAAATTGGGGTTCATGGCATTATATACATTATAAATGCTGATGTTCCAAGTGCGCATACCATGTTTGGTCTTCTTGTTGAAGTTGATGCCCATATTCAGACGATGGCTGACAGGCAGACGATAATTGTTGCGATAGGAGATGTAGCCGGTTTCCTCGATAGAGCCGTCGGGCTTTATGACGATGGTTTCCCGTTCGGGAATAGTGATACACCCGCCGGTGTTGAATATCCACGAAGCCCCTATATCAATGCGATTGTTGAATTTATGGTTGAGGCAAAGGCTGATATTATGACGGCGGTCGTATTTGTAGGGAAACCATTCGCCTTGGCTGATGGTTCCGTTTTCGAAGCGGTGGTCGGTTTTGGATAAGGTATATGCCAACCATCCGGTTGTCTTGCCTGATGTTTTCTGAACCATGAACTCCAATCCGAAAGAACGTCCTTTGCCTACTTCTACTTTTTCCTCCCAATTGGTGGAACTGCCAAAGAAAGATACTCCCTCTTGATATTCCAATATATTACGCATTTGTTTATAATATCCTTCTATGGAGAATTCCCAACCGGGCAGTCCGTCATAATATCCTCCGAGTGAATATTGGTTTGAATACATCGGTTTGATATTCTTTGTGATAGGAACCCAAAGATCTGTCGGCATAGAGAATGGAGTGGATGACAGCATATGTACATATTGTGCCATACATGAGTAGGATGCTTTGGTAGAGAACCCTTGCCCGAAATCGTACCGTGCCGAGAACCGGGGCTGTACTGAGAAATAATTCTTGCCTTGCGTATGGAATAGCGATAGCCTGAGGCCTGCATTTATGCTGAAATGATTGTTCAGGTTGAAATTGTCTTCACCATAGACTGACAGCTCCTGCCCGTGTAATACGTCATTGTTCTTGTTTTGATAGACAGTGTCTTGTTGGACGGTTCCGTTATCGATATCCTGCACTTGCGAGGTGGTTGTTTCCGGGCGGAACGTATGGTAGATATACTCTGTTCCGAACTTGATGTGGTGTTCGGGTAAGGGAGTATAATCAAAGTCCATACGTGCGCTCCAGTCGCGGATACCCGATTTGAAAACGGATGAATAGGAGTGCCGGTCTTGCAGCCGGTCATTGTATTTGTGTGCGTCCTCTATGTCCTGATTCAGTTTCATCCGGTAGTTATTGTATGAGACGGTTGTGTTGCAGAACAGTTGGTTACTGAAAACATAATTCCAACGGCCGAAAGCAATGGTGTTACCCCAGTTCAGGTGATTGTCGTCTCTGTAAAAATTCTGGTTGTTATGTCCGTTCTGATTGTTGTTGTTCCGATAGTCATAATGAAAGTGGTCTTTTCCCTTGTAGAATCCGAGGAATAGGCGGCTGCGGTCATTGAATTTATGGTTTATTTTGGCATTGATATCATAGAAGTAGTAATTGTATTTGTCGGTGTCATAATCATCTTTCGTAACGGTAAGGTTTTTGAGAAAAACAGTGTGTGTACCTCGTGCACTGATGCTGAAAGCGGTATGTCCTTTCCTGATAGGACCTTCTATGTGCAGCTTGTCGGTAAGTGTACCCACGCTCAAAGTACCATGATAACGGTACATATCTCCGTCGTTGGTGCGTACGTCTACAATGGAAGAAAGACGGCCGCCGTAGCGGGCGGGAAAGGAGCTTTTGAAAAGTGTTACGTTCTTTACAGCTTCAGGAGTAAAAACAGAGAAGACGCCCAACATATGGTCGGCGTTGTACACAGGGATACCGTCCAGCAATACTAAATTCTGGTCAGGACCACCACCGCGTACGTACATACCCGAAAAGCCTTCCATTCCGGCTTGTACGCCGGGCATCAGCTGGATTGTCTTTAATAAGTCAGCCTCCCCGAGTATTGCAGGCGTATGTTTGATTTGTGCCATGGGGATATTGTGCGCTCCCATGGCGGTACTTTGAAGACCCGCTTCCTGTCTGTCCGAAAACACCACTACTTCTGCCAGCCGGTTATTGCTTGCCAAGTGAATATTGAGTACCGTATCTTTTGTCAGTTCAAAATTGGAATGCTGTGTGTCATAGCCAAGATAGGAGAAAATCAACTCTACCGCCCCCTCTGGCAGCGTAAGTGTATAAAAGCCGAAAGGATTGGTAGCAGTACCTGTGGAACGACGACTCTCAAGGATATTGGCACCAATCAGCGTCTCGGAAGACGCTCCGTCAGTCACATATCCGCTGATAGTAAACTTTCGGCTTACGGCTTTTTGCGGCACAGGCCGCTTATACAATAGAATATGTTTACTGGATATTTCAAATCTTACAGGCTCATTCTCAAAAGCGCGTTGCAATATCTTGCCGATGGTTTGCGACTTGGCTTCCAGAGTGATACGACGGGTTAGTTTCACATCTTCTCCGTATATAAAGGAAAATCTTGTCGTTTTCTCCAGTTGTCTGACGAAATCTTCCAATGTGGCATTATGAAAGCTAAGGCTTAGGCGGGTCTCTTTGGTCTGCGCATGGAGCGGGTTGCTTAAAAGAACCACACACACCAGAAGTAAAATTCCGGTGTGGTGGTGTGAACCGATGGTAAGAATTCTCATTAGATTAGTTAAGTTTAGTAATTACTATTGTATCGTTAGATTCTTTATATTGAAAGCTGCCGGCTTCTTTCAGCAGGTCGAGAATTTCTGTCAGCTCTTCACCGGGACCAAACGTTGCAGTCATTCGGTAATTCTTTAAACTGTCATTATCAATGCGGATAACTTTATGGAATGTCTTCGAAAGTTGAAGAACGATTTCCTCCAATGGCTGTTGACTGAAGACCATCGCCTCTCTTTGTCTGACCGGTGCTACGGACCGGCTCTCTGTGGCGATTGCGGCAGGTGGCGCCGGTTCAAAAGATAAAGCATGATAAGCGGCCCAACTTGCCACGCATAGCAAGACTACTGCGGCGGAGCTTGCTGTGCGTAGCCAGAACCTTCTTCTTATGCGTCGGGCAAATAATCTGCTTTCCAATATCTTCCAACTGCTTTCTGCCGAGAACCGTCCTCGGGGTGAGCGGGTGGAGGAGATTAGCTTCTCTAATACTTTTTCAAAATTCTCGTTGCTTACTTTCATCTTTTCTTATTTGACGACCAACTTTAATGTTAGCTGTGATTGCTTTACCTCTTTGTTTTTTGGAGTACAGATTATATATATTTTTTCGGAGCGTTTTATCTGTTTAGGATAAATACGGATGCGGGCGGTAGTTGATTTCTTTTTGGCCGGGATAATAATTCGGGTATCCACCAACTTGAATATTGGCTTTGCTCCGGGTTTCCGATTGCCCTTTAGTGTTACTTCTCTGTCTTTTTGGCTTTTTTCAATAGCAATGATTTTAATATCAATATCCTGCTCTTCTACCTGGCGGTTAACGGTGTAACTCTCTATCGTTTTGTCGAAACCGACATATTCTTTGGGATAGTCACCATGATTGTTTTCACATCCGCTCAGACCCAACAGGGCAAACAGTATACCTGCTCCAATTGTAAATAGGCTTTTCATAACTCTCTTTCATTTGTTTTTTAGTTTTCATAAGTAAAGACAGCTCTTTTTTGAAAACTCCCTATGCCTATCTCTGTTTTTTTCGATGTTTTTTGCTCGGGGCTATCGAAGCAGGGATTCTTTTAGACGTGTGAGTGCTTTTTGCAGTTGTGCATCTACGGTCTTCACGCTGATGCCTAACTCTTCGGCTACTTGGGCGTAACTCTGTTTCTCTTCACGCACACGGATAAATACTTCACGGCAACGTTCCGGCAGCCGGTCGAGGGCTTTGACATAACGGGCAAAAAGTTCATCACTGATAAGTGTGTCTTCGGGAGAGTCTGCAAGTTCGACCGGTTCCGGCAGGTGTTCGGCAGATTGGGCGGTATATCTCGACTCCTTCTCCAGATAGTTGAGGGCGGCGTTTTTAGTAAGAATGAAGCAATAATCTTCGATGCTGTTTACTTCAGGAAGTTTCTTGCGTTGTTCCCAAAGGCGCATAAAGACATCCAGTACGATTTCTTGTGCTCCGTCTTTGTGTTTGACATAGTAATAAGCGATACGAAAAAGACGGTCGTAAGTCAACTCATAGAATCCCCGGAAGGCTTGTTCCGAGTTTTCATCTTTCATTTGACGCAAGTATCGTCTGACTTCTTGTTCGGTCATATTACTTTATTCTTCTACAAACATTAAATCACTCATGATGCCGTCTGATACGAAGATACCTTTGCGGGTGAGGCGGAGACGGTCGTTATGCATTTCCAGTTTTCCGCTATTCAGGTGCGGAAGCGCCATATCCATACAGTATTTCCATAATTCTTTGCCGAAATTCTGTTCTATTTCATTCAGCGACAATCCCCATTGGGTACGGATGGAGGTCATGATACATTCATTGTAACGGGTGACCAGGTCTAAATATTCACTTTCAAACCGGCGATGGTTATTTTCAATAGAGTGTATGTAATCTTCTAATGAAGATACGTTCCATTCGCGGGTATCTGTATTGAATGAATGGGCGGAAGGACCGCAACCCAAATAAGGAACCCCTCTCCAGTAAGACGTATTATGGCGGGAGTACATAGCCGAACGGCAGAAGTTGGATATTTCATAATGTTCGTAACCGGCGCTTCCAAGTGTGTCTATCAGGGTGGAGAAGAAGCGGACACTGCTTTCTTCGTCTACTTCGCGGATGCAGTGGGTTTGCAGTAGTTCGTAGATGCGGGTTCCTTCTTCGTAGGTCAGGTGGTAGGCAGAGATATGTTCGACATTAAGGATGACTGCTTGCTGTAAATCACTTTTCCACCGTTTGTCTGTCTCACCGGGCAGGCCGTAAATCAAGTCGATACTGATATTGTTGAAACCGGCACGTCGGCAATGGTGTACGGCATTAACGGCTTGTGCTGCATTGTGGCGGCGGTTCAGTAGCTTCAGGGTAGAATCGTCAAAAGTTTGTATTCCCATACTGATACGGTTGAAAGGCAGCTGCCGCAGCATAGTGACGTATTCTTCCGTTAAGTCATCGGGGTTGGCCTCGAGGGTAATTTCTTGGCAATGCTCCATTCCGTAATACTCCTGAATAGTTTTAAATACTTCCCGAAAATCCTCCTCCGCAAGTTGTGAGGGAGTGCCGCCGCCAAAGTAGATGGTTTCGACAGGTTCTCCCCGCAGGTATTCCTTCCGCATTCGCAGCTCCTTGCACAAGGCATGGATATAGCGGCTTTTCAGTTCGCTACGGGTAGTGGAGTAGAAATCGCAGTAGATGCAGCGTGTCTTGCAAAAAGGGATATGGATGTAGATACCTGCCATGGCGCTGTAAATTGGTTGGGGCGCAAAGATACGATTTTTTCTATTGCAGATTGAGTGATTTTATTTCTTTGCTTGTATTTAATACTAAAATGGATATTGAAATGCGGAAGGACTGTGTTTTTTCCTTATATTTGTAGCGTTGTCATGGCAACGGAATCCAATTTATATTGTATGAAAAGCATAACACTAAGATATATAGTAGCACTTTTTGTTCTGTTAATTTCTTATGCTCCTTACGCGCAGACATCTATATTCCGTGGCCTGTCCGTCACTGAAGGGCTTTCTGATTTGGTGGTCAATGCACTGTATAAAGATTCGATAGGGTATGTATGGATTGGTACGGGAACTTCATTAGAACGGTTTGATGGTGTGCATTTGAAGCGCTATCCTATCTCCGGCAATAATGAGAAACTGAAACGTGTCACTGCAATTGCCGAGACGGAAGGTAACCAGATATGGATGGGGAATGGTATGGGTTTGTGGCGTGTGAATCACGAGAGATGTGAGTTGGATGCCATTGCTGCCGAAACTATCAGATGCGGTGTCCGCTCTTTGTTGGCTGACGGTAGAGGCACGCTTTATATCGGCAGCGAGGCGGGGCTGTTTATTTATCGGAAAGGACAACTGGAACGAATCCTGATAGACCCCAATGTGCTTTCTGCCGCCAATACCATTAATGGGTTGAATCTCGATGATAACGGAGTTTTATGGATGGCTACATCAAGCGGGCTTTACTCGCTGGAACTGAAAAACAAGAGAATCATCCCTTATCATTTTATAGTGGATGATAAGCATATTTGCTCTTATACCAATATCGCCCGTATCGGGTCAGTTGTTTATTTGGGTACGATGGGGCAGGGGATTGCTTGTTTCGATACTCGTACGCATAAGTTCGGCTCTTATTTGGATGTAGGTTGTAATGTAATATCTTCCCTTTCCAGTGATGGAAAGGATTTACTGTATGTGGGTACGGACGGTAACGGGGTACATTTTATTTCTACAAAACAGAAGAAGATAGTACGTTCCTTCCAGCACGAAGTAGGGAAGGGCGGCAGCTTGCGTTCCAATTCGGTTTATTCTTTGCTGGTGGACAGAAACGGGCTGATTTGGGTAGGATTCTATCAACTGGGTCTGGATTATACACTTTATCAAAGCGAGCTGTTCCGTACTTATAGTTATCCGCCTTATTTTGATACTAAGGATATGCCTGTGCGTACAATCACTTTTCAGGGCAGTGAAAAACTGATAGGTTCTCGTGACGGTTTGTACTTTATTGACGAACAACGGGGAAGATACGCCAGCTTCAGTGCTCCGCAATTGCGTTCCAGCATGATAATTTGTAGTTATGCTTTTCAAGGGAAATATTATATAGGGACTTATGGCGGAGGAATGTATGTACTGAATCCTGCCACATTATCCATTAGCGATTTTGAACCCCGTATGGTGCAACCTTTCGTTAAAGGGCAGATATTCTGTATTAAATCTGATGTGGATGGTTGTTTGTGGATAGGGACTTCAGTCGGTTTATTCCGTTACAAGGATGGCAAAATGTTGAATCACTACAATAGCGCCAATTCCAAATTGCCTGAGGGGAATGTATATGAAATTTATTTCGATTCTACGCACAAAGGTTGGATTTGTACGGAGAATGGCATGTGTATCTGGGATCCCTCTTCCGAGAGCCTGAAGGTGGATGCCTTTCCGGAGGGCTTTATCCACAAAGAGAAAATCCGTACCGTGTTTGAGGATTCCGCACACCAGCTTTATTTCCTTCCGGATAAAGGGCCTATGTATATATCCGATTTGTCAATGAACCATTTCCGGCATTTGCAGCCTAAGACCTTGCTTGAAGGTAAGGACTTTATGTTCATGATAGAAGATAATGAGGGGTGGCTGTGGATTGGAACCAGCAACGGGCTTTATCGGTATGATAAGAAAGACACTTTTATTCTTTACCATTTCATAGACGGTATTCCCAGTCCTATTTTTATATTTTGTCTGCCGGTTAAGGATGAACAAGGACGCATCTGGATGGGAAATTCAAAAGGGCTGATTTACATGAATCCTCAAGACGAGAGTAAACTTCTGCAGCACAATCGCCCTTTAATGATTACGGATGTTTTTGTTAATGGCAAACATCCGGTTGCACCTTCTTTGAATAAAGAAAAGTTGCGGGTTGAGTTGGAAAGTTCGCAAAACAACCTGACTATTTGTTTCTCTGCCCTGAATTTTACCGATCCCAGTTATATGTCTTATGAATGCAAGTTGGAGGGCAAAGAAGAGGAGTGGCAGATGCTTATGGGACGGTCGGACATAACTTATTACGACTTGGCGTCCGGAGATTATTGCTTTAAAGTGCGTCGTGTTGGTGTGGCAGGCTCGGAAATCAGTATGGTGGTACATATAGACTATCCGGTTATGGCTTGGATTGCAGGAATAGCCATCTTGGTTATCCTATTGTTCTCGGGTCTCTTTTATTTCTATAAGAGGAAAGAGAAGTCTAAGAAAACTGTTGCGCCTGTGCTCATTGCCGAGGTGGAACCAAAAGCGGTTGTTACGGAAGAAAAATATAAGACCAACAAAATTAGCCTTGAAGAATGCGAGCGTCTCACCGAGAAGCTGGAAAATGTGATGCATGGTGAGAAGGCTTATACAAATCCGGATTTGAAGATTGCCGATTTAGCGGCTATGATAGGTACATCCGCACATACTTTGTCTTATCTTTTCAATCAGCATCTGAACCGTAATTATTATGATTACATCAATGATTATCGTATTGCCGAATTCAAACATCTGATTGAGAGAGAGGAATATTCCAAATATACTCTTAGTGCGCTGGCCGAACTTTGCGGTTTTAGCTCCCGTGCTTCTTTCTTCCGTTACTTCAAAAAAGCTACGGGCATTACACCCAATGAATATATTCGCAGCATTGGAAAAACAAACGAGTAACGGCTAAAATGGGCTTCAGAGTCTCAAATTATTAGTTGATACTGGGAGTCTCAAATTCTTAAATATCTGTTTTATTGTATTTTATGCGCTCTTTAGTCTAATAGGATTAAGCGAGATTTATTAACCACAGTAGAATGTTGTTATCTGTTTATGTATCTATATCTTTGCTTTCGTAAAACAAACGTAAACCCAAAAATCTGAGATATGGAAAACAGTACACTGACAACTTCTCAATTAATAGCTGACTCTTATGTAGGCTATCATCGCCAAGTTTACCTGTATATATTACATAAGGTAAATAGCCAAGAAGAAGCTGAAGATTTATCACAAGATGTATTCCTGCGATTAATGGAGTACAAGCAAATGCTTCGTCCCGATACAGTAAAGTTTTTTATTTATACCATTTCACGCAATTTGGTAAATGACTATTTGCGCCGTTATTATAAGAAGCAGGAAATATCTTCTTATATGTATGATCATGCAGAAACTTGTACAAGTGATATGGAAAGTCGGGTTATCTCTAATGATTTGGCAGCTTTGGAGCAACGTAAACTTAGCGTTCTTCCCGCTCAACGCAGAAAGATTTATACGATGAGCCGTTTTGAAGACAAGTCGATAGCGGATATATCTTCCGAGTTGAATCTTTCGCACCGTACGGTGGAAAATCATCTGCGTATCGGACGTCATGAGATCCGCGAATATATCAGGCAATGTATCTAATAGAATATAGTATATCAACGAGAATGTTAATTTTAAATTATAGATGTATGAAAAATGATTTCTTGAAATTTTCATCGAGAAAGCTTTTCTTTTCAGTCATGTTGGCTGCGGCTTTGCTGACCGGGGTTTCATTACCGGTATTTGCCGGGACTTTAGAAATGCAGTCCGTTATGCAGTCGGGAACGGTGAAAGGACTGGTTGTTGACGCAGCAGGTGAGTCCGTGATTGGTGCAAGTGTACTTGAAAAAGGTACCACGAATGGGGTGATAACGGATATTGACGGTAACTTTACTCTTAATGTATCTTCTCCCAATGCTGTTGTAGTTATCTCTTATATAGGTTATAAAACAGTAGAAATCCCGGCATCGGACACCAAAGCTTTTCAGAAAATAGTGATGCGTGAAGATTCTGAAGTATTGGCAGAAGTGGTGGTTGTGGGTTACGGGTCTCAGAAGAAAGAGACGCTGACGGGTGCTGTAACAGTGGTTGATGATAAGATGCTGAAAGATAAGGGGGCGCTTTCCAGTCCTGCGCAAGCATTGCAAGGTCAGGTGCCCGGTGTGGTAATTACCCGTACTTCGGCAGCACCGGGTGATGAAAGTTGGAACATGAAGTTGCGCGGTTCATTTTCCAAGAATAATTCTGATCCGTTGGTGATTATAGACGGAGTGGAATCGGAGTCATTCAGCCAGTTGAATCCGGCGGATATCGAGTCTATTAACTTCTTGAAAGATGCTTCTGCCGCCATTTATGGTAGTAAGGCAGCCGGTGGCGTAATCCTTATTCAAACCAAGAAGGCAAAGGCAGGTAAAGCAAAGGTAGAGTATGGCGGTTCGGTAACTGCAAAGTTTGTCGGACTCCAACCGGAATTGATGAATCTGGATCAATGGTGTAATGCCGTTACTCAAGCCCGTCTGAATGACGGTTATAAGCCTGCCGATGACACTTGGTTGCAGTACGCAGCTTTGGCTCAGGCGAATAAGGGATACTATATTGATTTGGATAATACACAGAACCCGTTTAATAATGCCTTTACTGATGTTGCGGACTTTGTATTTTTCGATACGGACTGGCAGAATATCCTGTGGGGAACAGCAATGTCCACGTCTCACGAACTGAGTGTGTCGGGTGGCGGTGAGAAGACTACTTATCGCTTGTCCGGTCGCTATATGTACGATGACAGTAATTTGAAGTGGGGTAATAATAATAACCAACGCTATAACTTACGCCTGAACAATACATTCCATGTGACGGATAAGTTTGATATAGAGTCTGTCCTTTCATTCTTCCGCCAAGCTCAGGTAGCGCCTACTCAGGTTGGTTCGGCATTGACGGCTTCTACCCAGCAGCCCGGTTTCCCTTCGTCTACTACGGATGGAAAGCCTTATGCTTGGGGTACATGGGGAGCTCCCAACTGGTATTGTGAATTAGGTGGCGACAATAAGCTGAGGGTTACAGGCGTCAACATCAGTGAGATGTTCAAATATACCTTCAACGAACATTTTAATGCAGTGGCCACCTTTGGCTATAATACCAATAATGCTACGCGAGACATACAGAGAACCTCTATTGACTGGTATAACTATGCCGGAACTAAAAAAGTAATGACTAATCCTCAACAGGAAGAAAGTAATTATATTAAGAGTAACAGCCAAACAGACCTCTATACTATTAATGCCTATGCCAATTGGAGCCAAACTTTGGCAGACAAGCATGATGTTGCAGTGATGTTGGGTACGCAGTACAGCTTTAAGGAGTATGATTATACCACTACCAAAGCTAAAAACATTTTGCCTTCATTAGATATTATCAATGGTATCGGAGAAGTGACTTTGGTAAATGACAACAATAAAGGACCGGAGAAATGGCAGGAAGCACTGCTCTCTTATTTTGCCCGTGTCAACTACGATTATCTTTCCAAATATTTGTTGGAAGGCAACTTCCGTTATGACGGTTCTTCCAAGTTCCAACCCGAAAATCGTTGGGCGTTTTTCTGGGGTGTATCGGCCGGCTGGCGTTTGAGCGAAGAAACTCTCATTAAGAATTTGAATATCTTTGATGATTTGAAGTTGCGTGTATCTTATGGTACGGTGGGTAATCAGGGAGGAATCGACCGTTATGATGGTATTCAGCTTTATAACTTCAACCAGAACAAGGGCGCTTTGATTGGTGGTGAAAAGATTTCATATATTGATACGAACGGCAAGTTGCTGAGTATGGACCGTGAATGGGAAACTATTCAGAATTATAATGTCGGCCTTGATTTCGGTTTGTTCGGTAATCGGTTGAAAGGTACGGCGGAACTCTTCTGGAAAGTCTGTGAGAATATGTTGATTGATGTGTCTTACCCTGCAACATTGGGTGACAAGGCGCCTACCGCCAATGTGGGTGGCTTTAAGGCAAACGGTTTTGAAGGAAACCTCAATTGGTCGGATAAAATAGGTGAAGTGGGTTATAGCATCGGTGGAACATTCACTTATACTACGAACAAACTTACTGACAATGGCGGAGGCGTAACGATTACCGATGGAGTACGTTCCGACCGCGAAGGATATCCGTTGAATTCCGTATTCGGTTTGAAGTATGTAGGTAAAATACAGAATGACGAACAATTGGAGAAATACCTTTACCGTTATACCGGCAATAATACGATTGATATGCCAACTAACCTTCGTTTGGGCGACAATATGTATGAGGATGTGAATGGCGACGGCAAGCTGACTGAAGAGGATTACGTCTTTTTAGGGACGGACGACCCGAAAATCTCTTTCTCCTTCAATGGCGGATTGGAATGGAAAGGCTTTGATTTCTCTGTTGTATTTCAAGGTGTGGGTATGCGTTCCATTTGGCGTACGGGCAGCTCCAATAAGAGTAATGATGCATGGCGTATTCCTGTGATGAAGCCTCATTTGAATTCTCCGAACTTTTCGGTAGGTGATGTATGGTCGCCGGAAAATCCGGGGGCTTATTACCCTACTTATACTAATGTTGATCAGATAAATACTTATAACTACCGTTGTTCTTCTTGGTCAGTAGAGAATGGTAACTACTTGCGTTTGAAGAATATATCTTTAGGATATACTTTCCCGACCAAATGGCTGGAGAAAACTAAATTCCTGACTTATGCACGTGTTTATGTAACGGGAGCCGATTTATGGGAAACCAGTAAGATTCGTGACGGCTGGGACCCGGAAGCTTCGCGTACTGTGACTGCATACGGCCGTTATCCATTTACCCGCAGTGTGACGTTCGGCTTAAACTTAACTTTCTAAAAACAGATTATTATGAAATTACATAAGATTAAAACTATTTTGGCAGTAGCGGCAATGGGAATCCTGTCCCAGTCCTGTCTCGATTTAGATCCGAAAGACCAGTTGGCCGAATCCAATTTATGGAGCTCTCCTTCCGAGTTCCAGTTGTTCGCCAATCAATTTTACGGTTGGACACGCGATTTCAGTTCATTGGACAACAACTCTACGAAACCGTTGCATTCGGATTATAACTCCGACCTCTTTACAAGCCGCGACGATCGCAATCGATTCAGCAACGGTTCAAACTCCGTACAGGAGTCCGACGGCAATTACGGTTCATGCTATGCGCATATCCGTCGTACCAACCTGCTATTGCAGAATGCGGAGAAATATTCCGCTCCTGCGGATATTGCACAGTATGTAGGTGAGGCTTATTTCTTTCGTGCTTATTCCTATTTCGACTTGTTGCAATTCTATGGAGATGCCATCATCATAACCCAACCTTTGGATGTAACTTCACCGGAGTTGAAAGTTGCCCAAAATGACCGTAGTGAAGTAGTCGATTTTATGATAGAGGATCTTGAAACAGCGGCTCCCATGCTGCCGCGTTTTTCCGAATTGACTACCAACGATGCAGGACGTATCAGTCGTGAAGGCTGTTGGGCGTTTCTCTCACGTGTAGCTCTTTATGAAGGAACTTGGCAGAAGTTCCGCGGAAATGAAGAACGGGGACGTGAGTTGCTGGATATTGCTGCCAAAGCAGCTAAACAAGTTATAGACAGTAAGGCATTCAGTCTGTTCAAACCGGATGCGCTGAAAGAAAAGGCACAGAAGTATATGTTTATTCTGGAGGATGCCAAGTCTAATCCGGCAGGCATACAGAAGAGCGCCAACAAAGAATATATCTTTGCACGCCGTCATGATGAATCTTTGGCTCCTATCGGCAAGAACATTACAAAGACCAATCTGATTAACATGGTATGGGTGAGCCGCAAGTTTGCCAATATGTATCTTTGTCAGAACGGACTTCCCGTAACTTATAATAATGGAACGAATCCTCAATTTAAAGGTTATGCCACGCTTGCTTCCGAATGGGAAAATCGTGACAACCGTATGCGTTATACGCTTGCCAAGCCGGGAGATACTTTCTGGGACAACAGTAGTAAGGGATGCCGCTTGACGTGGAATGATGCTTCCGACCAAAACCATGCTGTGCATACGGATTTTATTCCAAGAAGCGGAACCGGTTACCATAACCAGAAGTGGGCTTCCGAACGCGAAGTAAAAGATAATTTTGAAGGTTATGATTACCCGATTATCCGTTATGCCGAAGTTTTGCTGAACTATGCTGAGGCTGTTTACGAACGCGATGGAAAGATTGAGGATGCAGATTTGAATCTCTCTTTGAATCTTGTGCGTACCCGTGTCAATCCCAATATGCCGGGGCTGACAAACAAACTCGTGAATGATAACGGGTTGAGTATGCGTGAAGAAATTCGCCGCGAACGTACTGTCGAATTGTTCCATGAAGGTTTCCGCTTGGATGATTTGAAACGTTGGAAGACGGCGGAAACGGAGATGCCGCAAGATATACTTGGCGTGAAGTGGGCAGGAACGGAGTTTGAGACTAAATGGGCTGCGTGTCCTTATTCCCGCAACAGCGAAGGGGTAATTGTGATGGAGACAGGTCGCCAGTGGCAGGAGAAGCACTATTTGTTCCCCTTACCGAAAGACCAGTTGCAGTTGAATCCGAATCTGAAACAAAATCCGGGTTGGGATAAATAAGTAGCGAACTTATAAAAAAGAAGAGTATTATGAAAAAGATATATATGAATCAATTCTTGTTTGCGAGCGCATTAACGGGATGTTTCCTTTTGGCCTCCTGCGATAAGGAACAAGAGTTTACAACGGGAATGCCCGAGCAACAACTTATCAATTCCATAGAACTGAAAGTGACCGCTAAATTGCCTTTGGCTGTGGGCATGGACACTACGATTGTTTACAACGTTGTGCCGGAAAGTGCAGCCAACAAGGAAGTTCTGTGGAGCTCCTCCAATGAGAAGGTGGCCGCTGTTTCTCAGAATGGTACTGTTACGGCGCTTGCCGAGGGAGAGGCTGTCATTACGGTGAAGCCGATTATAGGTTTTGGTGTTTCCAATGTTACGGAGAAAGCGATTGCCGTAAGTGTGATACCCGAAATTATTGAAGTGACCGATATTCAGTTTACGAATAAGGATGATGAGGGCAACCCGCTTACAGCCCTTTATCCGGGCGATGAACAGGAACTGGCTTATACGCTTTTGCCGGAGAACCACACTTATTCCTATCTTACATGGGAGAGCAGTGACGAAAGCGTTGCCACCGTCACGGAGAATGGAACTGTCACTGCCATTGCACCGGGAAGTGTAGTCATATATGCCTATACGCACGACGGAAGCAATTACCGGGGTGAGTTTCCGCTGGCAGTAAATGAAATAGTGGACGCCGAAGATATTGCCATAACTGAAGAGTTGCCGGTTCTGCATATCTATCAGACGGCTAAACTGAAGTGCACATTTGTGCCGGAAACAGCCGTTGCCAATTCGGTGAACTGGGAGTCGAGTGATGAGGGCGTGGTTACGGTGAAGAATGGAATGGTTACCGCAGTGGGCTTTGGCGAGGCGACTGTTACGGGTACTTGCCGCTCTACGGGTAATAAAGCCTCGGCAACAGTGAAAGTCGCCACCGGCTGGTGGGTATGGGATGCCGCTTGCAGCTTCGAAGGCTGGGGCATGGGCACCAAAGGCGCAAGTAGCGAGATAACGGAAGACCGTATGATAGTAACTACTGCACTCCAGTCATCCGGTGCGTTGCGTGCGGACTTGACCTTGGACACTAAAGGCACGAAAGTTGTCATGGATATTGCCAACTATCCGGTCATTGCCCTTCACACCAATCTTCCGGACATAAGTAAGCAGGGATATACGCTGGACTTGGTGGCAAGCAACGGTACGAAGGGAGAAAGCAAGCTGAACAAAGGAAAGACTCTTTCGGACGGAACCAAATTATTGATTTACAATGTGAAATCGCTTAATAAGTTTGCGGAAGGCGAGGTGACCTTCACTACTTTCCAAATTAAGATAGCTGATATGACATCCGCTGAACTTCCTTCCGGCCGGTACGAAATGTATTGGATACGTACTTTCGCGTCCGAGGAAGAAGCCGTGCAGTTTGCCGAAGACCAAATTACCGCGAATAAATAAGCAATAACCATATAGAATAAAAAGACAAAAGATATGAAGACCAACTTTATTTACACATTGGCAGTTACCGCCACATTGGGGTTCTGTTCGTGTACGGAGATAGAAGACGGCACTCCCATTAACTTTGATGAATGGGAAGCGCCGGAGAAGATAGAATTCACCTTGAATCATCCGTGTATGTTGCATTCGGAAGCCGACTTTACGTATGTCAGGGAAAAACTTGCCACTTCCGCACAACCGTGGGCAGATGCTTATGCTTCATTGGAGAGCAGCAAGTTTACCAACTTGACCTATCAGGCAGAACCGGTGGAATGGCTGAAACGTCTGGACCAAGCTAATTGGGCAAGCAAGCATCCTGATTATGCGAATTATACAAAGCTGGCTAATGATGCCGCAGCCGCTTATCAAATGGCATTGCGTTGGAAACTTTCCGACAAGGAAGAATATGCAGATGCCGCCAAAGCCATTTTGAATACTTGGGCTAAAAACTGTAAAGGCATTTATCGTGAAAGCGGTAGTTTGATTGACCCGAATGAATACCTGATAGCCATCCAGGCTTATCAACTCGCTAATGCCGCCGAACTTCTGAGGGATTATAATGCTTGGGGAGATACGGACGAATTCAAAGCTTTCGTAGCTTGGATGGAGAATACATTTTATGCCATGGCAGATGATTTCCTTACCCGCCACAACGGTACGACCGACCACTATTGGCTCAACTGGGACTTGGCGCAGATGACCGCTTTGTTGTCTATCGGTATCTTGGGCGATAATCAGGAGATGATAAACGAAGTAATCCAATATTTCAAGAATGGCATCGGTCCGGGCAATGTAAATACTGCCGTACTGCACCTGTATGACGATCCGGATGGTTCGGGCGAGAAGCTGGGGCAGTGTCAGGAGTCCGGTCGCGACCAGGGACATGCCATGTTGTGTTGTGCTTTAATGGGGTATTTCTGCAAAATGGCTTATAACATTGGTGAAGACCTTTTCGCTTATGATAACGGCCGTGTAGTGGCAATGGCTGAATATGTTGCCAAATACAACGTCTTTAAACCGGAGTACATCGACCAAGTGCCGGGCGGCAATAACGATTGGTTCAGTTACACGCGCACAGGTTTTCCGTATACTTCTTATTTCTACTGTGACGAACAGATGGACGAACCTTCGGCAGTGGAACTTCGCAACAACGGTGCTGAAACAGGTCGCGGCGGTAAACGTCCTATCTGGGACCTATGGTACGGCCACTGCAAGAAAGTAGGTATGCCTGCCAAATATTGCAATGAGTTTGCATCGCGTCTCCGCCCGGATGCCGGGCCGGAACAATACGGCGGTAGTGGCGGTGCACTCGACCAGCTTGGTTACAGTACACTCATGTTCTACTACGAGTAAATGCAATCTGCGCCAGCCGGTGGCAGGCATGGCAAAAAAAGTAAATACGGTTTTGAGCGGTGTGTTCCGCTCATCCGTATCTTATTTCAAAACATAATGATACTCTGATGTTAACAAGAATATTTAAATCGAATAGTATGATAAAAGGTAAATTTTTACTGGCAGCAACTTTGGCTTTCTTCTTGGCTTCTTGTGGAGATGACGATGAGTCTCAGGACACCGGCGGGGCGGAAGTGAAATTCACTGCCGGATTCGTACCGATGCAGACCTCGGGCGCAAGCACCCGCTTGACGACCAATGATAACTGGGCAGGGCTTGCCGACCGTACCGTAGCGGTAGAGATAGACGGCGTGATAAAACCCTATACCGTAGACGAACAGGGAAACCTGACTTCTCAAGACCCTTTCTACTGGGGTGATAAAACAGAACTGACCGTAAATGCTTGGTATCCCTATAATGAAGGCATCAAACCGGAGATTCCTGTTGTGAAAGCCGACCAAAGCGGCAGTGGGTATTGGGAAAGCGATCATTTGGAAGTGGTGACGTTGAACGTGCCTTTCTCAGCTTCCATTATTTCTTTCCGTCACCGTAATACACAAATGGTATGTGATTTGAAGTCCACTCTGCCCGGTGTCAGTTATAACAATGTTACGGTTAAATACCTCAATCTGCAGAATGTGGAAGAGGGGACAACCGTACGTACCGGTAGTAAAGGCAAGGCTTTGATTGTGCCCCAAACCATTCCTGCCGGAACGGAATTTATGGAAATAACCTTGCCGGATGAACGTTCTTATACGTACACGCTCGAAGAAGATATGTCTTTGGGACAAGGCGTTGCAAAAGGTGTGGAACTTGAGGTGTCGGAGGACGGAATCAAGGTGACTTTCAAAGATTTGTCTTCTTGGGATATGAGTGAAGATACTTTGGACGGCAACACCATAGAGAACAAACCGGATACAGATGCCGATAACTCTTGGAATAGTGAAGGTGCTGACAGTATAGATGGCAGTACCATAGAGAATAAGCCGAACACAGATACCGATAATTCATGGGATAGTGAAGGAAAAGATACGATAGACGGCAGCACAATTGAGAATAAGCCGAATACTCCTGATGACAGCGGCTCGTGGGATTCCGGTGCAGAATCATGGGAAGGCTCTGATAAAGTACAATCAACCGAAATTTGAATGGAATAATAATAACAATTAAAGAATATGAATATGAAAAACATTTTCAAATTATCAGCAATGATGTTGGCGGCAGCTTTTGTAGCTGGTTGCAGCCAAAACGATGAATTGGATGTGACACCGGTGGAAAATGAAGGACAACTCACTATCCATGCAACAGCTTCAGATTTTGTATCATCCGATGCAACAGATACCCGTATAGCCAATGACGGTGCAAATACCGCTTTTGAGGCAGGAGATGAGATTGGTGTTTTTGCCATTCGTTCTACGGACAATAAATTGATGTACCAAAATATGCCACTGGAATACCTGAATGCAGAATCAGGATGGACAGGCAATGAGAATAAAATTTATTATTATAAGAATACTGCATATGTAGCTTATTCTCCTTATGATGACAAACTGAACATTACCGATGCAACCGGTATAGAAGATTTACAGGCTAAAATAGAAACCTACTTTACCGAAAAACTGGATGCGGCAGGAAATGACCAGTCCATTGCTTATCCTTCTCTTGACTTGATGATGGCATCGGCAGAACCGGCAGATATAGAGGGCTCAAACGACAAGTCGCTTTCTTTCAATTTTAAACACCGCTTTGCGCTAATAGAGATTGCAGTACCTGTAAAAGCATATTTGGATGTAGCCAAGAATTTTACCTATGCAGAGCCCTTTTCTAAAACTTTTACTTTGAATAGCTCTGAATCTGTGAATGAGATTAAATTGTACCCTCTTTCCTTACAAACAAGCGGAGAGGCGGGTGATGCTGATGCTAAGGCCTATAATCTGTTCCGCTTTCTTGTAAAACCGAACATTGAATATACTTTATCAGGAGAGTTAGAATATGCAACACCTATTACACTGAACGATAAGACCGTGAATCTGCCGGTTGGTAAATATATGAAGTACACAATCAATGCAACGAATGCTGTGAGTTCTTATACTAAACGTGATATTGCGGTAGGTGATTATTATTATGCAGATGGAAGTATCTATCCGGGACCAACATCAATCACTGTTCGTAATAATGGAGACAATACTGATATAGAGGTTGTTACAGAACCTGAAAATTATAAAGTTCCGACAGGATGTATAGGGGTTATATTTAATACGAGTGATGTGAATGTGACGGATATAAATAATCGAAATTGGAGTCATGGTTATGTACTGTCTTTGTCAGGGCTTAACAAGGGCGAAGTGTGGTCTACTGCGGGTGTGACACTTGTTACAGATAATAACTATTCTCAGTTTTCAACTAATAGTGCCACTGATATTTATTGGAGTAATTGTAAGGAAGCTTACCAAACTTTTTTTACTACATATAATGGCTATGCTTTGACTTATGCCGATACAGAAAACAAAGTAAAGGCACTTTCTGACACGAAAAACTTTGGAAGTACAGAAGGTACTGAAATTTATACTGTTTCTAAAGAAAATTCTACAGGTTGGTTCTTGCCTAGTCCGGGAGAGTTAGTCTTATTAATGAACACGATTTCAGATGAAATAGATGTTACTAAAAAACCATTCAAGAAAGATAATGTAAATGATGAGTCTTTTAATGCTTCGGTTCTTACTGATGGCAATAATGCGGCAAATAAAATTACGACTATGAAGAAGCTCGCTGGTATGTTTAAAATAGCGGGTGGCAAGCTACCTTTAATCTTGAATGAAGATTTATTATCATCTTATGATGGGGAGTTTTGGTTGACTTCCACTGAATATTCAGCAACTGAGGTATGGACTATGGAATGGAAAGACAGATATAATAATGGTACTGCAAATCTTTCAGTGAAACTTCTGAATCGAAAAAAGGAAGGTAATGATAATAAGACGAAAGCAAAATTTGTAGTCCGTCCTATCTTAGCTTTCTGACATCCTCTATTTACTGTTAAATCATAAAAAGATCAATTCTTAATAGGTATTCAGAATACTATCCTTTTCTAAAGATAATGGTCTATATCCCATTGTCACTCATTGAGTTTCAAGCGGCTGTCATATAATTGGCAGCCGTTTTTCTTGTCCTCATATTAGCAATATACACATAGTTTAACCCTTTTATTACAAGACTGTTTTATAACTTTTCTGTCATCACTTATCATAAATTGCACTCTATCCCTCTGTAGAAAGGGGATAGAGCGAGTGATGACAACTGCAATGGCAGTGATGATAACTAATTTGTCGTCACTGTTTTTTGTGGTCTATTCCCCGATTTTATAAGGTAATATATTTATAATCAGCATAAAAATCTTTTGTGGAGAGTCGTGTTAATAGCGGTTAAAACACAACCTTTTCTTTATCATAACTGCAAATATAGATAGTGTACACGCATTTTCTTGTCATGCAATAGGCGGATTGAAGCGGTTTTCTCAGGCAAACAAGGAGAAAGGCTTCTTGCTTTACGCTGTTATTCCTTGTTGTTTTTGTGATTTTGGCAGAAGCATAATGTAGTAAACCTACGTGTATAACTTCGTCCCGCAACTGCGGGCTCTACGGTTGCCATATGGAAACCGGACAGCCCCCAATTGGCAACCGGACAGCCCCCAATTGGAAAACGAAGTTTTCTTTGGTGTTTTATCTTGTTTTTACACGTTTGTTGCGAGATTATGCACCATACATTTGCGATAAAAGAACCGTAAAAAGGTTACCTCAGCTCACTCCATTAGGAACTCCCGCACTGAATAATGCTTGATGCTTTCGGCAGTTTGTTCACTGTCTATTCTTAGAGCGATATTTTTAGGGAACTTCATATACTGAAAGTTTTAATTATACTTCAAACTTTCCCGTTCTATCCCGGAAGTTTTAGTCATACTTTAAACTTTTCTTCCGCTTTTTGCTGCAAACTTATGGTTGCATTAGGTATTTTCATACTTTCATTCGTATCTTTATTAAAAATACCAAGAATATATGAAGTATAAGTCTATTGTTATAGCTTTATGTCTGGGGTTGTCGGGTACGCTGTCTGCACAATCTGTTTATCCCGGTTTGCATACGGATAAGATGAAGCTGAATACATCGGTTCGGGTAGGAGCTGAAGGTTTTGATTTGCAGGATGTGCGTTTGTTGCCGAGCCGCTTCCGGGATAATATGTTGCGTGATTCGGTTTGGATGATGTCGATAGACGTGAACCGCTTGCTGCATAGCTTCCGCACGAATGCCGGTATATGGGCAGGACGTGAAGGAGGATATATGACCGTGAAGAAATATGGCGGTTGGGAATCGCTGGATTGCGAGCTGCGCGGACATACTACGGGGCATCTGCTCTCGGCATACGGACTGATGTATGCCGCTACGGGCAGCGAAATTTTCAAACTAAAAGGCGATAGCATCGTGACGGAACTGGGGAAAGTACAGGAGGCGCTGGGAAACGGTTATCTAAGTGCGTTTCCCGAAGAACTGATAAACCGTAATATCAAGGGACAGTCCGTTTGGGCTCCGTGGTACACGCTGCACAAGCTGTTTTCCGGTTTGATAGACCAATATCTGTATGCGGATAATGCGCAGGCCTTGGCGATTGTGACGAGAATGGGCGACTGGGCATACAACAAACTGCAATCGTTGAACGAAGAAACACGTAGGAGGATGATACGCAATGAGTTTGGCGGCATCAACGAATCGTTCTATAATTTGTATGCCGTTACCGGTGACGAACGTTACCGCCGGCTGGCACACTTCTTCTATCATAATGATGTGATAGACCCTTTGAAAGAACAAAAGGATGATTTGGGTACGAAGCATACAAATACGTTCATACCGAAAGTACTGGCGGAAGCCCGTAACTATGAGCTGACGGGAGATGAGGACAGCAAGACGTTGAGTGGGTTCTTCTGGCGCACAATGACGGAACATCATACATTTGCGCCCGGATGCAGTAGCCAGAAGGAGCATTTTTTCGATACAAAGCGCTTCTCGAACTTCTTGAATGGCTATACGGGTGAGACCTGCTGTACCTATAATATGCTGAAACTAAGCCGGCATCTGTTTTGCTGGCAACCGGATGCGGGCATAGCCGATTACTACGAAAGAGCTTTGTATAATCATATCTTGGGACAGCAAGACCCGCAGACCGGTATGGTTTGCTACTTCCTGCCCTTGTTGTCGGGGGCGCATAAGGTGTATAGCACAAAGGAGAACTCTTTTTGGTGCTGTGTGGGAAGCGGCTTCGAGAATCATGCCAAGTATGGAGAAGGCATTTACTACCGCAGCAAAGAGGGTATTTATGTAAACCTGTTTATTCCTTCCGTGGTCCGTTGGAAGGAAAAAGGAATAACCCTGAGACAGGAAACGGCTTTTCCCGAAGAGGAAACAACTGTAATGACTGTTGAGGCCGACCGTCCGGTGCAGACCACCGTATATTTGCGCTATCCGTCATGGAGCGGAAAGGTGGCGGTGCGTGTCAACGGAAAGAAAATACAGGTGAGACAGGCTCCCGGTTCTTATATCGCTTTAAGCCGTCTGTGGAGGGATGGCGACCGCATAGAGGCCGTTTATCCGATGCAAGTGCAACTGGAAACCACTCCGGATAGCCCTCAAAAGGGTGCGTTGCTCTACGGACCGCTGGTGTTGGCGGGAGAGCGGGGTACGGAAGGTATGCAGTCTCCGGCGCCTTTCTCCGACCCCCGGCTTTACAATGATTATTATACCTATGATTACCATATTCCGGCAGACCTGAAAACAACGCTCCTGATAGACTGCAAACATCCGGAACGTGCGCTGCAACGGGTTGGAAAGGAACTGAAGTTCACTACGCAACAAGGTGATGTGCTCCGCCCCTTGTACGATGTGCATCATCAGAGATATGTGGTATATTGGGATTTAAAGAACAAGTAGGCATTTAATCGTATGAAATATCTGTCTTTTTGCTTTTTCCTCTTCGTCCTCCTCTTTGGGGGAAGGACAGCCGGCATGGCTGCCGAATGGCAATGGTCGGTGCGGATTCCTTCGATGACTTCGCAGGAAACCGGAGCGCATCCGCAGGCTTTTCTGTGGATACCCGATGATTGCAAACGGGTGAAGGCCGTAGTGGTGGGACAGCATAATATGTGTGAAGAGACTTTGTTTGAGAATCCGGTGTTTCGTAAACGGATGCAGGAAGCGGGTATTGCATTGGTATGGATTACGCCCATTCTTGATTTCCCGTGGGATGTAAAGACGGGATGTAACAATGCGCTGCTCGCAGCTTTGGACAATTTGGCGGAGACGAGCGGCTACAATGAGCTGGAAGTTGCGCCTGTTGTGCCTTTGGGGCACTCTGCAATGGCTACTTTCCCGTGGAACTTTGCTGCATGGAACCCGGAACGTACGTTGGCGGTAATCTCCTATCATGGTGATGCTCCGCGCACTAACCTGACCGGTTATGGCGGTGCGAACTTGGAATGGGGACGTACACGCCACATCAACGGCATCCCCGGTCTGATGGTGGAAGGAGAGTACGAGTGGTGGGAAGCGCGCGTCAATCCGGCTTTGGCTTTTCGTATGATGTATCCCGAAAGCTGCATCTCCTTTCTTTGCGATGCCGGGCGGGGGCATTTTGATGTGGCAGACCGTACGGCGGATTATATCGGTCTTTTCTTGCAAAAAGCCGTGGAGTACAGGTTGCCGGAGAGTGTGGATTGGAATAAACCGGTCGCTCTGAAGAAACTGGACCCTCGCAACGGCTGGCTTGCCGAACGTTGGCGTACGGGTGCGGAAGAACCGCAGGGAGAGGTACGTACGGCACGCCTTGCGAAACAACCCCGTCGTGCCAAACCGGCTCCTTACGAACAATACAAAGGAGACCGCCATGACGCCTTCTGGTATTTCGACCGCGAAATGGCGGAACTGACTGAAGAGTTCTACCGCCAAGAGCGTGACTTGCTGCCGCAATATGTCAGCTTTATGCAGGAGGGACAACTCGTTCCTTATAATCCGAAATCGCATATCACCCTTTCTGCACGTTTCCTGCCCGAACCGGACGGCGTGACGTTTCATCTGAAAGCGGTATATACCGATAGCCTGCGTAATGCTTTGGCGGACAAACATTCGGTTGCCGTGCCGCGTATCGAACGTATCTGCGGCCCGGTGAAGCAGATAAACGATACGACTTTTGTCCTCGACTTCTACCGTATGGGTACAAACAATAAAAAGCGTACTCCGGGCATTACGCTTGTGGCAAGTGCCGGAGGCGACCGCTTCTACAAAGAGTGCGTGCAGGAGCTGAGTTTCAATATCCCTTATCCGCTGACCGGGGGGCGCAGGCAGTGTATTCTATTTCCCGGTATTGCGGATGTGAAAGACAGAACAGAATCCATTATGCTCAATGCGACGTCCGACTGCGGTCTGCCCGTCTATTATTATGTAAAAGAGGGACCGGCGGAAATAGAGGGAGGCAAAGTAGTGTTTACCAAGATACCTCCCCGCAGCAAATACCCGCTTAAAGTAACGGTAGTGGCATGGCAATACGGTATTATGGGAAAGGTGCAGACGGCAGAGCCGGTAGAGCGCACTTTCTTTATTGAGAAATGAAATATTAAATGGATGACAGGGACTCTTGACATAAATAAAAATCAAACTTACTTAAAGATATGCTTGCAGTGATGAATAAAAGAATAGGATTTCTATTTGGTATATTTGTATATGCCGCTTTTATGTTTGCGGGTAATGCCCGGGAGTTGAAACTGACCTCTCCGAGCGGCATACACGAAGTCTGTTTCTATCAGAAGCAGACCTCTCCGGCTGTCAACGGCTTGTTTTACCGTGTCTCCTTCAAGGGACAATCGGTGATAGAAGAGTCGCGCGCCGGACTGGAGTTGGATAATCGTATTTGGGAAATGGCATTGGGACAGCGTAAACTGATACAACCGGCCTGTTGGATGGATAATCTGGAGACGGACTCCGTGACCTATGCTCCTGCGGTGGATATAACTTGGAAGCCTCTTTACGGTGAACGCAGCGAAGTGCGCGACCGTTACAATGCGGCAACGCTTCACCTCTCCAAGAAAGACGGTTCTTTCTACCGCCTTGATATAGAGGTGCGTGCTTATGACGAAGGTATCGCTTTCCGCTATTTCTTCCCCGAACATCCTCGTGCCACTTTCCACAAGGTAGTGGGCGATTTGACGGAATATACCTTGCCTGCCGGTACGAAAGCATGGTCGGAACAGTGGGCGCAGGCTTTCTTTGAGCACTTGGATGTCAATGAATTGAAGCGTCCCGTGGAGCGTGCCTTGACGTTGGAACTGCCCGGCGGCTTGTGGGCTGCATTGCTGGATGCCGATGTGGACGACTGGTGCCTTACCAAATATCAGGCTTCGGCAGAGAAAAAGAATACGCTGGCTTCCGTAATGTATAGTCCGGTAGATGTGGTGACTTATTACGCTACTCCGTGGAGGGTGATAATGACTGCGGAAAAACCGGGAGAGTTGCTGGAATATAACGACATTGTCCAAAACCTGAACCCGCCTTGCGAGGTAGCCGATGCCGCCGAGTGGGTGAAACCGGGCACTATTATGCGCGAGACAACCATCAGTACCGAAGGAGCCATCGCCACGATTGATTTCTGCGCCGAACACAATATCCCTTATATGCTTTTCGACTGGTTGTGGTATCTGCCTTGTACTTCGCACGACGGAGACGCCACCAAAGTGGTGGAGAAACTGGATATGCCGCGTGTAGTGGCTTACGGAAAGGAAAAGGGGGTCGGTATCTGGGTGTACGTCAACCAGCATGCGTTGATGAAACAGGCGCGTGAGCTCTTTCCGATACTTCGTGAATGGGGTATTGTTGGGGTGAAGTCCGGTTTTGTGCAGTATGCCAGCCATCGTTGGGCTACGTGGTTGCACGATTTGGTGCGTCTGGCGGCCGAAAACCATTTGATGATGAATATCCATGATGAGTACCGCCCGTCCGGTTTCAGCCGTACGTACCCCAATCTGTTGACTCAGGAAGGTATTTGCGGGAACGAAGAGTTTCCGGACGCTACGCACAATGTGACGCTGCCTTTTACGCGTATGATAAATGGTGCGGCGGATTATACCATCTGCTATTTCGACAAGCGTCTGAAAACCACACACGCACATCAGTTGGCGGCCTCGCTGGTATTCTACAGTCCGCTGCAAACAATCTTCTGGTATGATAAACCGTCTTTCTATCGCGGGGAACCGGAAGTGGAATGGTTTGAGAACTTGCAGACTGCTTTTGACGATACGCAGGTGTTGGACGGGGCACCGGGCAGGAATATCACAATGGCACGCCGGAAAGGACAGGAATGGTTCTTGGCGGCCATGACGAATAATGACGGCTCGAAAGAGAATGTACCGCTCTCTTTTCTCGATAAGGGCAAGACTTATCTTGCATATATCTATACGGACGGCGGGAAGGAAGTGAAAACCCGCACGCAAGTGAAATGCTCGTATCTGTTGGTGGATACTTCCAAAACGATGAAGTTTGAATTGAAACCGAGCGGTGGGGCGGCTGTCCGTTTTGTTCCCGTAAATAAGGATGAGGCGAAGAAGTATAAAAGATATAAGGGGGAAGTGCTATAAAAATACAGTCTGCATTGAGTAATCGGCAGGGGTTGTTCGTATTAATAAATGAATGTTTTGCTTTCGGGTTATTTATTAGTTACAAGATGAAAAGATTAACGCTGATTGTTGGTATGTTGTGCATAGTCTGTTTGCAGGCAGGAGCGCAATATGTGTCCGAAGTATGGGTTTCGGATAGAGGGAATGGTACATATAGGAATCCGGTGTTGCATGCCGACTATTCCGACCCAGATGTTTGTGCGGCAGGCGATGACTTCTATATGACCGCTTCCAGCTTTGGTTGTACGCCCGGCTTGCCTGTTCTACATTCCAAAGACTTGGTGAATTGGCGTATTATCAATTATGCCTTGAAAGAACTGGAACCGACAGAGTTCTATAATTCGGCCCGGCATGGCAAGGGGGTATGGGCTCCTTCCATTCGCTATCACAAAGGTGAATTTTATATCTACTGGGGCGACCCGGACTTTGGTATTTTTATGGTGAAGACCAAAGACCCTGCCGGCGAATGGGAGAAGCCCGTACTTGTGAAAGCCGGTAAAGGGATGATAGACCCTGCACCGTTGTGGGATGATGACGGGCACGTGTATCTGGTGCACGCTTGGGCAGGCAGCCGCTCGAAGATGAACAGTGTTGTGGTGGTATGCGAGATGAATGCCGAAGGTACACAGGTTATAAGCAATCCGGTACTTGTTTATGACGGGAATGACGGAATTAATCACACAGTGGAAGGACCGAAATTTTATAAGCGAAACGGCTATTACTATATTTTCGCTCCTGCGGGTGGCGTGGCTACGGGCTGGCAGCTGGTGTTGCGTTCACGCAATGTATACGGGCCGTATGAACCGAAAATAGTCATGGCGCAGGGCAAGACGGATATTAACGGTCCTCATCAGGGAGCATGGGTGGACACAAATAAAGGTGAGTCTTGGTTTGTACATTTTCAGGATAAAGCGATGTACGGGCGAGTGATTCATCTGAATCCGATGGTTTGGGTGAATGATTGGCCTGTAATCGGTGTGGATAAGGACGGTGACGGTTGTGGCGAGCCGGTCACTACTTATAAGAAACCCAATGTAGGCAAGACTTATCCCATAGAAACTCCTGTGGAAAGCGACGAGTTCAATACCCGTCGGTTGGGATTGCAATGGGAGTGGCACGCCAATTATCAAGATACTTTTGGATTCACTTCGGATTTGGGGTTTGTCCGCATCTACGGACATATCCTCTCGGAAAGCTTCGTGAACTTCTGGGAAGTGCCCAATCTGTTGTTGCAGAAGTTTCCTGCCGAAAAGTTTACGGCTACCGCCAAGCTGAAAGTATCAGCCAAAATGGACGGACAACAATCCGGACTTATTGTGATGGGCTGGGATTATAGTTACATCGGTGTGGAAAAGGCAGGCGAATCGTTCGTGCTGAAACAGGCCGTTTGCAAGGATGCCGAGCAGAATATGCCGGAAACGACTGTACGTCTGGCGGAAATTCCGGCAAGCCGTATTTATGAGGCAGGCTTATATCCCAATTATGAAAGGGAAATCTACCTGCGGGTAAAAGTGGAGAAAGACGGTGTATGCCGCTTCTCTTATAGCTTGGACGGTAAGAAGTATACATCTGCCGGAATCCCTTTCACTGCCCGTCAGGGAAAATGGATAGGGGCTAAGGTAGGATTGTTCAGTACGGCCCCTTACGGTAAAGAACGCGGTTGGGTGGATGCCGACTGGTTCCATATTGAGAAATAAAAGAATAAAATCAGATATGAAGACAAAAGCTCTGTTGGCAGTTTTGGGCGTCTGCCTGTTGTCTGCCTGCACTATTCCGGAAAACAAGTTTTATGTTGATAGGGAATTGGACTATTGTAACCGTCAGGTAGGACGTACATTAGACCGGTTGCACGATGCAAATGGTAAGATTGATTATACCATGATGCCACGCAACATCCTGCAAGGTCAAAGTAATTGGAATTGCCGCAAAGCCGCAAAGGAAGAATGGTGTGCCGGATTTTGGCCCGGTGTGCTGTGGTACGACTATGAATATAGTGGTGACAAGCGGATAAAGGAGGAAGCGGAAAGATTTACCGCCTCCTTGGAGTTCCTTTCCCGTACATCTGCATTCGACCATGACCTCGGCTTTCTGGTGTTTTGCAGTTATGGCAACGGTTATCGCCTGACGCAAAATCCCCTTTACAAGCAGGTGATTCTGGATACGGCGGATACGTTGGCTACGCTATTCAAGCCGCAGGTAGGGACGATGTTGTCTTGGCCGCGTAATGTAGAACTGTTTGGCGGACACAACACGATTATGGACAATATGATAAATCTGGAAATGCTTTTCTGGGCGGCAAAGAACGGCGGTAACCCTTATTTGGCGGATATTGCCATTTCTCATGCCGATAAAACGATGAAATACCACTTTCGCCCCGATTATACTTCGTATCATGTGGCCGTTTACGATACGCTGACGGGTGGCTTTGTCAAAGGGGTTACGCACCAGGGATATGCGGACAACAGTATGTGGGCGCGCGGTCAGGCATGGGCCATCTATGGATATACAGTGGTTTACCGTGAAACCGGAGACTGCCGTTATCTGGACTTTGTGCAGAAGGTAACGGATGTGTATTTGAAAAATCTTCCGGAGGATTATGTTCCTTACTGGGATTTCAATGACCCCGCAATACCCAATGCTCCTCGTGATGCTTCGGCTGCCTGTGTAGTGGCTTCTGCCTTACTGGAACTTTCTACGTACTTGCCGGGTGACAAAGGAGAGAAGTACAGGGATGCGGCAGTGAAAATGCTGACGAACTTAAGTACGGACAGCTATCAATGCGGTGAAGCAAGTCCGGCATTCCTGCTCCACTCTACAGGACACTGGCCGGCTAAGTCGGAAATAGACGCTTCTATTATTTATGCGGATTATTATTATATCGAAGCATTGCTACGGTTGAAGAGATTGCAGGAAGGAAAAGCGGTCATAGGCTGACGCACCACAGCCTGTTATTATAAATATAATGAAGGATTTCTTCTCTTATAGATGAATAAGGGAAGGAGTCCTTTTGTCATTCAGAGGGCTCGTGTGGTAATGACCGACGTTATTGAACGTACATTGATTCAATGAAGAATAAGTGTATATGTTACACAACATATGCGCTTATTTGTTGCGTCTGTAGTAAAAGTGTTATTTTTACACTCTCTAATTCTCTTGCTATAAAATGATTATGAAAGACATAAATTAGTTACTAATATACACATACCATGAAAAAAGGATTGAAACTGTTATTGCTGTTGTTGGCAGTTACTGCACCGTTGAGGGCGCAAGATGTAATAGTGAAAGGACCGGACGGAAACCTGCAGGTGGAGGTTATATGTACCGAAACCGGAAAAGCAGCTTATTCTGTTTCTTACAAGGGCAGGCAGATGCTGGAAAACTCCCCGTTGGGCATGAACACTAATGCAGGCGATTTTACACAAGGTTTGAAACTAACCGGACATGAAGTGAACAAAATTGACAGCCAGTATTCATTGAACCACATCAAGACTTCTCAAGTACATTACCGGGCTAACGAATTGAACTGTTTCTTTGACAATGCTAAAGGACAGAAGATGCAGATTACGTTCCGGGTGAGCAATAACGATATTGCTTTCCGTTATACCCTGTCACGCCAAGGCAATACGGGCAGTGTACGCGTAATGAATGAAAATACCGGTTTTGCCTTTCCGGAAAAGACTACCACTTTCCTCTGCCCGCAGAGCGATGCCATGATAGGATGGAAACGTACGAAGCCCAGCTACGAAGAAGGATATAAAGTGGATGCATCGATGAACGAACGTTCGCATTACGGGCATGGTTATACCTTCCCTTGTCTGTTCAAAGTGGGTGAAGACGGTTGGGTACTGGTCAGCGAGACCGGTGTTGACAGCCGCTATTGTGCGTCCCGCCTTAGCGATGCGGCAAGCGGCGTGTATACCCTTGAGTTCCCCATGCCGGAAGAAAATAACGGTAACGGAACAATTGAACCCGCTTTTGCTTTGCCCGGCAGCACGCCGTGGCGTACTATTACGGTAGGTGAAACTTTGAAACCGATTGTAGAGACGACGGTTCCTTGGGATGTGGTTGAGCCGCGTTATGCAACGAAACACGACTATAAACCGGGGCGCGGTACTTGGAGTTGGATTCTTTGGCAAGATAACAGTATTAACTATGATGACCAGGTACGATATGCCGATTTGGCAGCTGCCATGGGGTATGAATATATCTTGGTTGATAATTGGTGGGATACGTATATCGGTCGTGACCGTATGGAGCAGTTCGTCAAGTATGCCCGTAGCAAAGGAGTGGAGGTCTTCTTGTGGTATAGTTCCAGCGGCTACTGGAATGATATAGAGCAAGGTCCGGTTAACAAAATGGACAATTCCATTGCCCGTAAGCAAGAGATGCGCTGGATGCAAAGTCTGGGTGTAAAAGGTATAAAAGTAGACTTCTTTGGAGGGGACAAGCAGGAGACAATGCGTTTGTATGAAGAAATACTGAGCGATGCCGATGATTACGGGCTGATGGTCATCTTCCATGGATGTACGTTGCCTCGCGGATGGGAGCGGATGTATCCTAACTATGTAGGCAGTGAGGCTGTGTTGGCATCCGAGAATCTTGTCTTCAGCCAACAAGCCTGTGATAATGAAGCGTTCAATGCCACTTTGCATCCTTTTATCCGTAATACTGTGGGATGTATGGAATTTGGCGGAGGATTCTTGAATAAACGCTTGAACCGTGGTAATGACGGCGGTACTGTTCGTCGGACAACGGATATTTTCCAGTTGGCAACTACGGTGCTTTTCCAGAATCCCATACAGAACTTTGCTCTTGCCCCCAATAATTTGACGGATGCTCCGGCGCTATGTCTTGACTTTATGAAACAAGTACCTACTACATGGGATGAAACCCGTTTTATCGACGGTTATCCCGGTCGCTATGTCGTCTTGGCACGTCGTCATGGCAATGTGTGGTATATAGCTGCTGCCAATGCTATGGCGGAACCGTTGAAGCTGAAATTATCCCTTCCGATGTTACCTGTCGGTGAGGCAGTCTCTGTTTATTTTGACGACAAAAAGTTACAGCCGCAACAGAAAGAACTGAAGCTCAAGTCTGACGGTACGTTGCAGCTTACAGTTCAGCCTATGGGCGGAGCAGTGATAGTGAAGTAGGACGGGCAGGCTTTTCACAAGTTAAAGAATTATATTATATTAAATACCATGAAAGTACGATTCAAATTATTCTCTCTTTGCCTGTTACTGGCTTTGGCTTCTTCCTTGAGGGCAGAGACTCATCATGTGACGAATGAACCCGATTCGGTTTATCTCTTTTCCTATTCCCATGCCAACGGGCAGGGTGGATTGAAGTTTGCCTGGAGTCCCGACAACAGGACGTGGTTCAGTGTAGCAGACGGTTTCACTTATGTCAATTCCGATTTCGGCCCATGGGGCAGAGCGAAGAAAATGTTCAATCCGCAGTTGGTGCAAAACCGTGCCGACGGTAGCTGGCATTGCATCTGGAGAGTTACGGATACAGGCAAAGTATTGGCTCATGTAGCTTCGCCTGACTTGCAGAAATGGGGGCGGCAGAGTTATTTCTTATCCTCCGATCTTAGTAAGTTCTCTTCTGAAGATGTGTACCCTTTCCTCGAAGGAAAAGCATCGGTGAATGGCATGGAACAGACGGGACGTATACAGAAAGTTTCGTATACCACCGTACAGCAGATTATCCGCTATGCAGAACACAAGAAATTCCGTTCGGCACAGAATGCCGAACGTATGGCGCAGGACCCTGTGCGTTTTGCCGGATTGAAACCGCTGGAAGCCACTGTACAAGTAAAGCCCGAAAAGGCAAAGAAAATCAGCGAGCATTTGATAGGTATCTTCTTTGAAGACATTAATTATGCTGCCGATGGAGGACTTTATGCCGAGCTTATTCAGAACCGCGATTTTGAATATGCTCCCGCCGACCGCGGCTACGGATTGGATAGGGCTGCGGAATGGGGACCCATGACGGCTTGGGGTGGTATTCGTCCCGCTCTTTCTTCGGTTGGGAAGGAGAATGCCGGTCAAGTTCCCGTGCACTTGCAGATAGATACGGTTGCTCCCATACATGCCAATAATTCTCATTATCTGAAAATGATGATAAATACACCGGGTGCAGGTATCTACAATACCGGTTATGACGGGATTGTGATAAAGCAAGGTGAAAAATACGATTTGTCCTTCTTTGCCCGCATTCCGTCGGAAGGGCTTTCGGCAAGGGCAGAGCGTTATGCACAGCCCAAGAGTATGAAACTTCTGATTCGTATTACGGATGGCAAGGGCAAGGTTTGTGCCGAATCTGTAGTAAAGGTGGCTTCTCGTGAGTGGAAGAAGTATAAGACTGTATTGACTGCTGCGTCTGCCATTGACAAGGGACGTCTCGAACTTCTTTTAGAATCGGTTCCGGCTACGCTGCATCTGGATATGGTTTCCCTTTTCCCGCAGAATACGTTTAAAGGCCGCGAGAACGGTCTGCGTGCCGACTTGGCCCAGACGCTTGCAGACCTGCATCCGCGCTTCATCCGTTTTCCCGGCGGGTGTGTGGCTCATGGAGACGGAATTGACAATATATACGATTGGAAAGGTTCTGTCGGTCCGCTCGAAGCCCGCAAGCCTTTGCGCAACCTTTGGGGGTATCATCAGACACGCGGCTTGGGATACTTTGAATTCTTCCAATATTGTGAGGATATCGGTGCTGAACCACTTCCGGTACTTGCGGCAGGCGTTCCTTGCCAAAATTCCGGCACATGCGCGCATCACTCCGACGGCGAGCTGACGTGTATGGGGCAACAAGGAGGCATCCCGATGCAAGAAATGGATCAATACATTCAAGATGTGCTCGACCTTATAGAATATGCTAATGGCGATGCACGTCGCACGGAGTGGGGCAGGAAACGTGCGGAAGCCGGTCATACGAAGCCTTTCAACCTGAAGTTTATCGGTATAGGCAATGAGGACATGATAACAGATGTCTTTGAAGAACGTTTCACGATGATATATAATGCAGTTAAGGAGAAATATCCCGAAATAACCGTTATCGGTACGGTAGGACCTTTCTACGAAGGAACGGACTACGAGGAAGGCTGGGAACTTGCCACCCGTCTCGGTGTGCCTATGGTGGACGAACACTATTATGTGGAACCTGGTTGGCTCATCAATAATCAGGATTATTACGACCGTTACGACCGCAACAAGTCCAAAGTGTATTTGGGTGAGTATGCCTCCCATATGGCAGGTCGTCCCAATAACGTTGAAACGGCTTTGACTGAGGCATTGTACCTTACGGCCGTAGAACGGAACGCTGATGTCGTGACCATGACTTCGTATGCTCCGTTGCTGGCCAAAGAAGGTCATACGCAATGGAATCCCGATTTGATTTACTTCAATAACTCAGAAGTAAAGCCTACGGTGGGTTATTATGTCCAGCAGATGTACGGACAGAATTCCGGTACTGTTTATTTGCCCTCTGTTGTCAGTTTGAGTGAAGGCTCGGATGCAGTGCGGAAGCGTGTGGGTGTATCCGTAGTCAGAGATGATGCCAGTGGCGACTATATCGTGAAATTGGCGAATCTATTGCCGGTAGAGGTTTCTGCCAAGGTACAGTTGGAAGGTGTTTCTTTGACTAATCCGTCAGCCGTAAAGACACTGCTTGCGGGCAGCCCGGCAAGTAAAGATGCCAAGTCCGTCTCTTCTGCATTCGAAGTTGCGGGCAATGAATTTGATTATAAGATGCCGGCATATTCGTTTACGGTGATACGCATCAGTGAAAAATAGCGATAGAATGAAGTTGTAACTTTTTATATATAACAGATACCATGAAGAAACAGATTATTACCGGACTGTTTGCGGCTTTGGCTGTGGTTACGAGTGCGCAGTCTTTTACCGAATGGCGGAATCCGGAAGTCAATGCCGTAAACCGTGCACCGATGCACACCAATTATTTTGCTTATGAATCGGAAGAGGCTGCCCGTGCAGGAGCCAAAGAACACTCTTCCCGTTTCATGACCTTGAATGGTACATGGAAATTCTTTTGGGTGAAAGATGCTGATGCCCGTCCCACAGACTTCTGGAAACCGGGCTTTAATGATAAAGGATGGAGTGATATGCCTGTTCCCGGGGTGTGGGAATTGTATGGCTTCGGCGACCCTATTTATGTAAATGTAGGTTATGCCTGGCGCAACCAGTTTAAGAATAATCCGCCGGAAGTACCCGTTGTGAATAACCATGTCGGTTCGTATCGCCGCGAGATTGTAGTCCCCGCCGATTGGAAAGGCAAGGATATTATAGCCCACTTCGGTTCGGTGACTTCCAATATGTACCTGTGGGTAAACGGTAAGTATGTAGGTTACAGCGAAGACAGCAAGTTGGAGGCGGAATTTGATCTTACCTCTTACCTGAAGCCGGGGCAAGAAAACCTGATAGCTTTCCAAGTGTTCCGCTGGTGTGACGGTACTTATCTTGAAGACCAAGACTTTTTCCGTTACAGCGGGGTAGGGCGTGATTGTTATCTGTATGCCCGTGATAAGAAACGTATCGAAGATATTCGTGTTACCCCAGATTTGGATACCGACTACAAGAACGGGACTTTGCGTGTAACGGTAAGCCTGAAAGGTAACGGTAATACCACTTTGGAATTATCGGATGCCGAAGGTAGGCAGGTGGCAACAGCAGCTGTTCGTGGTAACGGTACTGCCTTGATGAACCTGGATAATCCGCATAAATGGACAGCGGAAACTCCTTATCTTTATACATTGCGTGCCACTTTGCAGGGCAGTAATGAAGTGATTCCCGTTAAAGTAGGTTTCCGTAAGATTGAACTCAAAGATTCGCAAATACTGGTAAACGGCCAACCTGTTCTTTTCAAAGGAGCCAATCGCCATGAAATGGATCCCGACTATGGTTATGTAGTTTCCCGTGAGCGTATGATTCAGGATATTCAGATAATGAAACGGTTCAATTTGAATGCTGTGCGTACCTGCCACTATCCCGACAATAATCTGTGGTATGACTTGTGTGACCAATACGGCATTTATGTAGTGGCGGAAGCGAATATCGAGTCTCACGGAATGGGATATGGAGAATCAACCCTTGCCAAACGTGCCGACTACAAGAAAGCTCATATGGAACGTAATCAACGTAATATACAACGCGGTTTCAATCATCCCAGCATTATCTTCTGGTCGTTGGGCAATGAAGCCGGATATGGTCCTAACTTTGAGGCCGCTTACGATTGGGTGAAGGCGGAAGACCCCAGCCGTGCGTGCCAGTATGAGCAGGCCGGCGTGAAGGGCAAGACGGATATTTACTGTCCGATGTATGCCGGTTATGGCTGGTGCGAGGATTATAGTAAGAATGCCGACTACAAGAAGCCTTTGATTCAGTGCGAATATGCCCATGCTATGGGTAACTCCGAAGGCGGCTTTAAGGAGTATTGGGACTTGGTGCGTAAATATCCCAAGTTTCAGGGTGGCTTTATTTGGGATTTTGTAGACCAGTCTGTACGTTGGACAGGTAAGAACGGCAAGATGATTTATGCTTATGGCGGTGACTTCAATCGCTTTGATGCCAGCGACATTAACTTCTGCGATAACGGTCTTATTAGTCCCGACCGTGTGCCTAATCCGCATATGTACGAAGTGGGACGCATCTATCAGAGTATTTGGACAACTCCTGCCGACTTGCAGCGTGGAGAAATCAATGTGTTCAATGAAAACTTCTTCCGTGACCTTTCCACTTATTATCTGGAATGGGAGATGCTGAAAGACGGTAAGGTGATGCGCAGCGGCCGTGTGGATGACTTGGATGTAGCCCCGCAACAGACAGCCAAAATCAAATTGGATTTGGGTGCAACTTGCCAATGTGCCGAGTGGTTGCTCAACGTGTCTTATAAGCTGAAGAATCGTGAGGAACTGCTTCCTGCCGGTCATATTGTAGCTAAAAACCAGTTGACGCTGAACGCTTATCAAGCCCCTGCAATGGATTTGAGAAATGTCGAACTGAGTAATGTGGAAGTAACAGTTCCTGCAGTGCAGGAGAATGACTATAATTACCTTATTATTTCCGGTGAGACCTTCCGTATGGAATTCAACAAGCATACCGGGTACTTGACTAAATACGAAGTGAACGGTCAGAATATGATTAAAGAGGGCGAAGCCCTTACCCCTAACTTCTGGCGTGCTCCTACCGATAATGATTTCGGCGCCAACCTGCACCGCAAGTATATTGTCTGGAAGAATCCGGAAATCAAGCTGATCTCTTTCAATCAGCGCACCGAGAACAAACAGGTGATTGTGGAAGCCGCTTATGAGTTACCCAAAGTATCGGCTGCTTTAAATTTGACGTATGTCATCAACAACAATGGCGCTGTTAAAGTCACTCAAAAGATGATTGCCGACAAGAATGCCAAAGTTGCCAATCTTTTCCGTTTCGGGGTGCAACTGCCTATGCCTCGCAGCTTTGAGACTGTAGAATATTACGGTCGCGGTCCGGTAGAGAACTATATCGACCGTAACCATTGCTCCGACCTCGGCATTTATCGTCAGAGCGTGTCGGAACAGTTCTATCCCTATATCCGTCCGCAGGAGAATGGTACAAAGACGGATATCCGTTGGTGGAAAATGCTGGATGCAGCCGGTAACGGTATCGAGGTAGTTGCTACCGCTCCATTCTCCGCATCGGCTTTGCACTATACGATTGAATCCTTGGATGAGGGCTGGAGCAAACAGCAAGGACACTCTCAGGAGGTGGAAGAAGCAGACTTGACTAACCTCTGTATTGATAAGGTGCAGGCCGGTTTAGGTTGCGAGGATAGCTGGGGACGTATTGCCCGGCCCGAATACCAAGTTCCTTATGCTGATTATGAATTTACATTCATTCTGACGCCGGTACGCCATAGTATAGAAATAGAATGAGAAAGTAGGGAATAAACGTTTTTCTGTAGGGTTGTACCGTATTAAAAATATCCCATGAGACGTATTTATTTGTTTCATGGGATATTTTTTATCTTGTGAGTTGATTTGAAAAGATAGAAAATGTAGAGTTGATGTTAGGTTCTAAGGGGCATTCATATAGAAAATAGAAAAATGTTATAACGAATTAGCAAAATAATTTGTAAATTCAATTATTATATTTATATTTGCATCGTACAAACACAAATAAGTACTACTAATTCAATAACTAAGTAGAAAACACAATATTGTAATATTGCAAAAACGTTATACCTTAATATATGTCATCACTGAAAAAAATATCGCTAAAAGATATTGCAGAAGCTGCAGGAGTTTCAACTGCCTTAGTTTCATTCGTACTAAATGGTAAGAAGAAAGAATATCGTGTAGGCGAAGAAACAGCCCAGCGTATTTTAAAGATTGCTAATGAAATGAATTATCAACCTAATTTGGCGGCTAAAAGTCTGCGTAGCGGTAAGACGAAAACAATTGGATTAGTGGTTTCTGATATATCTAATCCCTTCTTCTCTCAATTGGCGCGTGTGTTGGAAGATGAAGCTACTAAACAAGGATATACTGTACTTTTTGGAAGTTCGGATGAGGATACAGATAAGATGAGTGTTGTGGTGGGTAACCTTATTAACAAGGGAGTTGATGGGCTGATTATTGTTCCTTGCGAAAATTCAGAGAAAGCTATCGCTTCTCTGATTAATAACAATATTCCTATTGTTTTATTTGACCGTTATTTTCCTGAACTTAATGTTAGTTACGTGGCTCTTAATAATTTTAATGCTTCGTATATTGCAACTAAGTATCTTTTGGATTCGGGATATAATTCTCCTTGCATGGTGGCTTATGATATTAATCTCGTCCATATGAAAGAGCGTGTTCGCGGGTATAAAAAAGCTATGGAAAATGCGGGGAAAAAGAATATGATAAATGTAGCTTTTTTGAAACAGGATACTCCTCGGAAATCGGCAGACCGGATGCTCCCGAAAATGATTGAGGCAGGAGCAGATGCTTTTTTATTTGGAACCAATATGATTTCATTGGCTTGTTTGTATACAATTAAAGATATGGGGCAAGACGTGATTGGCAAAATAGGTCTTGCTGGTTTTGATGGCAATCCGGTATTTGACTTTTTTAATGCTCCTATATCTTATATTCAGCAACCTATAGAGACTTTGGTTCAGAAAGCTCTTGAAATACTTATAGATAGTATTGCAGAGAGGAATGCTGTGCAGTCTGTACTTGCAGAAGGAGTATTTGTTGAGGCTTCTTCATAGAATTTTTTTTTATATTATTGCTTAATCGTTTTAGTTAATTTTTATAGTATTTATCAATGCAAACCTATTTTATCCATGAAAAATTTGAGACTTATTGGTAGTAAAGCAAAAATTGGTATTCGTCCTATTATTGATGGACGACGTGGAGGTATCCGTGAATCGCTAGAAGATATAACTATGACTATGGCTCGTAAGGTTGCCGAGCTATATTCATCGTCTTTGTACCACAGTGATGGAACTCCTGTAGAGTGCATTATTGCGGATGCAACTATTGGCGGGGTAGCTGAGGCGGCTATGGCTGCAGAGAAATTTCGTAATAACGGAGTGGGTGTAATACTTTCAGTAACTCCCTGTTGGTGTTATGGCTTTGAAACTATTGATATGGATAGTGAGATTCCTAAAGCTATTTGGGGGTTTAATGGTACTGAACGTCCAGGTGCTGTTTATTTAGCATCTGCATTGGCTGGACATACGCAAAAGGGGTTGCCTGCATTTGGTATTTACGGACAGGATGTACAGGATATCGGTAATACAGAAATGCCGGAAGATGTACGAGAAAAATTGTTACGTTTTGCACGTGCCGGTTTAGCTGTTGCAGCCATGAAAGGGAAATCTTACCTTTCGATAGGTAGCGTATCTATGGGAATTGCAGGGTCTATCCCTAATCCAGATTTTTTTCAGGAGTATTTAGGAATGCGTAATGAATATGTAGATGCTAGTGAAATAGAACGTCGTATTCAGTTGGGTATTTATGATTATGAAGAGTTTGAACGTGCTATGATATGGACTGAGAAATATTGTAAGAGTAATGAAGGGTGTGATTTCAATCCAAAACATTTAGTCTATTCTCGTGAAGAAAAAAATGTACGTTGGGAATATGTAGTAAAAATGACTCTTATTTTTCGTGATTTAATGATTGGAAATCCTAAATTAGCCGAAATTGGATTTAAAGAGGAAGCTATGGGGCATAATGCGATTGCGGCTGGTTTCCAAGGACAACGGCAATGGACGGATTACAAGCCTGATGGTGATTTTTCAGAGGCTATTTTGAACAGCTCGTTTGATTGGAATGGTATTCGTGAAGCTTTTACATTTGCTACGGAAAATGATACATTAAATTGTGTTTCCATGTTATTTGGACATTTATTGTCAAATACAGCACAAATTTTTGCTGATGTACGTACCTATTGGAGTCCTCACTCCATAGAGAGAGTAACAGGCAAGAAACCGGAAGGCAAGGCTAGCAATGGTTTTATTCACCTTATCAATTCGGGTTCCTGTACTTTGGATGGTACAGGCTGTATGCAACGAGATGGTAAGCCTGTAATGAAGCCCTTTTGGGAAATATCAGAAGAAGATGTGGAAAGATGTCTTGCAGCTACCAAATGGTATCCGGCTTCTCGTGAGTATATGCGAGGAGGAGGCTTTTCTTCTCAGTTCCTTACTCGTGGTGAAATGCCTTTGACTATGTGTCGTTTAAATCTCGTAAAAGGTCAAGGACCAGTCCTTCAGATTGCTGAGGGATGGGCGGTCAATTTAGATGATGATGTATTTAGGATAATTAATGACCGTACTGACCGTACGTGGCCTTCCACCTTTTTTGTTCCACGTCTCACTGGCAAGGGATATTTTCGTGATGTATACACTGTTATGAATAATTGGGGGGCGAATCACGGTGCTATTAGTTATGGACATATAGGTGCAGATTTGGTTACTTTGGCTTCTATGCTTCGTATTCCTGTTAGTATGCATAATATTCCATTCGAAAATGTCTTCCGTCCTAGTGCATGGTCAGCTTTTGGTGAAGATATGGAAGGTAGTGATTATAGAGCTTGTAAAAATTATGGTCCATTATATAAATAAAGAAAAAACACAAGGACAAATCTAATATAGTTAATAACCTCTCTATTGCAAGGTATAAGTTTTCCTTATATCTTGCAATAGATAAAAAAAAATAAAATGGGAAGTTATGCTGATGATGCCCAGTTTATGAACAGGAATGACATTGAATATATTGAGTTGATTTCTGATGATGGAGAATCTAAGGTTATGGTGGTTCCAGCATGGCAAGGGAGGGTTATGACTACATCTGCTGCTGGAGATGCTGGAGATAGTTATGGTTGGATTAATTATTCTTTTATCAAGAAAAAACAAATAAACTTTCAATTTAATCCTGTAGGAGGTGAAGAACGCTTTTGGCTTGGTCCGGAAGGTGGGGTATTTTCTCTATATTTTAAACAAGGAGAAAAACAAACTTATAAAAATTGGAGGGTCCCTTCGGTTTTAGATATAGAGGCTTTCAGCGTACGATCACAAAGCGAAAATCATGTTTGTTTGACCAAAGAGGGGTGTTTGACAAATACTTATGGTACTACTTTTTTTCTGAATATTGAACGAACTATTTCTTTATTAGATATTAATGAAATTGTAGCAAGTTTTAATATTGAAATTCCTGAGGATCTAAAAGTAGTAGCTTATAAAAGTGAGAATCGGATTACAAATATTGGCAATGAATCATGGAGTAAAAAAACAGGACTGATATCTGTTTGGATGCTTAGTATGTTTAATCCTACTCTTACTACCACTGTATTTATCCCTTATAAACAGTCTAAAAAAGGAAAAATTGTAAATGATGAGTATTTTGGTAAAATTCCAACAGATAGATTAATTGTAGAAAATGGAGTTATTTACTTTAAGATAGACGGGTGCTTTCGTTCTAAATTGGGGATACCAGCTTCATGTGCAACTAATTTATGTGGAAGTTATGATTCTTCTAAGGAGGTACTCACTGTTTTATGGTGTGATATTTTTGAAAACTCTTTAAACTACATGAATGGACAGTGGGGGAGGCAAAAGAATCCTTACTGCGGTGATGTAATCAATGCTTATAATGATGGACCGACTGAAGATGGTTCTATGATGGGACCTTTTTATGAAATAGAAACTTCTTCTCCTGGTGCAGAATTAGCACCTTATGAGTCGTTAATTCATACACAGAAAATTATTCATTTACAGGGAAACGATAAACAATTAGATTATATAATAAAAAAATTATTTAAAACAGATATATGCGCTATCAAAGCTAAATTTCAATAAGAAGATGATGTGAATGAATTTCAGTTTACAATTGAAAGTTGAATTTATGAAAGCTGGAAGTGGTATATTATATTTAAATATTTGTTTTTGATATTGATACTTACAAAATAGAAGTGAAACTCTTATGTTTCTTTATTTTTTTATTACTTAAATTATATAATATGAAAAAGGTTATTTTTATTATTTTAATAGCTATAATATGTATTTCTACCTATGGACAGGACAATGATAAATATAGATTGAAATATAACAATCCTAATTTGGTAGTAGACTTAGGAGTGGGATTATGGGGTATGCCGATTCCAATTGACTATGATGGTGATGGGCTAATGGATTTATTGATGACATGTCCGTCAACGCCTCATAAAGGGATATTTTATTTCCATAATATTGGAAATAGACAAACCCCACTTTTTGACAAAGGAGTAAAATTGCTAGACACTACTTATAAAGATTTAAGTGTTTCTTATGTGAATGGGAACTTACATATAATTCATAAGGGAGTCGAATATTTGGATTTTAGAAATTCATTGTTTGCGCGACCTCAAAAAATCGAGATCACTGAAAATCCTTTGAAAGACATTGTAAAAGAGCGCGGCAATACATGGGCTTATGTTGATTATGACAATGATGGTGATCTTGATATTATTGTAGGATTAGGTGATTGGGGAGATTATGGTTGGGATAATGCCTATGATGAAAATGGTAAATGGAAAAATGGTCCTCTTCATGGATATGTGTATCTACTGGAGAATAAAAATGGAAGATATATTAATAAAGGAAGAATAAAAGCGGGGAAAAAAGTAATTGATGTTTATGGTGCGCCGACTCCTAACATGTATGATTTTGATGGAGATGGTGATCTCGATTTGATATGTGGTGAATTCGTAGACAAGCTAACTTGGTTTGAAAATATTGGAACACGTGAGGCTCCTCGCTTTGCCGAAGGTCGTTATCTAGAAAATAAAGATGGAATTATTAAATTTCATATTGAAATGATATTACCTGTCGCTGTGGATTTTGATAATGATGGAAATATAGATCTAATGGTGGGGGATGAGGATGGTAGAGTGGCTTATTTAAAAAATACGGGTGTTGTAATTAATAATATGCCACAATTTGAATCTCCTGTTTATCTTCAGCAAAAGGCGGATTGTGTAAAATATGGTGCATTATCTACTCCATTTAGTGTCGATTGGGATAACGATGGACTCGAGGATATTATCAGTGGAAATTCAGCTGGAAATATTTGTTTTATTAAAAATTTAGGTGGAGGTAATGATCCTATATGGGCAGCTCCTGTCAATTTAAAAATAGATGGTGAGGATATTCGTATTCTTGCAGGTAAAAACGGCTCTATTCAAGGTCCATGTGAAGAAAAATGGGGTTATACAACTGTTTCTGTAGCCGATTGGGATGGAGATGGGAAAAAGGATATTGTAGCTAACTCTATTTTGGGAGAAATAATTTGGTATAAAAATACTGGGGATGTTGAGAATTTGAAAGGTCCCTATCGTGTAAAGGTGGATTGGCAAGGAAAAGATGTGCCTAAACCTGTGTGGAATTGGTGGAGTCCAGGTAAAACAGATTTAGTGACTCAATGGCGTACTACTCCCTTTGCTATAGATTGGAATCAGGATGGACTTACAGATCTTATATTGATGGATCATGAAGGATACCTCTGTTTTTATGAGAGATTTGAAATGAATGATGAATTATGGTTAAAACCAGGGAAAAGAATATTTGCAACAGAAGGTGTCATTGCTGGTTCTACAAAAAAACATGCTCCGGTTGTTAATGAACCAGGTCCTCTTCGTTTAAGTGATAAAGTGGCTGGTGCCTCTGGTAGGCGTAAGTTTTGTTTGGTAGACTGGAATAACGATGGACGTTTGGACTTAATTGTAAATACTTTGAATGCTGCATTTCTTGAGAATGTACGTCAATCCGGAGATACTATATATATTAAAAATCAGGGAAATCTTTCCACACTTCGTTTAGCTGGACATACAACAAGTCCTACTCCTATTGATTGGGATAAGGATGGTATATCTGATTTATTGGTAGGTGCGGAAGATGGATTTTTCTATATTATAAAAAATAAAACAAATAAAGAATAATATTATGAACAGATTACTTGAATCTCCTTTGTCGGGTATAATTCCGCCATTAGTAACTCCATTATTAGATAATGACAAGTTGGATATTAAAGGCTTAGAGTGTTTGATTGAGCGTCTTATTGATGGAGGTGTAAATGCTCTTTTTATCCTTGGGACAACAGGTGAAGCACAATGCCTAAGTTACAAACTACGGGAAGAAATGATTCGTGAGACTTGTCGTATCACAGCCAGTCGTCTGCCAGTGTTGGTTTGTATATCAGATACATCTATTGTAGAAAGTGTTAGACTGGCACAGATAGCAGCTAACTATGGTGCTGAAGCTGTAGTTTCTGCACCACCATATTATTTTGCTTCTGCCCAACCTGAATTAGTTGAATTTTATGATAAACTTATTAAAGATTTGCCACTACCTCTTTTTTTGTATAATATGCCTACACATACAAAAGTAAATTTTGCTCCACAAACAATCCATCGTATAGCAGAAAATCCCAAAGTAATAGGGTTTAAAGATAGTTCTGCTAATTTAGTTTACTTTCAGTCAGTAATGCATATAATGAAAGATCATTCAAATTTCTCTATGCTAGTAGGTCCTGAAGAAGTTACCGGGGAAGTTGTGCTGATGGGAGGAAATGGTGGAATTAATGGAGGTGCCAATATGTTTCCTAAGTTATATGTTGCTCTTTATAATGCAGCAAAGAGACATGATTTTGAGGAACTATATCGTTTACAAAAAATTGTGATGCAAATAAGTACTACTGTATATACCATAGGAAAATATGGTTCCAGTTATTTGAAAAGTTTAAAATGTGCTTTATCTCTTTTGGGCGTATGTAATGATTTCGTGGCATCTCCATTTAACCATTTCGAAAAAGAAGAACGTAATCAAGTAAGGATAGCATTAGAAAATTTGAATATGGATCTTGATTTGAAATCATAATTACTAAAAATTATGTCTGTAATAGATACAATAGTATTTCTAATATTTACAGGAGGAGTAGTATTGCTTGGATGTTCTTTCTTTAGTAAGAAACGAACTTCAGATGAATTTACTTCAGCCGGTCGTAGTCTTCCTGGTTGGGTAGTAGGTATGTCTATTTTGGCTACTTATGTAAGTAGTATAAGTTATTTGGCTTACCCCGGGAAAGCATATATGTCCGATTGGAATACATTTGTGTTTAGTCTTTCTATTCCTATTGCTTCTTATTTTGCAGTACGAAATTTTGTACCTTTTTGTTGTAATTTAAATAGTGTTTCTGCATATAGTTTTCTTGAAGAAAGATTTGGTGTATGGGCTAGGTTTTATACATTTATCTGTTATTTGTTGGCTCAGGTAGTGCGTATGGGTTTCATACTTTATCTTTTAGCACTACCTATGAATGCTTTATTGGGTTGGGATATTAAAACAATTATTATAGTTACAAGTGTAGCTATTATCTTTTATTCGATGTTAGGTGGATTAGAAGCTGTAATATGGACCGAAGCTATGAGTCTGTCACCTGCATTATTCACAGATGGATTTTGGAGTGCATACAAAAGTCCATTTCATGCTAATCTAACAATTGTTTTTGGCACAATAATCATATTTTTTGTTGGTTTTATTAGTGCAAACTTATTTGAACACAAGACTCTATGAAAATATGTATAAAAACAGTATTTGTTAACTTAATCATATTCTTAGTTTCTTGTAATGTAAATCATAAAAAAATGTTACAGAAACAATCTGGTATAATGGTATCTTCAGTCAATTGGGATTTAATCCTACATAATTTTAAAGCCAAACCAGATTCTTCAATAAATATGGATTATTTCAGAAATCATTATGAATTATATCCAGAACGTTGGGAAGTGGTGTTTGACTATTTAAATAATTTGAGAGCGGATTCGTTACTGTTGGGAACTGTTAACTTAAGTAATGATGTATATGTAACAATAAGCGAATACCAAACTAAGAAGAAAGAAGAGATTTGGTTTGAATCCCACCGTGAATATATTGACCTACAATACGTAATAGAAGGTAGCGAATATATAGCTCTCAGTCATAATGCAATAGAGAATATTGTTTTATATAATAAAGAAAAGGATATTGCATTTTATACAGCCAATGTGGAGAAGCAGCTCTTGGCTGATTCAACAAGGTTTTTTCTGTTTTTTCCAGAGGATTTACATCAACCTTGCATAAATATAGGTTCAAGTAAATACGTAAAAAAAATAGTAATAAAAATTAAAGTCAGTTGAAGTAGTTTATTTAACATTTGATTAACCATGAAAACAAAACACCCTAAAACAGGAATTCATTTGATTGTCTATAATTTAAAAAAAGAAGCTGATAACGCTTCCATGATCATGACCCGAAATCTATATGTATTTTATACATGAGTTAAATAATAAATATTGACTGATTGTATGCGTCGGAATAATCAGATGCTTTAACTAAATTATATTTAATATTATGAAAGGAAATAAAGAACCGGTATGCAGATTCAGTATGGTCAAGTACAGAGCTAGTGCTTTACTATTGTGCCTATTATGGATATGCATTGATTTATTAGCACAAACATCTCCTGATAAAGTGATAGTGGAGGGTGTAGTTTATGACCAAAGTGGATTTCCGCTGATTGGTGTAAATATTGTAGAGAAAGAAAATGCTTCAAGTGGGATCATTACTGATATTGATGGGCATTTTAGTATGAATGTATCTCGAAACGCTACTTTGGTATTTTCTTATGTTGGTTTTGAGAAGAAAGAACTACAATTGGTTAGTTTAAAATCCTTAACTAATTTAAAGATTGAATTGGAAGATGATACTCAAAAATTGACAGAAGTTGTGGTGGTGGGTTATGGTGTGCAGAAAAAAGCATCAATCGTTGGTGCTATTACTCAGGCTAAAGGTGATGATTTATTGAAGGTAGGAGGAACTACCAATGTATCCAGCGCTCTTACAGGTATGCTTCCTGGAGTTACAGCAATACAGTCGAGTGGAGAGCCGGGTAGTGATCAGGCACAGATAGTCATTCGAGGAAAATCTACTTGGGGAAGCACAGACCCTCTAATTTTAGTAGATGGAATTGAACGTAGTTTTAATGATATTGATCCTAATGAGATTGAGAGTTTATCAGTGTTAAAAGATGCATCTGCTACTGCTGTATATGGAGTAAAAGGTGCTAATGGTGTAATTTTAGTGACTACTAAACGGGGAAAAGAAGGTAAAATTAAAATTAATTTCTCTTCAAATTTCGGTTTGAAAGAGCCTATAAATAATTATGAGGTACTGGATAGATTGACTGCAATGGATTTAGCTAGTGAGGCTCATGCCAATGAAGGACGTTGGGATAAGATCTATAGTGAAACCTATAAAAATAATTGGAGAAATAATACTGACCCTTATTTTTATCCAGAGCTTAATTGGAAAGATTTACTCTATAAGAAGGTTGCTTTTTCGCAACAATATAATTTGAATATGTCTGGTGGAACCTCTTTTGTTAAATACTTTGCTTCTATTGGTTATACAAAAGATGGAGATATTTTTAAAACAGAAAAGCAACCTGAATACGATCCGACTTTCAAATATGAGCGATATAATTATCGTACCAATCTTGATATGGATGTAACTAACTACACTAAAATATCTGTGAACCTTGCTGGAGATATAGCTACTCGTAATCGCCCCCTATCATATATGGGAGGAGATCCATTTAGTTCCTCATCGAGTTCCAACAATTCGAATCTATTTTCTTATATGTATCTAATGCCTAATTATGTTTATCCGTTAAGATATGAAAATGGCATTTTAGGTACAACTTCTATCGGGCGTTGGTGGAATCCCATTTACTCACTGAATTACCAGGGTAGTGCTACTCAGAAAACAAGTAGGTTATTTAGTGATGTAACTTTAAAGCAAAACTTAGATTTTATTACCAAAGGCTTGTCGGTACAGGCAAAGGTTTCGTATAACACTACATTTGCATATAATCGATTGATTAAAAAAGATATAGCTTGTATGTACTGGGAACCAGGGGCTGAGCCTATGTGGTTTCCTAATGATGAATGGGTGGAAAAACCGGCTGTATATGGTGGTGAGACATTAGATTACTCAATCAAAGATTTGTATTATGAAGCTTCGATTAATTATGCTCGTAAATTTGGTGATCATGATCTGTCTGTTTTAGGCGTTTTTAATCGTCGTAATTATGAAACGAAGCGTACTGGAACATCATTGGTTGATTTCCCGAGCTATGAAGAAAGTTGGGTAGGACGTGTTACCTATAATTATAATAATCGCTATTTTGCGGAATTTAATGGAGCATATACAGGTTCTGAAAAGTTTGCTCCAGGTAAGCGTTTTGGCTTCTTTCCTTCTATGGCAATAGGATGGATGATTACGGAAGAACCTTTTATAAAAAAAATGGATTTCTTGAGTTTCTTGACAAAAGCAAAGGTGAGATATTCATATGGTGAAGTTGGTAGTGACCATGGAGCTTCACGCTTTACATATCTTACTCAATATTCTTCTGGTAGTAATGCTACATTTGGTGACGATAAAGCATATAATGATTATATATTATATTTTGAAAGTGGGGCTGCAAATGAGAATGCAACATGGGAAACGGCACGTAAGCAAAACTTAGGTATTGAACTATCATTTTTCAACAAGCTCAATCTTGTCATAGATTTCTTTAGTGAAAAACGTGATGGTATATTAATGAAAAGAGCTAATACTGTTCCCATATGGTTTGGTCAAACTGCTCCATATGCGAATTTAGGTAAGACTAAAAATCATGGTTATGAGATAGAGGCAGAATGGCGTGATAATATTACTGATTTTCAATATTATCTTAAAGCCGGCTTCTCATTTCAAGAAAACAGAGTCGTGTTTCGTGATGATCCCATAAATCGTTTAGAATATCAAAAAAGTGCGGGTAAGCCAATAGGATATTCATCTAGATTGGATCAGATTGATATTAATCGTTCATGGGATGATGTATACAATACACCAGCCTCTATTTGGCAAAATGATTTCAGGCAACCGGGAGATTTTGTTTATAATGATTATAACGGTGATGGTGTAATTGATGATAATGATAAAGTTCCTATGAAATTAACTTCAGATCCAGCTTATACTTATTCATTTACACTTGGATTTAATTATAAGAACTTTGGTTTTAGGGCTTTATTTTATGGAGTAGCTGGAGTTGAAAAACGAACTTCCTTTTTGTGGGAATTTCCTTATGATTATGATATGGCATGGCCTGAAAGTTTAGAACGTTGGCACTGGAATAATGTGAATGCCAATAGACCTCGTTTAAGTATGAAGAATACAGCGCATATTCGTGAGTCTTCAACATATGGTTTGATGGATGCTTCTTATTTTAGATTAAAAACATTAGAGTTATCCTATGATATAAAGGCTGAAGTATTGCGTCGTTTTGTAGGCATAAACAATATGCAGGTTTATGTTAATGGTAACAACTTATTCACGATTACTTCATTTGATAACCGGATCGATCCGGAATCAGGAGGATCGGGCAGTTACCCTTTGACACGTAGATATAATATGGGATTCAGATTAACTTTCTAAATACTAATATATTATGAAAAATAAAAGTATATATCTAATTTTATCAGTCTTCATGCTACTTAGTTCATGTGAAGATTATTTGGATAAATCACCGGATATGGGAATTACAGATAAGGAAGTATTCCAGAATTATTTATCCTATAGAGGGGTTTTAGATAAAGTATATGTATTAACATGTGATCCTTTTCTTTCTACTCATGGTGGAGGACGTTTTGCCTTTGGTGACGAGGGGCTGTGTACTGCAAAAGGAACTTGTCATAGAGATTTGAATGACGGTAATTTTATGCTTACTAAAGATAACTTGGAATTAGGCTGGTACACAGGTGAAGCCATGAATTCAGTGGCTACCAATAAAATGCCAATAATTGCTATGGCTATGCGAAATTTGCGTACTGTTAATTTATGTATTAGTCGTATAGATGATCTGCAAGATGCTACTTCAGAACAGCGTGATCATCTGTTAGGTCAAGCTTATTTTTTTAGGGCTTGGAATTATTTTGAGATAATTCGTCGTTGGGGAGGTATGTTCAAGTTTGATAAAGTATTCCTGTCGGACGATGATATGGATTTTCCTCGTTTGTCTTACCATGAATCAACAGACTGGCTTGTTTCAGATCTTGAGCTTGCATATCAGCTGTTACCAGAGAAATGGGGAGCGTCAGAAAAAGGGCGTGTTACAAAAGCGGCTGCATTGGCTCTTAAAAGTATGGCACTTCTTTATTCAGCCAGCCCTTCAATGTGTCCTGAATTAAATTACAATTATGATCTTGAGATTTGTAAAAAGGCAGCTACGGCAGCATGGGAAGCTATTGATTATATTAATCGAACGGGTTGCAATAGATTAATGCCAGGAAAAACAGCAGAAGAATATTCTAAGATATTTTATAATAAGGATATCATGGCTAGTGATGAGGCCATTTTTTATCAGACTAAAAGAAATGGAAAGCGTGCTATTAGCGAATGGAATGCTAATTTCGTACCGAATTCGATGTGTGCTGCTAATGTACATTGTGCGTCTCCTACACAAAATATGGTAGATATGTTTGAAATGGCTGATGGACGTACGATCAAAGATGCAGGTGCTGATTACGATGATCAAAATCCTTATGTGAATCGTGATCCTCGGTTCTATTATGATATCTTGTACAATGGAGTGAAATGGGGAAATAATAAAGGTGTTCCTCATTATTTCGAATTATGGGAGTATAACACATATGATAACTCAAAATCAGCAGATATGATGGCTCTGTTCTCACAGACATATAATCCGCGTTGTCCATATCTTATTCGAAAATGGTGGCCTGAAACAGCCAATAAGTGGGAAAATGATTATAACTATTATATGCCTGCCATTTATATTAGGGTAGCACAGCTTTATCTTGATTTTGCCGAAGCGGCTAATGAAGCGTACGGACCCGAAACGAAGGTACCGGGTACGGATATGTCTGCTGTAGATGCTATTAATATTATTCGTAATAGAGTAGGAGCTGTTCCGGTTAGAAGTGAATACAAAGCTAATAAAGAAGTTTTCAGAGATCGTATTCGTAATGAAAGAGCCGTAGAGTTATGCTTTGAAGATCATCGTTGGTATGATATCCGTCGTTGGAGAATAGCCAAAGATGTAGTAAAGGTTATTTATAAAGCTGTAATTACTCGGACTGGTAAAGAACAGTTTCGATTTGAATATATGGAACATCCTGATTACAAGCGTGTATTCGAAGATAAACATTATTGGTATCCGATACCTAAGAGCCAAATGGAAATGCTTAATAATGTAGAGCAAAATCCTGGTTGGTAGAAAAATAACTATAAATTTTAATTTGTAGGATATGAAAACATTATATATATATATTATTCTGATGCTTCTGTTGCCATTCTTTTCAGAAAGTAACATTTATGCACAGAAAAAAAGCAAACAATATTCTGAGATAACAGCAAAAGTTGTTGATAAAGAAGGAAATCCGATACAATCGGTAAAAATAACGGTTGATGAAGGTCTTTTTGAGTCGTTTACAGATAAACAAGGAGTATTTTCCCTAAAAGTAACTAATAACAGTACATTAGTATTTGATATGCTTGGATATGATTCTAAATATTTGGAAGTATCCGCAATCAAACAGAATCCTGTAGTAATAATGGAAAAATCTATTCCTTATGGTGGAGTGGAAGACAAAGTAGAACTGCCATTTAGGGAAACTGTAGCTCGGGAAGTAGTGGGTGCCATATCAACTATAGGTGAGGATATTATTTCCAAATCCAATCAAATGAACGTGTTAAACATACTTTCTGGTAAAGCTCCTGGTCTAAATGTATCACAAGTACCAGCGGAACCGGGACGCTCAGCTACTATACTTAATATACGAGGCCTATCTCGTTCTACGACTGATAATGCTCCATTGATTATCATTGATGGTATTGAACGCCCTTTAGAAGATTTGACTCCGGAAGAGATAGAATCAATTACTGTTCTGAAAGATGCTACTTCTAAAATATTATATGGTCCTAAAGCTGTGAATGGAGTGTTGTTAGTAAAGACTAAGCGAGGGATAAAGTATAAAAGGGAACGACAATTTAATATTGAATTTGGAGCACAGCTCCCTGTGCGTATGCCTGAATACTTAAATTCGGCTGATTATGCAACCATGTATAATCAGGCAAGATTTAATGATGGTTTATCACCTTACTATACTCAGGCTGATATTGATGGTTATCGCATGAAAACTAATTCGATACTTTATCCCGACGTTGATTTTCATAAGCTGTGTTTAAATGACCATATGAGTTATAGAAAAGCAATAGCACAGTTTCGTGGTGGAAATGAAGCAGCCCAATATTATGTAAATGCTACCTATGCTGGTTACGGTGGATATGAGGCTATAGGCAATAGCAATACTTCCAATAAATTCAATTTACGCGTAAATCTTGATTATAAAGTAAATGATTGGTTAAAGGCGTTCGTTGACATTGCAGGACAAATGGAGTTTTACACAACTAACTATATGTTAGCTGATGAACTTTTTTTTCGTTTATCTTCACATCGGCCAAACGCTTATCCCGTAAGATTCAGTGACCCAGAGAACTCTGAAACAGAAATTTATGGTGCTATGGAGAATGCTAATCTTGCTTCATCACGTGAAAATATATATGCTGAAATGCTATTAGGAGGTTCTAAAGAAAATACAGTCAGAAAGGGACAAACTAATATTGGTCTTGACTTGAGTTTGGATCGGTATGTCAAAGGGTTAAGTGCCAAAGCTTATGTAACATTTGATGTTTATAACTATTTAGTAGTAGGTAAGAATGAGAATTTTTCTTCCTATCGTCCTCTTTTTAGTAAAAATAGCTTAATAGGAAAAGAATTGCTAACAGTAGAGAAGAAAGTATCTGATAAAAGTAGAATTGAAGACCAAATGTATCGTAACTATGGTTATTTTGGACAACTGAGCTATGATCGTATATTTCGAACAAAACATCAATTAAAATCTGACTTAGTAATATTTCAAAGTAAACGGGAAAATTTGGGATCTTCACAAGATGATGTAAACAGAACTTTTGCGCTTCGTACAAATTATGTGTACAATAAAAAGTGGATTGCAGAATTGGATATGGCGGTAATGGGTAGCTCTCGTTTTGCAAAAGGAAATCGTTATGGCTATTTCCCAACAGTGGGGCTTGCTTGGATTGCTTCAGAAGAAAAATTTTTAAAAGATAAAGAATGGCTTGATTTCTTGAAAATAAAAGCTAGTACGGGGTTATTGGGTACTGATAATTATTTTGATTTTTTCCTATTTGAGTCTCGTTGGAATACTAACCAAAGCACGCATTTTGGTCCCAAACTAGAGGAAGATATAAATACATCAACTTTGGTACATGTAGGAAATCCAGATTTGACATGGGAAAAATCATTTGAAATAAATATTGGAGCAGAAGCATCATTCTTGAATTGTCTAACTGCTAATTTTAACTATTTTAATAATTATCGTTATGACATTCTTACTCCTATTACATCATTTAGTTCTATAAATGGGGGTGAATTGATGTATAGGAATTATGGAAGCGTACGCAATCAGGGAATAGAATTGGCATTAGAATATTCAGGTAATATTGGAAAATTTCATTATTCAATAGGTGGGAATACTATATGGAGCAAAGCTGTATATGAGAAAGCAGATGATATGGAAGGATTACCTTCAAACCGTAAAAAGGAGGGCAAGCCGCTTGATACCTATTTTGGACTGATGGCTGAAGGGCTTTTCAAAAGTAAAGATGAAATAGCTGCACATCCTGTACAAGATTTTGGTCCTATACAGATTGGTGATGTAAAGTATACAAATATAAATAATGATAGTCGTATAAATGAGAATGATATGTTGCCAATCGGTAACGAATATCCACGTTTTCAATTTGGTCTGAATATTAATTTGGCATATAAGGGTTTTGAACTTTCTTTATCAGGTTCAGGTATGGCTCAATATGACATATATTTGAACAATTCATATTATTGGATGAGAGAAGATCAGAAATATTCCACATTTGTTAAAGAATATTTTAACCCATCTACTGGTGAGGGTAAATTCCCACGACTCAGCACACAGCAGAACCAAAATAATTACCGTTCTTCTTCTTTATGGATGCGTAGCGGAAACTTTTTCAAGTTACGTGATGCAATGTTTAGTTATTCATTACCTCAGAATATAGCGAATAAGATGACACTAAAACAAGTGAAACTGTTCGTAAGAGGGTCTAATTTATTCACAATTTCTTCCATAAAGGATCTTGATCCAGAATATATTGATGCAGGTGTAACTGGGTATCCTTTCTTCCGCTCATTTACAGGAGGAATTAATGTTGTATTCTAATTGGAAAAACAAATATAAATCTATCGAATATGAAACTACAAGATATTATAAAACAATTATTAGTTGTAGTCTTGGTTGGTCTATATGGATGTTCAGACTTTTTGGACCCCAAAATAGATGACAATTACAACGATGAAACTGTTTGGAATGACCGAACATTTGCTATGGGAGCATTGGTAGATGGTTATGCTCAGCTACCTACTTACTATGATTGCTTTTCAAACAATTATCTTGATTGTGCTACCGATAATGCTGTAACTAATGATTATAATACTCAGATTTTGAATATGGCTTTAGGTTCATGGCGTCCTGATTATAATCCTTTTGATACATGGACTAATTGTTATAGGCAAATTCGAAATATGAATTATTTTCTGGAACGGGCTTCACAAATTAAGTTTTCCAATAAAGATGAACTCAATACGATTATCCAACATCGTTCAAAAGGAGAAGCTTATTTTCTAAGAGCATGGTACCAATTTGAGTTATTAAGCCGATTTGCAGGAATTGCTACAAACGGGCAGTTGTTAGGCTTCCCGATTGTCACAGCATCTCTGCCACAAGATGAAAATATCAAGCAAGCCCGTAATTCGTTTGATGATTGTGTAAAGCAGATATACGATGATATTGACAATAGTTTATTATATCTTCCTAAAAAATATGATGATGCAAATAATGCAGAATTGGGACCGACAAAAGAAGGTCGCGCTACCATGATAGCTGCAATGTGTTTGAAATCGCGTGTGGCACTTTATGCAGCGAGTCCATTATATACTGTAGAAAAAAATGAAGCTGAAAAAAACAAATTATGGGAATCTGCTGCTCAATATGCTATGGAGGCTATTCAGCTTAGTGGGACCTCGTTGCCGGCAATGAAAGCTGACTTTTTTGAAAAGCCTGACCATGCTGAAGTTTTGTGGCGTAACTATCAAGAAGATATTAATACTCCTGAGCAAAATAATTTCATTCCCCAGTTATATGGTTGGGGACGTACTAACCCGTCACAACAATTGGTGGATGCTTTCCCTATGAAAAACGGTTATCCTATTACTGATGTTGAACATAGCGGATATACACCTGATAATCCTTATATTGACCGTGATCCACGTTTTGATTTAGCAATTTTGTATAATGGTGCTATTTTTTCAAAAACAAAAGTTGAAACTTTTGAAGGGGGATTAGATACAGAAAGCAATAAAGAAAAGGCTACACGTACAGGTTATTATTTACGTAAGACTATAAGTGAAAATGTATCTCTCATTCCTGGACAAACTGTAACCAGAGCTAAACATCACTATTGTATTTTCCGTAAAGGCGAATTATGGTTGAACTATGCAGAAGCAGCTAACGAAGCTTGGGGACCTAAAGCTGATCCACTTGGGCTAGGTAAAACTGCAGAAACGATGTTAAAAGAATTACGTAAAAGGGCTGGAATAGATTCTGCAGATCCTTATCTTGGAGAAATGGCATCAGCTGGGAAAGATGAATTTCGTCAGTTGGTTCAGAATGAACGTCGTATTGAATTGTGTTTTGAAAATCATAGATTTTTTGATGTAAGGCGCTGGATGCTTCCTTTAGAGGTTATAAATACACCAGTAAAGGGGGTTACAATTCAAAAAAACGGTGACAAGTTTACATATGATTTTGACAGGGTTGTTGAAACGCGAAATTATCGAGATTATATGTATTATGGTCCCATTCCTGAAGCGGAAGTAAATAGTACCAATGGGCTAATTTTGCAAAATAAAGGATGGTAAAATGAGTATTCTCTTTTTTATATTTTAAAGATTAAAATCAAACAGTAATATGAAAGCTAAATTGTTTTTTTTATTAACGGTAATTTTATCTTTAACTTCTTGTCAGAAGTATGAAGATTTTATTGAGGATTTTGACTATTCCACTACTTATTTTGCGTATCAAAAGCCTGTACGTACAGTTTTTTCCGATGATCTGTCTATTGAAATAGGTGTGGTATTAGGAGGAAAGCGTGAAAATAAAACTGATGAGAGAGTAACTTTTCAAATAGAACCGGAAATGTTGCAGGATGTTGATTATGTGGGGAGCAATCAGTTTAAACTATTACCGGAGGATTATTATTCATTGAGTGATAATAATACAATTATTATTCCTAAAGGAAAATTTTTGGGAACAGTCAGATTGACCTTGAATAAAGAAAAATTTTTGATGGATCCTTTAGCAGTTGAAAGTACCTATGCTTTACCAATTCGAATAACTGAAAGTTCTACAGACCAGATTTTGAAAGGGGATATTGAGGCCGGTATTGCAGCTAAGGATTATACCATAGTAGTCATTAAATATATCAGTGAATATCATGGCGTGTACTATCATCGGGGGCAACGGACATCGTATGATAATTTAGGAAATATGATTGAAACTTTAAAGTATGTTGGAGAACATGAAGAAGATATATATATAAAAAATCTGGTGTGGAATTTGGGGACTATCAATGCTTCAAGTTTGACTACAGATGGTGTTGCGGAATTTCTATCTGGGACTTCCAAATATTCAATGGTCTTGAATATTAATGAAAACAATAGTGTATCCATCTCGGATAATCTAAGTCCGGGGAGCTCTCAAATCACAGGTATCAAGGATCTTGGTGATTCTAAGTACGACAGAGAGAAAAAGCAATTCTATTTGAATTATGAGTATATTGACGAAGCCAGCGGAATACGATATGTAATGGCTGATACTTTAATTTATCGTAATACTGAAATGGAACTGGAACTGTGGGATTAAGATATACGAGTGATGAAAAAATACTTATATACTATTATATTTGTCTGGCTATGCTTTTGTAGCCAGGCATTTGCTCAGTCTCAACCTTCTTTGTCGTTACCGTCAATTCTTAGCGACCATATGGTATTACAACAGAACTCAAAAGTGAAGTTTTGGGGCTGGACTAATCCCCGTACAACTGTACGCATTATTCCTTCATGGGGAAAAGATACCATTATCGTGAAGGCTAGTAATAGAGCACGTTTCGAGGTAGAATTACAAACTCCTCCAGCCTCAAAAAATCCCTATCAAATAGAGGTAAAGATAAAAGGTAGGGATGTAATTATTAAAGATATCCTTATTGGTGAGGTATGGTTATGCAGTGGTCAGTCTAATATGGAATGGAATTCGGTTAAGGGTATTCAAGATGTAAAAGATGAATTGCCACGTGCCAATAATTCTGAAATACGCTTTTTTACTGTAGAGAAACAAACATCTCCATTTCCTCAGGATGACTGTCGCGGTCGTTGGATGGTATGTTCTCATGAAACACTAAAATTATTTTCTGCCGTAGGTTATTTCTTTGGGAAGAAGCTTTACCAGGAATTAGATAGCCCTATTGGACTGATTAATTCTTCTTGGGGAGGAACTAATATTGAAACCTGGATGCCTTGTGAAATAATGGATGAACATCCTGAATTTGCCAAAGCGTGGCAAACCCTCAACGTAAGTACTGGCTGGGATATTTCTCCATCTACTACTTATAATGCCATGATACATCCTTTAATGCCTATGCGGCTTGCAGGTGTTATCTGGTATCAGGGCGAAGCCAATCTTGCCAATGGTAATTATTATGCAAGTATGTTCACGTCTATGATCACAGCTTGGCGTATAGGGTTTTCTGATAATGAGCTTCCGTTTTATTATGTACAAATAGCTCCGTATGCTCGTTATAAGTTTGCTTCTCGAGCTGCGGCACAAGTTAGAGAACAACAATATAAGGTATCTAAACTGCCTAATGTTGGCATGGTTGCTATACCTGATTATGTTGATAATATAAAAGACATACATCCCAGGTACAAACGTCCTGTAGGTGAACGTTTGGCACATTGGGCTCTTGGGGAGAAGTATAATAGAAAAACTGCAGCTTATAAACATCCTTCTTTTCTAAAGATGGAAAGAGAGAAATCCAGTATACGAATTTGGTTTGATAATGCTGAAACAGGGATCATATGTAAAGGTAAAGATCCGCTTACTTTGGAAATTGCGGGAGAAGATATGAAATTTGTTCCTGCTAAAGGTAAGATAGATAAGAAAACCAATACATTAATAGTCACGTCGACCAAAGTAAAATATCCTATCGCTGTACGATACAGCTTTTCTAATGATGCGATAGGCAATCTCTTTTGTTTCAACGGACTACCGGTATTGCCATTTCGTACTGATAACGAAGTCGTAGAAATATTCTAAACAGTCAGGAGTAATGAGAAAAAAAGTATTATTTATCATTTTGCTTTGTCTACTCGCGAGTCAATGTGTTTTAGCACAGAAAGTGTTTGTAGAGGGAAATATGACTGACATTTCTACGGTATCCCCTCAAACTGAGTTGTTTTTGAAGTCTAACTTATTTAAGTTTGGCAAGGAGATAAATCAACATCTTCAGGGGAAAATGTTTATTCGCCGGTTTAAATATTGCCAGTCAGCGATAAAAATAAGGAGTGAATATCCTGTTACAGTTTATTTAGCTGCCATGACACCTGTAACCAATAAAAAATGGAAGCCATTGAATGAGTCTTTTGTATCTGGAAGTCAAAGGTTCTATCTTTATAGTTACGAATTGGATAGCAGATGGATTACTGTGCCCGATATGGATGGAAACAGTTCGCTATTATTTGCATCACAAATTGAACGGGTTAATTTTCCTGTAGTGCCGGGTATAGTTATTTATAATTCAGATAATTCGGATCGTAATTTTGTAACGGATCCTGCGTTAACGGTTTTACCGAATGGTGATTACATAGCTGGGTGTAGAGCGCGTTTTAGTGGTAAAGCCGGATTTGTACGTCTTTATCGTTCCACTGATAAGGGGCAAACGTGGAAGGTACTTTCTGAGATTCCTGAAGTTGGTTTTTATAGTATTTTTGTTCATAACTCTGTTTTATATTTAATGGGCACCAAAGGAGGTTTTAATCATATGGTTATTTTACGTTCGGATAATGGAGGACGTAATTGGACTATACCCATCGACTCGAAACATGGATTACTAAGTGGAGAATCTAAAAGTTATCATTCAGCATCCGTGCCGGTGGCTTATGCAAAAGGTAGAATTTGGCGTGCTATGGAAGATAACCTTCCCAAAGGCAAGCGATATTTTAGGGCATTTATGATGTCAGCTCCTATCGATGCCAATCTTTTAGATTCGGCGGTGTGGACCCGTTCAGAGGCATTACCCTATGATTCGACTTGGCTTGGTACTGATCGGACATTCAATGGTTGGCTTGAAGGGAATGCTGTTGTTACCCGTGAAGGGGATGTGGTAGATATATTGAGGATTGAAGAGCGCAATTTTGATGGAAAGGCGGCAATGGTCAGGATTAGTGGCGATGGTAAACGAACCTATTTTGATCCTCAAACGGATATTATTGATTTGCCGGGTGCTTCTAAGAAATTTGTAATAAGATTTGACTCTATTTCCAATCTCTATTGGGCTATTACTAATCACGTATTTGAGCAAGATTTGGGGAAAGAACATTGTGGCTTATTGCGTAATAGATTGGTATTGACTTCCTCATCGAACTTACGAGATTGGCAAGTTCGGGATACGCTTATCAGTCATGAAGATCCTCATTTTCATGGTTTTCAGTATATTGATTGGCTTATTGAAGGAAATGATATTATTGCAGTTTCGCGTACAGCATTTGATGATAAGAATGGTTTACCTAAGCGACAACATGATGCTAACTATTTGACGTTTCACCGTTTTAAATCATTTAGAAAAAGTTTAAAGTCAAAAAATAAAGACCTATGATGAGAATATATTTTTTATCCATAATTCTGTTTTTATCTTTTCCAATTCTGGGAGTTGCACAAATTAGTCAAGATTTGATACCATTAAAGTCCATGGCTCCAGATGGGATCGGCCCTCTTTCTCTTCCTCATTTGCGTCATATGGTATTGGGTAGTGCGTTTGTTTATAATGGTGACTGTCCCGACCTCTTTATCACTGGGACAGGAAAAACAACGGAACTTTATCTCTATAAATGGGTGAGAAATGCGGAAAATGGTATTCCTATATTTGATAAACCTCATAAAATAACATCTCCATTTAAGTTGAAGGGTACAATATTTCAAACCGATGATCGAACTGTTCATGCTTTGTGGTTGAAAAAAGACTCTGTAATCCACACCGTTTTCAATCTTAAAAATCGATCGTTTGATAAAGTTGGAGGTATTGGACTACCTAAGTTAGCTTCTGTCCCTCAAAGTATAGCTGCACGCATAAATAAAGATCAAAGTGTAGATTTATTCTTGGAACTGGTGGGTTATAGAATTCCGGCAAAGTATGCTAACCAAAATCCTTCGAGCAAAGAATGGAGACCTTATGACGAAGCAGGTGTTTCTACTACTCCGCTTCATTATACCTATCTATGTAATATACGCTATTCTAAATTATTGTCTGGTGTTCCTTCTGTAAAACCGATGATCACTCATAGCCAGAAAGAAACTCGCTGGGGGATGATGAATATTGCGATGGTAACACTGAGAAAGAATGGTATACAGGAGTTGATATGCGGGTCAAGATTGGGGAATTTTACATACTATTCACGTCCGGAGCTTTCGCAAGATACTCTTGCTTTCCGTCATTATGTAGTAGGTCCTGATAAGATATTGTTACAGCATCCCAGCATATCGGCTTCTGTATGTTCTTATGTTGATGTTAAAAATGGGGTAACTAATATTATTGCTGGGGGCGAAGGTGCTGTTTATTTTTATAAATTTTCCGGTGAATTTACTCAGGATGGTCACCCTGTTTTCAATCAACCATTACCAGTCTTGCAAATAAATGCGGATCTTTATTGTGGAACATTACCAGTTCCAAGTGTGATAGATTGGGATGGAGACGGGAATGAAGATATTATTATTGGCAATTCAGAAGGACATGTGCTTTTCTTTAAAAATATAGGCAGTAATAATAGCCCACATTTTATACCTAAAGGAAGAGTACAAGCTAATGGTAGGGATATTCATATCCAGGCTGGATATTCAGGTAGTGTACAAGGTACTCCGGAATCTCGTTGGGGATATCTTTCTCCAACTGTTGTAGATTGGACTGGTGATGGATTGCCTGATATTATAATGGGTGATATCACTGGGAAATATACTCTTTATGTGAATAAAGGGACACTGACGGAACCAAAACTTGATGCACCTCAACCTCTTTTTTGTGAAGGACTAGAGCTGCATGGAATGTGGCGTTCAAGAGCGGCTGTGGCAAAGTTTGGTGATCGTATGGCGTTGGCGATAGTTGATGACAATGATTTATTTCATTTGTATTGGAAAATAGATAATTTCCATCTAGAAGATGGTGGTGAACTGAAACTGGAGGATGGAAGTCCTATATTAACGAGTGCCGAGCCTGCAGGAGGTACAGGAAGATGTAAACTTAATTTTTTCGATTATGATGGAGATGGACTGCTTGATTTAATTATTGGTACCGGGAGACGTTCGGCAATCCCTAATATGGAGACTGGCTATCCTTTACCTATTTTGGGAAAGAAGACGATGGGAACTCCTTTGTTTATGAAGAATGTAGGTAGCTCATCATATCCCGTTTTTGCTCATCCTTCTCCATTTAAGCATCCGGTTACGGGGTTAGTGCAACCTGGTGGCTCGCACGAAAGTGGAGCTGTAGGCACTAAGCTGGGTGGAGGGATGCAACGTAATTTATTAGTTGGGAATGAAGTTGGAAGGCTTTATTTGTTACGGGGAGAGCATTTGGAATTTATGACGGCAGATGAAGCAAAAGAATATAGAAATAAACCTAATCCATTTCCGGGATTTCCGCACCCTGGAGAAAAAACAAAATAAGCAGGTTCATATTTTCCCATATAAGTTGTCATTCTTAAATGTAAAAAATATTTATAAATGAAAACCGTTTAGGTAGATACTATAACAAAAAGAGAGTTTGTTGGATAAAAAACAAATTCTCTTTTTGTTTATATAATTAGGCTAGAATTTAAAACTCTCCGATTTTACATACACTTTGAAGTCTTTAATGCCTCCGGGCGCTTCATTTTCCATTCGTGGCAGGTACTGAATGCCACTCAATGTGTGTGTAGCTCCTAAATCTATAACCACGGAATGTGGGTATAGGCTGCCTTTGGTCGTACTCCAGTAAGTTGACTCCTGAAGGTCGAACAGCTTGTCGGCAGAACGGTTCACGTGGGCGACCTCCTCGCTGTCGGCATATTCCACAACCCAAGGTTCGCGTGACAGGCGTTCCCCGTCTTTATTCAGCACATACATTTCGGCAATGCAGGCAAGGTTTTTGTTGTCTTGTGCACTAATCGCTTCCAGACAAATGTAGCGTCCGGTAACAGGCTGTTCAAAGCGTACTTCCTGCCAGCCGTTACCCGGCTTGAAGCTTCCGCTGAAGATAGGTCTTTCTCCGGATAAGTCCAGCTTTTCACCTTCTTTACGGTGGGTCAGGGGTTTGCTGACGAGCAACCGGTCGAGCAGCGGCTCGCTCAGTCCCTCGGATTTGGCGGCTTTAGGACCTATGATGTCGAATACAAGTATTTCATTCTTTCCTTTTTTCAACCAGCATCCCGGTACGTAGAGCGTTTGTTGCGGGCCGATTTCCCAGATTCGTCCCAAAGCATACCCGTTGACGTAGACAAGACCTTTGCCCCATGTCTCGAAGTTAAGGAAAGTATCACTCGGCCTCTTTACTTGGAAAGTGGCACGGTAACATCCCGGAATGCGCTGGCCGAGACTGTCCCTCAAAGACTGTATGGGTTGGAACTTCATCTGTTGATAAAACTCGTAAGTATCTTCCAGATTATAAACCTCCCAGTCTTTCAGGTCACAGACGAAAGGATGGTCTTCTACATCCATGGAAATCTCCACGTTGCGGGTGATACCTTTGTAATCCTTGATGGCCCTTCCGAAGTTGATGCGTCCCATGGCTTCCACGAGAATGTCAAGTTGTGCGCCTTTGTTACAGGCGGGCAGGCGCAGTTTCTTTTCTCCGTTCCGGCGGTCTAGTTTGCCGATATACTTACCCTCCAGAAATATCTGTGCATAATCGTGGGCGTCGTTGACTGTGAGAGTGAAGGGGGTTGCCATCCGTGGCAGGTTTGTGCGGTAGAGGATGCTTCCGAATCCCTGGTCGTAGTCTTCCATGGTACGGATGTCGCGGTCTTTCTTGGCCGCGGGCAGGTTGGAGAATAGAGGCGCTATCTCTGTAAATTCAAATTCCGGTATACATACAGGCTTGATGAGTGCCGGTACTTTGGATTGTTTTTCGCCGTTCATGTATTTTGCTAACGCTTTTCTCAGTTCCCGGTATTTGGGAGTCGTCTGTCCGGATTCGCTGATAGGTGCGTCGTAATCGTAGGAAGTTACGTCGGGGGCAAATCCGGGTGAGTTAGCTCCTGCCCAATGCCCCCAGTTTGTTCCTCCATGGGTCATATAGAGGCTGAAGGAGATATTTTTTGAGAGCATCTCTTCGATGCCTTTTATCATATCTTCCGCAGGTCTGGTTTCGTGGTTTGCTCCCCATTTGTCGAACCATCCGCTCCAGAATTCGGAGCACATCAGCGGGCTGTCCGGGCGGAGATTTTTCAGTTTGGCGAACTGTTGGTCTATGTTTGCTCCCGTACCGAAGTTCATAGTCCATATCAGGTCGTGCAGTCCGTTCTTGGTAAAGTTGGACGCCCAGTCGCATTGGAAGAGGGTGACGTCGCCGAAGTTGGCACGTACGATGTCTCTGATTTGCGATACGTAGTGTTTGTCTTCCCCATAGGAACCATACTCGTTTTCCACCTGTACCATGATGATAGGACCGCCATTGGCGATGGTCAGGTCAGCCACCTGTCCGGCCACCGCTTTTTCAAATATGCCTACACGTTCTATGAAGTAAGGGTCCGATTCGCGTAAGCGGATATCTTTCTTTTTCAGTAACCACCAGGGCAGTCCTCCCATTTCCCATTCGGCACAGACGTACGGTCCGGGACGGAGGATGACATACATCCCGTTTTGTTGGCAGAGGCGGCAGAATTCTGCCAAGTCATTCTGTCCTGTAAAGTCGAACTCTCCCGGACTCGGTTCGTGTGCATTCCAGAATACATAAAGACAAACGGTATTCATACCCAGCGCCTTGCACAGCTTGATACGCTGGTCCCAATAGGGCTTGGGTATGCGTGGATAATGCAGTTCCGCGGCTTTTACAACGAAAGGTTTGCCGTTCAACAGGAAGGTGCCTTGTCCGGCTTCAAAACGGGGTTGGTCTTCAAAACAATCTAAATTCCATTTGTCTTTCCAAGGAATGGTGATTCGATTGTCTTTAAAATAAATCGGAAGCCATACATAGCGTGAGCTTTCCAAGTCCTTCTTGTTCCAGCGGTCGAACATGGCAATGTATGCGTTCTTTTTACCCATGACTTGCTGCACATAAGTACTTTGTGCATAGAATGTTTTGTCTGCATCCGGCCCGGTACAAGGATTGCCGATGGTATGCCATTCACCCATAATGGAGTCGGCTATGGACAGTTCCGCCTGATTGGGATCCCAGCCAGTACAGCCGGAAGAAAGAAGGTAATATTTGCCGTTATGCTTGAATACGGCAGGGGCTTCCCTACTTTTTCCAATGAAATTGCGGGTGTACCGTCCGGTGGGCCTCAGATAATCGTCTGTGAGTTCACTGATATAAAGCGTTTCATTATTTTCGGATGAGTAAAATTGATAGGCTTTGCCGTTGTCGTCTACAAAAACGGTTTGGTCGCGGCTCATGGCATTATTCGGACGGAAGCTGCCTAAGTAGGTGAATTGTCCGGTAGGAGAGTCGCTGACAGCAACTCCGGCACATGCTTTACTGTAATCGGCACTTTCCACATGTGCCCACATTACAAACTTCTTTGTTCTTTCATTGTATATGACTTTGGGACGTTCCAATACTTTACTGGGATGCAGATCGTGTGACGTATCGTCTTTTACTGCTGGGAGTACGATGCCTTCGAACTTCCAGTTCAACAGGTCTTTTGAGGAGTAACAGCCAACGCCGGTTATATCTGTTCGATAACATTCCCATGTGGCCCATTGGGGTAGGATGGTCTTGCCTTTTTTGTATTCGCCATACCAATAGTAGGTTCCTTTGTGATAAAGTATTCCGCCTCCGTGGGCATTGATGGGGTTACCATCCGTATCTTTCCATACTTCGCCCGGTGTGATAGCATGGTTGATAGGAGGGACTGTTGTCTGTGCCTTGACCGGCAAACAGGAAAGTCCCGTAATGAATACCATGCTCCAAATAAGTGTTTTCATAGTGTAATCTATGTTGATATCGTTTGAATTAATTTTATCTGTTTGCAAAGATACAAGAAAAAAAGGTTGCGGATAGGAGAATAATATGTCAAAAAAGACCAATAATACATCGTTATACTCATTTTTGCGGGTTTGTAATCCGATACTTTCTGTAAGTTCTTCTTATATATAAGGTGTATGACTGATGTGTTGCATAACATTGTTTAGTAACACAGACGTTTTATTGCTTTTCTTTTGATTAATTTCTAATTTGCGGCTCACTAAAATAATGGCATACGGAAGCATGCTGAGTATTCACTTTAAATCTTATATATCATGAAAGTATATCAGACGAATGAAATTAAGAACATTGCCCTCCTTGGCAATGACGGCTCGGGTAAAACCACTCTCACGGAAGCGCTGCTCTTTGAGAGTGGTATTATAAAACGTCGCGGCAGAATTACTGCCAAGAATACGGTCAGCGATTACTTCCCGGTGGAACAGGAATATGGCTATTCTGTGTTTTCCACCGTTTATCATGTGGAATGGAATGGTAAGAAACTGAATATCATAGACTGTCCGGGTAGTGACGACTTTGTGGGAGCGGCCATGACGGCGCTCAATGTAACCGATACGGCTATTCTGTTGCTGAATGGGCAATACGGCCCCGAGGTAGGTACTCAAAATCATTTCCGCTATACGGAGAAGCTGGGCAAACCGGTTATCTTCCTTGTAAACCAGCTCGACCATGAGAAGTGCGACTATGATATGGTACTGGAACAGCTGCAGTCAATTTATGGTTCTAAGGTAGTTCCCGTTCAATATCCGTTGGCTACCGGACCGAATTTCAATTCGTTGATTGATGTGCTTCTGATGAAAAAATATTCGTGGGGACCGGAAGGTGGAGCGCCCACTATAGAAGATGTTCCCGCTGAGGAAATGGAGAAAGCAACTGCCATGCATAAAGCATTGGTAGAGGCAGCTGCCGAACACGATGAAACTTTAATGGAGAAATTCTTCGAACAGGATTCCCTGACCGAAGACGAAATGCGTGAGGGTATCCGTAAAGGGCTGGCTTCTCGCGGTATGTTCCCTGTATTCTGCGTGTGTGCGGGAAAGGATATGGGTGTGCGCCGTTTGATGGAGTTCTTGGGTAATGTTGTTCCGTTTGTAGACGAAATGCCTCCGGTACACAATACACGCGGTGAAGTGGTGAAACCCGACTCCAACGGACCTACTTCCTTGTATTTCTTTAAGACTGCCGTTGAACCGCATATCGGTGACGTACAGTATTTCAAGGTGATGAGCGGCAAAGTGCACGAAGGAGATGACTTTACCAATGCCGACCGTGGCTCTAAAGAACGCATTGCGCAGATTTACGCATGTGCGGGAGCCAACCGTATCAAGGTGGAAGAAATGGTGGCCGGTGATATCGGCTGTACGGTGAAGCTGAAAGATGTGCATACGGGCAATACACTGAATGCCAAAGGCGCTGAAAACCGTTTCAACTTTATTAAATATCCGAATTCCAAATATTCCCGCGCTATCAAACCACTGAATGAAGCCGATACGGAAAAAATGATGGCTATCTTGAACCGTATGCGCGAGGAAGATCCGACATGGGTTATTGACCAGTCTAAAGAATTGCGTCAGACCATTGTACACGGGCAGGGTGAATTCCATCTGCGTACGTTGAAGTGGCGTTTGGAGAATAATGAAAAATTGCAGATTAAGTTTGAAGAACCGAGAATTCCGTATCGTGAAACTATCACGAAGGCTTCTCGAGCCGACTATCGCCATAAAAAACAATCCGGTGGTGCCGGTCAGTTTGGTGAAGTTCACTTGATTGTAGAACCTTATTATGAAGGTATGCCGATGCCGGAAACTTATAAGTTCAACGGACAGGAGTTCAAGATGAACGTGAAGGGTGTTGAGGAAGTTCCGTTGGAATGGGGTGGCAAACTGGTATTTGTAAACAGTATTGTGGGCGGTTCTATTGATGCCCGCTTCATGCCGGCCATTCTGAAAGGTATCATGTCTCGTATGGAACAAGGTCCGTTGACCGGTTCGTATGCCCGTGACGTACGTGTCATCGTGTACGACGGTAAGATGCACCCGGTAGATTCCAATGAAATCTCCTTTATGTTGGCAGGACGCAATGCGTTCAGTGAAGCGTTTAAGAATGCCGGTCCGAAGATTCTGGAACCGATATATGATGTAGAGGTGTTTGTTCCTTCCGATAAGATGGGTGATGTAATGGGCGACCTGCAGGGACGCCGTGCCATGATTATGGGTATGAACAGCGAAGCCAGCTATGAAAAGCTGATTGCTAAGGTTCCTTTGAAAGAAATGTCCTCGTATTCTACGGCATTGAGTTCATTGACGGGCGGTCGTGCTTCGTTCATTATGAAGTTCGCCAGCTATGAGCTTGTTCCGAGTGATGTACAGGATAAACTAATCAAAGAATTTGAAGCAAAACAAGCTGAAGAATAGAAAAATTAATAAATAGTTAAAGCCGTCGTTCGCTCATTGTGGGGGAATGGCGGCTTTTTTATTAACACTGATTAAGAACATAGGGAAATGTGAATGTTAATATTTAATTTTTTATTAAATTTGCAAACCAAAGGTGT
>ERZ791810.31-NODE-31-length-190157-cov-11.754432_pt1 | contig 190157 bp, 183 predicted proteins | sample MGYA00510304_ERZ791810 | MGnify/ENA primary metagenome ERZ791810 (study PRJEB30046, sample SAMN00791967) | human gut metagenome | study: EMG produced TPA metagenomics assembly of the A metagenome-wide association study of gut microbiota in type 2... | reverse complement strand
TATACTCATTTTCGTTTCCTCCAATTATTTTCATTCCTCTGTCATTCGGAATCTATTCACTCTCCATAGCATAATAATCCCAAATACCATTAAGCATTTTCCGATCACCATCTGATACATTCAGATTTAGCCTTAAATCTTTCCAGTCACCCGAATACTGCTGCGATAATTTCTGGTTATCCGACTGGATGGCGGATAAAAATGCCTGATATGCCGAATTTTGGATAACCCCATTTTCTTTAGATCTTGCAGTATTCTCCTGGTTCTCACCTATGTTCTGTTCATTTGCTGTCTGTTCACTTCCTTTATGGTAAACTACCGATGGTGTAAAATCCTGTAATTCTGACCAGATTTCTGTGGAAGTTGCCATAAAATTACTGTGATTTTCATATGCCTGATTTAGCATATCCAGTTCTTTTTCTTTGGTTAATTCCTCAATTTTGCCCGATTCCGTCACATAATACTCTTGCTCATAATCTTGTGCCGCATATTTTTCTTCAATGCTGTTTTTCATTTTGTTATATGCTGTTGCCATTCTGTTTACATGATGTTCAAAAGTATCTGACTTCACCCCCTGTGTCGTATCTTCCTTTGCAAATACCTCTGTTACTTCATTTTCAAACCGATTGACATAATCCATAAAACTAACTGATGATAAATGCTTAAAGATTTCCTGCCCTGTCTTTGAAATAGAAAGTGTATCTGTGTACTGTGTCATTTTCTTTTCTAAATCTGCCGGAATATTTTGCTTTGTATTTTTTCTGCTGTTTTGTTCGATTGCAGAATATGTAATATTCATATTATTATAAATCTTCATAACTGGTCTCCCCTAAAAGCCTTACCTGTACTCATATATTCACTTGTTTTCGCATTAATCTGTGTCCCTGCATTATCAATTATTTTTTGATTTGTTTTTTGGGCTGAAGCTATATAGGATTTCAAATCAATACTTTTGTCAACATTTGTATTATGTGTTCTTCCTTTCGTATTTTTTACAAGTTTTTCCTTTCCTGATGCACTTATCGTTAAAGTATCTCTTGTACCGTTGCAACCAGCATCTTGACTTCTTGTAGTCTTTTGTTGTTTTCCAAACAGCGCATTAACGAATGACTGATTGGTATAAATTCGGCTGTTAAAAAAAATATTCATAATATCACCTATATCCTTAATATGACTTATATCATGTCCCATTCTTTTATAGTTTCATCGACACTATTCTTCACATATTTTATACGTTCTGCACCAACTACGATTTTTTTGCACCAACTACGATTTTTTTGCACCAACTACGATTTGAGCACAAAAAAAGGACGAAACCGCCCTTTTCATGAATTCAGAAACAAATCTGCTACAAATCTGTTTCCATCCTGTTTTAATTGTAAATCCCCATCATACTTATCTATGCTCTGTTTCACATTTAAGAGTCCTATCCCTCTGCCTTTTCCCTTATCTGATACCGGCATACGTTTTTTCCATTTTACCTTTCCACAACTGTTTTCTATATGAACTACCGTCATCTTATGATAGGCACTGATTTTAATAAAAATGTATTTGTCTCCGTCAGCATTTGCGGCAGCTTCAATCGCATTGTCCAGCAGATTGCCGAAAATAGTTGTTATGTCTATCGGCTCTATGTAAGATAAGTCTACATTGTCTATCTTAATGTCCGAATGTATCCCTTTCTCCTGCATGACAGCATTTTTATCTGTCAGCAAAATGTTCAATATCGGATTCTCTGTGTAAGATATAGGAATCAGTGGTGCCAGTGTACTTCTGATTGCCTCTGCATATTCGCCAGCCGTATGCTCCCTCTCTGTTCCATACAAATTCTCGATAGCCCTGATATGCTTATCCACATCATGTAATATCCGTACTGTCTGACTATATTTTTCAGTCTGTGCAAGATAATACTCATACTGCATTTTTGCCTGTTGCTCCAATGCCTTTACGCGGTTTTCATAGTATCTCTTTTCGTCTGCCATTTTGACATAATACAAAAGATACAGGTCAGCCAAAACGATGCAGCCCATATTTACCGCTGACAGATAGCTTTTCTGCCCATCCCTGAAATTCTGCACAATCACAAGCATATTGACCAGACTGTAAAAAAACAGGATTCCATATATGATATATTGTTCTCTGGAACAGGCTGCTTCTGTCCTTTTTATCAATCTGTTTATCAAAACATAGTATAGGAATATCATTATTAGTTTTGAAAATGTCACTTCCAGACAATATTGCATGACAACATCAATATTTGATATTCCACAAATCTGCAAAAAACAGTGTAACAGAAGCACTCCCAGCGTTTCACATACAGACATACATAAAACCAGTACTTCACACTCAGTGATTCTACGGATTGGTCTGTCTGCATCTTCGTAATACAGAAAATATACCGTTACACCAACTCCAACAAACCATATCAGCAGATTCAATATTGCAAAGTTCAGCATATTTATGCCAAATGCAGTAATTCCCATCGCTATCTCTGCCGCTATGTACAAAGTTTTATTGCTGTAACTTTTCTTATATCTTTCATTCATAAATTGAAAAAGAATTGTACAGATAATAAAACAGGAAAGTCCATTACATATCGCAAGTAAAATCTTATCCATCTTCTATTCTCTCCTCTGGGTTTTCTGCAAAAATTTATTCATTTCTTCCCGGAAATCAGAGCTTCTTTTTTGTGCAAGGGACAGTTCTTTCCCATTGTCCAGATAAATATGAAATCCCTGTATCTTCTCAATATGTCTCAGATTTACAAGACAGCCTCTGTGATTTACCGCAAAATCATATGGTTGTAATTCTTCCACAAGGTTTTCAAATGTACATTCACATTCATATCTGCAATCTTCCAGAATAATTGCTGCTTTTCTGGATCTTTTTATGTACTCAAAATATAATATCTCGTTTAATTTCAAACGCACACAACCTGCTTTTGTTCCTGATTCATCTAGTATTTCAAATTCCTTTTCTATTTCCGGACATTTCTCCTGCCCCAGAATTTCCATAATCTGCGTTTTCATTTCTTCTTCATTGATCGGTTTACACAAAAAAGAAAACGCATGTACCTTATTAATCGCCTGTGCCATGTATTCTTCATAACTGGTAATGTATATAATTTTTATATCATGATTTTTTTCTTTCAGCTTTCTTCCGAGCGTAATTCCGCCCAGTTCTTCCATGGAAATATCCAGTATTCCGATATCAATCTTGTCATTATTGTTCAGCAGCTCATTCGCCGATAGAAATGACCGAATCTGATATTGAACCTGATATTCTGAAAGAATTTTATCCAGCATCAGCGCCGCTTTGTCAAGATCTTCCTTATCATCATCGCATATTGCTACTTCTAACAATCCATTCTCCTCCCTGTAATAACTTTTGTTTTTCTATTATACCATATCGGCACTTTTTATAATTGCCGATATGGTATGGTCATCAAAATTATTTTTACCTTCCCTCTCTGCCTCGTTTCCTTGTACCCTGTCTGCCATATGCCTTCGTTCTGCTGTTGGGAAAATCCCGGTATCAACATATACTTTGTTTTCCCCGGCAACTACCTCTGCGATATGTGCATCATTATCTGCCATAAGCAGTTTTCCGCTTTTGCACTCGCATTCTCCAAAGTTTCTTTTATCTCAGCCTCCTGCACCTTCGCACGGATTGCTTTTGTTTTTGGCATGAACTTTGCCCTGCGCCGTCTCTGGTACATGGCATTGCGCTCACGAAGTCTTTGTTTTTCCTTTATTTCAGCCAGTTCTTCTTCCGTCAGTTCCTGTGCCGGAAGTTCCACTTTACCGATGAAGTTAAGGTAAATCTCTATCTCCATCACACGCTCGCCATCAATCTTTTCCGCTTTGTGGACAAGTATCTTATCCACAAATTCATTGATGATGACAGGTGTTAATTCCGTGATATCCGTGTATTTATGGACTAATGCCAGAAATTCCTCCGTCCGGTCTGTATCCTCGTCATACTGCGTAAGCTGCTCCCTGCATGCCTTAATGGACTGTTCCAGTTCTGCCTGTTCTTTTTCATACCCTGCCGATAGCATTTCATATCTTTTGTCAGGCAGTCTGCCAAGGGCATTGTCCTCATACACTTTTTTAAGAAGGATATCAAGCTCTGCATACCGCTTCTCCTGATGCTTTAACGCAGCCTTCAGCTTCTTCGCCTCACTCTGTTCCCAGATTTCTGATGCACTGCGGATGCTTTCGACAAATGCTCTCTCATCCATCCTTACACTTTTACACGCATACTGAATGGTTTCAAGCACAAACTGGTCAATCACCTTTGCCTGTATATTGTGCGAACAGCAGACCTTTCCTGACTGGTCATGGCTGTTATTATAATTGCCGCAGTTATAACAGGCTGGAGTTGTTCTGACACTGCCATCCGGCAGTCCTCTCCATTTTCTTCCGGCACGCTTTCCCTCATTACGATAATGCATCTTTCCACCGCAGTCCGCACAGAAAATCTTACCCACAAACGGATTTGACTCGCCCTCTGTGTTTATCCTGCGTTTGGTCTTTCTAAGCTCCTGCACCATATACCATGTTTTTCTGTCAATGATCGCCTCATGGGTATCCGTAAAGACCACTATCTCGTCACTGTCATTCTTTACAGCAACCTTATCCTTATAGGAAAGCTTCTTTGTACGGAAATTCACAGTATCTCCCATATACTCCGGTTTTTCAAGCATTCTTACGACACTTACTCCTGCCCATTCATATGGCTTTGACATATCACACCGGTTCTTATCTTCCGGATCTTTGATATATCCGTATGGCGGATTGTTGGTAATTGGTTTCCCGTCCCTGCCCTTTGCCTGCAATACCGCCTTTATCTTGCGGCTGCAGTCACGCAGATACCATTCATTCATGATATTTAAAAAAGGGGCGAATTCGCTGCTGGTGTTAATATCACTGTCAACACCATTAGAGATAGCAACGAAATGGACACCTTTTTCCCGAAAGAATACCTCCGTGTAAAATCCTACCTGTAGGTAATCCCTGCCGACTCGGCTCATATCCTTTACAATGACTGCGCCAATGCTTCCGTCCTCAATCTGCCGGAGCATTTCTTTCCATCCCGGTCTGTCAAAATTCCCACCGGAATATCCGTCATCTGTAAAATGCACCAAATCGGTATATCCATTACTCTTTGCATAGTCCTCCAGCATTTTCTTCTGGTTCACTATACTGTTGCTGTCTCCCGCAAGCTCATCGTCCCTTGAGAGTCGCTCATAAAGAGCAGTTATTCTGTTTTTCGATTTGTCAGTTGTCTGTCTGGTTCTGTTCATGCCGAACTCCCTTCCGGCAACTGACTCATTTGTGGTAGCTCTATCTTATCATAATCCGCTTTCTCTGTCAGCGCCTCTCTTGAAATAATGTGGGAAATCTTGTCCGAAAAGGTATCTGTACTGTTTTCACTCGTTAATACCCTGATTTTGTAAACTGTCCCACCAATCCTGCGATAAAAAAATCCAGCTTCACATGAGCCGGACTTTCTATCGCCATTATTTAGTTTTTCTGCCTCCATAATCAATCCTTGCCTTTCTCTCTGATAAAAATTATAATTGTTTCATGCTTCCGCTTCGTGTAACCGAAGCTGTATTTTATCCATACTTCATAGCCTTTTTGCTCCTTTCTGTAATTACTTTAGTGATAAAAAGGATTACTCTCTTCACTAATAGGAGAAATACGGCTACAAAATCGGAAGTGTTTTGAAATTATTTTTGAAAAAATTTTTAAGGACTGATTAAATTGCCAAAATATGAGGAACTAAAAGCTTTCCGCAAACAAAACTTAATACCGGCATACAACGATTCTTCCAGTGAGAAAACTATGCTGCACAGGGAAGCTCGTGCATTGGCAATCAGCCGTCTTGAAGAAAGTGCACGAACCGAGGAAGAATTTGCAAATTGGGCATTTACCTTTACCACAAGTTTCTTATATTATATGGACTACGACAGTCTTGATGAACAGACAAAAAACCTGTATCGTCAGGGTATGTCTGCATTTGGCGGAATATCCCCGACTTACCATATCTCATTAGCGGAAAATGCCCCGGTTATCGTATGGAACTTCCATTCCCTGCTCGTCATGATCCAGATGTGCTTCTCTTTTATGCTTACGGATTCTGACTGCGATATGAAGCTGTGTAAGCACTGTGGCAGGGCATTTATCGCAAGCCGTAAGGGAAATGAGTTCTGCTCTCCGAAATGCAAGAATCAGTACAATGTCTATAAGACAAGAGCTAAGAAAAAAGAGGAATAACTCCTATATACAAAACAAAGACGGCAAATCATCAACAACTTGTTGACGATTTGCCGTCTTATTTTTAGATCTTTTTGGTTAATAAAGTTTACGCCATTGCAGGCTCTTTTTTCTTAATAATCGCCTCAACTTCATCAACACTCACACCAACAGCATCTGCTATCTGATTTGGTGTATAACCTATTTTATACATATTCATCACAATTTTAGCAATTGCTTTATCTTCAATACCCTGACTCAGATTACACATAATGCTCACATCCTCTCTAAATTCTTGACTGATTGGAATATTATATTCATGTTCTATAATATCCAATTTTTCCTGTTCTTTCAGTTCACTCGAAAGCAAAGCCCCAATCAGGCGGTGCATTTCATATTTTTCATCATGTTCCGGAATCTCATTTGTGATTCCTATTAACACAATGTTTAACAGATCGAGATTACCTTTCCAGTTACATGGTTTTAACATCTCATCTTTTGTCAAATGGATATGGCTTAAGCTGTTATCATCCATGTTCATACATATCCATATGCTGAATACCTGCTTAATGTCATCGTAGTTAGTATTTACAAAATCTCTTTCCTTTTGTGACGAAATCAGCCTGCTCACATAAAAGATTGCCCGATTTAAAATTTTATATTCCGTCGGCTCATCCTTCTGAGCCTCAATATTCACAATAATCTGCGAAAGTCCATTTTTCCTGCCAACTATGGATGGCATGCGGACATAAAAAATAATATCAAATCTGACTAATCCTTCATTAATTTCAGCATTTTCTGTATTAAGACCTACAATACGCTGTCCTGTAGCATCTGTTTTTTCCATATTTGCTAATCCCAGCTCAACCGGAACAACGCTAATACTCGGTTCGCCTTCGATATATTTTACAACATCTTCCGGCTTCATTCCTTTAAATTCATCGACTGTTTTCACCAGAATATGTGCTAATATACTCTTCTGTGCCAGTAACCTTTTAACACGAGTATCATATTGTGCCTTATCTCCTGCTGCATTCACAGCATTTGCTATTTCTGTATTCAAGTCGGCATCCCTCCTTTTGTATTGTGCATAACACTTCTAAGATTCCGCAAAAGGCTCTCTGCCTCAATATCATTATAAGCGAGGAACTTTACGGAATCAACTGAATTTTCTATGAACTTTTTCATATGCCAAACAGCGGGAAACCAGTTAAGATTTCCCGCTATTTTTAATCCATATAAATCAGATCATGCAACACTACTTCCTCTGCTCTGCTCCGGATGTTATTCATCTTCCGCACCCATCCGAGCTGATCTACTGACTTCAGATGCTCCGTCACACCTTCACGCTCAGCCATTCTTACCGTAAGCATATCCATCATGTCATTGCATTCCATATCTACTTCTTCCAAATGTTTCCACAATTTTTCCGTAAGAACCAGATGTGTATACATGGCATGATGATTTTCAAACAAATACCTCTGTCGCATTTTGCCATATTTGCCAATCTGATAATTGCTTCCATCTTCCAATTCCAAATCTGGAATCACTACATCGCCTTCTCAATGATATGTTAACTCCATACGCTGCTCCTTCCTTTGTGCTAAATGTTTACAGTTTCGATTAAAAGAGTATCACCTTCTTAATACAACATCTGCAATCTATCATTTACCACAAATGAGCCAGCCGCCTATGTTGTGTTATATCCGCGAACAATGAGCCTAGCTGACACGCTGGCGTGTCAATTTGGCGAATGTCGCGAGAGTCAAATGCCTGCATTTGACTAGCAGATGGAGGTTTCCGCTAAACAACACTGTTTTGGGAAATCTGACATCTACACTTCACAACATATCACTTCATTTGCATATGCCTGTGCCGTGTCGACATGACGGTATCCTAAACGGATCGCTGTCTTCACCGGTTCCGCAACCTTATTATCATCAACAATCCATGTTCCAAGTGCAAGCTGTGGGATTTCCACACCATTATTTAATGTTATCATTTTTTCTGTCATCATGAACATTACCTCCTTTTTTCGAAGAGTATAGTCCATGAAGTGGACTTCAAGTCAAGAATTTTTTAAATTTTTATTTTTCAGTTGAATTTCTGCCTGCATGTTTGCATGCATACATATTTCTGTCCGCCTCTGCAATCACATTTTTTAACTTTTCATGCTCGCCGATGGCATATCCAACCGCCGCTGAGATCGGTATCTCACAGTCCACCTGTACCGCTGCAAGTGTCTGTTTCCAGGTTTTTATCATCTTTTCCGCAGTTTCGCCGGTTCCTCCCGGAATGAGCGCAAGCATTTCATCTCCACCATACCGGAATGCCATCCCTGCATCTCCTAAAGCAATCCGTATTGACTGTGCCACTTTTACGATCATCTGATCTCCGGCAAAATGTCCGTATGTATCGTTTACATATTTCAAACGGTTAATGTCCCATTAAACGATGGCAACCTGCTGGTAATCATATGTTCTTTTCTCAATGGTCGCAAGCAGCTTGTTTTTATTGTATAGCCCTGTCATCTCATCCGTCGCTGCCTTCTCTTCCATCTTCATCGCATTTTTCAGTGATTTTCGGATTACCTGATTTACAATGTTGGATACATAGACAAACGACATTGCCATCAGACAGCGCGGCAGCACATAATACAGTGCAAGCGTGACTCCCGGATTTTCATTTACCTGATTCAGTAAAAAAATTCCATTTTCAACCAGATGATTCATAGAAGTAGTTGTCAGAAGCACCATATTGGCATCGCACACACCATAATAATATCCTGCATAGGTACTGATAATAATGGAAAGCACTGTAAGTACAAACGTATATATGGACAGTTGCTTTGACGTGTACATACCGGCTATGATGATCGGCATCATAATAATAATGATCATATGATAGGTTAAGGACACACTCGCAGCCATGATGATAAGGCTGACCGCCGTAATACTGACATACTTCGTCAGCGGATGCTCCAGTCCAAGATGCAGTAAAATCAAAACATATACAGCTGCAAACAGACATCCTGTAACATACCCTCTTGTAAAAATCGTCTTGTCAACGATAAAAATATCAACACTGTTTAACAGCATCTCAAATGAGTAAACGATAATGCAAAACAGTATAAACCGGAATACATAAATATTTTGCGTCACGTTCTCCTCTTCATCGTTTGGATCTTTACTGAATAACCTGTGTATGGTCATACTCCATTTTTCCACTGACTGCACCTTACCCTTTCGGCTGATACCTGATATCCGACACATAATACACTGTAATAAATGCTTTCGGATCTTCATGATTCATATAATTCATCAATTTCTGATACTCGTTCTTGTCCACGATGGTAATGATCTCGTTTCTTTTCTGCATATTATAAGCACCGATGGATTCATAGATCGTCGCCCCGCTATGAAGATCATTGAGGATAAAATTGCGGAGTTCCTCCTCTTTTTCCGTAATGATACACACACGGCGTTTGATATTATGATCAAAAATAAAATGATCTAAAACGATCCCATTAAAATAGGTTCCCAAAATACTGAGTACCACTGTTTTTTTATCATAAACGAAAGCTGCTGAAAGTGCAACACACATCCCCGATAAGGACATTGCACGCCCAAGATCCATATGCAGATATTTATTCATGATCTTCGCAACGATATCAAGTCCGCCGGAGGATGCATTGCGGTTAAATAAAATACTGAGTCCTACACTGACCACTAAAATATAACACAGCACATCTAACTCCTGGCTGTCCGTCAGTGATCCAAGATTCGGGAAAACCATTTCAAATATCCCTAAAAACACGGGGAGCATAATGCTGGTATAAACGGTCTTTACCCCAAATTCCCTTCCACAGGTAAAAAATCCGATGACCAGAAGCACCACATTTAAAATCATGGTGATTGCCGATAACGGCAGTGGAATAAAATTAGAAAGCACGATTCCAAGACCGGAAATACTGCTGACTGACGCATGGCTTGGCACCAAAAAGAAATACACTGCAGCCGCAATGACTGCCACCGCTGCCGTCAGTATCACGGTTTCTTTCGCAATCTCTATATAGTTCACTTGTTTTTTCATAATATTCCTCGTTTCTGAGCAACTTGCTGCTGAGATATATTCCCATGCGAATTGCTGTTTTTTCGATTCTACTGATGTTTTCTAAGCTGTCTTCTTTTGGTGAAATACAGGATTTTTTTTCAGCATGACAATTAACGGTATCACCATAATGATCCATGTAACCGGCTCTGTCCAGATGACGCCCCAGTAACCGAAATACCGGACGAATACCGCCGTGAACACGATCTTACATGCCAGTTCCAGAAAGCTGGAAAAGATCGGTGTCTTATAATCTCCGACTCCCTGCATCGTGTTGCGCAGGATCACGATCCACACACAGACCATCTCAAACAACATATCAACCCGCAGATACGTTGTTCCCCAGTATAGAATTTCTGCATTTTGCGTACTCGCTATAAAGCCAACCAGACAGGTAGAAATCGTATATGCCATGATCATGACCATCACCGCCCAGCCACAGCCAAGCATCAGCGCCGCCTTTAAGCCGGAAGTAATCCTGTCATATTTACCAGCGCCATAATTCTGTCCGCTGTAGGTTGCCATGGTCGCTCCCAGCACCGTGACCGGCAGTCCCCATATTTCAAAAACCTTTCGTGCTGCAGTATGTGCCACGATCACGGAAGTTCCAAGTGTATTGATTCCAGTCTGTAAGATCAGAGTACCAAGATTTACAAGACTCGACATCATTCCCATGGAAAGCCCGCCGGACAACATCGTACGCACTTCTGATTTTTCCAGTTTAAAATGTCTGCGTTCCACCTGAAGGATCGGGAAATGTCTTTTGATATGGATCACACAGAGCGCCACGGATACCACCTGTGAGATCACAGTTGCCGCTGCGGCTCCGCCAACACCCATGGAAAATACCAGAATACAGACATAGTCCAGAATGACATTTAACACCGCCGCAAGGATCAGAAAAATAAGCGGTGTCATGGAATCTCCGATCGCACGCAATACATTTGCACACATATTATAGGCAAGTGTCACAAACATCCCAAGCACCAGGATGCTGATATAGGTATATGCCATCTCTTTCTGTTCTGCCGGCACATGCATGATGCTAAGGAGTGGACGTAAAAATACAAATACGCCGATCACCAGTATCGCCGCCGTCACAAATCCTAAAAGAATCGTTCCCGCAACACTCTTTTTTAATTTTTCCGTGTCCCCTGCCCCAAAATATCTTGCCGTCACGATCGAAAAACCAAGCGTTAAACCGTTAAAAAATCCCGTCAGCAGATTATAAAGGATCGAGACGGAACCGACTGCCGCAAGCGCTCCCTCACCAAGGGTACTGCCTACAATCTTTGTGTCAATCAGCCCATAAAAAAGCTGGAACAGATTTCCCAAAAATACCGGGATTGCAAACTGCAGGATCAGTTTGACCGGCTTTCCTTCTGTCAGGTTTGCACCATTTCGTTTCATTTCACTTTGTATCCCTTTCTCGTTTTCTGCTCTCAAAATAAATAAAATGATCGATTGCATCTAAAATATCGGAAAAATCTTCCCGCGGTGCAAGATCGATATAGCGTTTTAAGAGTTCCTCTTCCTGATCTTTGTATCTTCCATAAAAAATATCATACAGATTGTGTCCGCGCAAATAGATTTTTATTTCTTCCATATGTGCTTTGATATCAGAAATGCTCTGCATCTCAAATCCAAGCACCTCCGTCAGATGTTTCCCGCTGCTAAGGCGGTGTAAATACTCCTTCCATTTTTCAAACAGCGTCTCATAAAATGTCTCCTCAGATTCGACCACACCAAGTTCGGTCATCACTTTGGGGTTGAAAAAATAGTTTTCAAATGAGTAGTATTTTAAAATCAGGACATTTTCCGGCCGGACCTTTGGCAGAGTGTCAACATCCTCCAAATTCCGCTGCTCATAGTAACGACAGAGCTGCCGCCCTAATTCCATACGGTCTTTTCCATCCCCGTCGCGTATCATCAGAAACTGATCCCGCAGGTAGATCTGGTTCATATATTTCAGGTTTGCGTAAGTCTTGATGTTGGTACAGCTGTTTGTCGTGATGATCGCAATTCTTGAGAGTTTTCCACTCTCATCGTAAGTCTCCGAATAATATTTCCGGATCAGAAGCGGCAGGCGGCTCTTGTCCTGTTTCCCCTCCACAATAAATACAAAGTTCACATTCATCAGATCACTTGCTGTGTAACCGAGATCTTCAAGGATCGCACTCACATCCGTCTTTTCACACATCTTCGAATATCCTTCGCCGTCTAAAACAATCTGTCTGATCTGCCTGCTGTTAAAGTTCGCCAATAGATTTGGCGAGTGCGTGGAAAAGATCACCTGGTTCTTTCTGGACAGGCGGTATAAAATCTCCCCGGAAACTTTCTGTAATTTCGGATGCAGAAATATCTCCGGATCCTCGATCATAAGAATGCTCGGGATCCGACTTTCCGTTCCCGTATATGTTTCAAGCAGCGACAACATGTAAATACTGCGCATGCCTTTTCCCATCTTTGCCACCGGTCTGGTCAGGTTCTGCGCCGGATTGTGGATCTCGGTCGTAACTTTTAACATCCGCTCCACATCCCGGTTCATCGAATATAAAATCTCATCCTGTCCGCCGTTCTTTTTATAATTCTGATTTACTTTTCTCGCAAACTCGTCCAGATTTAACTGGTATAACTTGTAGTCCAAAAGTTTCGCTGTCTCAAATGCATCCAGCTCTGCCGGTGTTTTCTTCTCGATCAGACCGATACACGAAAAGCAGTGCCCGCATTTTTTTGCCTGATTGAACATACAGGTGTCCGCACGCATCCGTTTTAACAGTTCATCCTCCTGCAGCATTAAAAGGTCGCCCTGCAGCTGGTTTAGATCACGCTCCGCATCCAGATAGTAGATCTTCGGAAACACCTGCGGGATACAGGAATTATTTTTGTGCTCCCCATCCTGATAGCGCACCCAGCCATCCCGGTGTGCGATAAACGTAAACTGCAGTACACCGCCTGACTCTCCTTCGTTCACGGAAAATGATGGCAGCTTTTTACAGAAATCCTCAAGCCACGTCTCATATCTTTTATACTGGCTGACTATGCCGTTCTGATGCAGCCATTTTAAATCTTCAATGGAAAATTCTAATGACAGATCCATCTCAATGTTGGCACAGTCACCGTCAAAATCTTCCGCAGAAATATGATAATCTCCAAAAGACGCACGGATTGCCTCTAAGATCGTTGTCTTTCCGGTATTATTCTGTCCTACCAGAATCAATGCATTTTCGATGCTGTCGATTTTCATCTCGTGGATCGCTTTAAAATTTTTTATATGGATACCGGTCAGCTTCATATGCTTCCTCCCACATTATTTTCATTCATATCATGTGCAAAATCGTCACATGATCCAATTCGCCGTTTGCTTACGCTCATGATACCTTTTATTCTAACACTGAAATCCTGATCCGTCATCAGCCTTTACAGGAATCTGTTTTATCAGAAATATTTAAAAATACATCACAAAATATAAGTTCTTCTTTACAAAGCCTTATCAGTATGCTATAACAAAACTTGTCAAAACTAATATTTCATATTAGCAGAGTAGAACTCTGTGCGTTAAGTGCCATGTGAACAGGGAGTTGTCACACGGACGAAAAACAAAGGCGCTGCTTTTGTTTGCGGTACAGAATTCGCATCCCGCTGCTGCATAAAGGTATTTATGTCTCCTCTATGTGGTTTTAGGAAACTGCTAAGGAAGGAGGCTTTTTTTATGAAAAAATTAAAGGAACTGTATCAACAATCACTTCAGGAACTGTGCCACACAAAGACGGTCGTGCTCTGCGGACTCTTAGCTGCACTCGCCATCGTCTTAAGTATGGTCGCAAGCATCCAGCTCGGTCCTTACATCAAGATCGGCTTTTCCGGGCTGCCAAACCGCATCGTTGAATTTTTATTCGGTCCAGCGGTCGGATGCCTGTTCGGCGGTGCGCTCGATCTTTTAAAGTATGTCTTAAAGCCGGATGGTCCATTTTTCTTTGGATTTACCTTTAATGCCATGCTTTCCGGTCTGATTTACGGCACCCTGCTCTATCGCCGTCCGGTCTCAATCAAGCGTATCGTGATCGCCGAGTTTTTTGTAAAGCTGGTCATCAACTGCGGTCTGAATACGCTCTGGATCTCCATGCTCTACGGAAAAGGCTTTATCGCACTGCTTGGCCCGCGTGTCATCAAAAACGTGATCATGCTGCCAATTGACAGCTTTATCCTGTTCTTTGCACTGACTTATGCGAAAAAGATTGCGGCGCAGTTTGGATTTTTCACAGTAAAATCAGGTGCGAAGGAACGTGCCTGATGGGTAAAATCTGATAGTGGATTCTTTTTAGAATTACAAGTCAAAGTTCAGAATCATAGATTGTATCCTGCGCAGGCATAGCTATAATCGTAAACAAAATGCAGAGATGTGTATCCGTAAATGAATATACATCTCTGCATTATTTTTTTCTTTATTGAAACTGCTTAAACGCCTCTCTCTGGCAGTAATCATATCAGAAAGCCGATGTAATTGTAATGATTACATTTAATATTTCTCGCCATAATGCCATTTCATTGATTTTTGATCCATAAGCAGTACGATCAGCGTTCCACCCTGCACAATGGCATTCTGCCCCGACAAAAATCTCATTTTCACACTACCACATTTTTCGAAGTCCTTTCGGATAGTGGTTTTTCATGATTCCACCCGCCAGTTTTCCCCAGCCGGTGCTAAATCCGTCTGCCATGATCAGATACCATCCCTTTTCTCCCTCATAAGAAAAAGTTCCGCCATTTAAATAACCACGAATCACCTCTCCGTCCGAAGCCAGATCTGCCGTATAGCGCACCTGTTCTTTTTTTAGTGCCAGTGCAAGCGCATGTGACGGCTCCATGCGGTTCTTTTTTACCGTTCCAAGATGCAGTCCCGGTCGCAGGACTTTAAGACCTTTTACAGAAGGCATACCTTTCGGTGCAAGGTAAAGCTGATCTCCAAATTTCAGATATGTACCATTTTTCTCCAGTCCGGCTAATGTCTGTGGATCGAATGTATCTTTCGCAAAATCCAGAAATTCCACGATTCCTTTGCCCGGTACTTTCAGATCTTTTGCAGGGATTCCTTTTTCTTCCCCATTCCGGCAATAACCCTGTCTTAGTGTTCCCTCTTTTTCAAGGACAGCCAGATAGTGGCCCTCTCCTTTCAGATGCTGTGGCCAGAGACGGATCGTCTGTGCAATCTCAGGCAATACCTGTCCCATTTTTTCCCCGAAATAAGCCCATTCCGGTACTCCTGCCGACATACCCTCTGCCTTTTTCACTTCCACAATATGAAACTCCGGGTGCCGCAGTAGAAAGCGTGTCATGCTGCCCTCATTCTCCGCAGGCGCAAAGGTACAGGTCGAATACACGATCCTGCCGCCCGGTGCAAGCATGGAAGCCGCACAGTCTAAAATTCCATCCTGCCTTTCGGCACAAAGGCGGACATTCTCAGGGTTCCACTCTTCACATGCCGCCTCATTTTTGCGGAACATGCCTTCCCCGGAACACGGCGCATCCACCAGAATACGGGTAAAATAATCCTCGAACACCTCCGCTAAACGCTGCGGCGACTCGTTCGTGACCATTGCATTTGCAATCCCCATCCGCTCCACGTTCTCCGATAAAATCTTCGCGCGTGCCGGATGGATTTCATTGCAGATGAGAAGTCCCTGCTCCTTCCACTTCCCGGATGTGTACATTTCATGCATTCTTGCCGCGATCTGTGTGCTTTTTCCGCCAGGAGCCGCGCACAAATCTAAGATCCGTTCCTGACAGTCTGCCGCTTCTTTTTGCACCACATCATAATCTTCCATCAGATAGGAAACCGGCGCCATGGCACTCGGCTCCTGGATATAATACACGCCCGCCTCATGAAGCGGATGCCTGCCCGGAGTGTCATCTTTTTCATAGTAAAATCCATCTTTCGCCCAGGCTACCGGTTGCAGGGAAAAAGGTACTTTTCCCTGCATCTGCGCAGTATCTCCCTTGATACTGTTTAACCGCAGTGCCTGATATTTATCCTTGTCATAACTTTCTAAAAATGCCGGATATTCATTTCCGAGCATTGATTCCATTCTGTTTAAAAACGCTTGTGGAAGCATTTTAATCCTCCTTGTTTTGCGGAGCAAAATGCGACTGCCCTTGCAGGAGCAGAGGATTTTCCTCCTTGTTTTGCGGAGCAAAATGTCTGCTATGCTACTTTTGCATAGCATGTGCCTCTTGCAGGAGCAGAGGATTTTCCTCCTTGTTTTGCTTTTCCGTTTCTTTCTGCTGTAAATAAAAAACCGCCTTTTGTGCTTCTATTTCTTCACGCAGTTCTTCTTCCGTAGGCAGATATAATTTATATTTGCTGGCAAATAGCTGTTCATTTCCATGCAATATAGAATACCTTGTAATATCCTCATCTGTTTCCGAACACAAAACAATGCCTAACGTAGGGTTGTCATCCGGTGACTTTTTTAATTCATCATACATGCGAATGTACATATCCATCTGCCCTACATCCTGATGGGTAATTCTGGTTGTTTTCAGATCAATCAATACAAAACATTTTAAAATATAATTATAGAACACCAAATCTATAAAATAATCCTGTTTCTCAGTGTGAATATGCTGTTGTCTTGCAACAAACGCATAGCCTTTTCCCATTTCCATAAGAAATTTCTGCAAATTTGAGATAATGCTCGATTCTAATTTTGTCTCATTAAAAGAAGCGTCCAATGTCCATCCTAAGAATTCTACCACAACTGGATTTTTTATAAATTCTAACTTGTCCTGCTGATACTCAAACGTCTTTTCCTGCATCTCATGCTCTACAGCATCTTTATCTTTCGACTGCAGTAATCTGTAATAATATTGTGTATCTATATTCCGCTGTAAAGTACGCACACTCCAGGTTTGCTCATATGCTTCTTTTTCATACCAATCACGCGCTGTCTTATCATGCACCTGTAATAAAGTTCTATAATGAGACCATGAAAGTCTAATATTAGATTGTCGACACAGTGTGTCGACAATCTCTGGAAAAGCTTTATAAAATCGTACACAATGATAAAGATTACTTCTGTCATAACCTTTTCCATATTTATCTGTAAGTTCTTTTGACAATTTTTTGATAATCTCTACCCCATACTCTGCACGATCTTCACCCGCCAGTTCTTCCTCTGCGATCCGATACCCGATCAGCCAGTTTCTCTGTGACAATATTGTATTAACTGCACGATAGGCTTCTTTCTGTGAAACTTCTATGATATTTTGAACATCATTTAAGATATTTTCCGTTTTTTGAAATTTGTTCATAATATCATTATTTTCAATTTTCAATGCATCATTCATCTGCCAGTCTCCTTTCCGGGAGATAATATCTGCCTTATTTTTCTGTATAGACCTGACCTGTACTAGATCTGGTTGTATATTTGTTCTTAATCTTTCAATACCCGTTTATTGTACCATATCCCCACCGTATTTACACCAGTTTTCTCCCCTCTCATAATCTAATCGTAAAATCAGTACATTCCCAGATGCACGCAAAAAGCTGGCATTCTCATCTATAGAACACCAGCCTTTTATTCTCATTTACCATTCTTTCCAGACTTTCAACATCCGGTTATATGCTTCATCCAATACCTTCCTTGGTGATGCCAGATTCAGCCTTATACATCCTCTTCCATCTTCCCCAAATACACTTCCCATATAAACTGACACATTTGCTTTTTTCAAAAACCACTCTTCTAATTTCTGCTCGGTTAGTCCGGTTTTCTGATAATCTATCCAGAGCAGATATGTTCCTTCTCTCGGATAAACATGAAATTCTGGAAAATGTTTTGCGAAAAAATCTCTTGTAAACACTTCATTCGCATCTATATATTTTTTGACAGCCTCATACCAGTCATCACATTCTGTATATGCCTTTTCTACCGCAGTTACTGCAAAAATTGTCGGATTATGCATCCCAATACGATCAATAGTAACCTCTATCTCTTTTCTTAATTTTTCGTTTGGAATTATCATATAGGAAACAATAACTCCAGGAATGTTAAATGTCTTTGTCGGCGAACTTGCTAAAATCAGTCTGTCATTCATCTCTTCTGTAACATCCAACGCTGTCTGATGTCTCACTCCCGCTTTCATCAGATCACCATGAATCTCATCCGTAAATAAAATCAGATCGTGTTCTCTACAGAAGTCTGCAACTTGCACCAATTCTTCTTTCGTCCATGCCCGTCCTGTTGGATTATGCGGATTGCACAAGATCATCATTTTAGTATGTTCATCCACCATTGACTCCATTTGCGCAAAATCCATTTCATAGTGTTCCCCATTTTTTTTAAGCGGACTGGACAGCATTTTTCTGTTATTTTTTAAAATTGAATTCTGCAATGGACCATATGCAGGTGTATGCATAATAATACCGTCACCTTTTTCTGTATATGTTTCCACACATATACTGGATGCAATATTGATTCTTGGACAAAAAACGATCCATTCTCTAGGGATATCCATATTGTATTGTTTTTTATACCATCTTTGAATACTGAGAAAAAATTTATCACTTAAATCGGTATATCCCAAAACACCCATATCCAAAATTTTATGCAGACTATCTCTGATTTCAACAGGTGCCCGAAAATCCATATCAGCAACACCCAAATGAATCATATCTCTTGTCCCATATTTTTTATCCATGGTATCCCATCTGCCACAATTTGTGTTTCTACGATTCACTATATCATCAAAATCATACTGTGTTTCCATATACAATCTCCTCGTCATATTGGTTATACTGTTTCATTTTCCTTCTGAAGTGCCAGATACTCATCATAATACTCATCCCCAGGTTTTATCTTTGCAATACCAAAGCCTGTAAATCCCCATATAATCGCAAATATAACACCTGTGTAACAAATAACAGCCCAAGGAAGATAGGATAATGTAGGCACTCCAAGTGTTGTTGCCATATAAACACCTGCTGCTGTCCACGGAACAATCGGTTCTACAACTGTTGCAGAATCTTCCAGAGTTCTTGATAAATTCTTAGGCTGTAATCCCTTTTTGATATAGGTTTTTGCAAACATTTCTCCCGGTATTAAAATGGATAACTGACCGTTACTCGTCACAAAAACAGCCGTAATACATGAAACAATCGTTGCAACAATCAATCCTCCAGTCGTTTTTACTGTTTTCATCAACTTGTTTAAAACAATATCTAATGATCCCGTTACTGCCAGCGTTCCTGCAAATCCATACGCACAGAATGCAATCAAAACCGTGTTTAACATGGAAAGCATACCACCACGCTCTAAAAGTCTTGGAATATCTGGTATCAATGCTGCTGCATCAAACCCTGTCTTTGTTACCATGTCAAGACTGAATCCACTGATTGCTGCCGTAAAACACTGCTGTAAGGAAAATCCTTGAAAAACAGTCGCATTAAAAAACGCAACAACGCTTGATATCAACATGACTGGGATCGTCGGTTTCTTTCGAATTGAACCATATAAAACAATGAGTGGCGGTAATATTACAAGCGGATTAAACCGAAACAGGCTCTCTAATGTTGTCAATATTGTTTCTACTTTTTCCGGTGTTGCCACAGTACCTCCACCTGCTGCTGAAAAACCGGCTATTGTATATACAATAATACAAATGATACATCCCGGAATTGTCGTATAAAACATATGCCCTATATGATCATACAATTTCGAACCTGCTGCAATCGGTGCAAGATTCGTTGTATCTGACAACGGAGACATTTTATCTCCGAAATATGCTCCTGATACCACTGCACCTGCTACCATCGGAAGTGGAGCCCCCATACCTGCTGCTACTCCCATCAAAGCTACTCCTATCGTTCCGGCTGAACCCCACGATGTGCCTGTACAAACTGATACAACCGCTGTAACAAGAAATGATGTAACCGCTATGTACCGGGGACTTATAATTTTAAGTCCATAATATACCATCATCGGGATTGTTCCACCAATCATCCACGAACCAATCAAAAAACCAACAATGATTAAAATAAATATTGCCGGCATTGTTTTTGAAAGTTTACCAACAATAGAATCCATGATATCATCCCATGTATATCCCAACGCGATAGCAATGACTGCCGCCACTGCCGCCGAAACCAGCATCAGTACCTCTGGACTCAGTCCCATAACTGCATAACCAACTCCGAGCAGTAAAATCATCGCTAAAATAGGAAGTACTGCCAGAAAAAATGTTGGTTTTTTCTTTTCTCTCACTTTTTGATTACCCATAGATAAATCCTCCTCATGGCTGGATACATTTTTTCCAGCTAATCTTCATTTGTTTTTCTCTATTTCACCACCGCAATTACTTCTACTTCACATAATACATTTTTCGGAAGTGTTTTTACTGCTACACAAGATCTTGCCGGTTTGTCTGTGAAATATTTTGCATATACCTCATTAAAAGCAGCAAAATCATTCATGTCATTCAAGAAACATGTTGTTTTTAAAACCGAACGATAGTCCGTTCCGGCCTCTTTTAAAATAGCCCCAATATTTTCCATAACCTGTTCTGCCTGAGGAACAATATCTCCAGAAACAATTTCCCCATTTTCCGGATTTACAGGAATTTGTCCTGAACTGAACAAAAGTTTATCGTATTGTACAGCCTGTGAATAACATCCAATTGCCTCCGGAGCATTTTTTGTAAAAATTTGTTTTATCATTTCATCCATCTCCTTTATTTTTTGATAATTTGATTATAGCAATAAAATATATTTTAGTCAATAGAATTTTATTCATTCAATAAACTTTTATTCATTTTTTCTTGCACATTATTTCTTTTTTACTTATAATGATTAAGGTAGTATCAAACTTTACTTTATGATAAAATATATTTTAGTTCATGCATGATTGTATGAACCAGTAAACACAAATGATATGAACTATGAAGAAAGAGGTATTTATTATGGATAATCCTTTTTTAAAACTTACTGTAACAGACCGACAAATTCTTAACTCTTATGCTCTCATGTTAAACGGACTTGGTGCATACCTTGGTGACGGATACGAATTAGTACTTCACAGCTTAGAAAGTCTTGATCACTCTGTCATAAAAATCATCAACGGACATTTTACTGGAAGGAAAGAAGGCTCTCCCATTACCGATCTCGCTTTAAAAATGTTAGGGGAGCTTGAACAGGATCCTTCACGTACTGTTTCTCCTTATTTCAATAAAAGCAGTTCTGATTCAATGCTTCGCTCTTGTACAATTCCTATTACAGGCGAACACGGCCGGATTATCGGTTTACTTTGCATAAATTTTCATATGGAAATGCCACTCTCCGAATTTCTGCAAGGAATGCTTCCTTCACAGGACTCCTCTTCTGTAACACAGGCTTCCTCTGAAACTTTTTCAGACAATATTGATGACCTGATACTTTTTTCACTTACAGAAACCAAAGAATCCGTATACAATGATCCCGGCATTTCTTCTTCCAATAAAAATAAAGAAATTATTTTCCGTCTGTATCAACAAGGCATATTTAATCTTAAAGATGCTGTGATCAAAGTTGCCAACCAGTTAAATATTTCAAAAAATACTGTCTATATGCACATTCGAAATTTCAAAGTTTCATCTCCATCCAATTAGAAAGAATCCCAATCGGATTTTTCTGATTGTTCATACTATAATCTGCTTCTTCACAAAAGAATCGCATAAGTTCTTCTTGTCCAGCACAATAGTTTCACAAAACAAATGCCAAAATCCTGCATAAATACAGGATTTTGGCATTTTGGTCCGTTATTTTAAATCCACTTCATCAGTCACAAATCGCTATATGGTATTTCACCTTGCGGAAAATCTTCCACACCAGAATTATCGGCATAGCCAAAACAAGATAAGCCGTGGACAAAAGTCCTGCGGCACCACCAACGATCATCATAACCCAAATAAGAATCTGCATTTTTTCTACCTCTCATAAAATAATATTTTTATCTTTATTTCATGAGAGCTAAAATGCCATTCTTTTTTCCGTCCGCCCTCCTCACAAACTTCACTAAGAGCAGTCCACGCGGCACGATCTCATCAGCCCTGCGGTACCAGATGCTCCAAAACTGCAAAATCAGCGCTGGGAGTATGACAAGCAGAATCCTTATTGTAACGCCTGCCATTCTGCGCCAGTTTACGGATGCAAACTCTTTTGCCCTCCCACTCTCTAATGTTTCGCTGCGTCCTCTGGCTGTCTCTAACAGTGCATCATACGTTTTTGCCAGCCGCTCGCCTGAGAGCATTGTCTGACCGGATGCCTTTTCTGTAGATTTCATTCGTAAAACATCCGACTGACTGCCAGCACAGGTCGTAAGCAGGATCATCCATGCGAATAATAATGGAAATATTCTTTTATAGTAAGTTGGTAAATTTACCAATTTCCTTCGCTTTTTTGTAGATCTCATCACAGTTCATCTCCAGATAGATTTCTAATCCTGCTACTTCCTTATCGGAAAATCCATGATTCTTTGTGATTTTTCCCGGCGGAAGCATGCCCTCTGCAATATCACTTCCACGTTCAAATCGAACCGAAACTCTTTTTTTCCCATCAATTTTTAAAAAGCCGGACTGTGTAAATTTTACTTCTTCCTGTTTATTCATGAAAATCCGCCTTTCTGACTGCTTCTGCCACCTCATCCGGAATGTGCTCTGCCATATGCACCTTCTTTTCCGGTTCACGTTTTGCCTGATATGTTTCTAACATTTCCCCACGTTTGCGTGTGATCTCTTTTTCTAACTCCCTCGCCGAGATCAGTCCGCATCCGGCTCCCCGGATAATGATCTGCTCTAATCCATCCGATGTTGCAACCGTTACACGGTACTTTCTGCCATTTTCATGTGCAAACTTCTCAATGTACTGATCCGCAGTCTCTGCCTCCCGCGTGTAAACCACATGAATATTATGGTAATCATACATTTCCGTCTTGTGTCCCTGTACGCGGTATGCATCAAACACCACGATCAGTTCACATCCACGCATTCCCTGATAATCACATAAAATATCGAGAAGCCTTCCACGCGCTCCATCCACATTGTCACGGGCAAGCTCGTTTAACTCATCCCATGCAAATATCACATTGTAACCGTCCACGAGCAGATATTCTTTGTCCGACAATGGCGGTGTGTAAGTCCGTGTTACCGGCGATATATTCGTGCTGCTTCCGCCTGACCGTTTCCAGACATTGCGCCCCGGAGCAGATTTTTCCCGTTTATTAGCATTGTATGTCTGATTTAAGATTCTGTCAATCTCATCCGTGCCGATCCATTCTTCTTCTCTGCTCTGCTGCTGCATGTAAACCTGCTTTGGCTGCCATTCCTCTGCTTCTTTTTCCGGCTTTAGCACACTTTCCAAATGCATATAGTCCATAACCTGATCCCATGGGACAACAAATCCTGCGCCATGGGCACAGAATACAGACCCGGTCGGATTTGCCAGATCACGCTCTGAATCATAACCAAGCGCCTCAACAACCTCCTCCGTATTATGGCAGGGCAGATAACCGTGAAGTGTACAGGTAAGGCTTCCATGTCCCTTGGTGTATGCCGTCACATCTTTTACATAGTCACGCATCGATGCAACCGGAACAATTCCTGTCAACACTGCCATCTCCCCGTTTCTGTCCGGAGCATCAAATTTACCGGACATTCCCTCAATGTCGTTCATGGCACGTCCAATACATTCATTCGGTATCTCCAGCCGGAAATCATACCACGGCTCTAACAGCACGGACTGTGCCTGCTTTAATCCCTGTCGGAACGCACGGTAAGTCGCCTGCCTGAAATCGCCGCCTTCCGTATGTTTTATATGTGCACGTCCGGCGACCAATGTGACTTTCATATCTGTGACCGGCGATCCTGTCAACACACCGACATGCTCCTTTTCTTCCAGATGTGTAAGCACCAGTCTCTGCCAGTTTCTTGAGAACATATCCTCACTGACATCCGCCGCAAAGGTAAGTCCGCTTCCGATCTCTCCCGGCTCTAATAAAAGATGAACCTCCGCATAATGGCGCAGCGGTTCAAAATGCCCCACTCCCTCCACGGTATCTGCAATCGTCTCGCGGTAGAGAATTTTTCCGGTGCCAAATTCCACCTCCACACCAAAGCGATCTGAGATCAGTGCTTTTAAGATTTCGATCTGCACCTCCCCCATAATCTGTATCTTGATCTCCTGCAGTTCTTCATTCCAGACAATATGAAGTTCCGGTTCTTCTTCCTCTAACATCGCAAGTTTCGGCATCATCGCCTGTGGCTGCACACCGTCAGGCAAAATCAGTTCATAGGTCAGCACCGGCTCTAAGATCGGCAGTTCGGACTCCTCCTGGCTTCCCAATCCCTCACCCGGATAGGTGTAGGATAATCCGGTCACGGCACAGATGGTTCCCGCTTCCACCTCATCTTTTGTCTCATATTTTTCACCGGAATAGATACGGATCTGGTTTACCTTTTCCTCCCAGATATCCTCTGCTTTATTCTGCTTATGTCCTGACAGCAGATTTCTCGCCTTCAGCACACCGCCTGTAACTTTTAAGTGTGTAAGACGGCTGCCCTGCGCATCACGTGTGATCTTAAATACGGTGGCACCAAACTCTCCCGGATACTCCGGCATTTTCGTATATTCGGAAAGTGCCAACAGCAGCTCCTCGATCCCTTCCATTTTCAGTGCAGAACCGAAGAAACATGGAAATAATTCCCTTTTCTGTATCATTTCACGGACAGATTCCTCTTCTATACTGCCGCCTTCTAAGTACGCTTCTAACACTTTTTCATTGCAGACCGCCACATTTTCATAAAAATCCATATCACGATAAGTTCCGTCTTCATTTTTTGAAAAATCCACACAGGCACTGCTCAATGTATCCTTGATCTGATCTAATAATTTTTCGTGATCCGTTCCCTGCTGATCCATCTTATTGACAAAAATAAATGTCGGAATATCATAGCGCGCTAGAAGACGCCAGAGAGTCCTCGTATGTCCCTGCACACCATCTGCACCGCTTATGATCAGCACCGCATAATCAAGTACCTGGAGTGTCCGCTCCATCTCCGCGGAAAAATCCACATGTCCCGGTGTATCTAACAGTGTAAATTCACATCCTCCATACGAAAAAACAGCCTGTTTGGAGAAAATTGTGATTCCACGGTTTCTCTCCATTTCATTGGTATCTAAAAATGCATCTTTATTGTCCACACGTCCGGCTTTCCGGATGCTGCCGCTTTTATATAATAACGCTTCCGACAATGTTGTCTTTCCTGCATCAACATGTGCTAACATTGCAATATTTATATGAGTCTGTGTCATAAAACAATCCCTCTTGCTTTCTTTCACCTGCACTCATGATAACACAAAATTTGCATTAATGCCTTGCTTTTTTCTCTTCTCCCGGTATTGTTTTATGACACAAAAATAATTCAACGGATATCTCTCCCTCAAAGCCTTCCTCCATTGCTTCTAACTGACATACCCTGTTTTTGTATCCCATCGGTCCAATCTGCGTGTCCGGACGCATCGCGAAAAATAATGCCGTAGAATGATGCTTTGGTGCGCGTTTCAGATATTCCGTCGTATAAAACTGCATCTGATAATCCCTGTCGCACTCGTATTCGATCATGGGCAGGACACAGCCTTTGGGACATATCTGCGGCAGAAGTTCCATAAATTCCCGTTTCATCTGTGCAATCTGTTCTTTGCTGAAATGTTCCAGATATCGTTTATCTTCAAAACGTGTCTCCGCCTCTTTCCAGACATCATGGAACCGGATGCCATGAACATAAACACTGCTTTCTGCCTCTCCGGTCAGATGGAGCACTTTGGGTTTTGCATATTCCCCGGTCTTTAAGCGGAATCTTTTTTGTACCAGAACAGAACGGTGCTGTTCCGACAGCGTAACAGTAACATCCTCATTTCCCATATTCCAAAATGCTTCTTCGGATAATTTCTGCCCATCTTTTCCCGTCAGTTCATAGCAGGTGATAAACAGCCTGTCAAGCTCCACCTGTTCTAACTCCCCTAACTCCGCTCCCTGTCCAAGCATATATAAAAACTGTATCTGTTCCTCTATATTATATCGCTCACCAAGACAGGTGCCTGTTGCTGAAGCGGCCTCAAAACAACAGCCACCGCTTACAATTTTTTCGATCCACACCTGGTCTGCTTCTTCCAGATTCTGCTTTAACTCTGCCCGGTTTGTCTTCGCTTCTTTGTATGTTCTGTTTCTGTGTTCATATTCCTGTTCCGACATGGCTGAAATTTCCCACAGATAAAATGTATCCTCTTTTTGGGCAATCATGGGAAGCACTGTATAATGTTCTCCCTCGCCATATGACAGATTCAGTATTTTTTGTTTCGTTACAGTTGGAAAAAGGGTTCTTAAATTTTGTGTATTCATAATATATCCGTTCCTCCTAAATATGAAAAATATCGATCAGAAATACCATCGCCAATCCATAATAAGTGATTACTGCAACCAGATCATTCACCGTCGTGATCAGCGGACCGGATGCAACTGCCGGATCAATATGGATCTTGTGGAAGAACATCGGGATGATCGTACCTACAAAACCAGAGATTACCATCGCAACGACCAGAGAAATCCCAACGCACCCGGAAATCAGGAATGCTGACATCCAGGCATATTTTTTGAACAGGTGGATGTAAATGCCAAGAAATACAAGTGCCATGACGCCAAGGCTCGCTCCATTCAAAAAGCCGATCTTCATTTCTTTTCCAAGAAGAGCCAGTTTTTTTCTGGTATCTAAATCCTCATCCACAAGTACACGGATCGTTACTGCAAGCGACTGCGTACCAACATTTCCTGCCATATCAAGCACCAGCGACTGAAAGCAGATCACGATCGGCAGAACTGCAACCACAGATTCAAATATTCCGACAACAGAGGACACTGCCATCCCAAGGAACAACAATATGATCAGCCATGGCAGTCTCTTTTTCATACTCACGATCGTCGGTTCCTTTAAATCCTCCTCGGAGGTCAGACCTGCAAGTTTTGCATAGTCATCTCCCATCGCATCATCTACTAACTCCACGATATCTGTTGCAGTCAGAATACCGGCTATCTTTCCATCCTGTGTCAGTACCGGGATGGAATCCTCCTCATAATCTGCAATCTTTTCCACACATTCACTGATATTTTCATGTTCATACACATACGGATAGGAACTGCTGACGATCTCCTGCAGAGGTGTATTTTCTCTCGCGATGATCAGGTCTTTCAGATCGATCGCACCGGCAAATTTTTCCTCTGTATCGGTAACATAAATCGTTGAAATATTATCATGTTCCCCCGCCTGGCGGACCAGTTCGCTCATCGCTTCCCGGACGGACAGCTCCTCTGAAATACAGACAAAGTTGTTCGTCATGCAGCTTCCAATCTCATCCTCCTCATAGGAGAGCAGTTTCTGCACATCTTTCTGTGCGTCCGCATCCAGATGGCTCACGATCTCATTTTTCTTTGACTCGGACAGATCATCTAACACGTCAAGTGCATCATCTGCATCCATGTAGGAAATTACTTTTGCTGCCTGCTCTAAAGACAGTTCCTCCAAGTACATTTCCGCATCATCAAAATAGGAAAATATCTCTGCGATCCTTTCAGAGCCGAGCACACGGTAGAGATGCTTCCGCTCAGTCTCCGTCAGAAATGTGATTGCCTCCGCGATATCTTTCTCATGATAATCTGACAGCAGATTCCGTAATTTCTGCTCATCTTTTGTAACACGGATGATCTTTATCAGTTCTTTTACATAGTCTTTTTTCGGGATTAATACTTTTCTCATTGTAACCTCCTTTTCGCCTGAAATGGGCATAAAAATACATCGCTTCATTGTGATTGCAAGGATCCTCTGATGCGATGTATAAAAAGGTGCACAACAATATAGAATATGGCGGTCAGACTTTCACAGACAGCCACATTCTTTTTTTACATCTTCGTACATCGCATATTTTACTTCGTCCTACGCTATCGCAACTGTCCATGAAAATTCACCTCCATTAAAATTTGAATTTTGATATGTCTGAAAATGACGTGGTCATTGTAGCAGAAATGAATGAGAAACGCAACCCCTGTTCTTTATAGATATTTCCCCGTAACACTCTCCTCGTTCGCTGCAATCTGCTCCGGTGTCCCGCAGGCGACCACTCTGCCGCCCTCCTCTCCGCCGCCGGGGCCCATATCAATGATATAATCTGCATTTCGGATCACATCCAGATCATGTTCAATGACGAGCACAGTCGCCCCGTTATCGACCAGCGCCTGAAATACGCCAAGTAACGTCTGTACATCCAACGGATGCAGTCCGATGGTCGGCTCATCAAACACAAAGACAGAATCCGACTGTCCTTTTCCCATTTCACTGGCAAGTTTCAGTCTCTGTGCCTCGCCGCCGGAAAGACTCGGTGTTTCCTCCCCCAGCGTCAGATATCCAAGTCCTAAATTTTTCAGGACACCAAGCCTCTGGTGCACCAGTTTCAGATCCTTGACTGCCTGCAGCGCCGTATTGACATCCATCTCCATCAGTTCCGGCAGGGAATACCTGTTTCCCTGTTTATTTTCATAGCTGATCTGCCATGCCCCTTTCGCGTACCGGGAACCGCCACATTCCGGGCATGGGATGTCCACATCCGGTAAAAACTGTACATCCAGACTGATCTGCCCGGTTCCGTCGCAGACCGGGCAGCGCAGCTTTCCAGTATTGTAGGAAAAATCCCCCGCTTTGTATTTCCGGTTTTTCGCATCCGCTGTTTTTGCATAGATTTTGCGGAGTTCATCATGTATGTTTGCATAAGTTGCCACCGTTGAACGGACATTGATACCGATCGGTGAGGCATCGATCAGTTTCACATGGGCAATTCCTTCCGCCGAAATACTCTTCACATGTTTCGGCAGATGTTCCCCGCAAAAAGAGGCTTCCAGTCCCGGAATCAGACTCTCTAAAACCATCGTGGTCTTCCCCGAACCGGAAACACCGGTCACCACGGTAAGTCTGCCCTTTGGAATATCCACTTCCAATGGCTTTACCGTGTGAATGTTATCCGTAGACAGATGCAATTTTCCAAGTGTAAAAACTTCCTCTTTCCCTGCCTGTGTGCGGACATGCATATCTGCCGTTTTCGCCAGAAAAGGACCGATCATGGATTTTTTATTGGAAATAATCTGCGGAATGCTGCCCTCCGCGATCACATATCCGCCTCCCACACCGGCTTCGGGTCCCATCTCGATCAGCCAGTCCGCCTCCGATAATATCTGTGTATCGTGGTCTACCAGAAGAACGGAATTGCCGTCCGCGACCAGATCATGCATCACGGCATTAAGCCCTTTGATATTCGACGGGTGCAGACCGATCGAAGGCTCATCTAACACATACAAAACGCCTGTCGTGCGGTTTCGTACCGCTCTGGCAAGCTGCATCCGCTGCCTCTCTCCGGTCGACAATGTTGAGGCCGTCCGGTCAAGCGACAGATAAGAAAGTCCCAGATCCATCAGCCTTTTCGCAACGGCCTGAAACGATTCACAGATGGATTCTGCCATGGGACGCATTTCTTCCGGCAGGGAATCCGGCACTCCTGCCACCCAGTCCACCAGTTCTTTTAAGGTCATTTTGCAGGCTTCATCCAGACTTATCCCACGGAGCCTTGGTGCTCTCGCAGCTTCAGAAAGCCTGCTGCCGCCACATTCCGGACAGATATCTTCCTTTAAAAATTTTTCCACGCGCTTCATGCCCTTCTCATCTTTTACTTTTGCAAGCGCATTTTCCACGGTGTAAACGGCATTATAATAGGTAAAATCCAGTTCACCCGCCTGGTTGGATTTTTTTGCCTTATAAAAAATATGTTTTTTCTCAGCCGGGCCGTGATAGACGATCTCTTTCTCCTCGTCTGTCAGTTCCCGGAATGGGACATCCGTGCGCACGCCCATCTCACGGCAGACATCTGTCATCAGTGACCACATCAGACTGTTCCACGGTGCGACCGCTCCCTCATCAATGCTGATCGAATCGTCCGGCACCAGCGAATCAAAATCCACTGTCCGCACACTTCCCGTACCGCCGCATCTTTGACACGCCCCCTGTGAATTAAATGCAAGTTCTTCCGCACTCGGTGCATGTACTTTTTCCCCGCACACCGGACATAAGATTTCCTGCTCTGCCGCTACTTTTAACGTAGGCTCTATGTAATGTCCATTCGGACAGCGGTGGGATGCCAGTCTCGAATACATCAGCCTTAAGCTGTTCAAAAGTTCGGTTCCGGTTCCAAACGTACTGCGGATCCCCGGTATTCCCGGACGCTGATGGAGTGCTAAAGCTGCCGGGACATATAACACCTCGTCCACCTGTGCTTTTGCCGCTCCTGTCATACGCCTTCTTGTATAAGTAGAAAGTGACTCCAGATATCGTCTGGAACCCTCTGCATACAAAACACCAAGTGCCAGCGAAGATTTGCCCGAACCGGACACACCTGCGACCCCCACGATCTGATGCAGGGGGACATCCACATTTACATTTTTCAGGTTGTGGACTCTCGCCCCTTTTACCCTGATATATTTTGGTTCATTATGGTTGGTTTCCATGATGGTACTCCTTATGTATTCGTCTTATCCTGCTCACAGAACAAAGAGTCGCTTGCGACTCTTTCTCGCCCGAGCGGTGCTGTTTACAGCAAACTTCTTCTCCGCGAAGTGCGCATCCCGCCCGTAGGGCTTTTTGATTCATAAGACGTAATCTCCTATGAATCAAAAAACTTTCCTGACACAGTATAACATAAAATAATGGATTGCACTCCCCTCTATCCCCATAAAAAAGACAGGCATCTTAGAAATTCCTCTAAAAGAACCTGTCTTTCTTATGATTTTATCGTTTTTCAGTTCAACTTTTACCTGCCATTCAGCTTCCAGTCCGCCGAAGCCGTCTGCAGTTCTACCAGTCTTGCATAAAGCCCGTTCTTTTTCATCAGTTCATCATGTGTTCCGCTCTCTGCAACAACACCTCCGTCAAGGGCACATCTTCATCGGTCGCGTCTTTGCGCCCTATGCGGATATTTTCCATGACGGTATTGTTAAAGAGAACCACATTCTGGAATACCACGGAAAAATCTTTCATCATGGCAACTGAATCGATCGGTGCAATATCCGTGCCGCCAAGTGTGATTTTCCACCGTTCACATCGTAAAAACCAGCCGCTAAATTTGCAACCGTACTCTTTGCACACGATCGCAGCATGGAAATTTTTAAAAGATCAGTACAAACACTGCGACCGGCATTACCACTGCCCCCGTCAGATCAGGAAGCTGATGTGCCAGAAAATTTTCGGTCAACCCTGCATTGTCATCGATCACTTTCCGCAGACGTCCGCTGGCGTTTGCGCTAAAATATCCCTAACAACACTTTCATTTCCCGCCACAATCCTATCAACACTTCCGCACTCCAGACACAACAATCCCGGCGAAAAAGTCCAGTATTCCACCAAGCGCAATCGTGCCTGCAAACAACAGTATCAGTTCCAAAAGATCACAAAACCGATCAATAAAAAGATGATCGTATCAGACGCAAAGAGTTCTCCCAATATCGGTAAATACCTCATATTTTCCCCCCTCTCTAATCTATTCCAGTTTTTTCATAACAAGTCCAAACAGCTCTGCCTTTTTCCACCATCACAAAAAACTGACAGACACAAGATGCCGCTCAGCACAGTTCCTTCACAAAATTTCCACCTTCAAAATAAATATCATTTCCTTCACTGTCTTTATGAAACGAAATCCGCTCTGTTCCAACCAATTGAAAACCAACACTGTTAAGTAATCCAACAGAAGGGAGATTATTTTTTGCTGTTCCGGCATATCTCTAACAATGCCTCATCCCTACAGCCCCAGCCTCCGATACCGGTTCACGCACGCAAACACTTCCTGCTTTCTTGGCATCGCAAGTCCGCACGGCAGATAACTACTCTCGCAGACTGCTGCGATCCCCTTCTTCTGCAAAACATCCCAAAGCGCATCGACTGCCTGTGTCAGGGTGTGTTTTCCATCAAAAAAGTGGATCTGCATATATTTTAACATATATCCGAGTGCTGCAAGCTGCTCCGTGTCCATAAGCTGTTCCACATAGCGGACGTCAATGACTTCCCGGTTGATAGAGATAGAATCCCTTCCCATCGTTTTCATCTTTAAGCGGTTGTCCTCTTGAAACATCCGGTCCGGCTTTATTTTTCTGTCAAAATCAGGCTGCTTTGACGGGGCAATGTCCTGTTTTGGAAGCGGGAACTCTGCCGCTGCCTGCTTTGCTGACTCTGTGATCTCAAACGGCTCGTAACGGTTCATCTGGATAATGCAGTCCGCCTTGTGAAAATAGGAACCGGAGCTTCCGGCAACAAGGACCGTCGAAATACCATATGTGTGATACAGCTCCTCGACACGGTCAATAAAAGGTACGATCGGCTCGGCATCACGATTGACCACGCGCTGCATCAGTTCGTCACGGATCATAAAATTCGTTGCACTGGTATCCTCGTCGATCAGAAATGCTCTTGTTCCTGCCTCCATCGCCTCGATCACATTTGCCGCCTGGGAAGTACTTCCGCTGGCATCCTCCGTATAAAAGGATACCGTATCTTTCCCGTTTGGCAGGTCATGGATAAACATGGAAATATCCACGTCACGGATGCTTCTTCCATCCTCGGCACGGATCTTCATTGCTGTATCGTCCGTGATGACATACTCCCTGCCATCCCCTGCAATGTGGTTATAGACACCTGTCTCAAGCGCTTTTAACAGTGTTGATTTTCCATGGTAACCACCGCCGACGATCAGCGTGATGCCCTTCTTTATTCCCATTCCGGTCAGTTTTCCGTGGTGCGGCAGCGTCAGCGTGACGGAGAGACTTTCCGGTGACTGAAAACGCACCGCATCTTTCATCGGTCTGCCGGAGACACCGGACTCCCGCGGCAGGATTGCACCGTCCGCCACAAACGCACAGAGTCCCATCGGATCTAACTGCTCCCTGATATACGCCTGATCCTCGGCGAGATCTGCGGCTGCCTCCACCGCTTCTTTTCTCAGAGAACGGAAATAAAGGGAGCCTTTTACGCACTCCGGCAGGAAATCGAAGAAGATCTTTTCTAACTCCCTGGAATTGACCGTTCTCCCGTTTGCCGGGAAACCGATCTCCATACGCAGCACGATATCGCCGTTCTTTGCATCCATCTGGCAGGCACTGCGCTCTAACACTTCCTGTCCCGGACGGCTGACCGCCATAAGGCCGCTCTTTCCAGATCCTTTCGCTTTAAAGGAAACTTTCTCGACCTGGCGCGCAAACTGGCGCAGCAGATAATCCTGCACGGCGGTCCTTCTGCAGTCTTTCTGATAAAGATGTTCCGGGAATCCCGCCTGTTTCCCGCGGACATGGATACTTACCTTCGACGGTGCTGCAAACGGATCTCCCTGCACATGGTCAATGGAAAGCACATATCCCGGAAATTCATAAGAACCTCTTGTGTCCTTATATGCCGGATATCCCTTATGATCGATACGCTGTAATAAATTTTTTAACTCTGCTGATGTCTGCATGATTCCCTCCTGCTAAAAAAGCATACTTTCCTGTTCTATCGTACAACCGGTTTTTAAAATACAATCCTTAAGTTCTTCTAATTCTGCCGGAACGTCTGTGTCCCTTACTTTTTGCAAATATTTTTCATCCCGTTTTTCCCCATATTGCTGATATTTGAAAAACGTCTCCTCATCCATTGCAAGCGGTTTCACATCTGGGAAAATTTTCTCTTTTATATTCATAAATATACGTATCCCGCCGTAATCTAAGTCACTGGTGTGAAAATACTCTGCCCCCTGCTCTCCCAGGCACTCCCTAAGATTTTTCAGGAAAAGCCTCTCCTTTGGTGAGAAAAAACCGTGCGAATAGACAAGCAGCGTTCCCTCATCATATGACATTTCCATAAAATTGGCTTTATTTTCAACCGTTATAATTTTTCGGATCGTCTGCTCCGGCAATAGTTTTGCATGTTTCAATGTCTCTGCATTTAAGATCGTACCATAGGCAAACAAGGCGGTATCAATTTTGTTTCCTGCAAGTTCAAACTGCAGCGGACCTTTAACCGAAAGTTCCTGATGATATGTCTCAATCCCAATTTCCGATAATACTTCGTCATTTCCCATAACTTCTTCGTCAGCATCCACATCCTGGCAAAATTTTCTCGCATCCGAAATAATTTTATCCTGGACTGCTCTCTGAAATGATTTTGAATTTTTCAGGAATTTTTTACTGAATATCCGCCTTGAAACCGGTTCCTCTATCTCATTTAATCCGGCTAACGTGTTAAAATAAATTTCCTTTATTTCTCCGTCTTTGCATATTTTCGGAATTTTTTCACGTTCCAGGTCATTTTCCAGCTCCCCAATACATTGATCGATCCATGGTTTCCAGGTCTGCTGGCGCCCTCTTAATTTCTGTAACTCCTGACGAAGTTTCAAAAATGGTTCAAAATAGCGCTCATATTTTGGCACCCGCCCATCCATTTCATAAAATCTCGGAATATCAGACAAACGATATACGATCTGCTCTAGTTCACTTCCCCTTGTGTACCATCCACTTATCTTCTGCCCTTTTCCATCCTGTAACAGATGACGTGCCTGCAACTCTAAAACCTGCCTGTTCAGCTCTGTTTTTCCGATTTCATCATACAGCGCCTGAACGATTCTGATAGAACGTTTCCCATCATTTTGCCCCTGATTAGGATATTTTCTCCAATCAGTATCGCCATGTTCATAATCATCAAGGATCACCTGAACGATACTGGTTCTTGTCTCTTTTTCCTTCTCCTTCTTCAACCGCTCTTACTCCTCCTCCACAACCAACTGTGAAAAATCCTTTTTCTCAAACTCCTGAATCGAAATGCTCTTCTTATTCGGATTCGCATAAACGAATGTCTTATCTACATTTTCAATGTAATTCTGGATCTTATCGTTTGTTGCACTGATGATCGCCTGAAAACCAAGCCCGCGGATCAGTTCGATACAGCTCGCCACTTTCTCTGCATCCATCTTGGAAAATGCCTCATCTAAAACAACAAGACGGATTGTCGGACGTCTTGTCAGTCTTGCAGACAGATTGATATGGTATGCCTGCGCAAAACTTGCGAGTAGTGCAATGTAAAGCGGGTTCTGTCCCTCACCACCGGAATTTTTCTTGATCATCTTGCTAAGACCAATGACAAGACGTTCGTCACCTTCCACGATCTGTTCCATCTCAAATGAAAGATACGTACGGTAATCTGCATACTTCACCATGTTCTGTTTTGCCTCATCAAGTTCCTGCTGCGTGGCATTTTCCGGCGGAATAAAGATATGGATCAGATCACTCATCAACATACCGTATTTATTTTCATGCTCCATCGAAAACAGATTCATCTGATGCTCCATCGGCGATGCAAGTGAGGACGGATCGATATCTAAGTCCTCATCCATAAACATATCATAAAATGCGCCGTCGGCTCCCTTATTTCTCGTGATCTTAAACTGATAGCGGTCTTTACCAAAATTCAGGTTGCGGATGATACGGTTTAATTCATCCCTGCGCACATAGGCTTCTTTGATAGCGCTACGGATCTTGTATACAAAATCCTCCTTAAAATGCTCCACTGCTGCCTTTGCCTGCTCAGCCGCTTTTTTCTGGTATTCTTCCAGTTCATTGCAGGAAAGCTCCGAGAGCAGGCTGTCATAATCGTCATTATTCTCTGCGCTCGCTGAGAAATCACGTTTTGGATGATTCTGAAGATAATTCATACGTACATCCACCAGTTTATTTTTCTGTACATCGCACTGACCGGACACCTGTTCCATTTCTTCCTGTGTCGATGCTTTCAGGCTGTCATATTTTTTATTTTTCTGCCTGGCAATATAAACCTCAAATGCCTCTTCTTCCGCAGCGGAACCGCGGAGTTCCCGTTTTTTCGCAAGAAGTTCTTCATTTCTTGTGATGAAATCATTGCCGTCCTTTTCAATGGCATCTTCTTTTTTCCGGATCTGGTATTTTAAATCATCAATTTTTGCTTCTAACTCTTTCTGTTTTGTGTGGATCTCCTCCGCCTGTTTCTTTAAGGTTTCCACAGTACCGGCACCGATCTCTGCCATCTTCTTTTCTGTTTTGATTTTCTGTTTTTCTTTTTCCTTCTTCTCCGAAAGATCTAAGATCAGGTTCTGGTATTCCTCAACCGTATCATTTAAAAATTCCTGGGCAAGGATATTTCTCGCCTCTGTCTCACGCTCCTTATATTCCGCTCTGTCCTGCTCTAATTTCTCCAGGCTGGCGGCAAGCTCCTTCTGGCGCTGTTTTCTACTCTTTTCACCGATATAGACATGTTTCTTATAATTGTCAGGATTTAAACGGCGCAGCTGATAACTCTGGTACAGCAGGCAGTCTGCCGTCACACCGATCTTGCACTGGCGCAGTTCGTCCACCGAAGTACACTTGATGACATTTCCGAGTAAGAAGTCCACAAATGCCCTCACATATGGCTCTTTTGCTTCTACTTCTTCTGCAAGCGCATTGTCTTTTACACGCCAATCCTCCTGCATCAGCTTTTCCGTATCCACTAAAGATACACGGAAAAACCGTTTTTCATCGAGTGTCTCGTATACTTCCATCGCCTGTTTGACGTAGGCAGGTTCCACGATGAGTGCAAGTTTATTCCAGGAAAGATACCCCTCGATCGCACTGCGCCATGTCTCATCTTTAATATCAATGAGATCGGCAAAGATGCGTACCTGAATATTTTTTCCGGTCTGTTCGGAGAGTTTTCTCGCAATTTCAGACCGCGCAAGCTCTAATTCCCGCGGATACGCCTTCTTGCCAAGTTTTAACTCTGCGAGTTCTTTTTCTAAGACATCCGCCTCTTTATTCATGGAACGGATTTCTGCGGAAGCTTCCTGTCTGTCTTTTTCCGCTTCTTTCTGCACTTCGATCAGACTTCGTTTTAAACGCTCGATCTCCTCGCCGGTGATCGTGCCTTCTTTGAATTTCTCGATATCCCATAAGATCTGGTTCGAAACAATATCTACATCCTCCCAGCCGTTTAACCTTGCACAGATACCATCCCACTTGTTTTTACTTCGCTCTAAAAGGCTTAAGTTTTCTTCCAGACTCTTTAACTGCTCTTCAAGCCTTGCATAACCGGTTCCTGCGATCTGCTCATTGATCTCGCTGTACTCTTTTTCATAATTTCCCTTTATTTCAAGCAGTTCGGCGAGACTTTCGTTCTGCAGTACAACATCCTTTTTCCAGTTTTCCACACGGTGCTGCATTTCCTCTATGGTCTGCTCTAACTGTAAGATCGTCAGTTTATCCATCCGGTAATGGCAGTTTAAAAGTTCTTTTTTCTTCTCCTCCATCACCTGATACTGTGCGCTGATCTGCTTTAATTCTTCGATTTCCTGCATCGTGGCTTCGATCTTACGGCACATTCTGCCATAAAGCATCGCCCCCTCCTGCATGTCCTCGATATGGATGTCCTGCTCCATGCAGATATATTCTTTTACAAAATCCTCTAACCGGATATTCATTTTAAATGGGATCGCACGCTTAAACAGGCGCGGGAATTTTTCCATATCCAGTCCGCCTAAATAGACATCATAAAGGTTTCTGCGGAATCTCTCATTATTAGAAGTGTAAAACATCTCATCTTTTGGGAAATTCTGCTGTAAATAGCTGCGCACTTCACTGATCGTCATTGCGCGGCTCTCTGTCCGGTAATCCCCCGGGATCAGCTCGCCCTTATGCCAGAAAAACAGCCTGTTTATCTCATTGGTAGCGGTCTCCACATCAAACACAACACCGATACATTCTTTTTCTTTTGTGATCGTCTGTTCCATCTCAAGAACGATCGTCGTGGAAAAGTTTTTGTTTCGCTTATACTCTGCCTGATTATTCTCACCAATGTTGATCATGCCGCGCAGATACTCGATCAGGCTTCGGTCAGAATCATCTGCCGCTGCCTTGTTGAAAAATCCACGTCCATCCGTGTTCGCATAAAGCACGATCTGCATCGCATCGATTACGGTGGACTTTCCACTGCCGGAATGTCCGGTAAAAAAATTGATGCTCTCGTTTAACCCTAACACCTTACGGTCAATATAATGCCAGTTATTGAGGCAGATTCTGGTAAAAACTTTATATGCCTGATTCATCTGTTCCATCTTCTGTCTCTCCTTCCTCATCCACATTCATTTCTTCTGGTTCAAGATCACTTTCTTCATCCGTCATATCATTTTCTGAAAGTGCTTCCTCACTGTTCCACTCCAGATTCTCCTGACCGGCTACCTCATCACTTTTTACCTCATCAGAAAAACTGCCGAGCAGCCCGTTTACATCCTCCCGCATCAGCACTAAATTGATGCACGGATAGATCATGATCCTCGTATTTTCAAGCTGTTCTTCGAACACATCCAGAAATTCTACCATCTGATATTTCTTTAAAATAGCAAATGCTTTTTTTATCTCAGTCATGGAGGACGGACCTTTGATCAGACGGAACTCTCCTGCTTTTCCATTCAGTTCTCCAAACGTCGTTATAACATTGACACTGGAGGAAACTGCCGCCATCTTTTCGTCGTAGATCAGTTTTAAAAGCAGCAGGTAAATCGTTGCAAGTTTCGGCAGTTTCTCCCCGATTCCGTCTGTTCCCTCCAGATAAATGATTCCAAGCTCTGTATCCTGGCTTAGTTTTATCCCTGCAACCGCAAAATACTCCGTCAGAAATTCCAAATGCCTGTCGCAAAAATCGTACATGCGATCCGGCATCATGCGTCCGTATTTTTTATCATATTTTCGTTCCGGCAGAAATGTCTGGGAGAGCAATGTTCTTATCACTTCCTGCATCCGCTCCACATCCTGCGTATTTAACTCTTCGTAACCTTCAAACATTAATTCTGTTCACTTTCTATTGATTTTTGCTTTGTGCTAAAAGTCATTTTCGGATAACAATAATTGCCATTCTGAATCTGACTATCCTCCACCTGTACCCGGTATCTGCTGTTTTTGCGCATACTGATATCGTAGGCAAGGATCAGCTTTTCAAATGACTCATCATCCGCTATATCCATATGTTCTGTCTCTAAAATACCATCTGTCATCTTCTCTTCGATGAACTCTTCGATCTGTTTTGCCGTATAACGGTGTTCAATCTTATTTAGGCGCAGGACATCTTCCCTGGAAAGCTCTGCATCTTCCGCTTCTTCCTGCAGATCATCCTCAAATTTTCTGCGGCGTCTTCTCTTATAAAGAGGATTGTCACTCAAAACATCAAAGGATGACAGATTCATGTGCCCCGCCACCTCTTTTAACATCTCACTCTGTTCACTTTCCGTCTCAGCCGCTCCAAGTCTGTTCAAAAGCAGGATCAGCATACCGTGACGCTCTGTCTCATCACTGAGCAGATAATTTAACCGGCTCACAGTTGCACGGATATACTTGCTGTGTTCTTTGTCCATGTTTGAGATCCGGTGTTCAATGTCATCAAATCCACGCTCGATCTGGTCGATCAGATCCAACACATCTTCCTGTCTGTTTCTTCTCGCATGTAAAAATGGCAGATCCTCTTCTGACCGCTGCGGTTCAAGTACAGAAGACCTGCTTCCCGCATTTTTCTGCTCCATGCGCTGTTTCTGCCGGATGCGCTCCACCCAGACGTCATCCTCCCGCATTTCCTTTAACCAGCGTTTAATGTCCATTTTATAAATATAAAAATTGTCACTCGTCTTTAAAATGTGGTATTTGCGTCTGACAACTTCCTCCACATAGCCCTCTAAATGCTCCTTTAACAGTTCGTCGTAAGACTGTTTGTTCAAAAGGCGTTCAAAAAATTTATCCATGTTGTGCAGCATATCCTGCAGTGCCTTATTCAGTTTTCTGGTATTGACAAGTGCTGTCTTTAACATGGCAAGATTCATGCGGTGGTCATTCTTAAAAGAAAAAAGAGTCGCATAAACATTCTGGATATAAAGATCCGTGTCATCTAACGGTTCGTCCGCCAATTTTTCAAATGCCTCGATCATCACTGCCGCATAATCCGGTATGACGATATTTGTAGTCATTGCCTCATAATCTTCAATTTTTCTAAGCCATTTTGTGCGTACCAGCCAGTTTAGGATTCGTCCCGGCAATGCAGTTTCTACATCTTCCTCTGTCTCATTATCCTCTCTCATAAAGGCATAACGACGAGAGGAGCACATGTCACTTAAAATCTGGACACATGCTTCTCTGCTTAAAAAGTAATTGTTGTACTGGTATTCGTCATTGATGGTCAGAAGTGCTTCTATATAGATGTCCCGGTTTACGGACCGGAACAGGCCCCAGAAAGATGCTGGGATGTCGTATATCAATTTCACGTTATTCTTTCCTTACTATCATTTCTTACAATCTCATGATACACTGCTTATCTGTATCTGCACACGTCTTATTTTTGCACAATGCATGCAGCATATCCGTCTGCACACACTTTATCTGGTGCGTGATTCATGCAGCATATCCATCTTCATCTCGTAATATGCCGGGCTCATATCCAGATAATGTTCATGTGGATTTTCAAAACGCTGTTCTTCTTCCCACACTTCGGTATTAAGCTGTTTTTCCACATAAGCTCTGATATCTTCTAAGGTTTCCGGCTCCACGATACGTTTTCCTGCCTTTACGACCTGCTGCTGAAGTTTTTTCGCTGTGCAGTTTTCAAAAGAACGGTTTTTCCATGGTTTTACCGGATCCGCATAGCGGTATGGCACAGACATATCAACTTTCTCTCCTGCCTTTGTGATCAGATCTGCAACGGAATGTCCTGCTTCATCATAGATACGGTACACATCTTTGAGTCCCGGATTTGTGATCTTCTCCACATTTTCTGAGATCTTGATACGCGGGGCAAATGTACCATTTTCCTCCACTGCCGAAATCTTATATACGGCACCAAAGACAGGATCTGATTTTGCAGTAATCAGACGTTCACCGACACCAAAACTGTCGATCTTTCCGCCCTGCTGTAAAATGGATGTGATCGTATACTCATCTAAGCTGTTTGAAACAACGATCTTGCAATCCTCTAATCCCACATCATCTAACATCTTACGGATTTTTTTGGAAAGGTATGCAAGGTCACCGCTGTCGATACGGATTCCCTTTAATCTTTTTCCCATCGGCTCTAAAACTTCTTTTGCCACACGGATCGCATTCGGGATACCGGAACCGATGACATCATAAGTATCCACTAAAAGCACTGTCCCATCCGGATAATTCTCTGCATAATGTTTAAATGCCTCAAATTCATCCTTATAATACATCACCCAGCTATGTGCCATGGTCCCGCTGACCGGAATATCAAACATCTGACCGGCAAGCACAGTTGCCGTTCCGACAGCGCCTCCGATATAAGCAGCTCTGGCGCCATAAACTGCAGCATCCATATTATGGGCACGGCGTGCACCAAAATCAGAAACTGCACGTCCCTCTGCCGCACTCACGATACGTCTTGTTTTTGTTGCGATCAGCGACTGATGATTGACCTGTGCAAGCAGTGCTGTCTCAATAAGCTGTGCATCGATTAACGGTGCAACTACCGTAATGACCGGCTCATTCGGGTACATGATCGTTCCTTCCCGGAACGCATAAATATCACCGCTGAATTTAAAATCTTTCAGATAAGTGAGAAAATCTTCGGTAAAAATGTGAAGTGAACGGAAATATGCAATGTCCTCCTCATCAAAATGAAGATTTTCAATGTACTCCAAAATCTGCTCTAATCCTGCAAAGATCGCAAATCCACCGCCGTCCGGATTACTGCGGTAAAATACATCAAATGCAACTCTCGTATCCTTGTCCTGATCGTTAAAATAACCATTTGCCATCGTCATTTCATACAGATCCATCATCATTGTAAGATTTCTTGTTTCACTCTGTTTCATCATAATCCTCCATGCCTGCACCTTGCTGCGCAGGGTGTATTTCCTATCGTTTCAATTCCGATAACAGTTCTCTTTTCCGTTTTCCGATCAGAAGCTGTTCATTATATGTCATATACCGATCACAGGTATGCTCCGCCAAAAACATTGCCGCTTCCGGTGACAAGGTCAGTTCTGTCACAAACACAACCATCTCCTCACCATCCTCAAATGCCTGTTCCATAAAATCAAATGCATGCTCTAACGCATCCGATGCATCCTGCTCTGATTCCTCTAATGCCTCTCTTTGGATATCAAATCCTGTCTTCGCCTGCGCAAAACTTTCCTTTGCATCCAGACCTTTATCCGGCATATTTTCTTTCCAGAGAGCAAATATCTGTTCCCATCCGGCTGCCTGTGCCTTCGTACAAAGCTCCGCCTGTTTTTCTGCTTCTATCATTGCCATTTTCTCCTCAAGCAATGCCTGATAACAGTCTGCCGGTGCTTCGCCCTCTTTCAGATGTCTTTGATATTCTTTTAAAAATTCATACCAGTTATCCGTGATCTTTTTCTTTTCCTGCACTTTTACAAAAAATGCAGACAGACCATCCAGCAAAAGATTGACCACACTCAGTCTCTCATCGAATGCTGCCGCGTAAATCCTTGCAAATGACTCCGGTCTTATCCTGCCCGCAAGGATATCTGCGATTCCATAGTCATCCCGATACTTGCGGTACAGTTCAAAATATGCCGCTGCATCTTCCGCCACATCCTCATGATGGATAAACTCACGGATGACACCCTCATCCACCGGCAGATCCATCTCCTCATAAACCTGCATCAGATTGCTCAGATCTTCCCAGCCACGCGCTGTCACAAAGCGGATACCATCCACATCTGCCTCCACGCGGTAAAAATTTTTCTGTCTGAGTTCCAGATAACTTAAAATGGCATTGTGAAGATGTTTTGCCCTCGCATATTCTTTCCATACCTTATAATCAGCCTCAATATTCAGATAACGCACACGATCTAAGGTGACCATATCAAAATCGCGGACTGACTTGTTGTATTCCGGCGGGTTTCCGGCTGCAACGATCAGCCAGCCTTCCGGGATCGCCTGGTTGCCAAACGTCTTACACTGTAAAAACTGCAGCATCGTCGGTGCCAATGTCTCTGAGACACAGTTAATCTCATCAATAAACAGGATTCCCTCTTTCTGCCCGGTTTTCTTCATCTTGCGGTAAATACTTGCAATGATCTCACTCATGGTATATTCCGTAACAGAATATGTCTTTCCTTCAAAAGACTCCTCTTTTATCATCGGAAGTCCGACTGCACTCTGTCTCGTATGATGAGTGATCGTATAGGCGACCAGTCCGATCTTACACTCTGCGGCGATCTGTTCCATGATCTGCGTCTTTCCAATGCCGGGCGGTCCCATCAGAAGGATCGGACGCTGTCTGATTGCAGGGATACGGTACTCTCCCTTTGCGTCTTTCGCAAGATACGCCATCACCGTATGCTTAATTTCTTCTTTTGCCTGTTTTATATTCATTTTCGAAATCTCGTTCCTTTATTTGTTCGCCTACTATCTTAATACATTTTTGCTGTTTTTCCAATCATTTTTGGATTTTATTTCAAAAAAAGACAGGCAAACACAATCTTTACGATTTGCCTGCCTGCTTTTTCATACTATACCCTTATCTTCCTTCGAGATTCTTAAGAATCACATCCATATCATACTCCGGTGCCATCTGCAGCCCAACTTTTAACGATGCTCTTACATCGAGAACGTTTCTGTTCCTAATCAGCAACACCTTATTCAGCATACTTCATCATTGCATCCACGATCTCCGGGTACCTCCAGGTAACTGTCTTACGGTCAAGCAGTCCAAATAACTCTCCGTCCCCTGTGAATGCATTATTATCCCACCAGTTGCAGCTCATGCCGTAAGCGCGTGCTGCAGCAACATAGTATGCAGTACAATCTACACGGCTCTGCAGGTTTCCGTTTTTGTCACGGGAACCGAACTCTCCGATCATAACCGGTATCTCATTACTGATGTATTTTGCATACAGTTTTTCCATCATCTGATCGATATCATTGGTACTTGTCTTGTCGGAAGCATCAAAATAATCTGTGCTCTCATTTTCCGCTGCAGCCTGCAGTGCAAAATGATATGGAATATAAGCATGCACAGAAACAATGATCTTCCCATCATTTCCGGCAGTATCTGACGGCAGTACAAACTTGTCATTTAAGACTCCGTCCGCCGACGCATCATAACCCGGCACCATCAGATAGCGTGTAGCATTATTGCCTCCGGTTTTCCGCACAACATCCACAAAGTTCTGGTTCCATTCATTGATACATTCTACTGCCTCCACACATTCCGCAGCATTCATATCCAGCCACCACTCATGATCAGTATCTTTCAGCCGCGGCTCGTTGATGCTCTCAAAGATCACATGATCATCATAACCTCCAAAGCGGTCGGCAAGCTGCTCCCAGATGGATGTCATGTAGGAAAGAGACTGTTCTAAATGCTCTTTATCCGGATAACAGTATTCGAGATCCGTATCATGATGGATATTTAAGATCACATACATATCGTTATCTATCGCATAATCTAAAACTTCCTGCACACGGTCAAGCCATGCCGCACTGATCGTATATTGATCCCCGGATACATGATTATGCCATGATACCGGCAGACGCAGCGTCTGAAATCCTGCTGCTTTCACTGCATCGATCATCTCTTTTGTTGTCTTTTCACCGCACCATGACCACTCAATACTAAGTTCATCCTCTTTCTGCGCATTTGTAATTGCATCAAATGTATTACCGAGATTCCAGCCGACTTTCATATTCCGCACAAATGCCATTCCGTCTGTATCCGGTATCTCCTTCGGTTCGATCACAACTTCTGGTATTGTCACCCCAGCATCCTCCATTTCTGTCTCTGAATTATCCTGTTCTGCCACCACATCTTCTGTTGACACGTCTTTCACTTCTGTATCTTCTGCATTTTCATTCTTTTCTGCCGCCACATCAGCAGCACTTCCGGTCTCTGTTACTTTATCCGCCGGATCTCCTGTTCCACAGCCGCTAAGCAGCATACATCCTGCCACGCACAAGGCGGCTAACTTTCCCAATTTATTTAACTTCATAACAATCTCCATTTCAGAGGAACTTATCTTCTTCCGATCTCCGTATCGGATTCCCCTGTTACACTGTGTTCCTTGATATATGTTACAATCTCGTCTGCTGTTGTAAATGCAAGACCGACATAACTGTCCGCAGCACCGTAGTAAATTGCAATTCTTCCGGTTGCAGAGTCGTGGATCGTTGCACATGGGAAGCAGACATTCGGAACAAATCCGCGTTCCTCATACCATTCTTCCGGTGTCAACAGGAAATCCGTACAGCGGTATTTTACGATAGATGGATTTTCTTTATCTAAGATTGCTCCGCCGATCGAGTATACATATCCGTTACAGGTTCCACTGACACCATGATAAAACAGCAGCCAGCTATCTTCCAATTCGATCGGTGCTGCTCCGCCGCCGATCTTTAAAGACTCCCACCATTCATTGCCGCGTCCCATCACATGACGGTGTTTTCCCCAGTAAGTAAGATCTTTGCTCTCACTGATAAAGATATCACCAAACGGTGTATGTCCGCTGTCGGACGGTCTTGACAACATCAGGAAATTTCCATTTACCTTACGCGGGAACAGCACTGCATTCCGGTTAAATGGCAGAAATGGATTTTCAATCCTGGTAAATGTCTTAAAGTCCTTTGTCTTAGCCATTCCGATCGCTGCACCATAAAAATCGCCACACCAGATAATATAATAGGTATCTTCTACTTTTACCAGCCGCGGATCATATGCATATACCGGCATAAAATCGTTCCCGTCTTCATCGACAAAGCGTACTTTATCTTTCTCAAAATCCCAGTGAATACCATCTTCACTTCTTCCTAAATAAACATATGGTATTCCATTTGTCTGCTCCCCGCGGAACACACCGATGAACTTTCCTTCATACGGTATGACAGCACTGTTAAAAATCCTTGCCACCCCTTCTACCGGATTTCTTCCAATGATCGGATTCTCCTTATAACGCCATACCGGCGCGTTCACGATTTTCTCCGGTCTCTCCTGCCACGGCATGTTTGGCACTGCCGGACTGATCATTTTTACATTTCCCATCTTGCTCCTCCATTCTGCACAGACTTTCATTTTATATTTTTATTTTGTCTCTAAAACCTGTGCGATCCTTCTCCATTTTTATTCATAGCGGCATCTGTTTTCTGCCGTTTCTGATTCATTTCATTTATACCCCTGTCAACCGCTTTTTACGGTATCTCTGACTGATTTACGGCTCTGTCGCCGATTAACAGTCATTTCGAAACCGTTACGGCTCCACCACTTTCCCGGTTGATTCCCGGATCACGATATGACCACTTACCACACGTCTCACAAATGTTTCTCTTTTTTCATTGAGGCGTTCTAATAAAAGTTCTACTCCCTCAGATGCCATCATAGCGATATCCATATCCACAGTCGTGAGTCCCGACGCATTACGCCGGATGAACGGATAATTATCAAAACCTGTGACCGAAATATCCTCCGGCACACGATACCCCATCTTTTCTAACTTTTCGATCAATATACATGCTATCTCATCATTATTGCAGACAAATGCCGTCGGCATATCTTCCGGCAGAACCAGTTCTTTAAATAACCGATCTGCTCCCCTGTCCTCTATCAAATAGTCCTCCCTGTAAGGGATGTTGTAATGATGTAATGCCCTTCTGTATCCCAAATACCGGTCCATGATACTCGTGGTAGCATCAATAGAACCAACATAGGCTATTTTTTTATGTCCAAGTCCGATCAGATACTCTGTCATCTTGTATTCTGCACTGATATTGTCCATACTGACGGAATCCGTCTCCATGGAAAGATCATAGAAATCCATATAGATCATCGGTAGATTAGTCTGTCTGAGTTTTTCCAGATACGATTCATCCAGCTCCCCCATTAAGATCATCCCGTCTAACCGGTTGTCGTCCACGATCTGTGGCAGGATCATCATTTCCTGCATCCGCGTATCAGCCAGTTCAAGCATTGTCGCATAATCATAATTGGTCAGACATTTTGCAACACACTGATACATTTTCACATAAAAAGCATTGCTCGTATCATCTGTATAATAGGAAGGGATAATTACACCAACATTATAATTTTTCCCCTCTTTCAATCCTTTTGCCCCAAAGTTATAACGATATCCAAGCCTGTCGGCTTCTTTTTTTATTTTTTCACGAAGTTCCTCACTGACTCCAGCTTTTCCCGTGAGTGCCTTCGATACGGAAACGATGCTTATTCCCAGATTTTCCGCAATATCACGCATAGTCACGTTTGCCATCTGAATTCCTCCTAAAAACCGCTTACCGGTAATACCATTTTTCTTCGTCTTCTTTTGTTTCCGGTTTTGCCATATATTTTCTCAAAATCCTCTCCATAAGGAAACTTCCCACATAACAGCATACACCCGGCATAACAAAGATCATCGGAACCGGGATCAATAATGCAGACACTATGCCGGCTGTTACGATCAGTAAAAGTAAAATAGTCGTCGGAAGATGTTTAAAGACCATAAACAATGCCAGTTTAAAGCACGAAAATGCATCCATCGTAAATCTCGACAACACCGGGAACAGATAAAGCACGATCCCTGCGATCACAAACGCAAGTAACAGATATACCATTTCAAGCGCCCCTGCCATGATCGATATCTGCTTTACCGTATAACTGTGATCAAGCCACAACACTGCCGCTAATACAAGAAAGATAACTGTCAGCAGTATCCCCGTTTTTAAATTCTGCCGGTAAGAACGGATAAACTCTTTTGAAACATATCCTTCCTCACACCGCACAGCTTTTACCATTGCATAATACATTGCGATCGTCGATGTTCCGATCGTAACAACCGGAATGCATCCGATCAGCCATAAGACCGACACCAGAAGTATATTTCCAATCTTATTCGTTACCTTAAAAAACTTCGTCTCCGGTCCAAACATACTATTCATACTTTCTGTCCCTTTCCCTGAAAAAAATTCTGCAAGATAAATATCGGTCAGATATTTGTTTTGCACAATTCTTTTCGCCGGAATATTTCAATTCCGATCCGGATTACAAATGGTTAGTTATACCACGCAGCGTTTGGCAGATTGATAAAGGCACAGATTATTTTGTGACTTTGGAAGAGAATTAGAAAATCTTAGTATACCTGTCAACATACAGTGTTGTGCTGCCACGGAAGGCAGCGCAAGTCTTAATGTGCCATGGAAGGCACATTTAAGACGTACACGTCACTCTGCCATAAACTATATCAGGTATACTTAGTTTTTCTTATTCTCGTACATTGGAACAAAATCAGCAGTGACTTTATCAATCTGCCAATCACTCAACATGGCATACCATTTGTCATCCGAATCAGAATCACATATTACTGAATCTTTAATGTATCAATCTCATCCTGTAAGATCTGTTTGTTAGACTCAATCGCCTGTGATACTGTGCTGTCGCCATTTACAACATCACCGTAAAATACTTTGCTGACTGCACCCTCAGAATCAATGCTGTTCCAGAGATCATTGTTTGCAAGTGCACCAAGTTTGTTTGCAAGTGCAACCTGATCCTCATCAACAAAACCAGACTCAAACCACTCAGGATCATCACGATAAGAAATATCATCATGATACCAGTTCATCATCTCCTCAAATACACAGTAAACAGAAGTTGCATCCTCAACACCAACCGGAATCATGTAGTTGTTTGTGATCATAGCAGGTGTCATGCTTCCATCTCCGCTTGGTCCAACCGGTGCCGGGCAGATTCTCATATCAAAATCATGATTGTCGATCTCCTGGATTAAGATCCATGGCTGTGCAAATGCGAAAGCTACTTTTCCGGAAGAGAAAGCTAAAAGATCGTTGTTCCAGTCATCCTGATAAGGTCTTGCAGATTTATCTACATTGTATAACTGATCGATAAAGTTGAATGCCTCAACTGTCTTAGGATCACTTAAACCTTCTGTGTCGGAATCTGCGATCGTAGCATTGTTCGATGCGCAGAAGCCCTGAACCGTCAGTGTCCATGCGCTTCCGTATCCATATACATCCATGTTGCCGTCACCGTCAGTATCCTGTGTGCATGCTTTTGCGTATTCTGCGAATTTATCCCAGGTCCACTCTCCTTTTTCTGCAAGGGATTCCGGAGCCTCTAAACCTAAGGAATCGATCATGGCTGCATTGTATGTCATATACATTGCGCCGGATGGGATCGTGGTTGATTCATGGAATAAATAATCATCATTACCAAGCAGGTTCTGTTTTGTAAATACGGTTCCGTCTGTCATGATATCAGAATCAGCCGGTGCATAATCAGAAATTTTCTGTACATATCCGTTTGCAACCGGTGAGATACCAAACTGAAGATCTGTCAGATAGATATCGCAGTCCGGTGTACCAGCTGTGACAGAGGTATTGATACTATCGATAATTCCATCCCAGCCAAGGTTTACCCATTCGATCTTGCAGTTCCATTTTTCCTCTACGGCACGGACTGCATCCAATTTCATCTGCATAGTCTCCTCATTTGTCCAGGAGCCGCCTGCTGCCTCAATATCATCCAGAGACTGATAATTGCTGTCCCAGTATTCATCCCACCAGAGACCGATCTTTATGGTTCTTCCTCCTAAATCCTTTGCCTCATAACCGCTGTCAGCCACTGCTGCATCAGAGCCTTCCTCAGTATCTGCTGCTGTTTCGCTCTCTGCACTGTTCGTTTCTTCCTTTGTGCCTGCATCTGCTGCGTTATTTCCTGCATCTGCCCCCGTGTTAGCAGTATTTCCGCCGCATGCTGTAAGTGATGCTGCAAGTGCACCTGCTAAAAGTACTGAAACCACCTTGTTTCCAACTGTTTTCCTTCTCATGTGAAAACCTCCTTCTTATAAATAAAAATATATGTTTCCGAAGTTGCCATGCTAGCCAACGATACCACTGCGGCTGGCTCCCTCGATAAAACGCTTCTGTAATAAAATGTAAATAATGACGATCGGTATTACCATTAACACGATTCCGGCATACAGATAAAGCTGTGATACCGCTGTATCTTTGATCTGATCGATAAACTCGATCGATGCCCTTAAAGTAGAAATTCTCATACTCATTAAAAGTTTTGAGTTGATGGAAAATAATTTTGCATAAAATGTATCATTGTACTGCCATACCAGTGAGAAAATGCTGACAGTCAGTACAGACGGCATCGCATTGACTAACATGATACGAAAATACGTGTAAAACGATCCTGCACCATCCACAACCGCTGCTTCTTCAATCTCCTTTGGCAGCCCGCGGAAAAACTGGTTAAAAATATAAATATAAAGTCCTGACCGCAGTCCACAGCCTAATGCTGTCATAATATACATCGGGACTTCCGTGCTTAAAAGATTGATGCCATGTCCTGTCACAAGATGTAATATCCCAAAGATATCAAAGTTACGGAACTGTGTGTATAGCGGAAGCATCAATGTATCATTTGGAATGACGATCGTTAAGATCACACAGCCGAACAATACTTTTTTAAACGGAAACTCATATCTTGCAAATCCATACCCTGCCATGGAACAGATCAGAATCTGGATCAGTGTCAGTGAGATCACATATGCAAATGTTGTCGCAAGTGTTCTCGGATACGTCATTCTTGTAAAAGAAGTGATGTAATTCTGCAGCGTACCCTCTGCCGGAAGCAGCATGACGACCGGATTGTAGAGGTCATTTGCCGTAAAAAATGAATTTGCAATGATCGTGATCAGCGGTCCTAATATAATGTAGGAAATACCGATAATGATCACAACTTTAAGCAGCCCGATCAGAAAACCTTTGATCTGTCTTCCTGCTTTTTTTACCTGAATCTCGTCGAGAGGCTGGTCTTTTAAATTTCTGATATTCATATACTCTGCCACCCCCTAATTATAGTAAAATACTTTCTTTGAAATCAGCTTACATACAATGATCAGCAATGTGATGACGATCACGGAGCTAAGTAAACTCATCGCTACACTCACACCCCAGTCAAAGTTGACAAATGCCATATCATATGCTTTTTCCACAACATCACTGTCTACGAAAGAATCAACGATCGTATACACAACATTTGTGATGATAAGCGGAGATACCATCGGGAAAGTTACTTTCCAGAATGTCTCATATCCTGTTGCACCCTCGATCTTTGCAACCTCATATAACGCTCCCGGCACTGACTGCAATGCTGCAATAAAGATGATGATCTGCACACCGGATGCCTGCACGATATCGAAAATCCTTCCGACTGCCGCTGTGATATAGTCGAGCAATGCGACCGGAAATCCAAGATCCATAAACAGGCTCATAAAATAATCTACATTTACGCCCGATGCAACTGCCGCCTCCGCAGATACTGCTGCAACACCGCCGGTAACTGCCTCCCTTGCCATCTCGATCGCATTATTGATCGCTCCGGCATTCATGATGATAGGCAAAAATAAGATTGCACGGACAAGTGTTCTCCCCTTAAACTTTCCATTACAGATCATCGCGATGAACAGACTGAAAAAGATGATCAACGGAACATCAATGATGATATCCCGGATGGAAGTTGCTAAGATCTGGTTGTAAGTCGGGTCCTGAAACAGTGCATATTTGAAATTATCAAGTCCGGTAAACTTTAACGTATATCCACCGGATTCAAGCATCTCCATTTTGCTTAAACTAAACCGCACTGCCTGGATCAGGCTTTTTACATAAAACCATAAAAATCCGATCAGCCACGGTGTGATAAATGCAAAACCTGTCAGGGCACGTTTCTGCAATAACGATAACTTTTTCTTTTTCTTCATTATGCCTTACCTCCCTTTACCTGATAACTCATTGCATCTACAGCCACACCGCCCTCTGTGATACTCTTATCTGTTTTATTAATGTAAATAGAAACGCCGTTGTCATATTCTGTCTTAACAAGACCGCCATCTGTCACTTCGTGATGAACCATTGCTGCTCCCTGCACCTGTTTTAATGCCCCATTGATCGTCTGGTATGCATTTATGGCATCTTCCATCCAGGTCTGATAACAGGTGGAATACTGGTCTGCCGAGGAAGTATATTTCATAATGCTGGAATCTTCCCAGGAAAATGTAAATCTCGGTGCACATCCATACTCGATATAAGTAAGAAGAAGCGCATCATCAATATCTGCATCCCTAAGGTTCAGTGCCTCCCCGGAGTAATCAATACTTCCATGAATGACCATCTGGTAAAATGGGATCTGCTCATCAATGATATAAAACTGGCTGTATTCTACCGGCGCGTCAATGATGTCGGACACATAACCAAATGTGTATGCGTTGCCGCCCTCTTCCATCAGTGTCTTTTCTGTCGCCGCAAGTTTTCCATATTGTGCTTCCACAATCTGTTTCGCTGCCTGTCTGTCGATCAGTTCTGTTCTCTTTTTGTCAGAGGCAAGAACATTGGAAAGATCCCTTAAACAGATACCGCTGATATCGTAATTTGTGATCTTACCTGTAAATTGATCTACATAACGGTTTAAAAACTTCGGTGAGATCATATAATATGCAAGCTCATCATACCATTCTAAGGTACTTGTCTGACGCATTGTCGCCGGGTTTACGGCTCCGAGTTCTACCACATAACCGGAATAATATTTGGATGCCTCAAGCACATCATTAAAACGTTTCGAAGTATAAGGTACTTTCTGGAATGAAACATTTCCATATAAAGCTCCACCGTTTTCCTCTAAAACATCACTTAAATGTTCAAGTTCTTTTTTACTTCCGACTTTCTTAACCAGTTTGATCTTATCTGCCACATCATGATAGATGCCGCCGTTGAACCAGCCTTCGTAATTCATACGGATCTTTGTGATATCCTCGCCGTAAAACTCCTCTAAGATCTTTTCCGCTTCCTCGTAAGTGGTCATCGCAGAGATTCCTGTGTAAGGAACACCCATCACATGTTTTTTCATCTCCACACCGCCAAGAACATCTAAGTACAATGGAATATCTCCGGTTTCGTTTGTCTCCTTTAAGGTACCCTCTTTGATGAGCTGATCCCGGTAACATTTTGCCATACCGGAATAATCTGCCTTATTTCCGGAAAGGAAGGAATAACATACGGTAAGATTTTCATCGTAAATATTATTTTCAAGTACCGGTACGTCTGCCTGGTTTCCGCTGACACCAAACATATTTAAAAGCTCAATCTCTCTGACGCAGAACTCCGGATAAACATAATTGTAACTGTTGAGTTTTCCGGATACATCTGCATTTACGATTGCAAGTGCATCACCACCTGTGATCCTGCCTAAAAATGCGCTGTCACCGTTTTTCATTCCGAATACCGGAATCCTTGCATCCTCCGTATATTCTGTCACAACGTAACTCTGCACAACCGGATCGATTCCATAGATGTTCTGGCTGTATGCAGCATTTTTACATCCATTATTTAAATTGATCAGTGCTCCTGATCCGTCCGGCACAAACATATAACCATCCGCATCCGTTCCCGCTGCCCCGAAGAATGGCAGAACCCTTATTCTTGAAATTACAGCTCCGCCTTTTTCCTCGATCTCTTTTGTCGGAACAGATACGCTAAGTCCATTGTCTGTCAGGCGGTACTCAAGTGGAATGGTAAAGGAAATATTCTCTTTCTCATCCGTCTCTGCCATATCTACTGCATAGTCATCTGCAGTGTATCCTGCCTGTTCGAATAATTTATTTAATTTTCCCATTCCGACTTTTGAGGACTGCGCCTTTTCATTCAGTTTATATACCCCGTCTTTCAGACGGAACTTTGCTTTTACCGTCCTGGCATCTTTCTTATCCAGCTTATCTAACACCAGTGTCTGCAGACGTTCCTCTGTGATCTGTAACGGCACGATTCCGGTTGCCGAATCAAGATCCGCAAGTGTATATGTATAGCGGATACCATTTTCAATGCTCTCTGCTGTGAACTGTCCTTTTTCGATGCTCATATCATAATTGTTCATCGTAGCACTGTTCCTTGCCGCATTGTAATAGGTAAGTGTCAGTGTTGCGCTCAGTTCTGCCGCATTTACCCCGGAAGCGATCGCATCAGAATCACGTCCCACCGGATTGGAATAAGTAATATTACCGGATTCTTTTTCATAAACCGCGATCTCTGTCGTCTCTGTGTTGGTATAAAGTTTTAACGTATCGTTTTCTGCAACTAAGACCATGCCAGGTACACATGTTTTATCATCTTTTGCTGCCTGAAATTCGCTTCCGCTCTCCACTTCATAGGAAGAAAGATACTGTTTGTACGCATCATATCTGAAATAACGGAATACGACATTTGCGATCACACCCACGGCTATGACCGCTGCCCCTGCGGCTACAACCACTTTCCATTTTATTTTCCGTTTCATAGTAAACTCCATTTCTGCCCCCATTTTCTATATACGCAGCATGATCTCGTTATAGAGACTCTCTACAAATGCGACCACCTGACCGATCAGTGAAAATAAAAGCATTACCACAAAAATAATGATCAGCATTGCAATAAAAGTCAGTATCATGGTTGCAAGTGTTTTTCCCAGTGTATAATTATGTACCGTCATGATACCCACCAGCACCAGGAACAAAAACCATGCGATCCCGACTGCTAAGAGCAGATAATAAAATGCTTCTTCATCTTCTGCCACTACCTGTGAAAACAGGATCGCCGGAATAAATGTAAGTATCATTGGAAGCATTGCGTAACCGCACACTGTAACGATATCCTTAAATCTTCCTTCCCCATCCATCAGACAGGTGATCGACCAGTTTCCGACACAGAATAAAAGGAATAAAAGAAATACTGCACAGATCTCAGCAAGGCTGTTGATCTCCATCGGATTCACATGATTGACCACAAACCCCGCATACTGTCTGTTTGCCGAAAAACAGACTGCAAACAGAAAAACAAACAGAATAGAGAGTCCCACGCTTCCTCTGCCACGGTGTCTGATCTCGTAAAAACCATCGGACGGATGCCCCAGTGTATAAAATGCATACTTTACTTTTTCCTTAAACATGAGACGCCCTCCTCTCTTTCCATTTCTTTTTACCTGTCTTATTCCAAAGTATCAAAAGAATAATAAGGATTAGTGCTCCGGTCAGATAACCTGCCAGGTTTTCCTTTAAGATTTCATTCCGGTAACGCTTATATGCGATGGAATAATACTGTCTGTTGTTTCCGGTCTTAAAGCACTCCATTGCTTTTTTGTTTTCCCCTGCGGCAAGGTAACTTTTTCCGATTCCGACATAGGCAAGCTCAAAGTTGGAATCTAATTTTAAAACTTCCTTCCAGCACTCCACAGCACTTACCTCGTCACCGTCGTAACGGAGACCGACCGCCTGATTGATCAGGGAGCCATAATTTGTTGCTCTGTATTTATCCACAAGGTTTTTTGAACCATCTAATACAATGATCTCATCTCCGATCGTATCGATCGCAGTCGGTGTGTCAAAAGTTCCCTCCTGGCTTCCGATACCGCCAAAAACATAGAGAAGATTGCCTTCGTGGTCGTAGGTGAAGATCCTTCCTCTCGTGGAATCAATGATTGAATAGATTCCCTTATCCCTGACCACGACATCAGTGATGCGGGATGCTCCTGAATAGTCGCCGGTAAGCCGCCATGTAAGATCTCCGGATACCCCGGCAGCCCCTTTCTGGATCACATCCTCACCACTTGGATTTAATCGGCGTACAGACTGTTCTCCCTCTGCGTCCACGTTCGTTGCATAAACGAAACCGTCAGCGTCGATCTCCATTCCGGTAAATTCTGTCGGAATAAAAAGCTGTTGTTTGGCACGCTGTGCTTTTGTGGACAGCTTTCTCCAGATGATCTCTGCTGTCGTGATCTGCACATTGATGGTTCCGGTAAAACCGGTAAAGTTTCCCTCTGCATCAAATGCCATGATTCCCTCAAACTGATTCTGTGCTATGACATAAATTCTGTCTGCATAGTCAACAGCCACCTTGAGCGGAGAAAACACATAATTTTCTCCAAGGATATCTGACTGTGGATTTTCAATGATCTGGATCAGATTTCCATCTTTATCTAACTCTACCACACGGTAATTTCCGGTATCTGCAACATACAGATATCCGTTTTCTGAAATATAAACTCCATTCGGAGATGAAAAAGTATCTTCCTTTCCATCATTTAAGAACCCTTCGATCACCGTCTTTAACCGGAAACCGGCATCTGTCACAACGATCCTGTTATTTCCAGTATCTGCGATATAGACATTTCCGTCTGCATCGGTATTTAAGTCCTGCGGACTGGAAAAATTCCCGCACCCGATGGCATCCCCCGTTACCGTGCCATCCGGCACATAAGCTGCCGGTGTGTATTTGATATCTTCGTAATAGTCGTAATTATAAGTTTCATAAGGCACATTCTCTCCGGCATAAACAGCCGTCCCCCCGATATCGGAAAGAAGTACTGCAACTGCTGCTGCCGCCGCAAATATGCACTTTCGCATTCCTTTTTCTGGCATTTTCTTCTCCCCCTGTTAGTCCTTCATACCGGACGTGGTCATCGTCTCGATGACGTTACTCTGGCATATGATAAAGAACGTGATCGGTATTGCAGCAATGATAAGCTGTACTACCGCACCAGCTCCCTGTCTTGCCGGCCCTCCTGCAACGATCTGATACAGTGCATACTGAAGAGGCTTTAACTGCTCACTTCTTAAAAATCCGCTTCCTGTATTTGCCCATAATGTCTGGAACTGGAAGATCGCAAGTGTCAGCCATGCAGGCTTTACATTCGGCATGATAATGGAAAAGAAGATCCGGAACTCTCCGGCTCCGTCAAGTCTTGCCGATTCGATCAGTGAATCCGGGATCTGCTCCATGAACTGTTTCATCAGGTAAAGTCCGAGTCCATATGCAAATGCCGGTAAGATTACCGCTAAATATGTATTGTTGATCCCCAGACAGGAAATGATCATGTAGTTCGGGATGGCGGTAACATTGTAGGAAAACATCAATGATAATACGACTATCGAGAATAAAAATTTCTTTCCCGGAAAATCATGTTTTGCAAGCGGATATGCTGCCAAAGATGCAAACAGCACATGTCCTACGGTTCCAAGTCCTGTAATGATCAGGGTATTTAACACGTATCTGGTAAAAGGCACCCAGGAACTTGACATCAGTACATACAGATCACTGAAGTTATCCAGTGACGGGTTCCGCACAAAGATCTGCGGCGGATAGCGGAATAATTCATCTAACGGTTTTAATGCATTGTTTAAGATCATTACTAACGGCAGTGCCATGAACACACCACAGATTCCCATGATCACAAACAATATCGTGTTTCCCGCCATGGAACGGTTTAACTGTTTCGTGTGTTTTATTTTCCACCGGGATGGTTTTTTATAGTAATCTTTTTTACGCTTCAAACTATTCACCCACCCTTCTGATTGCTTTTTGTACAAGCTGGTTCGTTCCAACCATCAATGCAAACAGGACAGTTGCGATTGCACATGCATAACCCATCTCATAACGGGTACCACTGCCGTAATCGATCAGATGTGTCACGATCGTCGCACCGGAATAATTCACACTCGGATTTCCTGCAAGATTGATGGAAATATCCGCCACTGCAAATGACTGTGTGATCTGCATAACTGCACCAAACATGAGCTGCGGCCGCATGGACGGGATCGTGATATACCACAATTCCTGCCAGCGGTTTTTGATTCCATCCATCGCTCCCGCCTCATAAAGGCTCTTGTCAACGGTCTGTAAACCTGCGATAAAGGTTAAGAATCCGGTTCCAAGACTCAGCCATAGCTGTACGATAATGAGGATCGGCAGTACGTATTTTTCTGTTTTCATCCACTGGATCGGCTCGTAGAGAAATGACCATTTCATCAGCCATCCATTTAAGTAACCGTAACGGTCACCGGAGATAATGATCGACCATACCATAAAGGCGTTGCCTGAAATCGACGGTGCATAAAAGATCAATGTCAGGAATGCTCTTAGTTTTCCTTTAAACTCATTGATGATCCACGCAAACAGGAAACACATGATATAACTTAACGGTCCTGTTACCACCGCAAAAATGATTGTGTTTTTGAATGCTTTCTTAAAAACATCATCATCCAAAAGCAGTTTGATGTAATTTCTCCAGCCGACAAAATTCGGTGTCTCTAACATGTTGAAATCGGTAAAACTGATCCCGATCGAGGCAAGTACCGGCAAAACTGTGAATAAGAAGAAAAGAATAAAATACGGTGCGATCATCACATAGGACATTTTGTATTTTTTCATTTCCAGTTTTGTCTGCTGCCACTTACTCCTTTTTTGCATTTTCTTTGTTTCTCCCATCCCAATCTCCATTTCCTTTGTCCGATATACATTTACTGTTTCGTATCGGACGCGGTTTTCATACCAAACTCCTCGCGTTTACTTGTGATCTCAGCATTGATGTATTCGAGATATTCATAAAGTGCTTCTCTTGGCTGCATCCTCTTATCTTCATCTGCAACTACAACCGTATAGAACGCATTGTTTACATTTCGCCATGTAAAATAGCTTCCCGGAACCTGACGGATTCCTTTTACATTTACAAACTGTGCCTCTAATGCCTCATAGTCATCTGTCGGCCACGGCAGATTTGCAAATGCCTCGATGCTTGCTGTCGGATAACGTGCTGCCTCACCCATCAGACCTTCCATCTCTTCTCCATAGGAAGTCTGTATCTCTGAGGAAAGCCACCATTTCATAAACTCCCAGGAAGCTTCCTTATCTTTCGTGCCACTCATCATCATACATGCAAGTCCTGTGCTTGCAGAAGTATTATTGATGGTTCCGTCTTCCTCTTTTACACCCGGCAATGCCGTAAATCCCCATAAACCTTTGATATCCGGTGCTGATACTTCAAGTACGTTGTAAGTCGTATAGTCTGCGATGATGATCGGTGATTCTCCGGTACGGAAACGCTGTTCCACAGAAGTCTCACGGTCTAATTTGTAATCTGTATAGAACTCACAGTAAGTCTTAAATGCATTGACCGCCTCATCCGAATCTAATGCAGATGCGGTTGCATCTTCATTGTAAAGCTCTCCATCGTGCTGATATAAAAGACTGGTAAAAGTCAGTTCCGTCGGCAGCATGCCAAGCGACATCTGGTTTTTGGAAAGTTCAGATAATACAACCTTCATATCATCCCATGTCTTTGGTATCTCAATTCCAAGTTCATTCAAAATATCTTTCCGATAGAACATCATCTCAAATGACTGTGTCTCCGGCAGTGCATATAATGCTCCATCATACATAAACGGTTCCACTGCACTTTCACGGAAACGTTTTACCACATCCTTATAATCCGGAAACTGTGTCAGATCCACAACAGCACTTCTGAGACCATAGTTGACTGGAAGATCATTGGAAGATGCCGTCGTTCCGGTGGAAGATGTCGCTACCGTTCCATTTGTGCCATTTGCTACCTGAAGTGCCACATCCGGTCCCTGTCCGGCTAACGTTGCCTGCAGCAATGTATTCATATCTACAAGCTGTACATTGACATTGACATTTGTCTCCGGCGTAAATGTCTCATCGATCAGTGCTTTTATAACATTCGCCTGGTCACGTCCGCTTCCGATCCACACAGTGATCGTCCGACTGTCCTCGCCCTCCTCTGCAACATTTCCGATCGCATTGTAATCTACGATAAAAGAATAAAATAATTTCTTAAACTCGTGCACGACACTGGCTGCCACGGAACCCTTATCTTCCGTCACTTTCTGGTCCGGTGAAGTAATATAGATGGCATCTAACTGCAGTGGCTGCTGCTGTGCATTTGTGATCCATGTTCCAAGTGCACTGACATTTGTTTTAAATGCCTTCACCATTTTCGTGATCTTTTCTGTATCACGCAGGATCTCATTTAGCTGATCCCTCATGGTAATGATGACTGTCTCCTCGCTTCCGGCAACTCCTAATGTATCAAGTGTATCTAACACCTCATCAAGTTCATCACGGATCACTTTCAGTTCTCCCTCCAGCTCCGGCAGACGTTTTTCTATCTGATAATCACGGTACTCATCCGGTGAAACACCAGTAATTCTTATGATCTTGCGGTATTCACTGTTTAACTCCGTCACAATGCTCTGCACATCGCTGATAACTCCGGCGAAATCTCCAAGTACCACCTGCATGCGCAGTGTGTGATGTCCTTTATCCAGATAAAACCGGTATGCATCTCCTGCATGATCAGAGAGCGTTGTCATTTTCCAGGTACTGTCATAAGTAAAACCATAATGGTTTAATTCCTCAAAAGGTACTTCTCCATCGATCATGATCTTACGGGAAACATAGATTCCTTTAACGAAATTCTGTTTAGAATGTAAAGTGATATTGTAAAAACCATTCTCCTCCACATCAAATTCCCATTCGATCCACTGACCTGTCAGTCTCCAGCTGTTACCACCGATGGAGTTATTTTTCAATACTTTTGCACTGTACGGTGTGATCGCCGGTGAGGATTGGTCCTGTACCGGATAGAGCATTCTGGATGATTTCTTTGTCGCATGTTCTGCCTGAATCTCAATGCACTGTCCACTGGTATCGGCTGCTCCGTCCTTTTGCTGCTGCTCATATACCGTCTGATAATCTAAAAGATTTTCTTCATTCTGTAAGCAGATCGAATGAAGGATCATCGGCTCTCTGCGTGAAACGATAGTGATCTCATGTTTTCCTTTTGTAAGGAAAACTGAAAGCGGCTCCGTCACATACCCATCCTGATCATAAAACCGTGAAAAAAGCCATTCCGGTGCCTCCACCTGCGTAGGTTTTAAATCATTTCCCTGATTGTCTTCATCCCAGATATCTGAGGTATTTACCCAGACTCTGGAAAATTCGATCAGTGAAAGTTCCCGGTACGGAAGCTCGCCGTCAACAAAAAAACTTCGCTGGATGGAAGAACCATTTCCATCTACCGGATAATAAGAGATACCAAATTCATACATTCCCTCATCAGCAATGTCTACCTCATAGGTAAGCATCCCACTCTCTCCGGTATAAACAGAAGTTCCTTCCATCCCCTCGTAATCGGTAAGAACTTCCGGCTCCATACCTGCACAGTCAATGTAATCGGCAGCATTGATCTCGTAAGACGTCTCCGGCTTTTTTACATTCTCAAGCCCTTCCTTATATGCTTCATACCCCTGATATTCCGCCGTATAATTGAGGATCTTTTTATAATCCTCATACGTCTTTGCTCTAATCTCTGCATGCAACGTTACATTCTGCCCTGCACAAAGCCCTCCGGATGTAAAAATCATCACTGCTGCCAGTGCACCCGAAACCCCCTGTTTCAAAAATCCCATCTTCACAGCTATCCCCCTCTTATTTATAACAGTGTTTCTAACCTTCGAACCCTCCAAGATAACTTTGTTAGCTTTGATAACTTTTTTAGCTTTGATAACTTTTTTAGCTTTGATAACTTTACCCGTTTTATCGTTTATCATTTTTAAGTTATCGTTAACTTAATTTTTATTATACAGTTTGCAATATTATGCGTCAATAATTCAAGATATTTTTATGTAATATGCACATTTTTTCACTTCTTTTTTTGTAGAATATATTTCACTAAATTTTCATATTTTGTTTATATTTACTTAATTTTTAATTTTTTAAGTTATTCCCACGCTGCTTTTCAGGCAATATCCACAGAAACTGTTGTGTGGTAAATAAGTACTACTCTATGTATTTTCGCTTATTTTCGTTATATTTTACATGTTGTCTGACAATTAAATTTAAAAAATTTTATGCATTACAACATATAATTTTTAATTTGTTGACACAGAATTTATTATAACAGTTGTCGTTTTTCTCAAATACTGTAATTTCTGGACTTTTTTTGCATGAATTTTCTGCGAAAATACATTTTTATCAGATTGTAAAATTTCCTGTCACAAAAAAACATGCAGCTTCTAAAATTATAAAAACCGCATGCTTTTAATTATTTTTTGTGTCTTTCTTCAAGATTCTTGATTTTATCATCCATACAATTTTTCAATCTAAAATTATCGATCACCCAGACGATCGGTTCGATATCTGTTCCGTCTAAAATTGCAGCTTTTGCATCCGTTATGATATCCCACCACTGCGGTGTCTCATATTCTTCTGTCACAAACTCTGCCAGTGCCGGATGTTCTGACTGAATATAAAGTCCCATCGTTCCTACCGGTTTTGATCTGTTCATGCTCTCGGAGATTGACGCAAACATCGGATAACACCAGAAATCCGTGCAGTAAGTTTCGGGAATCGTATACTTTTCCCGGATTCCGGTACCGAAGAACAGAACTTTTCTGCCCTCTGCCACCGCATGTTTTAATTTCTCATACTTATTCTCTATGCCGCTTCCTGTTTCACAATTTTCATGATGCACTGCGTTTTTCTTTAAATTCTTCCGGCTCAAGTCTTAGCCGGATTGCCCAGGGCGGAACCACCGCATCATCATAGTCCTCCAAAAATAAAAATGCTGTCTGATAGTCCGGTCTTGCTTTCGGATAAGTCCCCCTGCCATCTGTAAAATACAATAAACCGCCAATATTTTTTAACTCCCCACATTCGATCAGGTCATTGACATAGGAAAATACCGGCCGGAAATCCGTACTGCCGCCTCCTGCAACTGTAAACTTCTGCATCAGTGCCGCAATATCCCGCTCGCTTCTTAATTCCACATCCGACCGGACCTGATTATCACACTGGATCACACGGATCTTTGACTGCGCAAAAAAGCTGTTTTTCTGTGTCAGGACAGAAAATGTCTCCTTTAAAAACTGTTCTACCAGTGCACCACTCGTTGAATAACTGGTGTCGATTGCGATCACAAATTCCCTGATTTTCTTTACCTCACGGCTCTCAAGCGGCTCCATCAACGGCATATTTCCATATAATTTTAATCCATAGGTATAATAGTTTAAATCAAATTCCTCCTGGTTCACGCCGATTTCTTCACGCAGCACGGAAAACCGCTGTAAAAAATCCTTATAACTTCTTCTGCTCTTTTCCGCTGTCGCCTGCGCCAGAAATAAATCTTCGCCGTCCGTTGTCTCGCCGCCGCGTAACTCCTGTTCCATCTTCGTCTGCCTTGCGATCTTATTCCACTGGTTCTGATTTCTTACCGCCTGCTCCTGCTTTGCCTGTCCATCCTCTTTTTTCGGCCAGTAGCAGTGGTCATCCGTGTAAAATTCCTTTTGGAGCAAAAGCTTTTGTACCGGTTCTTCATTCTCGATCATCCGGTATATCACCGCCGCAGAAATTCCCATTTTCTGCTCTTTTAGCCTGTCATACATCTGTTTTCTCGTCCAGCTTAAAATACGTTTGGTACACTCTGCCTGCATCCAGTCGATCGTGTATTCCACCGCAATATCACACGCTAAATGCCACGTTTTCCTGTCCCGGTTCCCGCCGATCCACAGATGGGAAAAAATGCAGTGAAGCACCGTATGCAGATACGCACGGTCCAAATACTGCGCATTTTTCTCAAAAATTCCGATCAGCCATTCCGGTGCCACATAAAGATATGCACCGTCCGTCGCAAATGCCCGCAGATTCGGATCGGTCTTTAACTGTAACTGCGATAATGCCAGTTTCAAATACCGCAGTTCCATATATAATTCGTGCCGTACAAACTCCATGATCTTCGCCGACATCTCTTCCTGCCATTCTGACTCTGTCTGTATATGCGCCATTTGTGTCTCTCCTTTAAATTACGGTAGATTAAGATGATGTTTAGGACAAATATGTCATTAACAACATCTTAACATTTTTTACCATAAATCATCAAATGAATAGCGTTCTTTTTTCTGCTCCGTAAAGTATTTACTCTGCAGGTGCAAAAGTTCTGCCGTTCCCTCTGCCCACTCCATCCGGGAAGCCTGTTCTAATCCGGCTTTGACTGCCGCCTGTGTGATCCAGCCATTTTCACAGAAAAATGTGATCCGTTCCATGTTTTTTTGTCCTACAAGTTTGGGTATGATATATAATTCCTGCTCCCTTAAATGTGCCACATACCGCTCCTTCGCCTCATCCGTGAGACTGACCGGATAACGCAGCCGCAGGCTTAAAATGTGAAGCAGCGTATTTTCTTTTTCCTCCGCACATGCTTTCGGAAAAATCGTATCATACTGGCTTAAATCCGGGACTCCCTCCTTAAAACACTGCCTTGCCCGGAAGCCTTCTCCCTCGATACTCCGCCCAAAAATATGTGCCGGAGCGATCTCATCATAGCTCTCATAATATTCAGGATAAAAGACGGCTGTCTGCCCAGTTTTTCCTTGAAATGTCACTTCCATATCTGCAGAAATCCGGCTTAAGATCTGATTTGCCCCGCTGCGCTCCCCCACATCACAGCGTACCGTCAGAAAATGAAACTTTTTACAGTTCATAAAAGCATCGCTTCCGATCTCTTCCAGATACTTTCCGGTCTCAAGCATTTCTAATGCGGTGCAGTTGTAAAATGCATAGTTTCCCACTTTGTGCATATTATCCGGCAGTGTCACCTTTTTTAACCTGTCACCGCTAAGTTCCACGAGGCGTGTGTTCCAGTCTGCACCATCTGCCGGTATCTCCTGCCACTTTTTTTCCTCCGTGTCATAAATACAGACCGTGCACTCGTATTCTGACGGCAGGTGTTTCGACGCCGCAAAGCAGTAATCCCCCGCCTCCATGACTGCACGTCCGCCTATCGTCTCCGGCACGATGACGTCCTCTGACTCTCCAAATATCCTCAAAATCCTTATACTTTCCTCATCGATTTTGTTCCAGTAAAACTGATAATATGTCTGCATGGTACTCCTCATTTCTGTACTGTTCAATGCAATTAAGATCCTATACTTCCAGACAGCTGCGGATTGCATCCTCCACCAGCTGTTCCCCGATCACGATGATGACCTCCTGCCCCATTTTGATTGGTGAGATCACCAGATTCTTTTGGGTCGCATTGAGTTCGATCCACTGCTCTTTTTCATTCTTCATAAATCCCTTGACGCGGAATACATTTCCACAGGACTTGTCCGAGAACAATTTTTGTGCGGCTTCCTGTAATTTGACCTCCGTCAGGTGCATATTCATAAAATAGAGAGACTGAAATGTTTTCTCCTGTGTCAGATCCGGCTTGAGGTAGTTTTCCATGCGATAGCCACAGGATAACAGCTTTTTAAAGTCCTCATCCGTCAGCTTATCCCAGTCTTTTGCGAAAACTTTATCAAACTGTCTCTTACACCCGATTTTTTCCAGTGCACGGTTTAAATGGTCAACCGCATTTTTCTGATCCGGTTCTGTTGTCTCCTGTGTCTTACTAAGAATAATACGCCCTGCATTCGCTGCCTGCGACGCAAGCAGAAAATCTGCACCTTCCGGCAGGTTTTCTTCCAGATTCGAATCTAAGACGGTGATGACATTTCCGATCTGATACCAGCCGTCTAGCGGCTCCTCATGGAGCGTGTCAAAGAACTCGTCCACATCATAGATCCCGGATGGCTCCACGATCACGCGGTCATAACCGCACATTCCCATCGAGATCAGCTTGGTTTTAAAACGTCTCCGGTGCGTATCAGCATCACATCCGCCCGATATCATCTCAAGTTCACAGTTGTCCCCCCTTAGATCGCCAAGCAGCATCATGTCCACATTGACGGCTCCAAAATCATTTTCCAGTATTCCGATATTCTGCCCCTGCGTGATCAGATAAGAGGCATACTTCCTTAAAAACGTTGTTTTCCCGGAACCTAAAAATCCGGTAATCAGATCTATTTTTACCATTTTTCACATTCTCCTTTTCAAATAATCTGCCACGAACTATCTCATAAGCTATAGTTTTTACATTAGTCCCAGCCGTGAAAAATTTTCTATAAAGCAGGCAGAGAATCCTGTAAACCAGGATTCTTTCTTATTCTGCCGCCCTTTTTCTTTTGATTTTAACGCAGCTGCGTCATGCCGCCAACCAAAATTCCCTTATTGTCATGATAAATTCTCTCAAACTGTGTCATCGGCAGTGGATTTTCTCCCATGCCCGCCTCGACTGTATAGCCCGGTCTGTCATATTCCTCGATAAACCAGTCTTTGTATCCGGCATAGCCGGAGGCACCCGGTGTTTCTTCCACCGCATAGCCACTCACACTGCCGAAATAATCTGCGATCTCTTTTGACCTTGCCGGTTCATAATCAAGATATTTCCAGTAAATGACTTCACCCTGCGTGTGGTATGCAAGGATCAGTAAAAAATCATTCTCTTTTGTCAGTTCATAGACTGCAACACTCTCCGGTGCCGTGAGCGGTGCTTTTCCGACGTAGTCCCGTGGTGCAGGTTTGTCATAGCCCTGAGAAAACTTGATCTGTTTTGCCATCTCCCAGCCCGCCGGAAACTGCAGATTTAAATCTACCCCGTCAATATTTGCCTTCCAGCCATCCGGAAACGGGATCGACGGATAATCATCTGCGATCCGTTTTGTCCTGCGGTAATATACACCACTGTTTAACAGACCATTGACTAAATCCACCCCGTCCGGATTCACAAGCGGCACCATGCAGAGCCTGAATTCATCAAACAAAGTCCGCGCATCCACCGATTCCTGCCCCATGCCCGTCTGTCCGTCATTTTTCTCCCGGGCGGCCGATGAAAAAGCAATGTTTCCGCCCGCCGCATAAGCCGCCGCGTACTCCTCTGCAAACGTTAAGAGCACCGGCGTTGTAATACTCTCATTTGCATGATAGGAAGCGCTGTAAAATACCTGTTTCTCACCGGTTCCAATCCAAAGGCTGTGAATATCCTTTCCCATCACACTTTTTCCGATGACACCGGCGGACAGAAACGGATAGCGCACCACAAGTCCCTCTACGATCCACTGTGTCAGGACTGACGTATATTTTACCATCTGCGGAACTAGCGGAAATCCAAGCGGGATCGCCAAAACGGCATCAACAACCAGATCATCCGGATCGATCAGCGGATTTGCCACAAGGATTGCCTCCTCCGTTGTCCCATATCTGCGCGACAGTCCAAAGACCGTATCTCCCTTTTCGATCGTATGCATGCGGTATCCGGTCAGATATGGTTTTAACTGCTCCCATACCGCACGGTTTACCGTACACACATCCGTATTTCCGGTAAAATCTTTCAGCGCCTGACAGGTGTGCTCCCCGAAAATTCCGTCAATTCTCGTCGGATATCCCGCTCTGGTCAATGCAAGCTGCAAATATTCCACCCAGATACCACGGTCTCCCTGTATTAAAAATTGCATATTTTCCCCTTTGTATCATTCTTTCCACTATTATATGCACCTTCCCGGAAAATTTTCTTTTTTCTAGTTTACAAAAGCGATATTATCCATGTTCACCGCACCGTTTTCTATCCTGTCAAACGCAAACCGTACACTTCTGATCTGACTCCTGTCAAATCCGTTTTCCTCCGTAAACTGCTTTTCCGTGATATGCACGGTCTGAAGCTGCCTCTTATATTCATTTTTTCCTGTGATATACTGGAGCTTGGATAATTTTACCGGAAATGCCGGATACAGGATCGTAGAATCGCATAAAGTACTGACCGCACGATTTCCATGGATATCTGTCAGCACCACAGAAAAATCCATCGGTTCATTCTCCGCTTTCTCCCTCAAATCCATGGCATCAAAACAGATTCCGCCCTCTCCCATTGCCATCGGCTCATCCAGTGCGATCTCATAATATGCAGCTTTAGTGTCCTTCCATTTCAGGCGCACTGCATGGTTCTCCCTCTTTCCCATCGCCGATTCAGAATCCGCCAATTCTTCCTCCGTCCACATTGTAAAATGCTCCGCTGATACGCTGCCACATGGTGCCGTTTCTAAATCAGAGTCCTCCTCATAATCAGTGATAAACAAAGCGTCTGACGTTTCATACTGCTGCACATAGAGTGTTTCCGGCAGATATTCCGCATACTTTGCATAATCTGTCAGAAAATCCGCATAGGTGTCTTTTTCCTTTAAGCTCTTATCTAAAAAAACAAGCGAGGCAATTTTTAAGATCTCCTGCTGATCCTCCGCTGTAATAAAATTTTTTACATTCAGCCACAGGGAAAACGGCCTCCCGATATCATATTCTCCCCATTCCGTATTGAATTGCCCGTGATTTGCACCGGCAATATAGAGCGAGGATGCTATATACGATCTGTCTTTTGAAAATGAAACATTCTCATACTGCTCATTTCCGAGAAAAACACTGATGTCCTGATCGTTTGCCCCCTGCAGCACCAGATAATCGACATCCGACAATTCCGTTTCATGCCCCGCCGGCAGATACTGGCTGACAGACGGTGCAACTGCGATAAGTGCCCGGATTCTGTAATGATAATCAAACGTAAACATTCCATTGCTCGGATATGCATCATACTCATTAAAAAGATATGCATCCGCGATCATCTCACCGCCCCGCGAATGTCCCATCAGTGCAATATTGTCCTCATCGATCTTACTGTAGACCGGCTGCGATTCATCCCCGTTTTTCTCTAAGATCTCCCCGAGATTTTCCAAAAGAAGAACAGCGCGCGCATCATTTTCCCCACTTCTCTCATTTAAAATATTTTCATCCACAGAAACGAACACATAGCCGTGTGATGCCAGATACTCTCCGAGATAATCATATCCAAGATATGACTCTGCCGTAATGCTGTGGTTGCCGTGCGCCATAAACACGACCGGACAGTTTTCTGCCTCCTTAGGAAACCAGATTTTTCCCGCGATTGGTGCATCTTTTCTGGTATGTTTCGTAAAGAAACTGCGATAGATTCTGTGCCACTTTTTCTCTTTTGCCACATATGGACTTAAATCCACTGTCCCCGTCGTCATATCGGTTCCACCATCCGGACCATAGGTCAAACAGACGGGCGTATATGCTCCTTTTGCACAGTAATCTGCAAATCCTGCCACCTCACCTGCCTGTGTCACATAGATATTTTTTTTGAGATAATCCGAAATATATCTGTCCGAAAATCCCTGTCCAAACAAAAATGCCAAAAATGCGCACCAGACGATGCAGCCCGCTGCAAAGTGGATTCCGCTAAACAGTGTATGCCGTCGTTTCACAAGCCACGCCCAGATAAATCTTCCCGATAACAGCAGCAAAAAATAAATCAATGCAGCAAAAAAAGTGCTGACCATATGTTCATTGCCAACACTTCCATATACACAGCAGCAGACAAATATCAAAAATCCTGCAATCCCATACAAAAAACTCTCAATATTGCGATGCCAGATGCGGCCGCCGATGCGCGAAAACAGACATGCTGCCCCCGCGAACAGCATATCGCCTAAGATCACTCCTCCAACGAAAAAAATCAGTTTCGTTCCAAAATATTCAGATGCCAGTGCACCGCAGAAAAATCCCGTGATCACAAGCACCACCAATTTCATTCCCCATCCGGTATCTTTCAGATTCAACCGGTATGCCCTGCCATATCCCTGCAGTCTGCCACGCAAAAATTTTCTCATCTGTCAACTGTCCCTGCTTACTTTTTTCTCCGCTTTTTCCTCATACATCAGCATCTCGGCCCGTTTTACATAACTCTCTAACACGTTTTCTTCCCCGGGATGTGCGACTACAGCACCGATACTTGCGCTCAAATCAAAAGGGAGCTGCATTGCTCTCTGTGTCTTACTCAATTCCGTCCGGATCTTCTGTGCTAATACCCTGCCGGATTCCTCGTCCTTTGCGCCCTCTAATACAATAAACTCATCGCCGCCTGTCCGCGCTGCGATTGCATCTGCATCACAGTGTTTCAACATCGCTTTTGCAATGGAAATGATTGCAAAATCCCCATACTCATGTCCAAAAGTATCGTTAATGTATTTCAACCGGTCTAAATCGATAAACATCACTAACACAGGCATTTTTTTCTCGCGCATAATCGTGAAGTAACTTATCGACAACTTCTGGTATCCCATGCGGTTATAAAGTCCCGTCACAGAATCCCTGACATAAAGATCGGAAAGGATCTGGTTCATATACTCTAATTTTTCTTTTTTATGGAGATTTTCCATCGCATTGGTCAGTGTTTTTATCACCTGGAACAGATATTGTTTTTCCATCAGATAAACTGCATTTTCAATAACAAAATACCCGACTGTACGGTTTCTGAAATGCATTGGCAGAAACAGAAAATCTGTTCCGCCCTTTTGTGATTCAAAAAATGGAAAAATACCCTCGATCTCCATCTGGTCTGTATCCAGCATTTTGCCATTTTTATATGCAAACTTTACCTGCATGCATTTCGGATAGCCCTCCTCATGAAAATCTTCCTCCTCAAAAAAGCTGAGGCTCCGATGTGTTTTCACCTGTTCCTTATACGTATCCATATGTGAATCCAGTATCAGATACATCGCATCACACTTTAAAGACGGGATACATTGTGGGATACAATACATCATCTCACGGACTGTATTGCATTTGAGAAGCTCATATTCCAGGGAAAATACTTCATCCTCAAACCGTGTTGTCTCAATTCCATACATGATCTGCCCTTTTAAATATTCTGCCTGATCCGGCACTTCTGCTGGCATACAGCCACAGCTGTCCCAGAAAATGCCTTCTGTATCCGTATAATAAAACCGGTCCGGTGTTTCCCCTTTCCAGATGTGAAGAAACAGATCTGCACATGCGATTCCGACATTTTCCCGGATATGACTGATTGTAGAGATCCTCGGTTCATAATATGCCGCTTTGTCAAAATTATCAAAACCTGTCACACAAAAATCTTCCGGCACCTGGTATCCGTGCGCCGTGGCTGCCTCACACACACCGACTGCAATATTATCATTTCCACAGATAATCGCCTGTGGCATCCTGCCTTTATCGTGTGTTTCAAGCAATTTTTCAAATCCGTTGACTCCGCACTGATATTCAAAGTTCTCACAATAAAAATCAGACTCCGAATATGTAAGCTGCTTTTCATCCATATATGCCCTTAAGGCAGCAATTCTTTTTACATTCTCATAATTATCTTCCGGACCCATGACAAACCAGTATTTTTTACATCCGTGTTTCTCATAAAGGTGTTCAATCATCATCCGCATTGCTTTTTCATTGTTGATTCCGACATAATAAAAATCTTCAATCTCATTTGCAATTGAAATGACAGGTACACCGGACTCTTTTGCCCGCCGTATCACATCTTCCCGCACCTTCGGGTAGCCAATGTTATTGAGATCAAGAATGATTCCGTCAAACTCATGCAGATCCGGAAGCCTGTATATATTATATTCACCGGTATTATACTCCTCATCGCAGCTCCATCCCCCCGAACTGTTAAAGATGTACAGACTCACTTCCTCGCCGGTCTGTCTGATTCTCTGAAGAATTCCTGCCGGCCATGCAAAAGTAAACCACCTTTTCCAGCCATCCATAATCAGTGCAATTTTCTTCATGACTCTCTCCTGTCCACCTTAATCCTGATAGGGTACTATACTAGTACATCGTTTTCAAAATAACTACACCATTCACCTGCCTGCGGATTGGTATAGTTATTTACGAAACGATGTACCAGACGAAAAAACCCCGGAAACAAAACGCTTCCGGGGTCTTCTATGCCAAATCAGCACTCGCACCCATTAAACTCTGGATAAGTACTCACCTGTTCTTGTATCGATCTTGATCACATCATCCTGCTCAACGAATAATGGAACAGATACAGTTGCACCAGTCTCAACAACTGCCGGTTTTGTAGCACCTGTTGCTGTATCGCCTTTGAAACCTGGCTCTGTGTCAGTAATTCTTAACTCTACGAACAGAGGTGGCTCTACTGCAAATACGCTTCCGTTGTGGGAGCACATTTTAACCATTTCGTTCTCTTTTACGAACTTTAAGGCATCACCGATATCGTCTTTGGATAAAGCGATCTGGTCATATGTCTCAACATCCATGAAGTAGAATAAATCACCATCTGCATACAGATACTGATAATCTTTTCTGTCAATACGTGCCTGTGGGCATTTCTCTGTAGGACGGAATGTTTTCTCAACAACACCGCCACTCTTAATATTTTTTAACTTAGTTCTAACAAACGCTGCACCTTTACCTGGTTTAACGTGCTGGAATTCAATGATCTGGTAAATGTTACCCTCTAACTCGATGGTAATACCATTTCTGAAATCTCCTGCTGAAATCATGTAACTTCCTCCTTAAACATACGCCCGAGTTTTGGACTCTCTGATTTTTCTATTTTATAATAAATGCCTGTACATTTCAAGCTTTTTTTCGTTTTGCTCCATCAAATTGACAAAAAACTGCGGATTTATTCATTTCGCTCCTCAATCTCATGGATCAGATCAATTCTCGTCTGGTGTCTTCCGCCTGAAAACTCTGCATCTAAATATGCTTTTACGATGTCTTTTGCAAGCTCTGTTCCTACGATTCTTGCACCGAATGCTATAATGTTTGCATTATTATGCTCTTTGACAAGTCTTGCAGTTGCACAGTCAGAACATACAGCCGCACGTACTCCCTTTACTTTATTCGCAGCAATCGAAATACCAACTCCGGTTCCGCAGATCAGCACTCCGCAGTCTGCCTCCCCTGCCACAACAGCACGTCCGACTTTTTCACCGTACTCCGGATAATTGCAGCTGTCTAAGGTATCTGTTCCAAAATTAATGACCTCATGACCTAATTCTTTCAAATAATCCATGATGACAAATTTTAACTCTGTTGCTGCATGATCATTTCCAATCGCGATTTTCATTTTTTTCCTCATTTCTTTCTATTTTATTTACTCTTAAATGAGCATTTTATCCATGACAATAGCGCTGCCCAAAAATATGCTGTCTATTGTTTTTCTTTATTTTTTTTTTCCAGATCTCTTCTGTAGAAATACAGCACGATCTTTTCCAGATACCGTTTTAACACGATCTGTATCTCCTCTTTCGGATGAATCGGTTTTACCAGGATCGAGCGGATACCGGCACGCTTTGCACCATATACATCCGTAAAAATCTGATCTCCGACAAAAATGGTATTGCCGGTATCTGTCCCCAGTTTCTCCATCGCCTTTTTATAATTTGCCGGATTCGGTTTGCCCGCCTTATAGATATAAGAAACATTGACTGCATCATTAAACATTTTCACACGCGGTTCCTTGTTGTTGGACAACAGCATACACGCAAATCCCAGTTCTTTTAAATGTGCAAACAGTGCACATGCACGCTCATCCGCCGGTGCTCCATGCCGCACCAGTGTGTTGTCTATATCAAAAATCACACCGCGATACCCCTGTGCATACAATTCATCAAAATCTATCTCGTAGGTTGAATCCAGATACTCATCCGGATAGAACTTTTCCATCATATTTTTTTATCCTCATTTTCATACAAATTTGGGGTTGTATGTATATTTTTATTTGCCTGCAAATTTGGTCTGCATACATATTTTTTCATGTAAATTTTCATACAAAGTACAGTGTACTATACTTTCCAAAAAATATCCAGTAAAAAAGAGAATCACCCACAGGCAATCCCCTTTCCATCATCAATGTTCTGTTTACAATGAGAAATTCTCATTCGGACGAATATATAATAATCCGGTCTGGCTCATACGCTCTCCAACAAAAAACTGATACTGCTGTAACACCTGATCCTTCTTCATATCAGAGATAGCTTTCTCTACATCCAGACTTGTAATATCGCTCGCGATTCCTTTCAGATCATACTCTGCATCCGGCTGATATTGTTTCGCATACTCTGTGACACCATGATCCGGCTTGTTATCCCTCTCACTCTCTGTAGCCTCAGCCACACGGGTATCTTCCCCCGCCGTATCTATGGCATTTGGTACACTTTCCTCCTGAATCTGAGTATTCTTTATGGTATTGTAATCATAAAACCCCGCCTGTATACGGATACCTGAAATATTCATACCACCCAATCCCATCCATCTGCATCTTCTACTTGACAAAAACTATATCGGTCTGCCTTTGTAAATACTTTAGCATATTTTTAGCGTTCCGTTACTTGTCTAACATCTTTTTCAATTCGCTCATAAATGTATTCACATCTTTAAACTCACGATATACCGAAGCAAACCTTACATATGCAACTGCCTCGAGATCTTTCAGCTTATCCATCACAAGTTCTCCGATCAGACTGCTCGGGATCTCCTTCTCCTCACGATTAAATATTTCCGTCTCAACCTCATCGACTAACTGATTGATCTGATTGACAGAAATTGGTCTCTTATGACATGCCCGCAGTACCCCTGCTTCAATTTTGGAACGGTCATACTGCTCCCTGTTATTGTCCTTTTTAATCACGATAAGCGGTATCGTTTCAACCTTCTCATATGTTGTGAAGCGCTTCCCACATTCATCGCATAACCGTCTGCGGCGAATCGAATTGTTATCGTCTGCCGGTCTTGAATCAATGACTCTCGTATTCTCACTGCTGCAAAACGGACACTTCATAAGCTACCTCCTATGCACAGACCCCATTTATTAAAAGTATATCCATTGTTTTTGTAATTGTCAACATAATTTTCCCTGTTATGTCCACCTGTTTTTGGTTATTTCAACGAAAAGTTTCGAAATATTTTCGTTTTACTGTATTTTCTTACGAACTTCTTTTTCTTCTATATCAACCAATATGATATCCGGTCCGATTTTTACGATTTTGCACCATGGAATATGCAGTTCAAATTCTCTTCCCACACATCCAAAAAACTTTGCCGGTCCAGGAACAATAATCGTCCGGATACATCCGTCATGCTCATCAAACTCCAGATCACAGACATTTCCAAGACACTTGCAGTCACAGACATTGATCACTTCTTTTTTCTGAAATTCACAAAAACGCATATAGTCTTCCAAATCCGTTCATTTAGAAAACCATATGCGTCCCGGTATATTTTTAGACTATTTTTTATACATTAAAGCGGAATAAGATTACATCTCCGTCTTTGACCACATAATCCTTTCCTTCCATTCCGACGATTCCTTTTTCACGCGCTGCGGAAAGACTTCCATTATCTAATAGATCCTGATAGTTTACAACCTCAGCCTTGATAAATCCACGTTCAAAATCCGTGTGGATCTTTCCTGCTGCCTGTGGAGCTTTTGTGCCTTTTTTGATCGTCCATGCACGGCACTCATCTTCCCCGGCAGTGAGGAATGATATCAGTCCAAGAAGTGAATAGCTTGCAGCTACAAGCTTGTCAAGTCCGCTTGACTCAACACCGAGATCCTCAAGATATTCTTTTTTCTCATCCTCATCAAGCTCTGCAAGTTCCTGCTCTATCTGCGCACAGATTACGAATACTTCTGCGCCTTCTTCTTTCGCCATCTCTCTGACTTTCGCAACGTGCGGATTCGATGCTCCGTCATCTGCAAGATCATCCTCTGCCACGTTTGCCGCATAGATCGTAGGTTTTGCTGTAAGAAGGTTGTATCCCTTAAACCAGATCTGTGCATCATCATCGTCCGGTACTTCAAACGTTCTTGCCATCTTGCCATCTTCAAGATGCTTCTTTACTGCCTCTACAAGTTCAAGCTCTTTCGCAAGCGTCTTATCCATTCTTGCCTGCTTTGCAATTTTTGAGATTCTTCTGTCAAGGATCTCAATATCTGAGAAAATAAGTTCAAGATTGATCGTTTCAATATCTCTTGCCGGGTCAATGGATCCATCCACATGGATGATATTTGTATCCTCAAAGCAGCGTACGACATGAACGATTGCATCTACTTCACGAATGTTTGCAAGGAACTGGTTTCCCAATCCTTCCCCCTTACTTGCACCCTTTACAAGTCCTGCAATATCAACAAATTCAATCGTTGCTGGTGTAACTTTTTTCGTGTGGTAGAGTTCACCAAGCTTTACAATTCTCTCATCCGGCACGGATACAATTCCCACATTCGGATCGATCGTAGCGAATGGATAATTCGCCGAAAGTGCGCCTGCCTTCGTAAGTGAATTAAATAATGTAGACTTTCCGACATTTGGGAGTCCGACGATTCCGAGTTTCATTTTATTTTCCTTCTTTCTTATTTTTCTAGTGTTTCAAGGGTTCTCCATGAGGTTGTCCCCCATCTTGTCCCCCATTTTTATATATTCCTTTTATGACCTTTCATGACCTTATGCAAAAACCATTCTATCCATATAATTGGAAAACTTATCTATCTCGGTTTTCACTGTTTCTTCGGTCAAGTGACTATATAAATCTAATGTGATTTTTATTGAGCTATGTCCCATCATTTGTGATAGCATTTTGTAACTCTTTGCATACTCTCCTGATGCACTTTCCAGAAATCGTGTTGCAAATGGTTCTATTTCTTTTTTTAGTTTTGGGTAGTTTCCATTTCTAACCGTATTAGGTCTCTTGTTGTTTTCTTTAAATCCATTCCATTGTTTGGCTTCTTTTACATTATCAAATATCCTGTCTACTCTTTTTCCACTAGCCGTTATAAAACGTGCTCTATATTTACCATCTTTTTTTCGTTGGCTTAGATTTAGACCTAAATCTCTTTTAAATCAACTCCCATATTCTTATTTGCTCCCTTTATTAAATAAAAGAAGCCACCATATGACAAATAGTATATTAACATGGCTAGTGCTAATATTCAAGAAAAATCCTCCCCGCCATAGGGTAAATGAAATGACCCATAAGCATATTTCTTGGTCATCATTTTTTTCAGATAAGTCTATTCATTGGCTTCATATTGTAACATTCCTTTTTGTTGCTTATTTTTTATGTTCTTAACTTAACATGACTCACTGTTTACAGATACTTTAAAACTTTGCTCCCCAAAGGAAGTCAATCGAATACAGTTACAAAAACTGACATATAATATTCTCACATTCATCCTGCGTGCCGCTGACTACATCGAATTTACACTGAAGAACCCCACCGCAGCCGAGCATCTGCTTGATGCAGCTACAAAACAAATCAACTCACTCTCGGATATGCCCGAAAAATACTATCTTGTAGATGGCCCCGTTCTGGCGAGTTGGGAAATTCGTTTTATTATAATCAATAATTACCTTGCCTTTTACACTATTGATAAAGAAAAGCAAACGGTAATTGTTGTACGATTTCTATATCAGAAAAGCAACTGGAACTCCATTCTCCGTCAGAGTTTTTCCCTTGCTGCACCTGTAAGCCCGATATACCTGTAAAGCAGAAGAACCAATCCTCCGCTGACTACCACACTGGCTGCCGAAAACAATAACTGTTTTGCAAAAAGACGGAACCCGCCATAAAAATTGGCTGATTCCGTCTTTTTCTATGATTCATCCGCCATTGCCGCATCATCCCGCGATTCAATGACGATCAATATTCCATTTTCAAATGTAATTTCTGCCTGTTCTTCAGTGATCTCATTACTCACACCAATTGAACAGAAACCCTTTAAGCAATAATCGGCAAGCGGATATTTAAATCCCGCAAGATACAGATGCTCTACCTGCGCGGTATACGGAATCAGGGAAACATATTTTCCAAACTGTTCCTCTTTTTTTAGTACCATGCCGTGATCTGTCATACGGATACGGTTATTTGCATCCAGCAGTTCAATTTCAACTCCCAGCTCTAACCCTATGCCCAGAAGTTCAATATTCCCCAGCACATGATCTAACCTTGAACCGGTACCTCCAAGTACCGTAATACACTCCGCTCCCATGGAAATGGCAAGACGCAGCGCAAATTCTGTATCTGTGTCATCCTTTTGAGGATTCAATCTGTGCCAGACGATCCCTTCTTTTTTCTGAAACCATTCCAGTGTCTCTTTGCTTACCGAATCAAAATCGCCGATAATGACCTGTGGAACAATTTCATTTCTCCGCAAAAATTCCATACCGGAATCTGCAGCGATCACTGTTTTTTCAGCAAAGCCTTTTAAAACCTCTATCGCAAATGCATCTTCAATTTTTCCACCCGCTATGATAAAAAAATGTTTCATCCATCGGCTCCCATCATTCATTAATAATATTTAAGAAACGAATCGTATTCTCGGTCACATCCCCGGAAAAAATTGCACTGCCAGCAACAATAATATTTGCTCCTGCATCCATCAATTCTTCCACGTTTGACAGATTTACGCCGCCATCTACTTCAATGTCCGTTTTTAATCCCTTCTCATCCACGATTTTTCTTAATTCACGGACTTTCTCCACCGTATAGGGAATCAGTTTCTGTCCTCCGAATCCCGGATTTACCGTCATAACAAGAACCATATCCACTTTTTCAAGGACACAGGATATTGCAGAAACTGGTGTTGCAGGATTGATGGCAACACCTGCTAAAAGTCCTTTTTCTTTGATTTTTTCAATAGTACGGTCAAGATGTCTGCAGCTCTCTGCATGAACAGTGATAAGATCTGCACCAGCCTCGGCAAACTCATCAATATAGCGTCCCGGTTCCTCAATCATCAGATGAACATCAAAAATACGGTCTGTACATGCTCTTATAGCACGGATGACCGGCATTCCAAATGAAATACTCGGAACAAACATTCCGTCCATAACATCAATATGGACATACTGTGCCCCGGCTTCATCAAGCTCTTTTATCTGTTCTCCAAGACGGCTGAAATCAGCCGATAATATAGATGGCGATAAACAGTTCATTTTTTTCTCCGTAATCTTAGTCATTTATTTTAATACTTTCGGACAGCCTTTAATTCCTCATACAGCAATTTATAGTTTTCATACCGCAGCAAACTGATACTTCCTTCTTCTAACCCCTGTCTTACACCGCAGTCCGGCTCACTGATATGATTACATCCCTGAAATCTGCAATATGGTTCCCATTTCCGGAATTCCGGATAAAACCCTTTTAAGTCTTCTTTTTCCATTCCCGGAATGTAAAGTGTGGAGAATCCCGGTGTATCCATAATATAAGTATCCCCGCCGATCGGTATGATTTCAGAATGACGTGTGGTATGTCTTCCGCGCTCGATCTTGCGGCTGACTTCCCCTGTCTGCATGGTGATGTTCGGCTGCAGGCGGTTCACAAGAGAAGATTTGCCAACTCCCGATGGTCCTGCCACCGCCGCTGTTTTTCCTTTCAAAAGTTCTAACAGACTATCTACGCCTTTTTCTTCTTTTGCACTGGCAAAAAGAGTCCGATAACCACAAGCTGCATAAATATCCGCAAACGCATGCAGTTCCTCCTCCGTGACCAGATCTGTTTTGTTAAAACAGATTGCAACCGGTACATTCTGATATTCCATCATAACAAGGAAACGGTCTAACAGATTAAAATTAGGCTGTGGTTTTGCCGCCGCAAAAATGATCAGCGCAAGATCGATATTTGCAACCGCAGGACGAATCAGCTCATTTTCCCTCGGCAGGACCTTTTCAATATTTCCTTTTTTATGTTCCTCATCTAACACAGCAATCTCGACATTGTCCCCCACCAGTGGCTTGATGTTCTGGTTTCGGAATACGCCTTTTGCCTTGCACTCATAAATTCCGGATCCCGCTGCATGAATGTAGTAGAATCCGGAAATTCCCTTGATAATTTTTCCCTGCATAAATCTTCCTATTGTCTTTATTCTTCCTGGAACTGTACATCAATCGTCTGGTCTTTTAAATCATTTCCATTTAAGTCCAGCCAGGTAACTACGATTTTACCACTGTCCGAAAGAATACCGGTCTTTGTCAGAATCAGTCCGCCAGTACCAAAATCTGCAATCGTTTTGCCGTACCAGGTCTGTAAAACATTGCCCTGATCATCATATAAAACAATGTCTGCACCGGAGATATTCGATGTATCTGATGGAAGCTGCAGGCTGACATTCAGCTTATAAGTCTTTGTGGTGATCTGCTGTGCCGGTTCCGGTCCAAGACTGACTGTGATCGTGATGGATGCTCCCGGATCTGCCTGTGTTCCCGGCGCAAGTGACTGTCCGATTACGATTCCGGCATCCGTATCACTGTATTTTGTGGCCGTTGAAACATTAAACTGTGATAATAGTTCTTTCGCCTGTTCCTCTGACTTATAGCTTGTCGATACATCAGGTACTGTAATCTTCTCTGAGCCAAGGCTGATCTCAAGTGTGATCGTATCGCCCTCTTTTCCCTGGGTATCCCCATTTGGTGTCTGGGAAATTACATATCCTTCCGCAACGGAGGAACTGTAGGAAGTTGTCTTTGTGACCTGAAATCCCTTTGCCGTCAATGCCGCGCTGGCATCTGTCTCACTTTGTCCGACAACATTTGGTATATCCACTGCATTCTCACTGTTGCCCGCAGATCCGCTGCTGATGATAACCTCGATCGTTGTATTCTTTTCGACGGTCTTTCCATCCTGTGGATCCTGGCTTATGATCTGTCCCTTTTCTACTGTATCAGAAGATGCCGTTCCTACCTGTTTAATACCAAGTCCGGTTCCTTTTAACTCCTGTTTTGCCTGATCCATGGTTTTTCCTGTCAGGGAAGGTACTACTACACCGTCCTTGATCTGGGTACTCTGACTGTCTCCCGTCTGTGTTTCCGTTTTTGTTGTTTCTGTATTCGAAGAATTGTTCTTGTTAGACTTCATACCCCCGGCTAACGTGATGCACAGGTAAATAATGATGATAATGATCACTACACCTGCTGCGATTCCCATGATCGTGATTGCCTTTTCCATCTTCGGATTGATATCGCCATCCTCGTCCTCAATATCATCATCGTCGTCCTCGTCATCATCATCGATCACCGGCTCCTGTATTTTGATCGACGCCGGATCTATATAGACGTTTGCAGTCTGTTTCTTGATCTGATTTAAATCATCTGCTCCGATCACCCTCGTCTTATCCTGATTTGCAAGAGGTACCATCACAACAAAATCCTCGTTCGGGCTGATCAGTGCTTTTCTAAGATCGGCCAGAAGCGCTGTCATGGAAGCATATCTTCTGTCAGGGTTTTTCTGTGTACATTTTAAGATGATCTTTTCCATACTGATTGGAAGATTTGGTGCATAAACACTTGGCGGTACTATTTCTTCCTGCAGATGCTGGATTGCAACTGCGACCGTCGTATCCCCGTCAAACGGAACACGGCCTGTTACCATCTCATACATCACGATACCCAGTGAATAGATGTCACTCTTGCCATCCACAAATCCATTTCTCGCCTGTTCCGGAGAAGAATAATGTACGGATCCCATCACATCCGAACTGATCGTATTTGATGTTGCTGCCCGCGCAATACCAAAATCTGTTACTTTTACTTTTCCCTCAGTGGAGATCATGATATTCTGCGGTTTGATATCACGATGCACGATATTTTTATTATGGGCGGCTTCAATACCTCTGCCCACCTGAATTGCGATGCTGACTGCCTCCTTAAAAGAAAGCTGTCCTTTTTTCTCAATGTAGGTCTTTAATGTGATTCCTTCCACATATTCCATCACGATATAATGCAGGCCATTCTCACTGCCGACATCATAAATATTTACAATATTCGGGTGCTCTAACCCTGCAGCTGCCTGTGCCTCGGAACGGAATTTCGTTACGAAATTAATATCCTCGGAAAATTCTGCCTTTAATACCTTGATTGCTACAAATCTTCCCAGTGTAAGATCTTTTGCTTTATATACATCTGACATTCCGCCAGCGCCAACTTTACCTAAAATTTCATAGCGGTCTGCTATGTACATACCTTCTGTCAACATTCTTTCACCTCATCAGAAAATGGTTCTATCAATACAACCGTAATATTATCCTTACCACCATTTCGATTGGCAGTCTCAATCAGTTTCTCTGCTTTCTCAACAATGTCCCTCTGTCCCAACACAATATGCCGGATCTCATCATCTTCAATCATATTTGTCAGTCCGTCGGAACACATCAAAATCTCATCCCCAGGTTTTAAACTGATCTCAAAGAAATCAGCTGTCACCTCCGGCAATACACCGACTGCCCGTGTAATGATATTTTTATCCGGATGATCTTTCGCATCTTCTTTTCTCACTTCACCTAAACGAACCATTTCCTCAACCAGAGAATGATCCCTTGTAATCTGTGTAATATCTTCCTGATTGATCACATACAGCCTGCTGTCTCCAACATTTGCGGCATAGAGTGTATTCCCGATCACCGTTGCAGCAACGATCGTTGTACCCATTCCATTTTTGGCCGGATCTGCCTGTGCCTCTGTCAAAAGCAGACTGTTCGTCATGGAAACAGCACTCTTCATAATCGCCACCGGTTCTTTTTCACCCGATTTACCAATCAGTTCCACAAGTTTCTCAACTGTAAATCTGGAAGCATAATCACCTGCAGCGTGACCACCCATTCCATCCGCTACTAAAAAAAGATTCGGCAGATTTCCCACAGCGGTCTCTGATGTAAACATATAATCCTGATTCATTTCCCGTCGCTGCCCGATGTGCGTCATGGAAAACGTCTTCATCTTCTCTACTTCCTACCTTTCTGCATGGCTGATATAACGTTTGCGCAGCTGTCCGCATGCACCGTCTATATCCCTGCCCATTTCCCTTCTAATTGTAACGTTAATCGCATTTTTTTCAAGCCTATTTTTAAAATTAAGAATTGCTTCATGATCCGGCTGCACATATGAACGCTCTTTGATCGGATTGACCGGGATCAGGTTTACATGACAATTCATGCCATGAATCAGGTCTGCAAGCCTTCTTACATCCTCATCGGTATCATTGACACCACCGACTAAACTATATTCAAATGTGACACGCCTTCCTGTCTGTTCAAAATAATAACGACATGCCTCAATTACTTCATGTATCTCATATTTATTGGCAACCGGCATCAGTTCAAGTCTCTTTTCCTGCGAAGATGCATGCAGCGAAAGTGCCAGCGTGATCTGCAGTTTTTTATCCGCCAGTTCCCGCATTTTCGGAACAATACCGCAGGTTGACACCGTCACATTCCGCTGGCTGATGTTCAGTCCGTTTTCATCTGTCAGAAGTTCGATGAATTTGAGCAGATTGTCAAAATTATCCATCGGTTCTCCGGTTCCCATCACAACAACATTTGCAACCCTCTCCCCGGTATCTCTTGTGATCCGGTATATCTGGTCTAACATCTCTGACGGCGTCAGTCCCCGCACCAGTCCGTCTAACGTGGATGCACAGAACCGGCAGCCCATCCGGCAGCCGACCTGCGAGGAAATGCAGACTGAATTTCCATGTTTATATCGCATCAGAACGCTCTCGATCACGTTTCCGTCATCTAATGCAAACAGATATTTTCTGGTACCGTCTATCTTTGAGATCTGTACCGCCTCCTGCTTTAAACTTACAAAATGACATTCCTTCTTAAGTTTTTCCTGAAGGGATTTTGACAGATTTGTCATTTCATCAAAGGATGCTGCCTGTTTTTCATGCATCCACTGATACAGCTGTTTGGCACGAAACGGTTTTTCCCCGATAGATTCCATATATGATTTTAGTTCTTCCAGATTCATGGATTTGATATCTGTTTTTTCCTGCTGCATAATTTCCTCTTTTCCATTTTCTTTCCGGGTGGCTATGAGATACGTCTTAATCTGGCGTAGAAAAATCCATCTCCCACCTGTGTTCCCGGATAAATCTGTTCCATATCAAGCAGTTCAAATTCAGGATGTTTTCCTAAAAACCACGCGACATTCTCCTGGTTTTCTCCCGGGTTGATCGTACAGGTAGAATATACCATGATCCCGTCCTTTTTGACATAAGAACAGACCGTATCTAGAATCCGACGCTGAAGTGCTTCTAACTCTTCCTGCTGCCCCCGGCTCATTTTATAGCGGATGTCTGTCTTTTTGCGCAGAACCCCCAGACCGGAGCATGGCAGATCTGCGACCAGCACGTCCGCTGTATCTTCTGCACTCTCGTCCGGCACCGTGGCATCCCACACTTTTGTCGTCATATTTTTTATCTGGTAACGGCTGATATTTTCCTCGATCAGTCCGGTCTTATACCCTGTCAGGTCACGCGACTCCACACTTCCGGTGCCGTCCAGCATCTCCGCAAGATGAATGCTCTTGCCTCCGGGAGCCGCACAGACATCGATCACATGTGCGCCTTTCTCCGGTGCTGCGGCCTCAGCCACCATCATGGAACTGATATCCTGCACATAAAAAAGACCGTCCTGAAATGATGGAAGTGCCATCAGATGATCAAAACCTGAAATTGCAAATGCATAATGATATGCATCCGTATATGGCAGTCCGGCATAAGAAAGTTCTTCTAACGTCTGCACCGTCACGCCTTCGGCTTTTAACTGTTCCTTTAACGCATCCGGCGTAATTTTGGTCACATTGGTACGGATCGTAATCGGTGCTTCCTTTGAAAAAGCATCTAAAATTGCCTTTGTCTGCTCCATGCCATAGGCGTTAAGCCATTCTTCCACAATCCACTCCGGCATGGAATAACGCACACTTAACGCCAGAACCGGCTCCTTTTCTTCATCCGGATACCGGATGGAACCACTGTTTCTTGCAATATTTCGAAGCACTCCGTTCACAAAACCGCTCAGTGTGGAAAAACCGCTTTTTCTTGCCAGTTTTACCGCCTCATTGCAGGCTGCCGAATCCGGTACGGAATCCATATACTGTATCTGATACACACCCATTCTTAAAATATTGCGGATGACCGGTTTCATTTTTTTCACTTTCACTTTTGAGAACTGGTCGATCACATAATCAAGTTCGATCATGTGCTGGATCGTTCCCTCCACCAGTCTTGTCAGAAACGCCCGCTCATATTTTTCCATATACTGATATTTTTCGAGCACGGCACGGAGCACCTGATTGCTGTATGCCCCATGTTCCGTCACCTCAAGCAGAACATCAAGTGCAAGTCTTCTTGTATTTACGGTATCAGTCATCACGATTACGTCCTCCAAATAAAAGAACCAGCCTTAACAGCTGTAAGATTGCTGCCGCAGCACTTGCAACATAGGTCAATGCCGCAGCCTTCAATACTTTTCTGGTATAAGGCAGTTCACTGTCTGATAAAATTCCCTGCTCACCTAAAATATGGAGTGCCCGGCGTGAAGCATTAAACTCTACCGGAAGAGTGACAAGCTGGAATAATACTGCAAATGAAAAACATAAGATTCCAAGATTGATCAGCATTGCACCGGTTGAGCGGTTAAAAAACAGACCGATCAGAATTAACGGCCATGCAAGTGTAGATCCAATGTTTGCAACCGGAACGATCGCCGTGCGGAGTGTCAGCGGCACATAGTTTTTCTGATGCTGGATCGCATGTCCACACTCGTGCGCTGCAACACCGATCGCTGCGACAGAATTGCTTCCGTATACGGAGTCAGACAGATTCAGTGTCTTTTTTGACGGATTGTAGTGATCGGTCAGACTTCCCGATATATGGCAGACCGTCACATCATAGATACCGGCTGAATTTAAAATACGTTCCGCCGCCTGTGCCCCGGTCATACCGCTCATACTGCGGTACTGGGAATATTTATTGAAAGTACTCTTTACTCTTGCAGATGCGATCAGGCAGATCACTGCGCCGATCAGAACCAAAACATAAGTCGGATCAAAACCATAATAGTAATAAGGCATATCAGGTTACCTCCATTCATTAACCACGTGTAAAATAAGTTCCCTCTTCCACCGTATAGCCATTTAAAAATGCATCCGTGGTCATACGTTTTTTTCCTTCTAACTGTACCTCAAGAAGCTCTAAGACACCGTCTCCTGTCTGTACCAGAAAACTTCCCTTTTCCGCTTTTATGATGCATCCCGGAGCCGCTTTCTTTTCATCCGGCAGCACATTTGCCCTCCATATCTTAAGTGTCTTTCCGTCAAGTCTCGTATATGCACTTGGCCACGGATTTAAACCGCGGATCAGACATTCGATCTCTTTCGCACTCTTCGTCCAGTCAATACTTCCCAACTCTTTATGGATCTTTGCTGTATGTGTGGCTTTACTGTTATCCTGTGGTGTGTAAACAGCCGTTCCATTTTCGATTGCTTCGATCGTCTTTACGCAGAGTTCTGCTCCAACCTCTGCAAGGCGGTCAAATAAACTTCCACCTGTCTCATCCGGCCGGATCTCCACTTTTTCTTCTAAAATGATATCTCCCGTATCAACACCTTCGTCCATGCGCTGTGTGGACACTCCGGTATACGGATCGCCGTTGATGACAGCCCACTGGATCGGTGCTGCGCCACGATATTTTGGCAGTAGCGATGCATGTACATTCACACAGCCATATTTTGGCATGTCTAACACTGCCTTTGGTATAATCTGTCCAAAAGCCACCACGATCATAATATCCGCATGGAACGATTTCAGATACTCGATACATGCGCTGTCCCTGACACGCTCCGGCTGATAGACCTCAATGCCGTGTGCGATGGCACATTCCTTCACCGGCGTATATTTTAATGCCTTACTTCTTCCCACCGCTTTATCCGGCTGTGAGACGACCAGCACAACCTCATGACCGGCTTTTATGATCTCTTCTAATGTCCCCACCGAAAAATCCGGTGTTCCCATGAAAATTACTCTCATTGTTTATTCCTCCGGATCATCATAAGTTACATCATGTAACGGTCCTTCTACGATCTCCGTGTACATATGTCCGTCAAGGTGGTCTAACTCATGACAGATTGCACGTGCCATAAGCTCGGTCCCCTCGATCTCATATTCTTCCATATTTTCATCAAACGCGCGTGCCTTCACATAATTCGGTCTTGTAACGGTACCTGCTTTTCCCGGAAGACTTAAACAGCCCTCATCCCCGGTCTGCTCGCCTGACTTTTCCAGAATCACCGGATTGATCATAACAACCGGGCCTTCCCCGATATCGATGACTACGATTCTTTTTAAAACACCGACCTGTGGTCCTGCAAGTCCGACTCCGTTTGCCTCATACATGGTATCAAGCATATCGTCGATCAGTTCTTTGATCTTTGGTGTCATTTCGTTGATTTCTCTGCATTTTTTGGTAAGTACAGGATCTCCCTGTATTCTGATTGTTCTAAGTGCCATTTTTTTATCCTCCATTTTGTATTTTACAATTTTAAAATCCGTTGATCGGGTTAAAGTCAAATCCTACTGCTACATTCTGATACAGACGGTTGTCTTTTATAAAAGCTTCCAGACCATCTTTCAATATGACAAGTGTCTGATACTCTCGGGTTTTCACATAGATCACTTTGCGGTAGACATCGGAAATTTTTGCAACAGGTGCATCTGACGGCCCGATTGAAAAAATCTTTTCACTGTTTTCTCTCACTATCTGATCGATTTTCCCCATCAATGCCACCGCCGCCTCACTTGCTGCCGCCTCGTTTTTCGACGCGCACAAAATATAAAGCATGTTCCACACCGGCGGATACCGCATCATTTTGCGGTACTCGATCTCCTGCCCGTAAAAAGCCTCATAGTTCTGCTCTTTTGCAGTCGTGATACTGTAATGATCCGGATCATACGTCTGTATGATGACATTGCCGGGAATGTCACCTCTGCCGGCACGTCCTGCCGCCTGCGTCAGGAGCTGGAAAGTCCGCTCTGACGCACGATAGTCACTGATATAAAGTGAAAGGTCTGCCGCAAGCACACCCACTAACGTAACCCCCGGAAAATCATGTCCCTTTACGATCATCTGTGTACCGATCAGTATATCTGCCTCGTGATTTGAAAATGCAGATAATATCTGCTCATACCCATCTTTGATTCTGGTGGTATCCATATCCATCCGGAGCACACGCGCCTGTGGGAAACGCGCCTTTACCACCTGTTCTATTTTCTGCGTGCCCGCCTTAAAACCACTGATATACTTAGAGCCACAGACCGGACACAAACCGGGCTGTATCGTCGTATATCCGCAGTAATGGCAGACTAGACGTGTCGCCGCGCCGCTTCCATGCTGGCTCAGTGAAACATCGCAATGCGGACATTTTATCACATGACCGCAGGCTCTGCAAGAGACAAAGCCTGCCATACCGCGCCGGTTGATAAAAAGCATCGTCTGTTCTCCCTTTTTCAGACGGTCCTCCATCAGCTCACTCAGACGGTCACTTAAGATCGAGCGGTTGCCCCTCCTTAACTCCTCGCGCAGGTCGATGATCTCACACAAAGGCATGGGGCGCTTTTGTACCCTGTGTTTTAATTCCAACAGGCAGTACTCGTCATTTTCTGCCTTATAATAACTCTCAAGGGAAGGCGTCGCGGAGCCTAGCACCACGACCGCATCTGTCATTTTTGCCCGCTGTATTGCGGTTTCTCTTGCGTGATATCTTGGCACGGTCTCACTCTTATAGGAAGCCTCATGCTCCTCGTCTATGATGATGATTCCCAGCGCCGGAAATGGTGTAAAAAGTGCCGAACGTGGTCCGATCATCACAGAAATTTCTCCGTTTTTTGCGCGTTCAAACTGGTCATACCGCTCCCCGGCCGAAAGTTTTGAATTGATGATGGATACCTGTGCACCAAAACGGTTGTAAAAACGCCGCACCGTCTGATAGGTCAGCGCAATCTCCGGGATCAGAACGATTGCCTGTTTTCCCTGCGCAAGCACATGTGCAATCAGTTCCATGTAGACTTCCGTCTTTCCGCTTCCGGTGACACCCTTGATCAGGTAAGTTTTCCGCTCGCCTGCATCGTACTCCATCGTAATTTTCGAGACGACATTCTGCTGCTCCTCATTCAGCTTCTTTTGTTCCCCGCCCGGATCAAGACCGCCGACCGGATTGCGGTATGCGGTCTTACTCACCACTTTTACAATACCGGCTTCCTCCATCGCACGAATCACGGACGCGGAAACAGACATCTGCTGCGTTGCCGTCTCCCACTCTAACTCCCGCTGTTCTAACAATGCCACAAGAAGTTTTGCCCTTGCCGTTTTATGCTTTCTCTCACATTCCGCAAGCTCATTTTTCGCTTCGACCGGATGCAGTGCAAGTCTTATCGTTTTCTGTTCTTTTGCCTTCTTTTTTTCTTTGACCGGCAGTACTGTCTTTAAGGCATGATTCATGGTGCCGCCATAGTTTTCCCTCATCCATCCTGCAAGGGCGATCATCTGCGACTCGATCAGGACACCGCCCTTTACAATCGAAAGGATCTCTTTGATCTTATCTTCCTCATACTCGCAGACATCCGTCAGCTCGATCACATAACCCTGCATTTTTCTTGATCCAAACGGAACTGCTACCAGCATACCAACTGCGATTGTACTCTTTAGTCTCTCCGGCACCCGGTATTGAAACGTCTTATCTAATTTTCCCTGATAAATATCCACAATGATATTTGCATATTCTGCCATTCCAATTTCCATGCCTTTCTTTCTATCTGCCACGTCCTTCTGCTGCTTTCTTTACCAGTTCTTTGTCCTCCATCGGATAACGGACACCACCGATCTCCTGATAGTCCTCATGCCCTTTTCCTGCGAGGACGATAATATCGCCCTCCCTGGCATGATCGAATGCATATGCCACCGCTGCTCTCCGGTCAGCAATGCGTATGTATGCCCCTCTCGTACCCTTTATCCCGCTCTCAATGTCATCTAAGATCAGTTCCGGATCTTCCCACCTTGGATTATCGGATGTCAGGATCGTAAAATCCGCGAGTCTTCCCGCTGTCTCACCCATCCTGCCTCTCCTTAATTTTGAGCGGTTGCCCCCACAGCCAAAGATCACGACAAGCCGCCCCGGATTAAAGCCCCGCAATGTTCCAAGCAGATTGCGCAGGCTCATCTCATTGTGTGCATAATCGACCAGAAATACAAATTTATCTGATATCCTGACGTTTTCACACCGCCCCGGCACAGTCTGTCTTTGCAGTGCATCCTTTACCACATCCTGTGCTATTTTAAAATGACGTGCCACAAGGATCGCAGCTAACGCATTGGAAACATTAAAAATTCCGGGCATCTGCAATAGGAATTCTTCTTTTCCATCCGTAAAAAAGTGGCTGTATAACCTTCCTTCTTTCATGGAAAAAGTGATCCTTTCTGCCACGATATCCGCCTTTTGTCCCGGGGCATCCACACCGTTTTCTCCCAGCACGGAAAAAGTTTCTATGTCACAGGTATGACCAAACAGTATTTTTTCCGTATTCCGGTCATCACGGTTGACAATTCCTGCCTGACACTGCCGAAGCAGCCGGCTTTTACAGTACAGATACTCTGCAAATGATGCGTGTTCTCCCGGTCCGATATGATCCGGTTCAATGTTTAAAAACACCCCGATATCAAAAAAAATCCCTTCCACACGCTGCATCTTGATTCCCTGTGAGGATACCTCCATCACACAGCACACACATCCGTTGCTTACCATCTGCGCTAATTCTCTTTGCAGGTCGCTAGATTCCGGTGTCGTATGTCCGGCCTTTTTTACATCTTTCCCGTTATATGTCCATATCGTACCTACCATGCCGGTCTTGTATCCCGCTTCTTTTAAAATTCCTGCCGTAAGAAACGCCGTCGTCGTCTTTCCTTTTGTTCCGGTGATCCCGATGATCTTAAGCTTTTTTGCCGGGTAATCGTAAAATGCAGCCGAAATCTGCGCAAGAGCCTGCCTGGTATCCTTCACACCTATCACAGCCATACCGTAATTGCGCACGAGTTCATGCACGCGCACTTTTCCATGTTCTGTGTAAATGAAACATTCCCAGCGGACATTTACCATACAGCTTTCATCCACCACCACTGCAAATGCCCCCGCTTTTACCGCATCCATAATATAATCATGTCCATCCGTGTACTGCCCCTTTATACAGACAAACAGGGACCCTCGCTTTACTTTTCCGGAATGATAACAGATATCCGTAATGATAAGGTCGTGGCTCCCCTGCACGCTTTCGTATGAAAAATGTTTGAGTAATTGATCTAACCGCATTCTCTTTCCTCAAGAATACACTTTTTTTATTATATGACAGAACGCCTGTTTTTACAAGTTTTCCGCTTTTATTTTAGAAAAATGTTACATATTTTTAAATTCCGTGTGACATACTGATACCATGATTTTATATAAAAGGGACATGCAAATATGATTACAAAAAACTTCTTTGTCTGCGGACTGACCGGCTGGTGCATGGAGATTCTTTTTACCTCCACAGGCTCTTTTTTGAAACAGGATAAACGTCTGATTGGGCGGACATCCGTATGGATGTTTCCCATCTACGGGACTGCTGCCGTAATTGCACCGTTGTACCACAGTATCAAAAATCTTCCGGCACTTCTTCGCGGCTGTATCTATTCCGTTGGCATTTTTTCTTTTGAATACATCAGCGGCACATTTTTAAAACGCCACGGCATGTGCCCCTGGGATTACAGTCATGCCAAAACAAACATTGACGGGGTCATACGACTCGATTATGCTCCCTTGTGGATGGCTGCCGGACTTTTATTTGAGCGCATTCTCATCCGATGTAACACCTCGGAATCCCCCTGAAATTTTTATTTTCAATTACTGATATATAACCTTCCCTGTCTGAAAATATCTGAAAACGGACGCATATTTTATCAATATAACGTAAATTTTTTTCTTCTTGAAATCAGATGGTGATTATTATATGATAGAAAAAATGCTGAAAAAAGTCAGCATCACATAAGGAGGAAAATCCTCTGCTCCTGCAAGAGGCACATGCTATGCAAGCTATTAAGCATAGCATGCATAGCAGACATTTTGCTCCGCAAAACAAAGGAGGATTTATATGCGTCATTTAATGAGCCCATTGGACTTCTCCGTCGATGAATTAGACAAGCTTTTAGACCTTGCCAATGATATCGAGAAGTACCCGAACAAATATGCACACGCATGTGAAGGCAAAAAATTAGCCACCTGTTTTTATGAACCAAGTACACGAACCCGGTTAAGTTTTGAAGCTGCCATGTTAAATCTTGGCGGTTCTGTTTTAGGTTTCGCCAGTGCTGATTCCAGTTCCGCATCCAAAGGCGAAAGTGTTTCCGATACAATCCGAGTTATCTCCTGTTACGCAGACATCTGCGCAATGCGTCATCCAAAAGAAGGTGCACCTCTCGTAGCTTCCCAGAAATCAAGAATTCCAGTTATCAATGCCGGCGACGGCGGTCATCAGCATCCAACCCAGACATTAGCCGATCTTCTTACCATCCGTTCCTTAAAAGGACGTCTTGACAATATGACGATCGGACTCTGCGGTGATTTAAAATTTGGCCGTACCGTCCATTCCCTGATCAGTGCCCTGATCCGTTATCCAGGCATTAAATTTGTACTGATCTCACCGGAAGAACTGCGTATTCCAAGCTATATCCGCGAAGATGTCCTGCGTGCCAACAACGTTCCTTTTACTGAGGTTGAACGTTTAGAGGATGCCATCCCACAGCTTGATGTCCTCTACATGACCAGAGTCCAGAAAGAACGTTTCTTCAACGAGGAAGATTATGTCCGCTTAAAAGATTTCTATATCTTAACCAAAGCAAAAATGGAGCTTGCTCCAGAAGACATGATCGTATTACATCCGCTGCCACGTGTCAACGAAATTTCCGTAGAAGTAGATGACGATCCGAGAGCTGTTTATTTCAAACAGGCACAGTATGCTGTCTATGTGCGCATGGCGCTGATCTTAACGCTGCTTGAAATTAAGGTTGAATAAGGAGGAGAACAATGTTAAATATCAGTGGAATCCATGAGGGATTTGTCCTTGATCATATTCAGGCAGGCATGAGCCTGCAGATTTATCATGATTTGAAATTAGACCAGCTCGACTGCCCGGTTGCGATCATCAAAAATGCCAAGAGCAGCAAAATGGGGAAAAAAGACATCTTAAAGGTAGAATGTCCGATCGATGCACTCGACTTTGATATTTTAGGCTTTATTGACCATAATATTACCGTCAATGTGATCCAGAATGACAAGATCGTCTCCAAAAAAGAACTTCGTCTTCCAAAGCAGGTCAAAAACGTGATCAAATGTAAAAATCCACGCTGCATCACTTCAATCGAACAGGAATTAGATCAGATTTTTATTCTGACCGACCCGGAAAAAGAAGTATACCGCTGCAAATACTGTGAGGAAAAATATACAAATCCAAACCGCCGTTAACAATAAAATACTGGAATAAAAAATACTGCCGGATCCATCAATCCGGCAGTATTTTATGTTTTTCCGTGGCAAGACTTTATCCCGCTTCTAAAACGGCCTTAAACAACAGCAGTTACAGAGCATATTTAAAAACAGCATGCTAAGACACCAGTTACCCGCACTCGAATAAGGTCTGTCATAGCTGCTTCCCATATTCGTATACCATGTTCCGCCATACTCTAAATGCTGCAGGAACTGCCGGTATTCAAAATTGCTTGGTTCCATCTCCACTGCACGCGCGGCATGCTCTTTTGCGATGATATTATTTCCTGCCCCCTGATTTGCCATGGCACTGTAATAATACCAGCGTGCACTTCTCTCAGAGAAAGGAATTCCGTTTAAAACATTAAGTGCCTCTGCATAACAGCGGTTTGCTATGTAATTTGCAGCAGCCTGCAGCTTCGGATTTTCAGTACTCTGATTATAATGGTAACTCTGTCCGCCCCCATATCCGTAACTGTTTCCTGAATTATATCCATAGCCGCTTCCCTGCTGCTTTTCTTTCATAATCTGGTCATACGCCTGCTGTACTTCTTTGAACTTTTCCTCCGCCTGTGCCTTGTTCGGATTATTGACATTGGCATCCGGATGGTACTTGCGGCTTAGGGAACGATATGCTTTTTTTATCTCTTCATCGGAGGCACTTCGTGATACACCAAGTACCTGATATGGATCCATCATAAATCAAACCTCATTGTTTATGCTCTTTTTTCTTTGCTTTTTCCTCAATCCTGCGTTTTTTGATCTGCAGATATTCATATTTCGACCACACACCCGAATACAGGATATTGCGCAGAATATCCGCATGCAAAAGAATCGGCAGACGCTCAAACGATTTCGCACACTCTGACATCATACTTGTCAAAAGCAGCCGGCACCAGGTATCAAGATCCTGCGCCTGTTCTTCCTGAACAAATGTGAGCGGATTATAGCAGTTTTTCTTCTTATCCCTGTCATAATCCTCGTACGCATCCATCAGGTAGATAAACTTTCCCATGTAAAATCCCATCGTGCGGAGTTCCTCTGCCCATTCGTCTTCCTTCCAGCAAAACACCTCCGCAACCATCTCTCCGGTCAGACCGGCAACGAGATCAAGATTTGTCTCCTGGTGTTTCTCAACATCCCCGGTCTTTTTCATATATTCCTCAATGGCACCTACCTGTCTCGGATATTTTGACATGATACGAGTATAATCCTTATCCAGCATTTTTGCAAATGCCTTCTTGGTATACGACCTGTCATCATTCCAGTCGTCAATCAGATTGTGGTACGCTAAGATCAGATTCATATCCGCCGCATATTTTGTGGCGTCATTGATCCATGCAATACGCTTCTGCGTCGGATGCAGCGCACATGTAAACTTTGTTTTTTCATTCGGAAGTTCATACAAACCGGTCAGCAGAACAATCAGAAACGTCATATCATATGCAAGCAGCATCTGTCCCTTGGTTCCACAATTTGATTTCAGTTGTCTGCAAAGCCCACAGTAATATGCCTGATATGCTTTTTTGCCTTCTTCCGTCAGCTCTTTTTGATTGATATTGATATAACCAAACACAAGGCCTTTCTCCTTTGTCAGCTTTTTTTAATAAATTCTGTTTTACATTTTGGACAGGTAATGCAGATCTTTCCTCTTCCCTTCGGCACCCTGACTGTCTGCTTACACTGCGGACATTTAAAGAAACGGTAAGTACTGCGCTGTGCCCAGCGTTTTTTCAGATTGTTTTTCTTTACCACTGCCCGGTATTTCGCATTTAAATATCTCTGGTTCTCTTCGTAACGCTTTGACACATTCCGTGAGAGTATTCTGAAATAGGAATAAATTAACAATGCGAGGCCAAGCCAGTATAAAATATTTACCCGGAAAAATGCAGATAAAAATGTGGATACAAGTAACAGAACCATCGACACGATAATCTGTGCCCGTGAAAGATCGTCCACTCCATATCTGCCGATCATAAACTGTCGTAATTTTTCTTTCATCTATGACATCCCTTTCTACCCAGATACAACCGCGTGTAATCACATGCAGCCTTATATAACTGCATGTATCCCGTCAATCGCATTTTTATTTATGTACGGAAAAACGGCACCTTTCTGGCACCGTTTTTTGTCCATGACGCTATGGTAAACCCAATACTCACAAACGTCAACATTCCTATTGTCTTTTAAGAAACATTTTAGATTTTGGTTATATTTCCACATATGGATATCTTCTTATCTATTGATATCTGATTTAAGCAGGACGATAAGCCGGGTTATGTCTAAACTGCAGCAAGCCACAGTCGGAATGATCATCTATCTAGGACGACTGTTACCAGCCGCCTCAAGCAACCTACCTAAAGCTGGCGGGCCACGTCAACGCTTTTGTTCGGTCTTGCTTCGGATGGGGTTTACATATGCCCCCTCTGTTACCAGAGAGGCGGTAGTCTCTTACACTGCCCTTCCACCCTTACCCGGCATATACCGGGCGGTATATTTCTGTTGCACTATCCTTAGAGTCGCCTCTACCGGACGTTATCCGGCATCCTGCCCTGTGAAGCCCGGACTTTCCTCACCCCGATAAACGGGCCGCGATCATTTGTCCTACTTAAATCCATCATTTGTCTTCCGGCACATTCTGCCAGCATGACACCCGATTAACTATACACTTTTTTTCTTATTTGTGCAAGCCTGATTTTCTTATTTTCTCTTAGTCCTGCCGAGGCAAGGTTTTTTCCATGTTTTACACATTAAAACACGAACCGCCGATAAATTCACGGATAATGGAATTCTGCCCGATTCCATCCGGAGACATCGGAAGGAAATAATCCAGGAACTTTAAGAGACGCTTTGCCTCAAGGTACTCCGGACAGTCCTTGTCGATCGCAAAAAGCAGCGGTTCGGCATATATCTTTAATACTGCCAGTTCATAGATCAATGCGGAATTAAACATCACATCCGCTCCCTCCTGAAATGGGAAAATATTCTTCTCCTCACCGCGGCGCACGGAATCCCACATAGCGATCGTTTCTTTCGCTGAGGTACCTCTTGTTCTTGCATCGCGCACAATACGGCGGATCATCCTTCCATCCGTGGTCGGCAGATAGTTGTGCTCGTCGATATTTAGCTGTGTTAGTGCGCTGATATAGATCTTAAATTTGCTCTCCACCGGAAGGGAATAGGACAATTTATCATTCAGTCCATGGATCCCCTCAATGACTAACACATCATCTTTTCCTAACTGCATGATCTTATCTTTGTATTCTCTTTTTCCGGTCTTAAAATTAAAGATCGGCAGATTGACTGCTTTTCCTGCCAGAAGTTCATTCATGTCATGGTTGAAAAGCTCTACATCCAGTGATTCCAGGCATTCAAAGTCAAGTTCACCATTTTCATCACGCGGACATTTATCACGATCCACATAATAGTCATCAAGCGGAAACGGATGCGGTTTTAATCCCTTTGCTGCAAGCTGTATGGACAGGCGGTGTGAAAAAGTCGTTTTTCCGGATGAAGAAGGTCCCGCGATCATGATAAATTTCTTTCCCTCTTCCTTAACGATCATTTCTGCAAGTGCACCGATACGCTCTTCAAACAATGCTTCCTGTGTCAAGATCATCTCCTGCGTTTTTCCCGCTGCAATGGCATCATTGAGTGCACCGATCGTATCAATCTGCTGCAGTTTTCCCCAGTCTCTTGAACGTTTTAACGTGAAAAATAATTTATCCGACGGCACAAATTCAGAAACTTTTTTCGCCTCTTTTCCCGGAAATAAAAGTACAAAACCATCCTGATATGCTGTCACATCGTAATATCTCAAATATCCGGTCGACGGTACCATAAACCCGTAAAAATAATCCTTATAATGATCCAGTTCGTAAATATTTACCCTGGAACTGCGGCGGTAACGAAACAGTTTTTCTTTATCTTTCATTCCAAGTTCATGGAACAAAGCTACTGCCTCATCCGTATTCATATTGTATTTTTCGATTGGCAGGTCCGCCATCACAAGACGGTACATTTCTTTTTTCAATGCCCCGATCATTGTCTCCGTGATCTTACAGCTTTCCCCGTCTTTCATCAGTTCACAGTAATATCCCTGACCGATGGCATATCTGACATAAACGCCAATATGCTCTCTGCCCCACAGATTGTAAACTGCTTTTTGCATCAGCAGCGTAACACTTCTGCGGTATGCACGCTTTCCGGTCTTATCAGACGTTGTAAGAAAAGACAATTCGCCGTCTTTTTTTACGGTCTTTTTTAATTCGCGCAGTCTGTTATTATACAGTGCAAGCACGATATCATCCTCATACTGATCCTGATATTCCTGTGCTATACTTAAGAAACTGACTCCTGCCGGATATGTTTTTTCTTTCTCCCCGATTTTTACAACGATCTGTTCTTCTCCCATATACAAGGTCTCCATTCTCTTCGCCTGCTGTCATTTTTCCTGTCCGTCCCTTCTGACAGAAACCGGCTTTTCTACGCAACCTCGTTTCCATCAATGACAGCTCACGTTCTATAATATGCAAGCGCAGCTTCATTATAACCAAGCGCTTCTTTTACCTCTTCCATGCGCACGGCTATTTTTTCTGATTCAGGCTGTTTAAAAAGATTGTCCAGAATGTTTTCAAACACCTGGCGTTCTTTCACCAGATATTGATGCAGTACCGGATTTTTTTCCATAAGCAGATATCTGCCGTATAAACATTCGACCTTATATCTGCTTTTTTTCTGCTCTTTACTGTTTTCCATATCTTTTATTGCTTTATCTGCATCTTCGTTTTTCTCTGCCTGATAGTGTACACGCATCATTGGATAATATTTGCCATCCTCAAATACCATGCGCTCTGCTTCCGTCACATATCCATTTTCGGCAAGATACTCCCTGACACTGCACAGTTCCGATTGGGGCTGCAGGATCAGTTCTCCCGCCGCCTGACAGATATCTTTTCCTTCTTCTAAGATATGCATCACAAGCCCGCCACCCATACCGGCAACCAGTATGGAGTCCGCCTCGCCCTTTTCCAGTGCTGCGACTCCATCCGAAAGCCTGGTCTGTATGTATGCATCCATACCATATAAATGAATATGTTCCCTTGCGCGTTCCAGTGGTCCCTTATTGATATCCATTGCGATCGCGCTCTTGATCTTCTTTTGCTCTAACAGGTAGATTGGAACATAACCATGATCTGTCCCCACGTCTGCAAGCACCGCACCTTCCCGGATCAACGAAGCCGCCGTTTTTAATCTGTCTGATATCTTTACCATCTTACTCCAGATAATCCTTTAACTTGCGGCTTCTGCTTGGATGACGCAGCTTACGCAGTGCCTTCGCCTCAATCTGACGAATACGTTCACGGGTGACATTAAATTCTCTTCCAACTTCTTCGAGTGTTCTTGCGCGTCCATCCTCAAGGCCAAAACGAAGTGTAAGTACCTTCTGCTCACGCTCTGTCAGTGTGCCAAGAACCTCTTCTAACTGTTCTTTTAATAATGTAAATGCAGCGGCATCTGCCGGAACAGGTACATTATCATCCTGGATAAAATCTCCAAGATGGCTGTCCTCCTCCTCACCAATCGGTGTCTCTAAGGAAACCGGTTCCTGTGAAATCTTTAAAATCTCACGCACACGTTCCACCGGCATGTTCATCTCTGCTGCGATCTCCTCCGGGGTCGGTTCACGTCCTAACTCCTGCAGTAACTGTCTGCTCACACGGATCAGTTTGTTGATTGTCTCAACCATGTGTACCGGGATACGGATCGTACGCGCCTGATCAGCAATCGCTCTTGTGATTGCCTGACGGATCCACCATGTCGCATAAGTTGAGAATTTATATCCCTTGCGGTAATCAAACTTCTCAACTGCCTTGATCAGACCAAGATTTCCCTCCTGGATCAGGTCAAGGAATAACATACCACGTCCCACATAACGTTTTGCAATGCTGACTACCAGACGTAAGTTTGCCTCTGCAAGACGTTTTTTTGCCTCCTGATCACCAAGTTCCATACGCTTCGCAAGCTCGATCTCCTCCTCTGCAGAAAGCAGCGGCACTTTACCGATCTCCTTTAAGTACATACGCACCGGATCTTCAATGGATACACCGTCCGGAACAGAAAGGTCGATCTTCTCCACCTCGATCTCGTCATCATCATCCACTTCAAGCAGAATGTCATCATCCGCATCATCATCTGTGATTCTTAAAACATCGATATTATTTGCCTCAAGGAAATCAAGAATTTTCTCAAATTTATCAGAGTCAAGCTGCATATCTGCAAAGAAATCACTGATTTCCTGATACTCTAACATATTTTTTTTCTTTTTTGCGAGACTTAACAGCTCTTTTAATTTTTCCTGAAATTTTTCTCTTGCTGCTTCTGCTTCCGCATTATTTACTGCAGATGTCTCCGCTTTTTTTCCGGAAACCTTCGTATTTTCGTTGTTTTCTTTCTTTTTTGTTGCCATTTTGTTTCATCCTCTCAGGTTTTCTACTATTTTGTCCTTAATCAATGGAAATATGCACTTTCTCTAATTCTTCAAGTGCCTTCTTATCCGCCACTGACCGTTGCAGCGCCGCCATATCGGTCGGTGCCATGTTCTTCAGGTGATACTCAATGCTGTTTTGTTTTACCCGGACAATAGTTTCTTTTAATGCTTTTTCAAACGTTTCTTTGGAATACCCACCATTTTCTTTGTCTCCTTCTGTCTCTACGCCGCGGATCGTGGCATGAAAAAGACCTGCGATCTCGCGCTGTTCTTCTTCATTTTGAAACATACTGACAATTTTTGCCGGGTTGACAGTACCGGTATTCCGATACTGTTCATATAATATTTCCGCCGCTTTGTGATAAATTTCTTCTGTGAAATCTTCCGGCGAAATATATTTCTCAATCTTAGGGAACAGTCCGGTATGTTCGATCAGCCAGGTCAAAAGCAGCTTCTGTGACTGTATCATACCGTTTTCTTTTTTCTTTTCGCTGCCCTGTTCTCTCCGGAGTTCCGATCTTTCACGCACAGGAGGTGCTCCACCTGCCGCCATGCCGATCTTTGCACCATACTGGTTGACCAGCCTGCGCAGATCTTCGATACCGATCATATACTTATCTGCTACCGCAGCAATATAATTATCACGCTCTAATTTTTCTCCGAACGTGCAGAGTTTTTCTGCAACTGCATTGTAAAACTTTGTCTTGCTCTCGGGATCATGCATATCATACTGCTGCTCTAAGATACGGATCTCAAACATAAAACTGTTTTCCGCCGTATCGATCCGTTTCTGGTATTCCTCTGCACCGAGCGCCTTGATAAACTCATCCGGATCCTTATAAGGCTTCATATTGATGACCTTCGTGGTGATTCCTACTTCTTTTAAAATCGGAATTGCACGAAGTGCCGCCTTCACACCTGCACCATCACTGTCATAGGTCAGATAAACATTCTTTGTGTACCGCTTTAACAGGTTGGCATGTCCACTTGTGAGCGCCGTTCCTAAAGATGCAACCGCGTTGTCAAACCCTGCCTGATGCAGGGCGATCACATCCATATAACCCTCACACAGAAGAAGCTGTGGTTTCTTGGTGCTCCTTGCAAAATTTAATCCATAGAGATTCCGGCTCTTATCAAAGATCTTTGTCTCCGGTGAGTTCAGATATTTCGGCTCGCCATCCCCCATGACACGTCCTCCAAAACCGATGACTTTGTTGTGGACATCCATGATCGGGAACATCGCCCGGTTCCAGAATTTATCGTACCCGCCGCGCCTCTCATCGATGCTGACCAAACCGGATTCTTTTAAGATGTCATCCTCATATCCTTTTTTCCGAAGATACCGGTAAAGATCATCGCTGTACTGATCGGAATAGCCGAGACCGAATTTCTGCATGGTCTCATCTGACAGTTCCCGTTTTCGGAAATAGGAAAGCGCGCGCGCACCTCTCTCCCCACGCAGCAGCATGTAAAAATACTTTGCTGCTTCTTTATTAATTTCAAGCAGTCTTGCGCGCTTGTCCGCTTCCTGCCTCTGTGCACTGGTGTATTCCTGTTTTGGCAGTTCCACACCGGCGCGGTCGGCTAACGCTTCCATCGCCTCACCGAATGTAAAGTTTTCATACTCCATCAGAAACGTAAATACATTTCCACCCGCGCCGCATCCGAAACAATAATACATCTGTTTGTTAGGCGACACGGAAAAGGAGCCTGTTTTTTCATTATGGAACGGGCAGAGTCCAAAATAGGTACTGCCCTTTTTTGAAAGACGCACATATTGGGAAATCACATCAACAATGTCATTCCTGGAACGCACTTCTTCTATGATGTCATCAGAATAATACGGCATCTTTTTCTCCTTTCGTTGTTTATATTCATCTTACATCTGCGAAATTCAACTCCAGTTTCCAACATCTGCGACAGATTGGCAGCTAAAACGAAAGTACGCTTGCGCTGCGTGTCGCTCGCAACGGTACTAAGCGACCAAAACACGGTCGCTAAGGACCGGCGGCTCCCCAGCACTTTCTTATTCAGCTGCCAATCTGCCGCAACCACTTTCGATTTCAATGAATTTCGCAATTGTAACTTTAATATCCATCTACTTGCCATGCCTGCGGCATAAAATATTCACTGAATTTCGTGATCGCGTACTGATCTGTCATGCCTGAGATGTAATCGCAGACGATGCGCTGCTCTGTCTCACCGGCGTCACGCATGTGCAGATATTTCTCAGGGAGAAGCTCGATATGTTCCATATAATAGAAGAACAACTGCTCGATCATTGCTTTTGCCTTTGTCTCTTCCCCTTTTGCCACAGGATTTTTGTAGACATGATCGAACATGAATTTGCGCAGTTCGATCATCGCCTGTTCCACTTCCTCTGACATGATGATATCATCTTTTCCAACGCTGTTGCTGATGATGTTATGTATCAGTGTGTTTAAACGCTGTCTTGTCGAAAATCCCAGTGTTTTTCGAAGCTCTAATGGGATGTTTTCCTCTGTCAGTATCTGTGCCCTGATCGCATCGTCAATATCGTGGTTGATATAGGCGATCTTATCCGACAGGCGGACGATCTTTCCCTCTAAGGTATGCGGCATCAGCCTTGTCTGGTGGTTTAAGATACCGTCTCTTACCTCCCAGGTCAGGTTCAGTCCCTTACCGTCTTTTTCTAACTTCTCCACAATTCTCACGCTCTGTTCATTGTGGTGGAAGCTCTCATCACAAAGTCCGTTTAACACAAACTCTCCCGCATGTCCAAACGGTGTATGCCCCAGATCGTGCCCTAAGGCGATCGCCTCAACAAGATCTTCATTGAGCCGCAGTGCCTTTGCGATCGTGCGCGCATTCTGTGACACCTCTAATGTATGGGAAAGCCTGGTTCTGTAATGATCCCCTTTGGGTGTCAGAAACACCTGTGTTTTATTTTTCAACCGGCGAAATGCCTTACAGTGTAAAATCCGGTCTCTGTCACGCTGGAATACAGGTCTTATATCACACTGCTCCTCCGGATCATCACGTCCTCTTGAATGTATACTGAGCGTAGCATACGGACTTAAAGTCTCACATTCCATTCGTTCAATATCTTCCCGTATCGACATGTTGTTCCTCCTCTTTGGATAACCTGCCACACAGTAATTACAATATATATATTCCGCGTTCTTTTCCGATTTCCTTTTTTTATTACAAATTACTGACAAATTTTTGTTATTTTTTCATTAATCATTCTGGAAACGCGATAAATGCTCGTACGGCAGGATCAGTCTGCCACGATAAAGCCCACAGCCATCATTGATCAGACTGTTGTCAATCGCTGCGAACATATTCACATCCAGCTTTGACAGTTCAAGCTGCTGCAGTTTCATTCCTCTTTCATATGCCTCATCAAAATAAATGCATTCTCCCACCGGAATAACATCTCGTCTTGCACGCTCACGCTCCTGCTTTTTCTCATATCCCAGATGGTTTGCAGGCCCGATCTCCGCGATATCATCCATCGTTTTTGTCCGAAGCTGCATCTCCACATAACAATGTGCACTGTTATCAAAAAAGGTAATATGCAGTGACCGGTATCCATCGGATTCTTCGTTCACGATATAATCTCTGTAATATGGCCGCACATCTTCATTCAGTAACGGGGAATCACTCAGTTTTACTCCTCCTGCCGGTTCCGCTGTAAACCCCCGCTCCTCCAAAAACACCTTCAGTCTGTTTGCAATTTCATATAAATGCCTGATTTCTTCCTGTTCTCTTTCCCTTTCATCTCTCACATGACATTTGGGCATGGATATCACAATGCGGTATGCGATCAGATCCCTGAAGCAGCTCAGCCGTTCCTTTAATTCATCCACCGGAGGATAGGCATGGTTTTTCAGATAATAATTATAAACATGCTCTACGATATATCCGTTGAATTTTGCTTCCGCACGGATCAGTGATTTGATCCTTCCTTTAAAAGTAAAAGAAAGGTAAGGATATTGTTTCGCCATATACTGATAAAATTCCCGTATTTTCTGCGACTGTGCTGTCAAAAAGTCATTATGCTCTAGCAGTTCCATGATCTGCATCAGGAAATTACAGTGTAACCGATCCACCTCACTGTCATTTTCCTCTGCCACACATTTTAAATCTTCTGTATATTTTTTTAAAATCCGAAATACCGTATCCCCGGAATAAAGATAATCATTTAAAGCAATCATTTTTCCATCCTTTGTTTTCCGCCTTCTGTGCCACATTGGTATCTATTATAAATGATTTCCTCCTAAATGCAAATAGCGCGGCAGTTTTTCTGCCGCGCCACTTATACCTTGCTGTCTTATTTTGTGATCTTTACTGATTTCGCCTCACTCCATGAGCCATTTACTCTGTTGTCATCCTCGTCCACACGATATGCTCTGACACGCACATAATATTTTTTGCCTTTTGTCAGCTTTGTCAGAGTAACCTTTGTTGTCTTTGCGTTTGCTTTTTTGACTTTCACGCCCTTTTTAAACTTCTTGTCCGTGGAATACTGGATCTCATATCCCTTTGCATTGCTTACTTTGTTATATGTAACCTGTGCTTTCTTTCCTTTCACATTGGAAAGTTTGGAAATTTTGGTTTTTTTGACTGTGGTAATCTTTAAGTTTACCACACCCATGTTGTTCACACCGGTTTTTTTCAGTTTTGTCGGATCCCAGCTATCTTTATATGCTTCACTGCCTGCAATTTCAATATAGTAAGTACCGCTCTTTAATGTAACCTCTTTGGAACATGCAGAAGAATAATAATTTTCTGCAATATTCATACGCTCTAATACATTATGGTTCGAACGGTATAACGTCACACCTGTTTTGCTGCTTTCAAAAACACTTTCTCCCAGCGGATTCTCCAGTGAAAGGTTCAATCTTGCTGTTGTATCTCCGGATACTTTAAATTTAAACCAGCTTTTTCTTGTGTTGGAACTTAAAAATCCAGTTACTTTTTTATCCGTGGTAATCTGTTTTGCACGTCCCCAGGAACCATTCTTTGTTCCGGTTACATTCAGATACTGGGCTGCAACTGAAAGGCGGAACTCGCCATAACTGTCATCATTGTAACTACCGTTTTTAGTTTTAGCAAAGCAAATCCAGTAATTTCCAGCATCGAGGCACAGATATTTTGACTTTCTCTCATTCCCCCATACAACAGTTACCTCGTCTCCGGTAACCAGATTCGAACAGTTTGCATCTGAATATACTGCAAATTCCTCAATCGCACCTAAAGAATCATAATCCTCATGCATAACTGTCGAATACGCAGACACATACACATATGACGGTTTGTTTAAGCTAAACTGTACCACATTACTGTATTCTCCGGTCGGGACCTTAATATTCGTAGAACCTACTGCCATCACATCCGTGATATCCTCCACAGCCGTGACAGGGATCTGTGTTGCTGCTGATACATTCTGTGGAAGCAGGATCATGGCAAATGCCAGTACCATTCCAAGAATATACGTTTTCATTTTCTTCATATAGATTTTCTCCTTTTCCTCTTTATTTCTTCAGTGTAAAGAAACATATACAAATTTATTTTAGCATAATCTTATCGCATATTCTCTATGAAAAAGGTACTATTTTCACGGTTTTAATTTTTTCAAAAAAAGAAGCATCGAATCCTCAATGCTTCTTTCACCCTAACATATAAAAATGCAGGAGATGGGACTTGAACCCACACGATATTGCTACCACAGGCACCTGAAGCCTGCGCGTCTGCCAATTCCGCCACTCCTGCGAACCGTCATTCAAAGAAATCTTTTGATGCGGAAGATGGGACTTGAACCCACACGTTCGCAATGAACACAAGATCCTTAGTCTTGCTCGTCTGCCAATTCCGACACTTCCGCGTATCAATCACTCTCTCGCGACGACTCATTTATAATAACAGATAAAAATAAATATGTCAACAGTTTTTTGATATTTTTTTAATTTTTGAAAAGTCAAGCAATAAATGCAAAACTTTACTTGCGAAACATCATTTCATCATTTTGCACAACTATGTTTGCATTTTGTTGGTAAATTTGCACAGACTGCCCCTCTTTTCGTTTTGCTCTCTGCTTATTCTACTCTTTTTATGCCAGTCTTGCCAGTTCTTCCTGGAACAGTTCGCCAGAAGTTTTCCATCCGAACATCTCCCTTGGGTAGTCGTTGATCCAGTTCTCTACCCTCTGGATATCGTCCTCTGTCCGGTCATCGAAGTTCTCTCCCTTCGGTATCTTCCTTCGCACCAGTCGGTTCTGGTTTTCGTTGCTTCCACGCTCAAAGGAGCAGTATGGGTGGCAGTAGAACACGGTCACTCTCTTTTCGGACTCATCTGCCGCCGACTGCTGCATTCCCTCCCAGTCAGCGAACTCCGAGCCATTGTCCACGGTTATGGTCTTGAACACCTGCCCGAATCGCTCTCCCCATTCCGCTTCTAACTGATCCAGTCGCTTGCAGACCTGCTCAGTCGTGTGCTCATATAAAAGGTATATGAGTTCATTCCTGGTCTTTCTTTCGGTCAGTACCAGAAGGCTGTGCTTACTTTCCCCTCTCTTGCCTACCACCGTGTCCATCTCCCAGTGTCCGAATTCCTCTCTGGTGTCGATGTCCTCTGGCCGCTTCTCTATGCTTGTGCCTGCGTTGGCTCTCGCCTGCCTGCGTACTTTCTTATTCTTCTTTTTCCGTCTGCCCTTTACCGGGAGTTCCTTATTTGTAATCGTGAGGAAGATTCCCTTGTCGATGTAACTGTACAGGGTCGGCTTGCTAATCTCTGTTTCAAACTCCAACCCCTTGGCTTTAATTTCTCCGAGGACTGCTCCGGGTGAGTATCCGTCCTCTGCTATCTTTGTTTCTATGTACTCTGCCAGTCTGTGGTCTTTGCCTATCTTAAGGTCTGGACCCTTATCTCGCAGGTTCTGTTGATACTTATCCTCTGCGATGTCTGGGGAGTACCGTTCTTCCTCTGTCAGATCTGAATTGGTATGTGTGTATGTTCCTCTCTTTATCTCACGGTATATGGTGCTGACATGGACTCCTATCTGGTCAGCGATTTCCTGTTTGCCGTGTCCTGCTTTCAGCAGCGCTTCTAATTTCAGCCTGTCGGCTCTGGATAACTGTTTAAATCTGCGCATGGCAGCACCTCCTTGTCTCTTTCTACTATTATCGGTGTTAAAGTTATAAATTTCAATAACAAAACACTTATAAATAAGGATAAGATACCAACAAAGAAGTGGTGCTTTTATGGTTATATTTTTGTTGAATTTATGGGTTATAAAAGACTTGAATACCTCCGCAACCCAAGGTAATATACAGACAACCTAAAGGAAAGGAGGTGTATCCGATGAATTTGGATGATTTGGTTTCTAAAATAAATAAGCTGAGTAAAGTTGTTCGAGCCCTTACTCAGCTTGCATTGGAAATCGGAACGCTCGTAGCGGTTATCCGATTCATCATCTTATGATGATGGCTTGGGGGAGGGGTCCACCTCTCTCCCTTGCTTCTCAAAATATACCACACGATTGGAGGTCTTGTCAATGAAACGGTTATGTGTTTCAGTTTCGGTTCTGGCTTTTCTGATAGCGGAGTTGCTTATCGTGGTTTCTGGTCTGCTTCTCCTGCTTTCCAGAATGTAGCCGATCCGTCCGGGGCAGTGCATCTGCTCCGGCTCTAACCCACCGATGTCTGGTCCCAAGTCCAGAAGGCGGAAGCGTGAGGGGAGCAAAGGACAATGCCATGTCTGAGTGATGTCTGACAAGTTTGCCTGGTTTTTAATGTGAAAGCCTTAAAGGTAGGAGGAGTTATTGGTTTTTACCGATTGCCTATCGCAACTCGTTGATTTTGTTTCCTGCGTTGCAGAGAAAGGGTTAGGTGATGTGTAGCCGAGCACGAGGTCTTATCTGGTGTACCGTAACACTGGACGCTCTCTCCAGTCGGGCGAGACCGATGGGCGACATGGCTTATTGTTCCTTTTTGAAAAACGGCGATAAATTTCCGGCGGTAAAACTCCGGTGATAAAATCTGAAAGGATCTGGTAAAATGATTTATATTGATAAGTGCCGCACTGACCTCGGTGTTACCGTGGATGAGTGGGCGGTTGATGATAGATGTCGGTTCTCTGATTCCGGCAAGGTCGGCATAGGGACTGGTGTTCGTGTGCTCGATGTTACTGACAAGTTTGGCGATGTTCTGGTTCGCCTTGTAATTTCGGATTCCTGCTCTGACAATGTCAGCAGGTTCTCCTGCAGGGAGGTGTTGTCTCATGAATAAAGAATTGCTTGAGCCGATCATGCGTGCTCACGGAGATAAAAACAAGGACTTGGCTGCGGCCATTGGTATGTCCGTTCCGAACTTCTCCACCATCTGGAATGGTCGTGGCGAGTTTGCTCTGAAGTATATCCGTCTCATTGCCCGGAGATATTCTCTTACCCCGGAGCAGGTCTATAAAATCTTTATCTTTCCGCAGGGGTAATCATTGCCCCTGCTTTTTCTTTGGCTTCCAAATTTGCCCCATTTAGGCAATAAAAAAGACCCAGTGGGTGTTTGTTCCACTGGGTTGCTTTTCGTCTTATTCTGGCTGTCACGGTGCGCCACGCTCTAGGTTCTGCGTTGCGGTGTTCCCGACATTTATGTCGGTCACATCGTCCGGGTGCTTACCCCCTTTAGAACCCCCTCTGCGGCACATCATACCTCCACTCTTTTTATAAGTCAATCGCCAATTACAGAAGTTCATTGACCTTCTTCTGCACGGCTGCGTAGTCGTATCCGGCTGCCTTCAGCTTCTGCTTTCTGGTTTCGCCGTTGCCCCACTTACCTGCGATCACTTCCTTGGCTACCTCAGTAACGCTTTTCTGCGGTTTTACTCCAAGCTGTGCATTGACCTCTTTCTGGACTGCATCGTAGTCATATCCTGCTGCCTTGATGCGGTTCTTTCTGTCATCGCCATTTCCCCACTGTCCTGCAATGACTTCCTTGGCGATTTCTGCCACGCTCTTTTTCGGTGCGGAGGTTGCTCCTGCAAGGCGGTTCACTTCTGCCTGCACCGTTGCGTAGTCATATCCGGCAGCAGCCAGTCTATTCTTGCGGTCATCTCCGTTTCCCCAGTCTCCTGCGAGCACTTCCTTTGCCACCTCAGTGACGGATTTCTTCTCGCCCTGGTTCTCTTTGGTTTCCTCTCCGTAGTAGTAGTTCATATCTACCTTGCCATCGATGCCGCTTACTGTTCCGGAACTGGTGTACTGGTGGAATGCGCAGTCATAGTCCGGAGATCCTGTGTAATCTGCGAGCCAGTACACATACTTGGAGAGCACTTCGTCCGAATACATATTTCTGTGGTAGTCGATGTTGGAATAAACACCTGCCTTGTATCCGTGGCTTTCCACGTACTCACAGAATGCCTTTGTGAATGCGATGCACTCATTCTTTCCGAGGGTCACTCCCTTTGCCTTGGCTTTCTTTACGGTGTCGTACTCAAAATCGTAGAATACGATCACATCTTTTCCGAGACCTGCCTGTTCCATCTGCTTGATGCAGAATGCCGCCTCCTGCGCTGCCTGTTCTGCGTTGAGTGCATAACTGAAATGATATACTCCCTTGATCTCGATGCCATTCTTTCTACAGCCGTCCACATACTGGCGGAACTTTGCGTCTACCGTCTGTGCGTATCCTTCACGGAGGATTGCGAACTTGATGCCGTCTGCTGCTACTCTGGCAAAGTCTACATTGCCCTGCCAATATGAAATGTCCATACCTTTGATTACCATATCTGTTTCCTCACTTTCTGTAATAAAACAGGGCAGCCTACTGGTCGCCCTGTTGCGTATGTTTCCTGTTACTGTTCCTCGGTATCATCCGAAGCACCGATGTTAGCGGAGTCGGTCAAGCCTTCCCCGATGATGTAAGCCACCACGGACGCTCCTGCCATAATCAGTGCAGTTACCTGCGTTGCCGTGTTATCTGTTCCGCCTGTGGCGAGGATCATCATTGAGACAAATGATGCCACTGCCGTCCACAGTTTTCTGCTTGTGAGTTTTCTTACCCAGTCGATTTTCTTCATTGCTTTGTCCTCCTGTTATACAATTTGTTTAAGTGCCTGTTCGTTCAAAAAGTCCTTCTGCTCATGCTTGACTTTCTGAGCGTAGTCGAGTGCTGCGTGCATATCCCCATTGCAGTGTGCGTCCGGGATTCTCTGCACCGCTCTGGCTGTCGCTTCTCCGAGTGCCAGGGAAGCATTGACGCAGTTGATGATGCAGAGTTCATTCTTCTCTCGGATCTGCTCTCTGGCATCTACTTCCTTCTGCCGTTCTTCCCGCTCTGCTTTTTCCTTGTCGGCACGCTTCTGTATACTCTGCTCGATGAGCCAGAAAAAGAAGCCAGTCAGTGCCGATGGGATACTCGCTGCCACGATGATTGCTGTCACATCCATGCGCTGCACCTCCTCTCTAAAAAGACCGCCCTGTCCGGACGGTCTTTAATTCTGATTTAATTTCTCACACCGCTTGCATGGGTACTGCGTCATCGGTATGTGGTAATTTGTGCAGTGGGCACAGGTGCCGCTTTCCTTGCAGTCGAGGTCACATTCTTTCATGTGCTTATGGCAGTACCTGCTCCCATGTGCGTGGATACATTGGAAGTTATTTTGCCTTGGTTTCTGCCTTGTACTTCTCGCCTGTGATTTCCTCGTACTCTGCTTCATCAATAGTTCCCTTCTCCACTCTGGCTGCGATCTGCTCCTTTGTCAGCCTGCCTGCGGTATAAAGTCTTTTCAGACTGTCGATTAATGTTCTCATTATAACAATCCCTCCTCGATAAGCTGTGCGGTGTAATCATCAATCGCCTTGTCGGTGTTGATCTGCTTGATGGATTCCAACATCTGGTATTCCGATACAGTGATTTCCCTGCTATCGCACTCCCAGTCGGTGTAGGCTTCCATGCCCTCGGTTGCTTCGTGCTGCACTTTCTCGATGTTCTTTCTCTGGATGTAGATGCCGTCAGCCACAAGCTGCAGCTCCTGCGGCTCCTCGGAGCATCTTTCCTTGGTCCATTCCTTCATGGTTCTGCCTCCTTTTGATTTTTGATATTATTTTCTTAAGCCGGCCCACATGGATATAAGGTTTTATCCTGCTCTGGTAACAGTCGTATGTGTCCGTGCAGGTAAACCATCCCATGTACGACAGCATGGCTTCGATGTGTCTGTGAAAGTATCCACGGTTTGCTTCCTTTGACCTCTCCATCTTCTTTGCCAACCGTGTTGCGGATAGCATGATGTTCTTTCTGATCAGCGTCTTGTTTCTGTAAAATATAAAACCCATGAAGTCCAGTGCCCTACCTATCTTCCGCTTGCCCTTCTCGTAGTAAAGTTTGCAGACTTGGTAGTTGTGCTTCAGCTTTAATCTGAAACGCTGACCGAGTATCTTCCTTATCTCCACGATGGCTCTCTGGAGGACTTTCTTGCTGCTTGCGAATATGACGATATCGTCCATGTACCTTTGCAGCTTTGGCAGACCGAGCACCTCTGTGATCAGTCGGTCGAGTGGTTCTAAGAGGTAATTTGCCAACCACTGGCTAATGTAAAATCCGAGAGGGATTCCTTTATTAAATCCCTGTAGGCATAATCCGATGATGTATAAAAACCAGTCATCCTTGATTCGGATTGCCAGTTCCCTCATCAGAATTTTCAGCCGGATACTATCATAAAAGTGCCGGATATCCATCTTTGCGAAGCACCGTGTTCCCTTCGGGTCATGCAAAAGCCACCGCTCTATCTGTCTCTTTCCGTAGTGTGCTCCACGCTTTGGGAACGAACCGCAGGAGTATGGATAGGCTGTGGCTGTGATGATTGGCTCTAGTACCAGAACGATGATGTGGTGCAGCCATTGTTCATGGATTTCTGGCATATAAATTTTTCGTCTTTTCCCATGTTCGAAGATGATCTTCGGGGTTCTTTTCTTTGGTTTGTATGCCAGTTCCGGGTGTGGGACGTCCACTCCCTCCGGCTTTGTGTTTAGGATCATGTCGTACATTTTCTGCACCTCATCATCGAGGTGTGCGTCTATGTACTGGATCTCTTTTCTCTTGGTTTTTCCTTTGCGTAATTTCTTATATGCTTTCCGAATGACATCATCCTTCAGCATTTGTTGATACAGATATTTGTACTCTTTGTGACCGTGTTCCGGTTCATTACGCAGATGGATTTCTGTGTGTGTTTTTCGCATTCTGCTGAGTACTCCTATAAGATATTTTTTCTTCTATCTCCTACGCACGGCAGGTGCGACCGCTTTACCGTGCGTCCTGTGTCGGACTCATTTCCACTCATCTTCCCAGTAATGGTGAGTAAACCTTGTTTCAAAGGTCAGCGGTGTAGGAAGCAGGACTGCTTTGGGTTGTTATTCCGTTTAAGATAGAATAAGGCGGCCCCGATGTTCCAGTTGGCATTCCCGGCAGTGTTGTTCACATTCAAGTAGCGCAAACCATCATTCGTACCGTTGTTGCAATTACCGAACCGAAGGGCGACCGCCCGAGGTGACACAGTCCTGCGCCCCTGTTATTCTTCCTTACGCTATTAAAATCCGATTTTGTTCCACTGGGGGAATTCTGCTGACGCAGACCCCCAGACCCCCTATCACGGTGTCTTGCTTACGCTGCGACCCCGACAGGTGGTAAAAGAAGGACGGCGGCCCCGATGGTCCAGCCGGCATCCCCGGCAGGGTTGTTCACATTCAAGCAGCGCAAACCACCATCCGTACCGTTGCTGCAATAACCGAACCGACGGGCGACCGCCACAATCTCGACATTCTGCCACAATCCGTCACATCCACCTGTTGATGTACTTCCCTTGCATGGATGAACCGGAACTGCTCCGAAGCCGGGAACGGTCTGGTACTTGTGCGGATAGAAAATACCTGTTTTCTGGGTACTTCCGTCATCGTTAAGCACCTTCGGAAGGCTGATGCCTGTATCCTGGTACTTCGCTCCGGTCACATCGTAGGTGTAGTTCTTGCTGACCTTGTATCTGCCATTCACAAGGAGTGTGTATGGGTCACGCATCCACTGTTGATATGTTCCAAGGACGATGGAGTGGAAGATCTTGTTGAGTGACTTCGCATCCTTTGTTCCGTAGAACTGTCCACCGCCTACGACTGCGTTCTGCTTTACTCCGTTGGTCGGCGCAAGGCTCGCATCGTATCCGCTTGAATTTCCATAGCCGTATGCTTCCTGTGAGTTCGTGCTCTTTGCGAACATGATCAGAAGGTCAGTGATTGTCTGAACAATTCCGCCACCGAGGAATGCTGCACGGCTTGAGAAGTTTGCGATTGCGGTATGCTCTTTGTCCGTGGTGTTATTGTAGCAAGGCTGCAATCCTGCCAGAGACACCATCTTTGGTGTGGAGGTATCTGCTCCGAGGATTGAACCGTAAAACATCGGAATCCATACACCCTCCAGTACATTGTTGCTCGGATCTTTAAATCCTACAGGCTCGAATCCGTCTCTTTCCCTCATGGAGAATTTAACGACACGGTCATTGCCGAGCATATACTCCTGCTTGTAAATCTTGGCAAGCCATGAGAACGCTCCGCCGTTGTAGCTTGTATTGGAAACATCCGAAGCAGTACCGTCCTCTTTCTTGGTGTAGTCGTTCTCATCCAGTCTGTAGTCCGGTGTTCCGTCTGTCCTTACCATCCACGGCTTATTTGCCACGATGATCGGGAAGTCTGCCCAACTGTTGAGTGTCATTGTTCCGGTATCCTTATTGAGTGAAATCGGAGTGAAGTCTTTGTTCTGTCCGATGTATTCGATTCGTGCTGTCGGACTTAAAATATCCATGTGCTCAATAAAGCCATAGATTCCGTCTGCGGATAAAATCGCATAGCACTTGTCGAGGGTTTCCTTGTCTGCGATGTATGTCTTTCCCATTATTCCTCTACCTCCTCGTAGTATAAAAGTCCTTTATCCACACCAAGCACATACTTATCCCCAGTGGTCTGGTCGTAAAGGTACATACTGTTTGGTGTTACGATAGTTACATCTGTTGCGTTGGCGACCTCGGTCAAGAAGTCCATGGTAATCGTGGACGGGAGGAGGTTGTTGTAAGCGGGCATATAATCCCACTGGTTTGCGACTCCGACTGCCAGTGCGTAGAGGATTTCCCCCTCGTCCGGGTCCTGTGCATAAATGCCGACCTCTTTCACGTAGTAGCCATTCTTAAGGTTTCCGGTGTCCTGCTTATTTGTGATGATAAATTTCACATATACATTGGACTGGTTCTGGGTCGTCACTGTGATCAGTGCGAACTCCTGCTTCTTGGATTTGAGAGCAGTTCTGTTTGTGAGTGCTTCGCCATCTGAATATGATCCGTCTCCGGTTGCTGCCTTGGTCAGTTTGATTGCGCATCTTCCTGCCTGTGCCTTGGCGAGCAGGGCGATTCCTTTGGCTGTCAGCACTGCTTCTTTGAATACTCCTGCCATCGTTGTTCCTCCTTTATGTTGTTATTTTGGAATGTGATGCCATTCCCACTGCCACCCTCGGCACAGTGCCGTGTACGCTTGCCTGTGTTCGCTGTGCTCCGTTTAGAATTGTGGTCTTGGTGTTTCTTACCACTATCGCTGCAAAACCGCTCACACCGCCCAACAGCGTGCCTGTGCGTGGGTTGACATTATTCCCGATAGTCTCATGCGGGGAACTTACTGCACCTGCGGCAGCGTTCCCTTCCATGCCAATATCTCCAGTGCGTCCTTCCGGGTGGTTTGTTACCGTTCTGGACGGTGCGGAGGTTACGGCTGATGCGGCCGTCTCCTGCATGGTGTAATCGTTTGTGGTCTGGTGGTGGTTCAGCACCTGTTCTTTCGGACTGCTGACCACCACGGATGCCACTGTCTCATGCATCTCCATTTCTCGCTCCACCAGTATCCTGCGGATATGGGAGCGGGTGTTCTTTACTCTCTGAATGATGGAGAGGAAGTAATTTGCCATTTCCTCTGTCATTCTGGCATTGGTTATGATGTCGAATGTTCCGGGGGTGTATGGACCCTCGGTGTAATCGAACCATTCCTCTGTCCTGCCTTCCCCGAATACAATCTCTATCAGTTCTGATACCGCACTCGGAGTTCCTGCCTTGGTATGCCACAGGAGCGTCCTCTTTATAATGTTGCGTTTGGTTTCCAGATTCATGCTCTCCTGGTAGTATGGTGTCCTTAATTCCACCGCCAGCACATCCAGTATCCGCTCCGGCAGTTCATCAATGACTGCCATAGTTCTGGTATGCGCTGCCAGTCGGAGCATCCTCTGGTGTTCCTGCTGCACTGCGTAGGATATGCAGCGCACCTCAGTGCTCTGTGCTATCTTCCATGGTAGGAGGTCTGTGATCTGTCCGTCATATAAACTAATCATTCTCAACACCTCCGTATGTCACGGTCTGCGTTCCTACCCTTGCAACACTGGTATCCGGCACGGTCGTAAATACCGGGGAGGTTATCTCCGCCCTCTTTGCTCCGGCTGCCACGATCCGTTTCATGAGTTCTGAAGGGTTGATATCTCTGCCGATGGTTCTGGTCTGCCATTCGATGTAGTCAGCCACCGCCTGTGCCACCTCCGCCTGTATCGTTCCTGCCTTGGACTGGTCACTCAAATTTACATAGTATGTGAATGCAATGTTGAATTTGACCGTCTCCGGTGCGAGCACGGTTACCTTGTCGGTAAGTGGGCGGATGTTTTCATCCTGCAGGTATGCTGCCACTCCGTCTATGACAGTCTTGGTCGGGAGTTCTCCGTCCGTCATAATGAAACGGATTTCTACCTCTACCGGGTTCGGACTGGTTACCTTTACATCTCCGATGGTCTGGCTATAGGTCTTTGTCCAGTATTTATATGCATCGTCCGGTCCTGCGACACTGTATCCGCTTGGTGCGAGGAATATCCTCTCTGCAAGGCTCTCGTCTGATTCGAGGTCTGCTCCACCGCTTGTCTTGGTCGTGTTGCTTACGCTCTCCACATACGGTATCAGATCAACCAGTACATTGACCTGCCCCGGCAGCAGTTCGTTTCCGTCCACTCCGTTCTCGGTGCAGAGTGCCCTCACATCTACATAGGTTTCCCCTGCAGGGATTTCCTCGTATCCTACCGTGGCGAAGTAGTTGAGGTTGCCGTCCGTGACCTTTGTTCCTTCCGGTATGCCTACGGCTGCAGGTCGCTTCTCTGAAAGAGTGAACCTCAGTGTTGTTTCCGCAGGGGCCGGCTGCTTTCTGGTTACTCCCCTGCCTGCTCCGAGGTTGTCGAGGAATTCGCCGTAGGAGTATTTGATTAAGTCCTGCTTTCCGGCTCTGTCTATGTACTGTTCGTCCTGGTATAATTCCAGTGCGATAGCATATAGCATGATGCGGTTCGGATCTGAAGGAGAGAGTGTTATCTCCTGTCCTGTGATGCGCTTCCATTCGCTCTCAAAGTTTGCCACCATTCTTGTTTTCATTGCTTCCAGTGTGTCATTGTCAATGAACGACACCTCTGGGAGGTCTTTTACGCTTTGGATTGTATCAGACATTTGTTATTACCACCTCCGCCTGCAACTGCCCATCCTCATTGAATGAGAAGTTGATATCTTTTACTGTTGCCCTTGGCTCGTACCGGTCCGTCTTGTCGATGATCTCCACTGCGAACTGGCTCTTTGCCACATCCATCGGCATTCCTACAAAGTCCGTATTCAGACCGAATTCCCGGTCGAGCGGACACGTTCCCTCTGCCGTCTGGTATAAGCATTCCAGACACCTTTTAATATCTGCGATATCTCCGCTTGTGTAGTCAAAGGCTACGGTTATGTGTTTTAAATCTATTGTCATTCCGCTGCCCTCCCTACAGATATTCTTCCAATGAAAGATTGACATCCATCTTCTGGATTTCCCCAGTACCCATAACAACAAGGTTTGACTGGGTTGCCTGCATGATCTTCCACTTATGCGAGCCTACGGCATGGTTTCCGATGACCAGTTTCTCCACCCTTCCCTGCTGCACTGCTTTTGTGATTTCGTGGAATGTTTTCCACGGCTTCACTCCGTGCTGTGCGTTCAGTACGACCTTGAATTGTACGGTCATCAGTTCCGGGTTGAGGAATTCTGACTGCGGCTTTTTCCCGATGCGCTCATGCTTCGCCCAGTTTGCCGATATGGTTCTCTGGTAGTCTGTGAAGTTGAGGATTCTGCTGTCGCTCGTTTCAAAGACAATCAGTTTTCCAAAGTTTCCTATTCTTCCCATCCCATCAACCTCCCAGTGCCTTTACTCTTTTTTCCAATGCGTCCAACTGCGCCTGCAGGGACGGCTTTCCTTTTGTCTTGGCTGTGTCATCCTGCAGGTTGGATATCCCGGTCTTGTTATCATCAATGTCCGAGAACGCATCGTTTATCTGTTCCAGTGTCACATACGGCTTGTCCTCGTATCCGTACCCTTCGAATTCTATCTTCGGGGCACGCAGGATTATTGTCTGCTTCTTTTCTGAATAGGACATGACTGCTTCATTCACATTGTTGCTCATCTCCTGCCGGAAGATGCCTGCGCCACCCTCATGTGGTGCGTTCGCTGAATTATACACTGGTCCGAGTATGACCCCGGACACCGTGCCGTTGGAAAAGCAAGCCACGACCACGAGGTCGTCTACCTTTGGTATGTTGTACTGCAGGGCGAGGAATGGAAGCTCGCTTGTCACGGAGTCGTCTCTGTCCTCATACACCACCCTGGCTTTCCCTGCTGTGTAATTGATTGAGGATATCTTCCCCAGTCTGATTATCGCTGCTGCCATGCTCTCCACCTCCTTAGTTTGGGTTTATCCATGACCCCGGCACTCCTGCCTTGGTCGTTAGATTCAGCATACCCTGTGAAATGTTGAATATCGTATATGTTCCAGGTCGTCTTGTACCTGTCGGGTGTCCTCCGGTTACCTTGCCTGCCAGTGCTTCGGCTGCGGTGTAGTAACCCTTTTTCGTAGTGGTCAGTGTGTACTTTCCGCCCTTTACTGGTGTCTGCGTTCCTGTGGACTTCGTTGCCGTGGTAGTCGCTGTGGAGGACTTTGTCTCCGTCTTTGACTTCTTTGCCACAGACTTGGTCGATGATTTGGCATCTGTGAAGCGATCCGCCACTCTCCGAAGGTCGAGTTTCTGCTTACATCCGCTTCCGATATCCCATGTGACCTTTTCCACATAGTACTTGCCGTCCAATTTTCCGAAGCCTTTTATGGTCACGCAGGAGGTCGCTATGATCTTCCTGTTGGCTCTGGTCATTGTTACCGACATGGTTGTGTCGCCCTTGTTGGCTTCATTGATTTTTGCCAGTGTAATGCGCTCTGCTTCCGATGCGTTGCTCGCTGCATCCGTGACCTTTAGTATCCTGTTTCCGCCACCGACCTCGACCTTTATCGTCTGGTTCTTATCATTGTTGGTGTACTCATATTTCGCCCCGGTGTAGGTTCTGCACAATTTTGTGTTCCATGACCAGTTCGGTTCTATGTTCTGTTCCGTCAGCGTTGCCACTGATTTCTTTTTCTCATAGGTGGCTTCGTTAAACACCACGATTTTGTTTTTATATATCTTCATGGCGAAGCCGTAGAGTTTTACCAACTCGTTATAGAATGAGCAGTCATCCTTCTCGCTCTGCTCCACCTTTTCTATTGGTATCCTTGGTGCTTCATAGTACAGTTTGATGCCCGCCCGCTTTGCGACTTCCTGTCCGATATTCTCCAAGGTTGTTTTCTCATATGTTTTGGTTCTCTGTGTTTCCTTGAAGCTGCTGTCTGCCGGAAGTGCCAACGCTTCCAGTTTCAGCTTGACTGGTGTTCCAGAAAAACTGAAATCATCAATCACAAAAGACCCGCAGCTTAATTTCTGCGTATCTCCCTCTTTGCTCCAGTTTTTCATAATAATCGTGGCCGCCATGGTGTCTCCCTTGCTTGGAAACCATGACTTGATCCACTTCCTGTCTCTGTCATTGATGTTGAGGGAGAGGCTGTCGCTCTCTCCCGATGCAACATCTGTGTAACTGAATGACTGGAGGTACTCTGCGAGTTTGGTATCGATCCGCTTTCCATTATATGAAACGGAGGCGGTTGCTTTCCTTGGGTCCATGCTTAATCCCTCCATATTGGCAGATCTTCGTCTACCTCATCTGCCAGTTCCGGTGTGGCGAGAGTGACCCCGCCCGGGAATACCAGGTATTCCAGTAACAGGCGGTTGTTCTCCATGAGGTATCCTGCGTACTTCTCATCTCCGTAGACCTGATACGCTATCTTATCCCATGTGTCGCCCTGCACCGTTTCGTATGTGCCTGCCATTCTCTCGCCTCCTTAGAACCTCTTTCTGTCGTTGTCACGCTGCCACTGCTCCATCATTTCATTGAATTCTGCCTGTGACATACGCTCTGCTTCCACCAGATCATCCTTCGTAGGTGCTGCGCCGTTGAAGTTATATACTGGTGCGTAGTTTATTGGTGCTCCGTTTGCTGTCGCAGGTTGCGGTTCGTTTCCACCGCCACTCAGTCTGTCGAGCAGACCGGATATTGGTGTCTGCGTGCTTCCCTGCATTGCTGCCCCGACCTTATCCACCAGTGCCGACAGTGCGTTGCCTGCGCCACCGTTCTGGCTCTCTGCGAGAATGCCTTTTAGGATGGTCGTCATTTTCTCCCATAACTGGGAAAGAGGCACGATTGCTTCTGGTCCTGCTTCTCCGCCCGCCATTAAATTTCCGCTTTCCGGATTGATTCCGAATGCGGTAGGCTGCGTCATAATACCACCATTTTTGTACCATTCGATTGAGAACTTAGGCAGTGAGCCCTTACCTGCGATACCGTATGGTGCTTGTCCTCCGCTTACACTGATGTGCGGGAGGTTGAGGTGCGGCAGTGACCACTTGAAGTTAAATGCTCCCTTGATTTTGTCCAGTGCTCCGGTTACCACGCTTTTCGCTGCTTCCAGTTTGTCACTGAATGCCTGCTTGATATTCCCAAGGACATTCGTGACGGCTGTTTTGGCTGCGTTCAGTTTGTTTGTAAATGCACTTGTAATGGAGGATAATTTTCCTCCCGTCAATGTATCCACGGTGCTCATTACACTGGAGAAGGTGCTTTGTACTCCTGCCATTGCTCCTGCGACCACTCCCTTAATGCCTCCGCCTGCGCTGTCATACGCAGATTTCATGGCATCGAGTTTTGCCCCTACATTCGCTCTGGCTGTTTCCATGAGGTTTCCGGCTGTGTCCTTGACATTGTTTAATGCTTCCGAAACGCTCGCCTTTACCTCTCCCATCTTGGATGTGAACTTATCCTTGATGGCTGATAACTTTCCGCCTGTCAGATTGTCTATGAATGTGTATCCGGCTGTGTAATATCCTTTGACACCCTCGACCGCTGCGGCCGCTACACCCTTGATTCCGCCACCGTGTTGCTCGTATGCGGTTTTCATGTTGTTCAGCTTTTCGCTTACAGTGTCCTTGGCTGCCTGTAATACTGTACCTGCCGTCTGCTTCACATTGTTCCAACATTCGGACGCTTTTTCTTTAATTGCCGTCAGCTTTCCGCCTGTGGCTGTGTCTATGGCATTAAATGCTCCGGTTACTACACCCTTCAGTGCGTTCAAAGGAGCGAGTGCCAACGATTTCAGCGCATTTAATGCTCCGAGGAAGATGTTTTTCAGTCCATCCAGTGCCCTGCTCCAGTCTCCGGTAAATACCCCGGCTACGAAGTCAATGATTCCCTGGAATACCTGTTTCACTCCGTCAATTACTCCCTTGACGGTTGTCCACCATCCATCAAATACACCCTTGATAAATTCGAAGGCTACCGGGAATTTATCTTTGAAGCCGTCCACCGCATTGCAGACCGCATCTTTCAATGCGGAGAACTTTGCGGAGATCCACTCTCCGAGTTGCCCTGCCTTTTCCTTTACCGTATCCCAGTTTTTATACAGTAATACACCGATAGCGATTACTGCTCCGATTGCCAGAATTACTAAGCCAATCGGACTGGTTAAGAATGTAAACGCTGCACCCAGTGCGGTCGTTACCGCTGTTGCCGCCGTGCAGACCACGTTCCATGCGGTTGTGGCTGCTGTTTGTGCCCATGTTGCTGCTGTGGATGCTGCTTTCACGATTGCGTCCTTGGCATATAGTGCGTTCAGATACAATGTTTCCGCTTTATCCTTTATCTTGGCTACCCGAAGCAGTGTCATTGCCTTGGTAACCTTTGCGATCTCTATCGCTGTTTTCGCAAGTTTAAATCCTGCGATGGCTGTCGCCAGTGTGGTCACGGTAGGTATAAAACCTTTCCATTCCACGAATTTGTCGAGTACATTTGCCGCTGCGCCCAGTACATCCAAGAGTGCCCCGACCAGTGCCGGAAGTCCTCCGCTTACCAGACTGCTTGCATCATCACTTGCGCCCCCGAAGGCTTCCGAGAATTTCTGTTGCACATCTGATAACAAATCCATGATTGCCTGTAGCTGTGGCTCATGCTCTGCAATTGTATCTTTTAATCCGCCCAGTGTTGCTTCGGCGGTGCTTCCTATCCATCCAATGAATGACTGGAAATCATCCCACAGGTTCTGGATCACTCCAAGGAATGTCTGTACGCTTCCGGGCAGTTCCACACCGAAATCTTCCGCCAGTGTTGACGAGAATGCTTCGGATAAACTCTGACCGTCCACTATCTTTCCGACAAAATCCAGAACACCGCCTGCCATCTGACCGACTCCGTTCATGAATTCTTGGATTGGTAGTTTTTGAATGAGTTCGCTGAACCCTGCCGTAATATCCGGGATTTTCAATGCCACCGCATCTATGATCTGCATCGCATACGGTCCGAAGTCCTCTACCATGCTTATCTTTAGGTCGCTGATTGCCGACTGGAATCGTGCCAGTGCGCCTTGTAATGTTCCGGTCGCTGTTGCATCCATTGCATCCAGTGCGCCAGTCGAATTGTCGATTGCTCCGGCGAGTTCATCCCATGCTGATGCAGAGCCGTTTACTCCCTCTTTTACTCCGTCCAGTAAGTAACCAAACTGTGAGTAGTAGTTCGTTCCGGCAATTGCTGACATATAGGAGTTTTTCTGCTCCTGCGTCATTCCTGCCATTGCACCGTTTAAGTCCACGAGGATATCCCTCATGTTCCTCATTTCCCCGGAACTGTCGTAAACTGCGACCCCTAAATCCTTGAATGCCTTTTGCGCTACATCCTTGGTGCTGATTCGTACAAGCATTGAGTTCAACGCTGTACCTGCTTCACTGCCCTTGATACCGTTGTTCGCCAAGATTCCGAGTGCTGTGGAGGTTTCCTTGTAGTTCATACCTGCGGCTCTGGCTGCACCACCGCATCCGATGAATGCATCCATAAGGTCTGCCGCCGTGGTATTCGCCTTGTTGTTGGTCGTTACGATAACATCGAGGTATCCCTGTAAGTCATCTATTCCAACTCCCATGGCACTCATGGAGTCTGTTACCTGGTCACTGGTGGTAGCAAGGTCTGCCTGCGTTGCTTCTGCGAGTTTAAGCACTGGTGTTAAGGCTGCGGTACTTTCTTCCACATTCCATCCCGCCAGTGCCATATATCCCAAGGCATCGGCCGCCTCCGAAGCCGTGAAGGTTGTCGCTTTACCTGCTTCTCTGGCCGCAGCAGACAGTTTCGCATAATCGTCCGCAGATGCCCCTGCGATAGCAGAGGTGTTTGCCATTGCCTGTTCAAATTCCGCATACTCATCGACCGCACCGGATATGAAGTCTCCGACCTTAACGGCTGCGAATGCTGCGGCCGCCACTGCTGCGGCTTTCTTAGCAACGCTCGCTATTTTGTTTAATCCGTCCTCGGTTACTCCGAGACTTTGCTTGAAAGAGTTTTCGACCTTGCCTGCGATTTTAATGGCGAGTTCCTGCTCTTTGCTGCTGCTTGCCAATGTCTGCCACCTCCTCGGCTATTTCCCGCAATTCAAAAACGGACAGAGATAGAAAGAAATCTATCCCGGTCCGTAATGTCATTGATAACTGTATTGCGAGTTTCCGGAGGTTTGCACCGTCAGTTGGACTTATTCCGCTCCGTAGAAAAAAGCTGTCACACGGTTCTTGACCTTGACTGCTTCCTTCGGGTGTAATCCCTTGAAAAATTCCACCGGAAGTTTGGTTGCCTTGGCAGCGATGATGCACGCATACTCCAAGGACATTTCCGGAAGGAATGTGAATGATCCGGTTCTGTCCAGAATCTTATTTGCTGCGATCATGTCCGCTGCTGTCAGATTGTCCAGTCCGCTTAGATCGATTTTGTCATAGGTTTCGCCCTCGAATGTGTACGGCTTATTAAAAACTACCGTATACTCGTTCTCGATCACTTCTCCGTCTTTGTCCAATACCTCTACTGCTACCTCTGTTTTCTTTGCTTCTTTTTCCATCTTGCTCGTCCTCCTTAATTAACACTGCTTTCTGATTTTTGCCAGTAAGTCCACACCGTTGACCTTGTAGACATTGTTAAGCTTATCAAGTTCGACTCTCTGCTTGCCGTCAAGTTCAATCATGATATAAACAACTTCTACCGTCACTGCTGCGTCCATCGCCCCGCCCTGCTTCACGGTGCCGCTTGTAAGTTTCTTCATCCGTCCACGGACAACTACTCTCATGCCCTTGTAGTCAATGCCGCCTGTGCTCTTGACTGTAAACTGCTCACTGGCTCTGAGTGTCAGATTCAGCGAGGTTGCAGGGGACATCAGCTTGAATGCGTCCTCATCGAGAATTCGGAACGGAATCTCCAACTCCATGCTTCCGAACTGTCCGATGATTACTTCCTCGATTTCTCCAAGGATACCGGGACCGCTCAGTGTCTCGGTCATTCCCTCGAAGTCCGGCAGGGGGATTTCCCCTGTCAGACCTACAAGTACTGTTCCATCGTTATAAAGGTTGAAGTTATTGATAACTCCCGGAATACCTAATGCGTTCATTCTTATTCACCTCCGCTTAATGCTGCCGACAGCATGGTCGGGTCAAATTCCAAAATATTGAGGATGTCCTCTGCGGGTACATATGGTGCGAGGTACTGATGGAACTGGATCTTGCCGTTAAGGATGTCCGTTACCGGATTTTCGTCCTCACTAAATTCAATTCTTGCCCCTGCACATTTACTCGGCACGTATGAGTTTCCTCTGATGTTTTCACTGTCCACAACAGACTCAATCAAGCGATAATTTCCATTGTCATCTACTTTCTGTTTGTAGGTCAAGATGAAGCTGTTGCCCCACCATGAGAAAAATCTACGGCAGCAGAACCATCTGTCTTTCGGGTCTGTATTCGCCGGATAGCACGCTGTGTTGTTGCCCCATGACTTCCATCCGGAATCATTGATTGCGGTAATGATACCCTGTCCGTTTAAGAGGTTTGCCTGTAATTCATCCAGAACCACCTCTGTTCCATCTTCCAGGCAGAGACCAGTAATTCCGATCAGCTTATTGGAAGGGGAGAGGTTCGGCACATCATCGTTGCTTGCGTCTGTGTACGCTGTCAACGCTCCGAAGATAGCGGAATATGCATACTGCTTCGTTCCAACCTTTACCTGCGGCCAGAGAAGTGCTGCGTGCTTGTTGGTGTATCCATTCTTATTCTTCCAGTCGTTGCAGTCTGTGTACTTGGTTGCTTCTGCGGTGTCGATATCGAGGATGCATTCGCAAGTGAATACTCCGTTGATTTCCTCGCACTTTGCTGCCAGGGCGATACCTACATTCGGCTTCTGCGTCCATCCTGGTGCTAAGAGCAGACCCGGTGTCATGCTGAATTTCGGATAGATGTGGCGGATTAACTCCATACCAGTCTCTGCTCCGGTACTTGCATTGTATCCACCGATGATGTCGCTCTCTGTTACAGCAGTTGGGTCGATGCTTGTGCTATTGACTGTGAGGGTCTTGGCTGATGCACCCTTGCCTCCTGCGGTTAATGTGATCACAAGGTATCCGTCATCATCGAATGTCGTGATGTAGTCCGTTCCGGCTGTGAGTGTGGCTTCGTTTGCCTTTACCTCTACGGTATCTGCGAGGATGCCTACCACCTTTACTGTTGCCTGCATCTTCTCCACATTCACGGTCTGTTCCTCGTTTGCTTTCTTGTGTTTCTTCGGGTCGAGCACATTGATTAAGATAATCGGTGCGATATTGAGAACACGGAAGCAAGCGTCCATGCTCTGGCAGAGCGTGTAATTCTTGAAATCGTCACTGTATCCAGCCTGCTCCACGGCTTCACTGAAACTGTAGGCGATCATCGGTACATTGGTTGCCTTGTACGGGTCGGCTGCGAGGTTCACAGGTGCTGTTCCGATGATTACCTGCAGTCCGGCTGTTCCTGTAACGGGTGCGACCAGGCTCGTTGCCTGCTCTTTTACCCTTACTCCATGATTGTAAGCCATTGCTTTTCTCTCCTTCCTTAAGCCTTATACTCGGCTGCTTTTTTATAAAATACATAAGCGGCACCGCTCTGTGATGCGATGTCTGCGTTCACGGCCGCCAGATTGCTGATCGGCACGACCAGATTGTAAATCGCAGGTTCTTTCTCCATTGCGGTTTTCAATCCGTCCGGCAGTCCGTTGTTGAAGAACTGATTGTGTGTTGCCACTCCCAGAATTGTCGGGCCGGCATACGCCATCGTTTCCTGTGCCTTGGCTACCGTCTTTGCTTCCTGCTTGGTTTCCGCCTGCACTACTTTTGTCTTTGCTTCACTCATGCGAATCTATCCTCCTTCCTTATTGCTGCTGTTGCAAATGTCATGCTCGCTGCTCCGAAGAAGTAAGGGAATGATTCTTCGTCCTGCAGCGCCCAGTTGAATGGGTGTTGCTCATCATGCATAAAATAAAATTGCTTTGCGAGCATTGGTTCTTTCATGAACCGTTCCTGTATCTTCTGGATGATTCCAAGGACACCCTTGTGTCCGTTGTTTTCTGCGTCATCGTCAAAATATCCGATCCGCAGTATGACGAACACTTCCTGCGGTTCTACACCGCCATTGTCTTGCCCTGTTTCCAATCGGACGATCACATGCGGCATCGGGTCCGGTGCATCTTCGTCCTGTCTGATGGGGAGGTTCTGCTCATAGACATTCATCTTGATGTACTCCCCTGCGGAATCCTTGAAGAGGTCATCCTTAAAAATAATCCCGATTTCCTTTACAAGTTCTTTCTGTAAAATCTGCGCCGTCATTTACTTGCCTCCCAGTATTCTGTCGATCTGCTTCTGGATGTTCTTCTGCAGGTTCTCTTCTATGTTTGGCTTCACGATGCCATATACCTTGGCTTCGTTCCCTATCATGGTAGGAATGGACGGACTAAGTAATTTCTTAAGCGGCAGCCTTGATGCTCCTTTTCTCTGAACTACAGAAACATGACCACTTCCGAATTTGGTAATAAAAGCCTTGAGGTTACCCTTTTGCAGGCTTTTCAGTCCGCTTGCTTTCAGTACCTTACCTCTGGCCGCATCTGTTGAAGTATTGTCTTTGTACTTGAAGTCCGCCAACTCATTCACTGCCCCTGTAATTTTCAGAGTGGCTGTCGGATTGGATGCCGTTGCGTTCTTCTGAGCGATAGCCTTCTTAAACCTCGGACTCTTTACCGCATAGGTTTCCTTGGCTTTGTCAGCCAGATCCTTTTTAGCATCCCTGGCGGTCGCATTCACGGCATTCTTTAATGCCTGCGGTGCTTTCGCTTTCACGTCCTTCAGTTTCAGTTCTATCCTCTGGAGTTGGGTCTGGTCGACTTCAAACTCTATCATTCCTCTTTGCAATCCACTCATTACTTCGTCCTGTTAGCCTCCATGGTTATTGTGTATACTCCGTCCTCGTCTGTGGAATCGGTTACCATGTACCTCTTTCCATCAAAGACAATCTGCCGACCGATGGCGGGCAGTGATCCGAAGTCGTCCGCCTTGACATAGATTAGTTTCTGCTTCACATACACGCCGTCCATGTTGGATTTCATCTTCTTTTCTCTTTCGATGATTTCATTGTCATCTACGAGAACTGGGATTTCTTTTCCGTCCACGGTGTGCATATCTGCGAATTCATCCACATTCATGAAGGTGTTATTTACATCATCCTTCATGACTTCTTTGAATGATTTTCTAACCATTCTTTTTCACCCCTTTGCTTCGGGTCGGTGTCTTTGGCACTCTGCCGACTACATTCTCCGGAGTTTCTCCGTTCTTGGATTCCCCCGTCAGTCCTGCTGTGGCGGTAGCAGGAGTCGCTTTCGCTTTCTCCTGCTTGCCTTCGCTCCATACGGCTGTTCCTGCGTCAAGCCATGCCTGCACCATTGATTCATCGTCTGCCGGGAGGCTGTCTCCGACTTCATACTGGTGTGATCTGTAAAGGATAGGGTATGTTGCTACCAGTTCCATGGCTGCACCTCCTTATCCGATTTTTACAAGTATCTTTGCGTCTCCTGCGGCCGCCGCCTTGGCTGCGAAACCTGCAGGTGTGTATGTGACCTTGCTTCCGCTAGTCTCTCCGTTGTCCGCTGCGTCTGTGATGCCTGCCTTGTCGAAATAAACAGGCTGTCCAAATGCAATCTCGTTCGTTCCAGTCTTATCGAACTCAAAAACACCGCACACATGAAGGTCGCCTTCTGCTCCGGGTGCGATGTCAGTTCCTGCGATACCCACTCTGCCAGTAAGTTCTACGACTGTATTGGCTTCGATGGTGGATGATCCAGTATTTTTATAATCGAGGGTTTCCCCTCTCTGCCAGTAACTTGCTTTGCTCATGGCTGCATCCTCCTTCTGTTATGCTAACTCGATCGGGTTCTTTACTTCGATACCAGGGTTCTTAATTGCTCCACGGTAATCCATGACGCTGATACCCCAGTCGAGGTAGATATCCCATACGAATCCTAATGTGCCCGGAGTCTCCATTCTTCTGATTGTCGGGATCTCCTGTCCATTCAGATAGTCAACCTCGATGAAGTCTGTGTCGTCCTTTGCTCCAAGTAACCACCAAGGCATTACATTTCCAAAACCACCGCAGAGTGCGTTGATTGTCGGATCTTCCACTACCGTGATGCTGTCCTTGTATCTGTAAAGCGGGTTCACTGCCTGCGTGTTGCCGGACGTGCTGATTGTCGGGCTGTAGAACAGCGTGTACATATCGAACATATATCCGCTCGGCACGATAATGATTGCAGGTCTGATGATAGTTGCTTCTCCGAACTGGTCTGTCTGGTTCTGGAGTGCGAGGATCATGCCCTGCACGGCTTCCTTCGTGATTCCTGTGCCCTTTGCCAGTAAGTTGGAGTGTGCGCTGCTGAATAATGCAGTACCGTCATAAATCGCCGGATTGTTTACGAGGATCTGATAACACTGCTTGTTCTGGGTCTTTCTTGCGCTCGCTGCATACTTGGCAGGAATTCTGGTTACGAGATCGATATCATCGTTGATGAATGCCTGTCTTGTAAGTGTGAACTGGCGGCCGTATGTTTTCAGCTTTCTGGTCGGGAGTTTCTCATCTCCGAACACATCATGCTTTAACTCTCCGCCCTCCGGCACTTCGAGGAACTCGCCTACCGGTCCTGCTAAGTAGTTGTTGTCGTGGGTCTTGAAGTCCTTAAGAGTTCCCTTCTTTGTCCACTGATCGAATGTTACGGCTACAGTCTTGTGTCCTTCCACATATGCCTTGTTGATGGCATTGTCGAGGATAGCAGGGAACGCTGCTGTCGGATTGTAGAACTGTCTCTGTAACATACCGTAGAGTTCATCAGAGGATCTTCTGTTAAGTCCGGACTGTCCTTCATTGGTCAGACACTCAATGGCTAAGTCACGGAGTGTCATTCCCATCATCTGTCTTGCACCGTCTGCCGGGTTCTGGAGTTCCATTCCGCTTCTCATCACGATAGCGTCCGCTGCTGCCGCTCTGAACTTGTCCTCGGCACTTTCTGTGATACTCACTCTACCGTTTGCCGGAATCGGTGCGCCGTGCTGTCTTACGTGCTCCAGTGCTGCTTCTCTCACGGAGTCAAGTGTCGCACCGCTCTCGATGTAGCTTCTGGCTTCCATTCCGAACTCTCCGCAGAGTTCTGTGATGGAGCGGATTCTGGCTCTTTCTTCCTGGATTGCTCTCTGGGTGTCTGCTTCCGGATTTGCCGGATTCTGCGGAGGAGCGTTTGGCTGAGGAGTCATACCTCTCTGCTGCTGTTCCTCTGCTTCGATCTCTCCGTTCAATCTCTCGATTTCTCTCTGAAGGGAGTCGAACTCTGTCTGCTCCTCCGCAGTGAGATCTCTGCCTGCTTCTTTGGCGGCATTTACGATTTCCTGCTGACGGAGCATTTTCTGCTGTCTCTGCTGCTTTTTGTTCATCGTCTGTTACCTCCTTGGTTGATGATATTTTTATTTATTTGAAGTTGCCTTTCGAACCAGTCTGTAGAGCGGCTCTGCGTTCCCTGCTCGGTTTCTTCCTCCAGTTCCCTGCCTACACCGACCGTTGGGTCCGCAGGCACGCTCACGATACTAATTTCGTAAGGTGTCCACTTTCTTGCGATGTCTGCCGGTCCTGTGAACCTGCCATCTGCTGACTGCTTGTTTGGCATTACTTCCTCCCATGAATCTATCTGATAGCCTACGGATGTTGTTTTCAGCGTTCCGCTTTTGACTTTCTGATAGATGAGGTCTGCATCTTCATCGCTGTCGAATTCGACCTCTGCCATTCCACGCAAGTCCTCAATCCATGCCCGATTTACTTTTCCAATGACACGGTTGCGGTCGTGGTTAAAGAGCAGCACACCGATTTCATTTAATCGTGTAAGGTCTACTGCTCCGTCTGAGTGGTCGAGGATTTCTGTTCCCCACCATCTCTCGTATGGTTCTTCAGAGGAAAAGGAAAGAATGAACTTTCGCTCATTCCCCTCGCCTTCCATGGCTCTGATAGAATTAACTGTCAGTTCCCTGGTCGTCTGTTTCTCCTTCTTCCTCTGTTCCATCGCCTTCTTCTGATTCCTGCCCTGTTTCTTCTCCGGTTTGGTTTCCGTCTGTCTGCTGAGGATTGTCGGCAGGTGTTTCCTCATCCTCGTAGAGTTCTGCTGCTGTCTGGTCAAAAATCACACCTCCTAAGTCGATACCCTTATCCTTTGCGTATTCGAGTACCTCTACCATTTCATCTATCTGCTCTTTCCAGTCACGACCCTGTTCTGCAGCAATCTGCTTGAAGGTCTTTTGTCCTGTGTTCAGCGCAATCTTGTTTGCGTTTGCTTCCTTCTGAGGGTCAATCCATTTCTTCGGTGCTGTGATCCATGCGTGCTCGAAGTATTTATCCTTGTTATCCCAGAAGTCATTTGCGGCCAGTTCTCCTGCGAGCCACAGTGAAATAATAAATGTTTCGTATATTTCGTCCATGACTTCCATCAGCATCTCTTTTTCCTCTGCGTAGGTCATATCATCTTCGATGATGCCCTGTCTGGTTGAGGAGTAGTTGCTCTCTGACATATCACGGCTTGTGGCTTCGTAACTGATGCCCTGTCCTGCTCCGACAAGTCTCTGCTGCAGCTTGATGTAACTCGCTGCATCCGTTGCCTGTCCGGTCGGGTTTACGACCTGTATCTCATCTCCGGCATTGAGTTCCTTAATCATGCCGGGGGCAATGGATTTGCCCTGGTAGTCCTGATGCGGTCCCGGTACGCTGCCGTTCTGACGACCGATTCCGGTTGTCGGTAACTGCTTTTTGATGAATACCGAAAGACAGGCCGCTATTCGCTCTTTGACCGATACGGCTATCATGAATTCGTTAGCGTCTCGGATTCTTGTGATTGTCGGACTCATATCGGACATCTCACGCACCTGCGATGGGCGGTGTTTTGTGTATAAAAAAATGACATCTTTCGCATCCACATATACGGGATTTGAGAGTGCCATTCCGTCCACGGAATACTGTCTGATCCAGTACCCCATTGGCTTGTTATACTCATTCATTTCAATACCACCGACTACCTTGTTCCCTTTTTTCTTCGGGAGCATCTGCGAGTTGTCCAGTTCGTCCACCTCGAATGTCTGAAGCTTGAATGGGAGGTATCCGTCCTTGGTGTATCTCTTTACGATAAGGATTCCGCCATCAACCTTCTTTCGCTTCACGCACATTCTCATCATCTGCGTGAAGGACTGCGTTCCGGTCACATCGCAGTTCTGTTTCTTGCACCATTTCTTCCATGCTGTCTGGATGATCTCGTTGGTCTTGTCGCTTCCTGTTTTTGCCTGCAGTGCGTATCCGCCGCCGATAACATTTCGCTTGTACGCTCCGATGACTGAATTCATCATGTCCGAGTTTCGCTCCAAGTCTCTGGCTCTGGCTCTGACATTGTCTCGACTGTACCGGTCCGTAAATTCCGCTGACTGGTTGAGTACCCTCCAGTTTGCATTGCCCCTGTCATAGTTGCCTGCATCGTAGTTTCTCATCTCAGTCAGACTCTGCCGCCATGCTTCCCTGCGTGCTCCCCACTCCGGGGATATAAAACCTATAATTCCGTCTAACCAGTTCATGTCCTACCTCCCATCAAATACTGCGACATAGGTATCATCCAGTAAACTGGTTGAACCCTCTGCTGCGATCTGTGCTGTGAGGTCGTTCCTTAACTTGTAGAGCAGGCTAAGGTCGGCACGGGTTAGCTGTCTCGTACCAATCTTGTAAGACTGGCCGCCTACGAGCACTGCGTAAATGGCATTATTTACTTCGGTCAGCATTTCCGAAGCATTGTAATTGGATTCTACTGCTGCCATGCTCTGCCTCCTTTATACCCATGACCCTTCGTTCTGACTGATCCAGTGTTCTTCCGGGGTGTACTGGGTTGTTTCCTGTTTCTTTGGTTGCTCATTTTCCTGTATCTCATTCAGATGCAGGGTTCGTACTCCGAGGATGTCTGCCGCTGCTGTTGCGTATACCTCGCAGTCCAAGTAGTGGTTGTCTGCGTGGGAGGTTTTCTGCTGCCATTCCTGTTTGACCTTGCCGTTTCCCATTTTGACATTCACTTTATGTTCCGCAGTTACCTGCTCTGCGTACTCTCTGTCACATCCCTGGTAAACCATCCATGATCCGCTGCCGTTCTTTTTCTGCATTCGTCCGGCGATCATGTCCTTATATTTTCCGGTGTCTACCAGTACCAGATTCATGCCGTATGCCTTGCTGTCGCTCTTATTTACCTTGGACAGTTTGTAGTGTGACAGCATCGGGTTTGATGAACCCTTACTTGGCAGTGCCCATTCTGAATTGTTGGCGCAGAAATCGTACACCGTATCTGCGTCATTACCGGAGTCAATCAGTGCCAGTGCTACGACCAGTGGTGTGCTATCCGGCATCTGGTATTCGAGGTTCATGATTCTCTCGACTTCCTGGAATGAGAAAGCCTGCCCATGTGCTATGTTCTGGCTTGTGAGGTAATTGCCCCACGCTCTGATGCTCCAGTATAGGCAGTTCTCCTGTACATCGACTCCTGCCGTGAGCAGTTTTGCCCACTCCGGCACTACCAGTTCTTCGTACTCGGTCTGTCTTTCCATGACGAGGTCTGCGTTAGTCTTTAACTTGGTATCCTCCCACGGCTCTGCGAGCCATGAGTTGACAAAGTTCTGTAGCTTCTCCGGGTCATCCTTGCTGTCCAAAAATTCCTTTACAATCTCCGAAAAGCGAACAAATGGAGAGTACAAGGTGTTCATCCAGAATGCTACCTTGCGGACGAACTTGGTGTTTTCCTTGACCGTCCGCCACTCTCCCTTGCGGAGCATCTCCGGCTTGTCCTGGTCTGTGATTACGCATCCGCACTCCTGGCATACATAGGTTGCGAATTCTGCACGGTCTGCGTAACTCATCCCTTCCTCTTTAGGGAAGTGTATCTGCTTCCACTTGAGTTCGATGTATTCCCCGCAGTGCGGACATGGAACGAAGTAGTGCTTCTCTATGTCTGCATCTTCCTTGGCTTTCCAGATATGCCCTGTTTTCAGTGTCGGTGTGCTTGTGATGAATATCTTCCTGTTGTGGAATGTCTTGGTTCGTTCCCTTGCCAGACTGACCGGGTCGGCTTCCTTTTTGGATGCCCCTGGATATTTATCCACCTCATCGAGAAACAGGAATCGGATCGCCTTACTCGCAAGGCTTGATGGGGAGTTCGACCCTGCCAGTGTCAGATACATTCCATCAAACTGTAATTCCTGCAACTGCGAGTTCTCATCAAACCTCTTTCGGAGTTCCGGTGCCGCTTTGAACATCGGCTGCAGTCTGTTCTCCGATATGGATTTTGCGAGCGTATCTGTCGGATATACGATCATGGTCGGCGCAGGGTCCTGTTGGACGATGTAACCTACCATGTTCTGGAGGCACTCTGTTCCACCTACCTGCGTAGGCTTCACGTAGACGATTTCCTCTGTCTCATAATTGTTGAACTCATCCATGATGCCTTTAAGGTATGGGGTGTGTTCTGTCCGCCATGGTCCCGGCATTGCAGAGGTCTTGGCATCCAGTACCCTGTACTTGTCTGCCCACTCCGATACCGTGATGTCCTCTGGTGGCTGTAGGAACTTTAAGGCTTCCTTCTGGTATTCTGTGACCTCGTATCTACGATACGGATTTCTTGCCACGCTTTTTCTTTTCCATTTCTTCCGGTGTGCAGCCTGCCACCACAAAGCTGTTTAATAACCGGATGATTTCTGCGTTCAGATCCTTTTCTATCGAGCGAATCTCCATCGGGTCGCAGTGACCGCTGATTCTGCCGGATAGTCGGCTCGGCAGGGATAATGCAAACTTTTTGAATGAAACAAAAAATCGGCTATAGTCCATCTTCACTTCCTCGATGTCGATGTACTTCCCCGATGCGATCTCTGTCTTTAATCTATGCATTTCTCCCTGGGATTCCTTGAGGGCGATCTCTGCCTGCAGTTTCTGTTCCCTCAGTTCGGCTTCCTTTTCGGACTTGCTTTTTCCGTATGCCTTGTCTGAAAGGTATTTGACATACCTCTGAATGGTAGGTGCTAATTCATACCGATTCCCCTCTTTGGTCTTGGTTGTTGATATGATGCCCTCTTGAGTAAGCTGCTGCACCCTTCGCACCGTTACTCCGAACAGAGAAGCGATGACCTCTACACGGTAGAAGCCGCCCTGCTGTTCCTCTGCCATTCTACTTTACATCCTCTGCCGGGATTCGGACTGCCTGCTGTCCGGTGTAATCTTCCCACCGTTTCACGATCACATCACAGAATCTCTCATCCAGTTCCATGATGAATGCCGTCCTTCCCAGTTGCTCTGCGGCCATGAGGGTGCTGCCGCTTCCACCGAACAGATCCAGTACATTCCATCCGGACTTACTGGAATTGGTTATGAATTTTCCGACCAGTGCGATTGGCTTCATGGTTGGGTGTATGTCATTCCTTGTCGGTTTGTTCTCGTAAATAACAGAGGTCTGATCTCTGTTTTTCCTGCGGAGTTCTTCCAGATATGCCACAAGTTCGTTTTTCTTCATGGCACTGAAATCTATATCATCTTCCAGAATGACGGTATCCTGTGTCCTGTCATTGATGAAGTAATGCGCCGCACCCTCTTTCCATCCATACAGACACGGTTCGTGTCTCCACTGGTAGTCCTGTCTGCCGAGGACGAATGCGTTCTTTTCCCAGATTAAGCACTGGGCGAGTTTCAGTCCTGCGTCAAGGAATGCCTGTCTGAATATGTGCCCGGTACTCTCTGCGTGAAATACATAGATTGCTGCCCCGGCTCTCATAAATTCATAGGCACTCTGGTAGGTTGCCAGTAAGAACGAATAGAAACTCTGGTTGTCCATATTATCGTTCTTGATGTGATTGATGTTGCGGTGTCCTTTGGCAGGGAGGTACTCATCGAGCATCTCTGCCTTGTCTCCGTAGTTGACATTGTATGGCGGATCAGTGACGACAAGGTCTGCGATTTCTCCATTCATCAGAACCGCCATGTCGTCCTGTGATGTACTGTCTCCGCACATGAGCCTGTGTCTGCCCAGTAGCCATACATCTCCGAGTTTTGTCACTGGTTCGGCTTCCGCCCGCTCCAGTGCTTCGTCCTCATTGAAGTCATCGTCCACTGCTTCCGGCTCGATAGCGAGTTTGTCCACCAGTTCTGTGAGGTCATTCTGCTCGAAGCCTGTCAGTGATATGTCGTAATCTCCGAGGTCGAGGTCAAGCAGGAGGTCTTTCAACTTCACTTCATCCCATTCGCCTGTAATCTTATTCAGTGCGATGTTCAGAGCCTTCTCTCTCTGCTTGTCCAGAGCCACCACGACCACGTCCACTTCCTGGTATCCGAGGTCTTTGAGAACGGTTGCCCTCTGATGGCCGCCTATGATAGTTCCATCCTCGTTTATGATGATGGGGTCAACGTATCCGAATTCTTCAATGCTCCGCCTTATTTTCTGGTATTCCGCATCGTCCGGGGTCAGTGCTTTTCTTGGATTGTATTCTGCTGCCTTTAAGTCAGCCAGTTTTCTGCGTTCTGTTCTCAGTTTCTGGTCCATTTCCAAGCCTCCTTCCCGCTTTGCGTAACGAAATGGTTAAAAATTTTTTTATTTTATCGGCAAAAAAGCCGCGCCTTCCTCGCCCCGCATTGCATTTTGGGTCTGGGTAGTACCTACGGCGATGCCGTGCCCCGCCTGCACGCAAAAGAGGACACAGCGCAGGCTCCGATGCCTTGTGCCATGTCCTCTCTGAGGGGAGCAAGTGGAGTGGTTGGGTGCGACCGTGTGGTCTGTCCCCTTGTGCTCCACGCTACTACTATAGCACACCTCGATGTACTCTTGTGTACTCTCTTGTGCTTTCTTCTGTGTGCTGTGCTTCTGTGTGGTGCTGTGCCCCTGTCCTGTGGTGTGCCTTGTGCCTTGCCTGCCCTGCCTGTGGTGCGTCTGTGTAGTGCTGTGGCTGTGGTGTGTGGGTGTGTCCTGCCCCTGCTCTCCCTGTCCTCTGTGGGTGTGCGCTACGGTGCGCCCCTGTACCCCCTGTGCTTTTCCTGTCTTTTTTCTGGGCATAATACCTGCCCCATATATGGGGGGGGTGCTATATGCGGGTCTTGTACGTTCCCTATATACGTGCCCTATTTTTTAGGCTTGCTATTTATGATCTGTTCTGTACACACAGTAAAAGCCGGCCCTTGGATTCCGAATGTGGATTTCCAAAAGTCGGCTTGAATTTTCGATGTTCTGTTTTTTCTTTTGTGAAATTTTCCCCGGTAAAATTTCCAGCTTGATATTTCCGTGATTATTTTTACTGATTTTTTCTACGCTCTATACTGCGTGGATCTGAAAAAGTCGCCAAGATATATCCGATGATTTCGCTTTGGACATGGTTCGTAAATACAAAATATCCACGATGAAACTCCAATAGTCCTTCTCTGGATAATTCGCTTTTAATCTTCTGGGTTATCTTTTCCCATGATCCATCCTCGATGTCTCTCTCTTTATCGTAGTATCCGCCATACATTGCGCTTTCAAAATAAGCGAAGGCTTCATCGCTCAGTCCTGCCAGTTTTCCTGCAAATCCTCGTTTCTGAATGTCTTTGTACATTCCGTACTCCAATGCCAGTTTGTACATATGCACGCATGGTAACTTGTTTTTCTTATAATCTTCGCAGTCGCATCCTGCCATGGTACAATGATGCTCTTCCTTGGTATGTTTGTCTGTCATCGTTCCTTTGAATTTTAGGAAGCCTTTTTCTATCTTGACCTCTCCGATCCTGTCTCCGATGACTGCGTGTTTTAATACCGCCAATTGCGGCCCGTTTTTTGTATCTGTGTAATCTTTCAATCCCATATTGCTCCTCCTTTTAAGGGGTAGAATTTATCATCTGACAATAAGCTATTTTGTCAGTACAATTCTACCCCCCCCCTACTCCGAAGTCAAGCAATTTCAAGGCTTTGAGGGTTCTTGGGAGGAGGCGAATTCCTGTAAAATTGACTGTACTTTTTTGTATGTAAGCAGCTTGTCAATTCCTGCGTTGTAGTATTTGTTGCAAGGAGTCCTTGTCATGTTTGCTTCCTTGCACACCTGCTTCCAACTCAAACAGTCAATGTGTCTGTATTCCAGTATGCTTCGTTCCGTGGAATCCGTTGGTAAAAAATCCATGATCTTCATCACATTCAGCATGGTCTTTGCCATCTCTGCTTTCTGTGATTCGATTCTGTCCTCGATCTCCATCGCACGGATGACCTGCGTTGCCGGTCCGTCTCCTACGCTGTTGGTCTGGCTGCGTGGCACTGGGGAGTATTGCATCCCCTTTGTGCCGAGCATATTTTCTCTGAAAGTACGAAGTCTGGCTTCCAACTGCTTCTTTTTCATCTTGGCATAATAATATTGTCCGAGGTACTGTTTGAGAAGCAGTTTTTGTTCTTCTACTTCATTTGCCATGCTGTCTGGTGTCATAGTTTTCCTTCTTTCTAATCCCTGGGTTTGTCCTCCGCAAGGAAGTATGCTTTTCCGCCGAGTATTCTTACCTGCTTAAGTACCCGGTCTTTGTTCTCCCAGTCTCGTATCTCTACTCCACGCTCCTGCAGGATATTAATCTGCATTTCAATGGACGATAGCATTGCCGACACCGGAAGCTGTCTCATTACCTGCGTTGCATCCGCCAGACTGGAATTCATCCCGAATGGCTTACGCTTTGGTTTACCTTTTGCCATTGTCTCCACCTCTTTTCCACCAGACTCCCCTTTTCATGCATTCACATCTCACGATGTAATACCAGAGTAAAAATCCGATGATTGTATCCTCGTTGCTCGGTCTGGTTGTTCCGTAGAACCACAATTCCAATCCCTGCCATAACATACCAATCAGCAACCACTTAAATGTCGCTTTCATGAGTGCGTACTCACGGATTTCGTTCTCGCTCATTTCTTACCACCTGCCATTTCATGGATTATTGTGCGAACGATATGACCGATTACCTTTGGCTCATCCCAGTCGTCCGGTCCGCTTAATATGCACCCGCATATCTTATGCTCTCCGAACTTCTCTACATTGAATGGGCAGCCATCGCATGAGAGGTGTGTATATTCATGATCCGTTCCCTTGCCTTCGATTACCTCATGCTCATACTTCCTACAGATGGCCGCTGCTTCTGTCATGAACTTTGCCCAGTAGAATGCCCACTTTGCATTGATCGCCTTTTTGAATATTTTACTCTGCCTGCTGATTTTCTTTTTCAGTCTCATCCTCTGCCTCCTTTATTTCTTTTCCACACCACGGACAAAATTCCAGAGGTATTATTGCTCCTATTGTTCTATTTGGATCAATCGCTGTTTCGTGTCCGCAGTTCTGGCAAATCATTACACAACTTTCAAATTCGTCATTCATCGTTGCGCTCCATTTTGAAGTTCCATTATCTTCGTTGCCAATGACATAGATTCATGGTCTTTCTTTGGATACTGCTGATATGTGGCATTACATACGCTGCTTTTCACATATTCTCTGTAGTATTTGTTTGCCAGTTCTACTGGGATATCCTTGTGCTTTCCGGTTATCGTCAATTTGCTTTTATCATCGTATTCTATAAAAATCTTCCACATGGTTTACCTACCTCTTGCTTTCAAAATCTGGACATTCTTCTCCATCATCGTACTCTGTATCACATCCGTATGCGTCTGCCATGAAGTTATCGCAGTGCCATCCGCTCAGATGTCCTGTTTCCCATGATGGTCTGTGGTGCAGGCAGTTTCCGCAGCAACACTTTTCATCATCGTTCATCCTGTACATCTCCTTCCCAGTTCCACAATCCTTGCTTTCCCTTTGCCGGAATTGGCTTATTGAATAATATTGCATCTGCCATTACCCATGTGTATCTGCCGATGGTATAATCTCCGAATGCTAACTCTGCCGGATTCTCTCTTTGCAGTTTTCTCCGATAGGCTTCATCGATCTGGAAACAATCCACGAGATTTGCTTTCCCGATGATTGCTCCTGTTGGTAGTTTATTTACTACACCTGCGTCCTGGAAGTGCTTCAATTCTTCCATCGGGATATGTAGCAGGATTCCACTGTGGTCTGTTTTGGCTGCGTGGATGAGGATTTCTCCACGATAGCTTGTTTTCCATGACCGTGTTTCGTTATGTTTCTGCCCAGTCGCCAATAGCGTTGCCCATGGTTGCCATACTGTTATTGCTTTCACGATTCTTTCACTTCCTTCTTCTGCATTCTTCTGTAATATGCCTTGATAATCTGTCTATATCTGCGCTTTGGCTTTTTGAGGATTATGATGTTGAGGTGTTCGTCAGACACCGCCATATCATTGACTGGCTTTATTTTTACTCTCATCTTCCGCTCACTCCCTTCTTTAAAGCGCACATGGTGCAGAGTCCTTTTGCTCCCTGCGCCTTGGCTACTTCTGCCAGTGGCAGTTCCCAACACTGTGCACCGCACTCCGGGCACTTGGTCAGCTTCCAGTCCTTGCGTCCTGTCGGCACATTTACCTTCAGCGGCATACAGTAATATCCGCCACGGTCAGTTGCTTTTCTCGGTTCGATTGCTACTCTCATTCTATTTGCTCCCTTGCTATTTCTGTGTCAGTTCCGGCAGCAGGATTTCTGCTACTTCCTTTTCTGAAGTGACAACTTCCGCCCTTCCGCCTGCCCTGCGGATCTGCTTTATGGTCTGTTCCTGCATCTTACTCAGCACCCCAATAAATGGCCGCTTGACCTCGAATCCGTAATACCTGCCATTGATGATGCAGGTAATGTCTGGGATTCCCTGTCTGGAGTACGGGCCGGCTGCTTCTTTCCATGCGATGGCATTTGGTGCGTTATCCTTTATCCAGTCAAGGATTTTCTTCTGGAAGTAACTTTCCTTTGGCATCTTCTCCCGGATGAATTTGTCGGCTGCTTCCCTGGTGCTTATGCCCTTGTTATGCTCTATGGTGTAGTCCTGCAGTTCCTCGTAGGTTCTGAAGGAGGTATAATCCAGTTTTCCGCCACGCATTACATGGCGGATTGCTTCCTCTGCTGTTGGGTCTGGATACCCTTCTGCGTTCTTTGCTGTCATCGTCTGCCTCCTTAAAATCTGGCGGACACTCTCCCTGTGATGTGGAGTTTTCCGTCTTTCTCTATGGCATTGAAGTACATATTTCCTTTTGCGACTTCCTCTGCGAGGTCGCCTGCCATTGTGACGGCTCGTACATATTTGCCAGTCTTATCAGTGATCAGTGCTGCTTCTTTTCCGTGTTCCGGTTTCGGTATTACTTTGATGATCATGTCGTTCCATCTCCTTTTCGATTTCATCTTTGTGTTTCAGATAAACCCTGCACTCGGTGCAAGGCTTATCCGGTTCTACGCATCTATCCGAAATGATGATACAGAACCATGGCAGGCTTTTCTTCTTTTCCTTTTTCGCCCTGGCTCTCTCCCTCATTTGGGATAACAGCTCCATCATGCTCATACTGGTGTCGCCTCCTCAAATACTGGGGCGGTTGCCTCCTGCATGGTCGGCTGATCTGCGTATTCCGCTGATCCGTTGTCTGCGTATGCCGGCTTGTTCCCCTCATTGTTTTCCATGAAGTGACTTGCCTGTGTGTCTGCGGAATGCAGTGCCCAGATCATCGGGTATCTGTCGATTGCATTGTTGAATGATAAGGTGTCGGCTTCGGTGTATCCCATGTGCCATCTGATTGCATATCTTTCTACTGGCTGAAGCTTCATATATTCCTCGATCATCATTACAGACTTTTCTCCGTGACCGTATGGAATCTTGTCGTCCACTGCGAATGCTTCGTACTGCTCCCACTTTCCATTGACCTTGCGGTTTCTGATTTCCGTTGTGTAGAAGTAGGTCTTGCAGATGTCATGGAGCAGTGCCATGATGATCACATTTTCCTCTGTCACTCTGGCTGCCGGAACTCCTGCGACCTCGTATGAGTATGTGCCGTCATCGTTCTTTGTGAGGTTCGCCCTCAGTGCATCCAGTACATTGAGTGAGTGCTGCAGCAGTCCGCCTGTCACTGAAAGGTGGAATCTGGTACTTGCAGGTGCTGCGTACATATCACTCTTTCTGATAAATGCCATCAGCTTGTCCACTCCGTCTCTTGTTACCTTTGCCATCTCTGCTTCAAATCTGTTGATGTTTACCTGTCTGTTATCCATTGTCTTGCTCCTCCTGTTCTACTGTATCTGGTCCTTCGCCATATTCTTTGGCACATCTTTTACTGTCTGGGTGTAAAAACATACACGCTCCCTCTGTTATTTCACACTCCCATCCGTGGTACTCATCCGTTGGTATCGCTGCTTTGCATCCCATCTGCTTCCTCCTTATTTCTTAATCCCTCAGCCAGAATGTGGCACGCTCCGGCTGTGATGATCATTCTCTGTTCTGATTCCCACTCTGGTTTCTTCTCCCAGATGTTCTGTTCCTGGTCTACAAGGAACTCTTTTGTCAGATCGTTATAAATCTTCGGTGGCGGTCCGTCCTCATCGAAGCACTCCGGTGCTGCGTATAAGCAGCAGTGTTGTTGTCGGTAAGGTATCCACAGATTCCAGACTGCTATTCTGATTTCTTCCACCGCCTGTAGGAATTTCTCCACACTGTATTCCTTGTAGAGCGTCCTGCCCAGTTCCTTGCCTGTTCCGGCTCTCCGTTTTTCCTCAAGCATTTCCTGTATCTGCTTTATGAGAACCTGTCCGGCTTCATCGTTTTTTATGACGATGTCCTGTCTGATTCTCCTGCCGGAAATCTGATCCGCTACTTCCTTGATGCTATCCTTCAGTTCCCGGTACGGTTTCTTGTACTTGGTCTTTAGGAGTTCCTTTGGCACATTCTCGTCATTCTTTTTCAGTGTCTCCAGTAGCGATTTCAGCTTTTCTTCATCATTTTGGATGCTTTCATCTTCCATTCGCACCACCCTTTCTGTCTCCGAACACCTAATGCTCCATTTTTCTACCGCACACCTACGTGTTCATTTAGGTGTGCGGTATGAAACCCTTGATTTTACTGGCTTTGTCGGGGTTACTAAACACCTAACACCTAATTTTTGAAATACACCATGTTTTTTTAGTGATTTTTGTGACTAACCCTTCATGCAGTCACACAATTTTCCGTAAATACAATAAAAATAGTGATTTAGGTGTTTTAGGTGTTTAGATGTTATTAAAAGCCTTGATTTTACTGGGTTTTTTACTAAACACCTAACCGAACACCTAACTAAACACCTAATTTTAGGTGTGCGGTTTTTTAAGGTCATTTATAACTTTTTAGCGATTTTGGTCACATAATTTCCAGTCACACAATTTTTTCTGCTCCATGGTTTTTGTGACTAAATCGCAAATTCTGTGACTAATTGAACGGCAGCTTATCTGCTTCCTCATCTGGTATGGTCTGCCATCCGTCATTTGTTCCCGGCAGACTCATCTGCTGCGGTTTCATCTGCTCTGCGATCTCTTCCTCCTCCAGTAACGGGTCCTTTTCCTCTGCGAGGTCGCCCAGGTGGAATTCCACGAAGCGACAGTTTCGGTTGTTGAACCATTTTGTCACTGAGTTCTTGGTACTGCCGTCCTTAAGGACTGATACTCCGATCAGACCCTTATCTGCGAGGTATTTCAGTGTCTTTCTGGATGAGTACCCTGCTTTCGTGAGTGCCTGCGTCAGCATGGATGGGAAGATGTATGCGTTCTTGTTCTGGATCATGCCCAGGCACGTTCCGAAGGCTTTCTCCCCGAAGCTGTCCTTGTTTGACAGTATCCAGTCCACGATGTACTGCGTGGCATTCTCGTTTACATCTCCGGTGTCTGCGTTCATCTGCTCCTGCAGGATGTTCCTTGCCATCTCTTTGGCTCTTTCCCATGAAACCGGATCGATTTGCAGACATTCCGTATTGTTTTTGGCTGATTCCGTATCAAATTCTCCATTTTCGTACCGTTTCAGCCATTCTCCGTTATTAAATACCCATGTGTCGATGATTGCGTCTGCCAGTGCCACCGCTGCGATGCCTGCTATGTGTGATCCGCTCTTTCCTTTGCTGATCTGGTATACATACTGCATCATTTCATCGTATTTCTCCGTGATGCTTCTTTCGTCTGTGTGCAGGAGCATTCCGATGTAAGCCGGCCCTGCCCATCCGCAGTTCATTCCAGACTGCTGATGCATGACGGAGGCTTCCCTCTCATCGTCAAATGGTCCGCCGTATATTTCAAGCACACGGGTGCTTACACCTGTCTGCGATGTTTCTGTTGATAGTGGTTCTTCTCCGGTTGCCAGTGCCACGGTTCTCCATGTCTGTGTTGCCTGGATGCCACCGCTCTTTGCACCTCGTATCTTTCCTGTACCACTGGCGATCATGTACACGATTTTCTCCAGTGAGTTCTGGTTATTTCCTGCCAACTGTCGCTCATCAATTCCGAGCGGAAGGTCGCAGTAAAAGGATGCGGTTCTCTCCAAGCCTACCTGCGTTGCATTAAAATTTACCATCAGTCTTTCCGGGTCGCCCCATACGGAGAGTGCTGCCTTAAGTGCTGCGGTCTTTCCGCCTTTTGAACCGCCCCAGTTGTACACGAAGAATATTCGCTGCTTTATGATCCGCAGGAGCGGTGCTGTGAAACTGGCCGCCAATATGAACCGGAACTTGTCTCTGCTTCGGTGTGGCTTTATCATTTTGAGCCAGTCCGCCATTGTTCCGTTCTGGCAATATGCCGCTGCCATGCCCCTCTGCGATGGGTCAATGTCCAGAACGATATCCTTGTCATGCCCTGGCACGAACCGCTTTCCGGATTGCCATCCGAATGTACTTGTGGAGTCTGCTTTCTTTATGATGTCTATGTTCTCGGCTTCCAGTGCTGCCAAGAATTTTACGATGTGCTTTGCATTCTCCGATGTGACGGTGCATCCTAAGTCTGCCAGTGCTGTGATGGCTCTGGATGTGAAGATGGTGCTTCGTGGGTAGATTGCCTTGTGCCACTGCCCATCCCTCTTGAATGCTACCTCTATCTTTTCCTCTCCTGTTTCCATGCTCCGCAGTCGCTGCGTGATAATGATCGGGGTTCTGCATACCATGACTGGTGCGTACTTCTTTTCATCGATCACACTGATTCCCTTTTCTGAATAAATCCAACCTTCCGGCTGTCTTAAGTTCACAGGTGCTCCCTCGACCGCTTCCGGGACGTTATCTTCCTCGATGTCTATCTGCTCTGCGTTGCTGATTGCTTTTCGGATCTTCTCGGCCGCTTCCTCTTTGCCATACTTCATATAAACTTCCGATGGGTCCTTGCATCCGAGTGTCCGACAACTCCATTTGTATACTTCTCCTACGAACTTTCCTTCCCGGAGTGCCCTTGTGACTTTGGCGAGGAATGCTTCCCCGCCCTTGTCTGGCTCTACATGGATGTAAAGTTTCAAATCCTGCAGGACTCCTGCCCAGTCTGCCCGCATCATGGACGCTCCCGGTATTCCGAGTGTGCTGATTCCCATGTACCACATGGACTGGGAATCGCTCTCGCCCTCGACCAGTGCTGCGTATCCGATATTCCTTATGGCTTCTATCTGCCATAATCCATACATACACAGCCTGTCTGTCTTTCCATATTCCCACCGGAACTGCTTTCCGCCGTATCTCTTACGGTGCAGTGCCAGATTTCTTTCTGCGTCAAAGTATGGTATGTATAAATACTGGACTCCGTTTCGGTCTTTCTTCGTCTGCAGGCAGCATTGTTCTTTCAGCCAGTCCTCTGGGAGACGCTTCTCGAATGAATACTGGGACACGGTGTAGTGATCCAGTCCTGGTTTCTTCTCTTTTGGTTTCTCCTGCGGCTCATTCAATGCTCCATACTTTTCCAGTATCTGCTTATAGGCTTCCTTGGTATCCAGTCCATTCAGCTTTGCATAAAATGTGACGAAGTTTCCGCCCTCATCCTCTGCGAAGCAGTGCCACATTCCGGTCTTTAAGTCTACCGAGAATGAATTTGCACGGTCGTCATGGAACGGACACAGACCTGTGAGGTTGTCGCCTGTGATCTTGTGCTTTTTGATAACGGAGCAGTATTCAGTTTTATAATCTACCAGACGGTCTAAATCGACCTCCGCTGCCTGCTGCATATTATCGCTCCAATCTACTAAGTATTACCTGTTCCAGTCCAAGTCTTGTGAAATTGATTGACTTGCCCTGCATCATGAGTTTGTTCGTCATGTAGTCGATTTCCTCATTCATTCCCTCGCTGATCACATTATCCACGGTCACTACGAGGAATTCCTTGCACTGCATCATCAGACGCTTGCCTGCTTCCATTCCGAAGTATCTCTCCTCGGCGATGGAGTCATCCATAAATCGTGGGAAGTAAAGGTGTGGTGCAATCGGTATCTTTCCTTCACTGACTACCTTGTTTGCTGCCCACTTCGCCACTCTGATGTTTTCTTCCAGTTCCTCTCTGGTATCTGCCCTGTATCTGCTGCAGATATAGCACATCGGCATGAGTGCCGGATTTCTATTCTGTAACTCTCCCGGATAGCACTGTCCTGCGTACTTCCATGGCGAGTATCTGTTCTCTTTGTATATGGTGTCATAGATTGGCAGATTGCCTACGATGTCTGCGACCTCGCTCATCTGGATCATAGTATCCGTCTGGTTTCCTGCGTTCTCTCTAAAGTTGTAAACCATAGCCGCTTCCACGATATCTCCCGGCATTAAGCATTCGTCATCGTATCTGCCGGTCCAGTTATCAAATAATATCTGCATACTGTGCCTCCTTTATATTGGTGCGGTTTTGCACCTTGCACGAGTCGGAGTCGAACCGATCCGTTTGAGGACTCGAACCTCGCTGCACCGCACTGGATGGCCGCCACCCATATCTGCCTTAGTTGAATGGCAGATTTGCATCTCCGTCCACACTCTGGAAGTCTGCTGCATCCACGGCGGCTCCTGTGTTATAGTCGGCTTCATCAATATCCGGGATGTTGTCCGCCTGTGCTTTGATCATCTCCACCATTGCCTTTGTCTCGGCTCTCTGCTCGTCCGTCAGTTTGCTTACGAATGCGAAGGCTGCTCTGGAGTATGTGATGCCGTCTGCTGACTTTTCCTTCTTCAGCGTGATCTTGGTTACGGCATCGTAGCAGCGGAGTCCTTTGAGGAGGATTCGCTTGCCGATGTAATCTCTGATGTATTTCAGAGAGGTTGGCGGTAAAGCGAGGATAATCGGTACAGGGTTGCCTTCCTGCAGGATGTAACATCTGTGAATGTTCTTGCAGGCTTTTCCAGATCCGTTCTTTCCGCTTCCGAACTGGTTATGCGGACACTTGCTGCAATCATGGATTTCCCCAGTCTCACGCTCCACTCCCTGCTTTCCGTCATGGCTTGAGCAGTCCGGCTGAACATTTCCGCCTGCGTACTCCTCTTTCCAGTATGCATTTACCGGGTGATGATGGATAAGAACTCCGGTAAGATCTGTACTCATCACAGGCTCATCCTCAGTCTCTCCCGGCAGTTCAAATGCCAGACCGCCACCGCTTGGAATCTTTGCTCTCTCAAATGGAAGAGTGCCCAGACCATCCAGTTCTTCTGCGACTGCTTCCTTCAGTTCTCCGGTCAGCGTGACCAGATTAAAATTCTTTTCTGCTACTGCTACCTCATTCTTTGCCATGTCTTATTCCTCCATTTCCTCTGCATCTTCTTTGTTGTTGTCTGCTTCCTCGAAGCCATCATCCTCTGACGCTCCCGCTTCCTGCTCGTCCATGTATTCTTCCATCGGTGTCGGCTTTCCGCTCTCTCCGTAGTAGAGGTCGTCCATGATCCTCTGCGCCTGTGCTGCAAGTTTGATAGACTCCACTGCTACCTCGACCGCAGAATTGTAAAGACTGCCGATTACATTGAGGACATCGCCGTCTCCATTCGGCAGGAGTTTCAAGAGGTCGTCCATGTCTGTCTTGGTGGACTTCATCTTACCCTGCAGGGACGCATATCCCTCCGCTGCGATGCCGTATCCCTCATGGCGGTTCTTTACCTTAGTCGGGTGCTGATACTCCATAATCTGCCCCAGTGCGAACTTGGCAGTCGCCTGCATATTCTCTTTAAGGTCACGGTCACTTTCTAGTGTGATGTCAATTTCCATCTGTTCGTAGTCCATCTTTATACCTCCTGTGCTTTCTTTGCTCTGTTCAGAGCCTTGGTGTTGGCTTTTCTCTTGGATACCTTAAGTTCCGAATAAACGGAGAGTACCTCTGCCATTTCTTCCGGCAGTTCTCCATCGTTCTCGGCCGCCAGATTGTTCATCGCAGAGTCGAGGGTTCGTGGATCTACTCTTTCCGTGATGAGGTGTCCGAATCCCTGCTCTCTCAAGACATCGAAGAATACCAGACCTTTTTCCATCAGCTTTTCTTCTGAAATCTTGGAGTATCTCGTTTTCTCCTGCAGGCTGTACTTGAAGCCATCCACCGTAGTATCCGGCTTTTCCTCGTCCACCATCTGCTGTGCGATTTCCTGTTCGAGGTTTTTGAGTTCCTCATTGTTTGCCTTGGTCTGCTCTGCTAATTCATCTTTCTTGTCGAGCAGTACCTTGAAGGCTCTGACCTTGTCGTCTAATGTTGTGACTGTTTCCATGTTGTTGCTCCTCCTTTGGTTTTATAATTCATTTCCCCACTGGTCCCAACCGTCACGCTCCGCCCTTGCGAAGAGTTCCAGTTTCTTTGCTTGTGGGAAAAATGTTTCTAACATCTGATAGGCACATTCCGGCTTCTGGCTGTGATGCCTTTTACTGTTCTCTCTGAGTACCGTGGAAAATGCTCCACGCTTGTCCTTGTCCGGGAGGATAATGTTTCCCTTCTTGTAGAACCATAGCAAGTACTCATGTGCGAACCGTACCGTGTAGGCGGGTGCCGGTCCGTTGCCTTTATCCCATATCAGCCTTGCATGGAGTTTATATCCAAGCAGGCTCATGATTTCCTCTGTCTGCGGCAGGTACTTATCTATCGTCCACATGAATACATTGTGCTTTTCATTCATGAGTTCGTTTGTGACATATCGGTGCAGTTCCATAATTCCGGGGACGTCCATTGTCTCGTATGGTACTGTCGTTCCGGTGCTGTTCGGTCTGGCCGCTTTCTTTCCGCCCCTGCCTTGCTGCCACGGTGGGTCCGTGTAGAGGATGTCATATTTACTTTCCGGATTAAAAATATCGATCTTTGCCATTACGATACCTCTCGTCCTGCTGTTCCTGGTACTCTTTCATTGTTGGACGTTTTCCGTCTAAATCATCCCATGTATATAAGCAATGATTCTCGTCCTGCCAGTTTGCTTTGTAACAATTCCTGCAAGTACATCTTCCCGACAGCCATCTCATTTCTCCCCAGTATTCTGGCTTACCGCACTGCTTGCAGATTACGATTTTGTCCATATCAATCACTCCAATTCTTCGATGAGGTTTCTGATTTCCACCTGCGCTTCTGGCGGAAGTTTTTCAGCGTAAATGTCATACCATCTATTGAATTTATCCTTTAAGGTCATAACACTGGCGCATGGTATTTCCATAAGTGTTTTAATACGCTTTTCCTTTTCCTCTTTAAGCAGCTTCGCTACTCCGGATGGAACTACTACCGGATTTCCACCATATGCTTTGACTTTTTTCACATCTTCCTGTGAGTCTACTGGGATGGAGTATGGCTGTGGATTTTGACTATCAAACGATTCTATTAGCATTTCCTGTACTTTTTTCACATCGTTTTTGTAAGTATTGAACTCAAAATGATATACATCATCCGCACGTTCCTCAATCATTTTCCTAACCTGCTCTATTGGAATGTCTCCCTTTACCATTGCTTCAGCAATCATAAGAGATGTAATTTCTTCAACATTCCAACTATCGCAAGTCTTTCGGTCACGCTCCAGTCGTATGTATTTAGGCTTGAAGTTGTACCCGTATTTCAAATCACTGTTGCAATCCACGAACAATCCATTGACATATACTTCTCCGGCATATTCTTCATCCAAGATAATTTCGCCGTACCCTGTGTCGGCTTTGCTATAATCGCAGTTCTCCAAATGAAGCCACACCTTGTATAAATTATTGAATTCCTCGTGTGTAACATTTCCAACTTCGATACATAAACCAGAGTTATCTGTATCATGCTTGTACACATAAAATGCGAGGATCTTTTCCAACCATTTTTCAGAGTTTTTAAATCTGGACTCCCAGATTTCCCCCTTTTCATTGTTGTAAATCGTGAAGGTTTTCCCAAGTCTGTTCAAAACAAGAGCAGCAATTTTATACCCTTCTCCAAACTGTCCAACTGTGTCCTCATTGTTTGCTTTGCTGCTTCGTCCTAAAAGCAGGGTATTTATCTTAAGGACAGATTTTTGATTTACAAGTCTGAGTGTTTTTTCTTTTCCGTTGTAAATGATCTGGAACTTATTCTCCTTATCCAGTACCTCTTGGTCTGTGCCATTCTGGATTAATTCTCTAAGCGCATCATTAAAAGTCCAATCTGACACATAATTTGGTGTCAGTGTTAATTCATAGCATTTTGCATCTATATCTTTCTTCATTAAAAATAATCCCTCCATGTATCCACGACTGTTTTTGCCAGATCCTCTTTCTTTGCCAGTGCTTTCAGCACCACTTCGTCTATCGTTCCCTCTGTGATGAGGTGGATATAAGTGCAGGCATTCTTCTGCCCGATACGGTGGATTCTGGCAAGGCTCTGACTATATGCTGCATAGTTGAAGTTGACCGAATAATACACACAGGTGTCTGCGGCCGTGAGTGTGATTCCCAGTCCTGCAGTATCGATCTGTGCGAGGAATACCATCGTTTCCGGGTTCGTCTGGAAGTCCTTGACGATGTCGCCCCTGTCCTCCAGTTTCACATCTCCATAAATTTCTCCGTAGCGGAGTTTCTTCTTTTTCAGCATCTGCCCGATGATGTCTATCTCCGGTCTGAAACGTGCGAAGATTACCAGTTTCTTTCCTGCGTCCACCACATAATCGTCCACGATTTCTTCCAGTGCGTTCAGCTTGCCCTTGCTGACCAGTTCCGGCTTTTCCTCTCCGTCTGCCACTAAAAATCCGCCAGTGAACTGCTGAAGGCGAAGCAGCTTTGTCAGCACGGTCGTTGCGCTGATCTGCCCGCCGCTTTCCAGTTCTGCGAAACTCTCACGCTTGATGCGGTCGTAGATGTTCTTTTCCTTTGCCGACATCGTTATGTATCTCTGCAGGAATGTCTGCTCCGGCAGGTCGAGTGCTTCGTCCTTGGTCACTCGGTATGCGATGGAGTGCTCTTTCTGGATTAACTGGTCGAGGTCTTTGTATCCCACGATCTGGTGTCTGTTAAATCCGCCCATGATGGCATATCTGTTTCGGAACTGATAGAAGTTCGTTCCGAAGATTGTCGGGTCAAGGAAGCGGTACTGGCTATACAGGTCGATTGCATTATTCTGTACCGGAGTTCCGGACAGGATAAGTTTGTACTTTGCCTGGTCGCCCAGTTTGTGCATTGCCTTGGACTGCTCTGCATCGTGGCTCTTGATTCTCTGGCTCTCATCGCAGATGATCATGTCTGCGTTCCATTCATACAGTGCGTCAAAGATGCCTTCTCTCCATGTGGATTCGTAATTGATAACGGCTACCTTTAATGCCTTGAATGGGAAGTTGTCGAGATCGTTTAACAGCTTCAGCCTGCGGTTCTTGTCTCCGAGCAGTACCTTGATGTTTGCCTTGAAGTCTGCAAATTCTGCGAAGTCCTTGGGCCATACGGAGCAGACGGAGGTTGGTGCTACCACCAGTACCTTTTCCACCTTACCCATCTGGTAAGCTGTGCCTGCTATCATGATTGCTGTTAGCGTCTTTCCACATCCCATTTCAAAAAGCAGACCGAAGCCTTTATGCGTTTCTGCCATTGGTTTTTACCTCCTTCCTGTGATTTTCTTTTGCTTTGCGGTGCTCTAAATCTCGCACCATCCTGTTCCAACCTGCCTCCTGCTGCTTGGTTGTTGCGGGGTTTCGACAGGATATGTAATCTCTATTATTGCTGCTCATCTGCATCCTCCTCGCTTAGTATCATGGCGATGCCTTCCATCACAAACATTGCACACGGAAGTGCTATGCCGTTGCCCCACATCTTATATTTGGCTGAGTCGCTCTCCGGGTCTTTCAGCCATTTGCGGATCTGGTTGTCTGTCTTTTCCTTTTTGCTCTCTTCCATGGCTTCCATCTGCGTTCGGAACACCTCTCGCCAGTGATCGATATCTTCCTGTGTTGGTTCTGGTATTCCCAACTCCTCTGCCCAGTTATCTGGGAAGCCTTGCAGTCTGCAGCATTCCAATGGTGTGAGCCTGCGGACGATATATTCTGTTGCCACGAGCATATCGCTGAATGCGTCCTGTCCTGTATAACTTCCGGGATGCGAGTTTGCCATGAGCGGTCCACTCACTTTCTGGTATGTTCCTACGCTACCCATATTCTCCGTCATCGTTGCTACGCTCCTCTCCATCTGCATCTTGTGGCATACCCCCCCCGGTCCTCTTGCGACCAGAGTTTGTGCTGTTTCTTCCTGCACGCTGATATCGTACTGTGCATTCATTCCCTGGTTGAATGCTGCACGGTCTATTGCGTATGCCACTGCGTGCCTGTCTGCGGCCGTGAGCGTGTTTGCGGGTGCTCCCGGTTCTCCAATGCCAAGTCCATTTGCAGAGCCGTCATTGTTTCTGGTGCTCCCACCACCCTTGTATCGGGTCGCCTTATCTGCTATCGGAATAGCGACTCCAACTGTCGCTTGTCCGGTCTTTGGATTGCCCTGTGTAAGGCATGGAGTTTTTCCTTCGAATACAGTCGGGTCTTGTGTGATATGAAGTGCCATTGGCTCGATGATTGTTCCAACCGAACTCCCATGACCGCTTCCATGGAGCGTCTCCGATTTATCGTTTCCCAGTGAGAGGTTTCTCTGATCTACTGCTCTAACTTCATTCATTATCATTGGCACATTGCCCCCCCTGTTCCCATTCGACTGGTCAGCGTTGGTACATTGCCGTCCTCTGCTATCGTCACTCTGCTGTCCTGTGGGTGGTTTTCCAATACAATGGGTACATTGTTACCGCCGGTCCCCATCTTTGTTGTGAGCGTGGGCGATACCTCGCTCTTATCAGCTACCCTGCGTCTGTCGCTGATGTCATAGCACTCGACATCATCTGTGCCTGTCTTATGAGTGCCAGTCTTAATATCTCCGGCAGTTCTTTGCCACGCTTCTCGGCTCTCCGCAAAATTCCCAGACAAGCCTTCTCGCTCAAATAATATTTTTGGTGCGGTGTTTCCTCCAAAATCTGCGACAAGGTAGATACGCTTTCTTCTTTGGGGCACTCCCCAGTATTGGGCATCAAGCACTCGCCAAGCGATGGAGAAATGGTCGCCCATGATGCATCCGGCTGTCTGCCATTTTCCCTTCGGAGGGAGAGGTACATTGGATTCTTCGTCTGTGATGCTGACGATTTCTTGGAGGACTGCCTGAAAGTCTTTGCCCTTGTTGCTACTGAATGCTCCGGGCACGTTCTCCCAGACCATGTATCTCGGTCTGATCTGCTTTCCTGTTCTGCCTGCTGCTCTGTCACTTTCTCTCATCTCCTTTATGATCCGTATCTGCTCACGGAACAGATTGCTTCGTGAACCGTCCAGACCCTCACGCTTTCCGGCTATGCTCATGTCCTGGCATGGAGATCCGCCTGCAATGATGGTCACTGGTTCTAAGTCTGCGCCGTTTAATTTATTGATGTCTCCGAAGTGTTTCATCTCCGGGAAGTTCTTTGTTGTTACCAGTATCGGGAATGGTTCTATCTCGCTTGCCCATATCGGTCTGATTCCGAATATCGATCCTGCCAGTTCAAAGCCACCGCTCCCAGAGAACAAAGACCCCATTGTTATTTCCTGCTTCATCTGCTCCACCTGAGTTTCTTTCCGCACCAGTGGCAGTGCGTATGATTTCGGGAGGTTCTCTTTCCGCAGGCAGGGCAGCAGTAAAAGTCCATACCTCTCTTGATTACTGGTGCTTCTGTCTCGTATTTTTCGACCATCCGCTTATGCTCATCTGCCATGCTCTGGTAGTCGTACACGATGTCCATCGCCTGTGTGAGTGCTTCCTCTATTCTTTCTGCCATCTCCGCATCTTTCGGATCTCCCTCAGTTATCTTCTGTGCGTATTCCGCCTGTGCGTTCTTAAGAAGTGGGATAATCTCCGTTTCCTTGATATGTATCACTTCTCCGCCCCCTTTGGTTTTGGTGGGTCTACCAGTCCGAATGTCATAAGTGCCATGTTGTATCCTCGCACCTGGTGCGTGAATGGCGACACTTTGACTGGCGGTGGGATGAGCGGCTCTGGCTTCGGGTTCATGCGTTCCCGGTCGACTGCTGCCATTACTTCGTTCAGCTTCTTTCGCTCTGCTTCGATGGACGGTGGCAAGTTTACCAGTCCTGCCAGTCTGTTCAGCAGTTCGATGTCAGCCGGTCCGCTTAGTGTCTGCGTCTGCCTGCTCCACTTCATCTTTCCCCAACTCTTTATGATTGTGAACTGGACATTATCTGCTTCTCTTATGAGTATCTGTCCGTCCTTCATTGCCATTTTCATTGTTGGTTACTTCCTTCCTGTTAGTCCGTGTTTTCTTCGTATTTGTCTCTGGATATTACTCTTACCTTTTCAACCGGGACGTGGCAGAACTGCGCCATGCCTTCCTTCTGGCTCTCTGCGTATTTCGTGAAATCAGCCTTCTGTAATCCGCTGAGTGAAATATCTACAATCGTTGCTGCGTATCCGACTGTGCCTTCTCCACCATATATCTCTGCGTTCTTTACCTCGAAGTAAATTCCGAGCGACATTGTTATATTGTCCATGCTTGCTTCCCCTTCCTGCAACCGTTCATCTATTCTTCCGTGTAGAATGTGTGGTTACCGTGTGTGAATAATTTTTTCAGTGTGGTGTTGTGCCATGTGGTTTCATCCGTTGTTCTCTCGAAGTATGTCGCTCCCCGGCTCTCATCCCAGTGCTCTACCTGCACCATTTCCAGTGCCAGGTAGCAGTCTGCGTCTGGTTCTACCCTGTCGTATCTTCCATTTTCGTATGCTGCGAACTGGGTATCCTCTGTGATCACTCCCTCGATGGTATCCGGGAAGTCATCGCTCCATACTCGGTTCAGCACTACCAGTATGACCAGTGCCTTGCCCTCGGTGTCCTCGCCCTCTGCTTCCGCCATGGCGATTTTCGCTAATCTGTAGGAGTCATCTGCATCCCAGTCCAGACTGCCGATTGCTGCAGTCGTTGTCGGTACTGGTGTCTCAGTGCTCTGAAGGATTGCGTTGTAGTAGGATTGTTCCTCTGCCTGCTCTGCTGCCTTGTATGCGTCACGCTCTTTGCACATCTGTTCATATTCTTCCTGCGTCAGCCATGTGTCCGAGCCTTCCACCTGCACCATGCCTATGTGGTTTTTCTCTATGTACTCGCTCCAGTCCGGCATCGGTTCGTTTGCCCATGCGATAAACAATCCGACAAACATTCCCGCTCCCACTATTACCGCTACTGCATCCCCTGCTATGCGTTTCAGCTTTCTTTTCAGAATTCGCTTCTGTCTCCTACTGAGTTTCAAATCGTCTTACACCTCCTGCTTACTTTTCGACTGCCTCCAGTCTCTTTTCCTTCTTGTTGTAGAGGATCATCTCTTTCTCATCCTCTGAATGGAGCATATAGTCATCTGGGTTCATCCCCTTCTTGACCAGTAACTCTTTCTGATTCCTTGTCAGTTTCTTAGGCTGTTTCATATGCTCTCTCCTTTATACTTACTTGACTTTTACCAGTACCTCATTATGCTCTCTAGGCTTCTTGGGTCTGGCATGGAACAGGTTCTCCAAGGCTTTGAAGAGTAACTGTTCCGTTCATGCTCCCTGAGTATCCTTTGGGGTAGCTGTACTAGTCGCCTGCAGTGCGGTCTTTTTCATTCCCCGCTACCGAGTGTTAAATCGCACCCACGCATCCATGCTCTCGGTATTCTCTCTCTGCGTGTTTCTCATCTGCCTCCGAACCGTTGTTGTTTTACTTGGGTCTGCGTTCCCTACCCCAATTACGACAGCTATTCATGCAGGCTCATGTCCTGCTGCCGGAGCGATTTACTGCGGCGGCTCGCTCCTACCTATCGGTTTTTATCCTGGTCGATGCTTGCCAGTGTGTTTCTTCGGTATTCAGTTTTTAGGTGTGATGCATACGCATCGCTCTGTTTTCTTGGTATCCGTTGCCTGCACCGGGCAGGTGTAGTTGATTTTGTCATTGTCAGTGCTGCTTCGGAGCATTCCGCTTTCGTACAGGTGCTTCCTTGCGTATCTGGCACTCACTCCCTTTGTGCTACAGAAGTGATTAAACTCTGGAACTCTGATGCGGTATTCTCCGTCCTCCAGTTCCTTGCCCTTGGTCAGTTCTGTTACAAAGGCATCTGTGTCAATCAGTGCGGCCTGCTTGTCCAGTGCTCTCCATTCTGCCAGTTCATCAAGTCCGTTGATATCAACCTGTGCCTTGCTGAACACATCCAGTATCATGGGGATTCTTTCATCCGGGGCCGCTGCCAGTATCTTTGCTATCTGTATGGCAGTCTTGATATCCAGTTCTTCCATTCCACTTGCTCCTCTCTGTTAGATGGAATGCTGTGCGACCTCTGCCTTGTACGGTTCTCCACCTCTGGCGAGTTCACGGTACATGGTAGCCGAGTGGACACCGATTGCCATCGCCATCTCATCTACTGTTTTGCCCTGTGCGTTCAGTGCTTCGATTTTCTTTCTGTCCTCGAATCCGATGCGCTTGTACGCTTTTCTCGGTCGCTTGTTGGTTGCCATTGCTCTCCACCTCCTCTGTTTTTAGGCAAAAAAATAAATGCGCCAGAGTGATTATTCACTCTAACGCATTTATCAATTTCTTATAAAAATTAAAAATGCGAAGTGAGTTATATCACTCATTTCGCATTTATCTTATTACTTCACGTATTTTTTTAATTTTATTTATTTTTTTAATTTTTGGAACTGTTTTAATTGTTTTAACATTAAAAGACAGTACCCTTACAGGTACTGTCTTTCAAACATCTCCGCCTTCATCGGCTTTCCAAAATAAAACCCCTGGATCAGCTGAACCTTTGACCCCACCAGTGCATCTAACTGTTCTTTTGTTTCCACACCTTCCACGCAGACATTCACATGGATCGCTGTTGCAAGTTCTCCGACCATTTTTACAAATGCATTGGAGAAATCATCTTTTCCGATATCAATGATAAAGCAGCGGTCGATTTTTATGACATCGATCGGCATCTCCCTGATATGGTTTAAAGATGAATATCCCGTACCGAAATCATCGAGAGCAACACGCACACCAAGATGCCTGATATCCGCAAGGATCCGTTTCATGCGGCTCATATCGTTGACAGCAAGACTTTCCGTCACTTCCAGAGTCAGATTCTGTGGGGTGATCCTCGTCTCCTCGATCACACGCGCAATCCGCTCCACAATATCGTTCTGTAAAAGCTGTACGACAGACAGATTGACATTCACCTTATACTCCGGGTGTCCCATATCATTCCAGTATTTGCAGTGGATACATGCCTCCCGCAGGACGAATTCTCCGATCGGATTGATCAGGCCTAAATACTCTGCAAGCGGAATGAAATCTGCCGGCGGGATCAGACCGAGTTCGCCGGAATTCCAGCGGATCAGTGCCTCCGCACCGGCACATGGATTTCCCTCTTTTGTAATATTTACAATCGGCTGGAAATATACCTCAAATTCACTGAAAGCATTTCGTGTGGCATTGCGCATGTTTTTTTCAAGGTCAAGCCGTTTGTAAGAGGTGGACTCCACGTTGTCATCATAAAACTCGATACGGTTCTTTCCTGCACATTTTGCAGAATAAAGTGCAATATCGGCTTTCTTGATCAATTCTTCCACCGTATCCCCGTCTGCCGGGAAGCGAACGACTCCCATACTCATCGTACAGTAATAATCCGTCCCTTTTAGCATCCACGGTTTCGTGAACAGCGCCTTGATCTCATCTAAGATCTGCTGGAGCATCGCCATATGATGATGCGCCAATATGATAATGAACTCATCACCACCCATACGGTAACAGTTATTCTCCACACCGGGAATTCTCTGCAGACTGCCGGAAATATTCTTAAGCAGCACATCTCCATACTGATGACCGAGTCCGTCATTGATATGTTTAAAATCATCCAGATCGATGTAAAGCAGCGCTCCCTCACCGCCAAACTCCTTCGTCTGACGGATATAACGCTCTAAATCCTGTTCACAGCGCATCCGGTTATACAATCCGGTCAGGAAATCATTGTTTGCCTGACGCTCAATCTTCTGCTGATACAGCTTTTTGTCTGTCACATCATAAATGGTACACAAAAGGACCTTTCTTCCATCCACCCAGTTAATCCTTGTACTGTGCAGATTAAACCAGCGGTTTTCTTCTTTCGAATAAACCTCCCTGAAATACAGGCTGTCCTCCGATTGCGCTCCCTGTCTTAAACATTCCTCAATACCTGCACTTCGCACATCTTCCCCAAATGCTTTACGAAAGTGCTGGTTTGTATACAGGATCGTATTTTCCTGTGTATCCATCACATAGATCCCACATCCCACATTTTCAAGGATTGCTTCTAACGATGCATACGAACTGGCAAGTGAATTTTTAGCAATGCGTTTTACCAGAATCGTCTGTATGATTCTTCGGACATCATTGACAAACTTGATTTCTCCGCCGTCCCAGATGCGCTCTTTTTCATCCTCGCAAAAGCAGACGTACATTCCCGTTTTCCCGCTGACGTCGATTGGAAGGAATAACCCGGCTTTCATCTTCTGTACTTCAAACATTCTGCGGAACGCTTCCGGCATCATTGAATCTGCCGAAATCATATATGGTTTTCCATTAAAAAATGGCAGTTCTTCTTTTGAAATGTTCTGTGATGCCTCCATCCGTGATTCTCTTCCCGCAGAACAATACTCGCTGATCATGTTGACCGTCGTGCCGTCTATATTTTCCCGGAATAAAACAGCCGCTGAAATTCCAAGATACTCACATGCTTCTTTTAAGATATCATGAACAATCTTATCAAAACCCTCCTCCGACTCGAGCATACGGACGATTGCCGTCATCGCCTCATTGCGTTTTAATTCCGTCTCCATCTGTATTTCCGACTCCCGGCTCTTTAAAAATGCCTCCTGCGCCAAAAGTTCTTCTAATTTGACGGCAAACATCTGCTTTGACAGCGTCTCTAAAAACTCGATCGACTTATAATAGCGTTCCGGTGTTGTCCGCATAATATAATCCGGCACATCGCAGCCGGCATCTTCCATAACGCCGGTCACGATCCAGATCGCAGACACCTCTCCACTTACCTTTACTGCCACTCCACACATCCGGATCCCGTCTGCCCCACAATCCTCTTCGATCACACTTTCGATCCTGCTGTTTAACAGCCTCTCTAACAGTCCGATATGTCTGTCCATGTCGATCACACTGCCCAGATACTCAAGTTCTTCCTTTGAACCATATGTCTTCGTCACTTCCGTGCGATTTTTGTCAAGACATCTTATATACAGGTTATTTGCGTCGCAAAACCGATCCTGCAGATTCTGCATCAGTGTTGCATCCAAAAGTACCTGTTCTGATTTCAAAGCATCCTCTTCCTTCTTCCTGCTCAAAAATGCCATTTCCCTCTACCCCTTTATTCCAACGATATACAGACTAAAATGACGCTTTTCCGAAATCACAAATTCCTGTATCAGCCTGTATTCTGAATGTAAACGAAGATGTTTCTTTACCATGCCTTCTTCATTCGAATAAAAAATCATTACTCCACCCGGTGCTAAGATTTCTTTTGATTTTTCGAAAAAGGAAGCATAAAGTGCATCCATCTCACCGCGCGACTGTCTGCCCCTCACCGGCATATTGGTAATAATCTCATCAAACAGATAATCGTGTTTAAAATCAAAATAATCTCTATGGATAAAATTGATCTTTTCCCCTGCTAATGAGGCATTCTCCCTTGCGCCTTCGATCGCCGGTCCAAAAATATCGATTCCGTACTTTTCTCTTGCCGGTTGTGCAATGTCCCTCTCAATAAGCATCGTGCCGACTCCGCAAAACGGATCTAAAATCTGTGCGTTCTCTTTCAGATAGGGTTTTGCCAGCGATACAAGCATCGCTGCAAGTGACGGTTGGATAGATGCCGCCACCACATTTTTCCGGTAGGAAAAACGTCGCATCGGAATGGTATACAATTTTAAAAATGGTGCAAAACTTCCATCTTTTTTCTTTATCAGACGAATCTCTGTCTCATAATCACCGGTCGAATTGATCAGCCATCTCGCCGACACACGCTCTAACTGTATCGCGAACTTTTTCGCAAAAGAAGCTCTTTTGTCATTCTCCATATCAGCCCGGATCTCCACGCGGAACCGAAACGGCGTACCCTGCTTATGACACTCCTTTAAGAAATCCCCAATACCGCTCTGCCACACCTCATCCGCCAGCACTTCTGCCTGTTCTGCTTCCTGTTTTAAACGAATTGGAAACAATAGTTCACGGTAAGTTCTAAGGTTCGCCATAGCGCGTACATCCTTTGTATACACTGCCACTCCAAGCGGATGTTTCGCCGTTTTTCTCCAGATATCCGCCGGAAGTACCCCGATTTCCTTTAATGTCACATCCGTACGCGCATGTCCCGTCAGCAGCAGCATCTCATGCGGGTTTTTAAATCCCGTAAAAGTGTGGTCTGTGCTTTCTTCTGCCTTTTCCAACAGTCTGCTAAGTGCGCGGACTTCCTCATCAATATGCTTTTTTTCTTCTGCTGCCGGGGTATAAGAAAGAAGTTCTTCCATTCTCGTTTTGAACCGTTCCTGATATGCCGTAATGTCAAGATAAGCAAGTGCCTTTAAATACGTGCTTTTTACAAAAAGAGTCTGCTCCCTTTCATATGCCGTAACAAGTGCATCTGCAGCCCCCATCCATTCCAGTTCCCCAAGGATCATCGCCACATTTTTGCGCACCTTTGGATCTTCTTCCTCTAATAATTCTAACAGCAATCCGCCATCCCCGATCATCGATACAAATTGCTCTTTTGCCGCCTCATCTTTGATCTGGGCACGCAGCCCAACAAGGTTTTCGCGGAGGTTTTCTCTTTTTTGTAATGCTTCGTAATATTTCTCTATCATACTGCTTCCTTCGACATAATTGATACACCCATTTTACTGTATTTCCTCTGTTTTTGCAATACCGTTGGTCTCTATGTAATCGACAAGATCCGACTTAAACTGCTCCCATGCAGCCTCATTTTCCACATAATATTTCGGACATGCCTTTCCTGTTACATCATAATGTCTGATCACATCATCCGTAGTCAGATCATAACGTCCCATCAGCCATGTTACCAGATGAACCAGCGATCCATAAGTCGCATCCGTAAATTTTCCCGTATCATCCGGAATACAGCACTCTATGGAAATCGTATCGGCATTTCTCTCATTCGAAGCATATGCAATTTCATTGCATGGAATGCATTGGATGATCTCCCCACTGATTCCGATGACAAAATGGCTGCTTGCATGTGTCTCCCCGGATTGTGCCAGTCCTTCAAAATAATCCCGGTTCTGCTGTGCCGTTGTTCCCGGATTTGCCGTATAATGCACGACGATCCCGTTTACTTTTTCCAGTGCCGTTCCCGGTCTTGAATATTCATTGTAGTCTAAAAGCTCCACAGAAAAATCCGGGCGGTCTGCAATATATTTCGTTTCCTCTGCCACGATCTCTTCCTGCGCCTGTGCCGTCCTGTGGGACAGACGCCATCCCCCATACAAAATAACGCCCACAAATACAGCTCCTGTCAGAACCATCACACTGCGCGCAAACATCTGCTGCCTTTTCCGCTTTTTCTGTCTTCTTCTTCTCGCTTCGTTTTTCCTCTTTTCCGCTTCACGTCTGCGGACTGCTTCTCCCTGTTCCATATTCTCCCCTTTTCCCAGGTCAGAAATATTTTGTATAATTTTTTTATTTTACCTGTTCCTTATGGCAAAAAATGTTCATTTTTTATTTCTTAAGTAATATTATACAATTTCATTCTGTAAAAATCAGTAAAAATACCCACTTGTTGTTTTTCTGTTTTTGTGAATTTTTCATTCACTCATTTCATTTTTGTATATATTGTACAATCTTTCATATTATTTTTTGTTGCTTTTCCCGATGCATTGTGCTATATTATAGAAAACAAATAAGGAGGTGTGTTGTATGACATATGCAATCGATCCGGCAATGTCTTTTTGCGAAGTTATTTCTTTCTATGAGAAATATATCGACGAGACAAAAGCTGCTGGAAAAAAACCTGTATCTTTCCTGCATTTTCTCACAGGCAGATACTAAAAGCCGGTTGATCAGGCCGTCAGCTTATGAAAGCTGTCAGGTGCCCTGTCACCCGGCTTATTTTTTACATAATCTGTGCAAGCAGACCTTTTACGGAAAATACATCTTCAAACAAAAATGATTCCCCTAACATTTCAATATTTTCTTCCGAATGTTCCACTTCTTTTGCGTAAACTTTCGTTGTTTCTATGCGATCCTGTAAATCAAATTTCTGTCCGTTTTTCATCCAGACCATAACATCCATATCACGCACCATCAAAAATGAGGCAACTGCAAACTGAGCTTTTTCAAGCAGATTATTATCGTAGAATGCCCTCATAAAATAGCGGAAAGTATAATACACCATCAGATGTTCATACTGATATTCATTTTCCATCTGCGCTTCCATGAAAGCACGATGTGTCTTTTCATAATTTTCTTCATGATAAAAAGCTTTCAGCTCTTCTTCCATCCCAGACCATGCATCACCGATGGATTCAAGCTCCTCGTATTGGGACAGCCGCTGTAGAAATGCCTCATACAGGCTGATTTTTTCCGGTTCCTCCTCTTTGGGTACTGTCTCAAATAATTGTTTCTGCATCTGACAGCAGTAATTCAGATACACCGCGATACGCTCTGCAATCGGGCGGCTGCGATCCTGAAGCAGTCCGATTGCATGCGACCTTACTGATTCGAGTTTTTCTGCAAGCTCATCATCGCCATCTTCCCACTCATATTCATCATAGTCCTCCGAGAGGATCTGCTCATCAAATCCGATCTGTTCTGTATCTGAAAAGACAATTCTTCCAACCTCTCCACAGGATAGACATAAAACTTTTTCTCTTGTTTTCGGATACTCCGTTGTAAACCTCGGATACTCTGTGCATACTTCTGAAAGCGAATCCTCCCCTAAAGTCAGACACACCTCACAGAGTCCTTTCTCATTCAGAAGCGGGCACCATCCCTCTTCATTCAATACAAAACTTCCATCCTCGCTGATCGACGCACGGATTTTTTCTGCCATCGGTCCTTTCAGATCTTTATAATAATCCAGGGTATCTTCGTCAATATCAATTTCCCATCCTCTGCAGCAATTATCCGGACATTTGTCCGCAATACACCGAAAATTCTTATAATATGAAGGCACTCTAAAAACCATTTTTCTTTTTGTTCCTCTCTATGTATTTATCAATCTTCCCTGAAATGACTACTTAACATATACCCAATGCACCAGACTCCGCCTGCCAGCGAAAGATATATAAATCCCTCGATCAGGGCCGCCACCAGTCGTCCCAAAGACATACTTCCCGCCATCTGTGCAAGGATCAGTTCTCTCACCGGACCGGTCAGGATCTTATAGCCACCTACATAACACCAGCCTAATACACCTAATGCATAACTAAAAGCCGCAGCAATCATTCTCCATGAAAACTTCATTTTACTCTCCATTTCTAGCCCGTTCCTCAGGGCATCTCAAGTTTGTGCGCAAGCACAAATCTTGTGTGTGAAAAATCTTATTTTTCACACTACTCTCCATTTCATTTTCTTTATTCCATCAGTAATACGATTTCCTGGTTCTTTCGCGTTTCGGGTACATCAATGATTCTCTGGTTCGAAGATCCTCTGAAATTCAGGGAAATATCCTTTTTTTCTAAAATAAAAGGTCCATCCACCATAACATCGATCATTGACAGGAAGGGCTCTGACGCCTCACAATACACCTTTCCTCCCGGAAGGAAATCCTCATACAGATATCCACTGTATGCCCAGATATTTTTATCCGGCAATTCTTTTTTTATTCTCTGTAACAGAGGAAGCAGTCCCTGCTGATTCTCCGGCTCACCCGGATCTCCGCCAAGCAGCGTCAGCCCTGCAATATAGGACGGCGCTAACGCCTGCATGATCTCATCCTCCGTCGTTTTTGTAAAAGGCTTACCATAAGAAAAATCCCATGTTTCCTCATTAAAACACTCTTTGCAGTGATGTCTGCATCCGGACACAAACAAAGACACCCTCACGCCCGTGCCATTCTCAATAGAACAGGGTTTGATCTGCGCATAGTTCATCTTTTATTCCTCCTTTTTCCGGGATCTGCAGGATTCCCGGATCACTAACTCCGGCTTTACAAGGATCTGTCTTTCTGACTCCGGGATGTTTCCCTCTTTCAGCAGTCCAAGAAGAAGTTCTGCAGCCATTTCACCTAATTTTTCCTGTGGATGCGCCACCGTGGTAAGCGGCACTTTTCCACTTGACGCAAGATAGGAATCATCATATCCTGTCACTGAAACATCATCCGGCACTTTAAGTCCTTCATCCTCTAATGCCCGGATGACCTCTAGTGCAATCTGGTCATTATACGATACCACACTGTCAAAGAAATGCTCACATCTCATCTTAGCCATATGACACATCTGTTCATATGGATGCGTTTTCCGGTCTTCCGTATAAAACCATACCACTTTATCCGGGTCATACGCAATCCCTGCTTCCTGTAAAGCCTGCACATACCCTTTGTGCCGCTGCTGTCCCTGCGTATCATCCGCTTTAAATATCCCTATGATGTGATGGTGCCCCAGTGAGATCAGATATCTTGTAACCAGATATCCTCCAAGGCAGTCATCTAAAAGGATATGGGGCTTTTCTGCAAGCTGCGCATAACTGCCCTGAATAAATACATATGGAATCCGATATTCATCCAGCGTCTGGTATAAATTAATATGTTTGCAGAAGATCTGACTTTTGCTTGGTTCTATGATCAGCCCATCAATTCCCTTCTGCAATAATTCTTCTAAACATTTTGCTTCCATATTTCTGGAATTTCTTGTATTCTTTAAAAGAATACTATATCCATTTTCCGTAAGGACTTTATCAATTCCCTGGATCACTCTCGGGAAAATATAATCAGACAGATATGTCGTGACCACTGCTATATTTTTTGTTTCACCCGTGCGTCTCGCCATCTCCGAACAAAACGTTCCACGTCCATGTTCCGCATAAATATATCCTTCATTCTGAAGGATCTGCAATGCTTTCCGCACAGTCTGTCTGCTTACCTGATATGTCCCGGAAAGTTCATTTTCCGACGGCAGTTTTTCTCCCGGTTTTATCTTTCCCGAAACAATCTGCTTTCTTAAGTCCTCCATCAGATCATAATATTTTAACTTTTTATCCATATATCTGCCCCCGGATCTTAGGTTTAAATCTCATTTCCTACTGCCCGTTTCGCCAGCATATCCGCTTCCTCGTTACCATCGATCCCGGAGTGTCCTTTTACCTTTCTGAAATGAATCCGGATCACATCCCGCACCGAAGCCACATAATCACGGTATGCCATAGTTCCTTTTTTATTGCATTTCCATGCGCCGGCCGCCCACATTTCGATTCCCATGTAATCATAATAAATCGTAACTTCCGGCAATCCTAATTCAACCGCTTTTCTGATTGCAGCCATACTGCCGCAGATTTCCCCTGCGACATTGCGCATCGCTGCCATCTCTGCATCCTTATCACTCCCCTGCAGCACTTCTTTTATGCCATCATGAATCAGAAAGCCACCATATCCGTAGACATGCGTTGCCACATTGTAAGAACCATCCACAAACGCATAGACAGACGGCATTGCCCCATCTTCCTGCTGCATTGTTTTCTTCATTGCATTTTGCATCTTTGGCGCAGCATCTGCTCCGGTATATGTCGCAGCTTTGGCAAAAGCCACTGCTTCTTCTCTTGTTTTAAAACTCTTATATACTGCTCCAGGAAAGCCGTCCACCATCGCTTTACATTCTGCCCAGCTCTGGTACACTCCCGGTTTTCTTCCTTTTTTTACTGCATAATATTTTCCTGGCATCTTTTCCTCTCTCTGACATTCCACTTTTTATTACTGCACTGTTTTTATAAAAATACTTCCACACTAATCCCAATGACGCAATTCATAATATAAAATGCCATACAGTTCCCTCACATAATAGGTGGGAAAATATACAAAAAATGTATGTGCCGGGGTACTGTAACTTTTCATTCCCAGCCTGGCTGCCATCTGATTCGCCCGATATTCATGAAATTCACTGGTAACCAGTGTCACAGTCATATCAAGTCCACGGTCTTTTAAAATTTCTCCGGTATATTTTAAATTTTCTTCCGTCGTTGTAGATCGTTCTTCTAAAATCAGACGATTTTCACTGATTCCCCGTTTTGTCAGCACTTCATACATGCACTGTGCTTCCGTGATATCTTCACCCGGTCCTCTGCCACCGGACAAAATACATACTGCATCTTTATTTACACTCAGATAATCATATGCAGCATCAATACGTTCCTCTAATATTCTGCTTGGTTTTGTACCTTTTACACTGCATCCTAAAACAACAGCTGTCGTATTTTGCGGCGGAGTGTGTAATGCTGAGTGGATCATCAGAAATGTCTCTGCCAACACTGTCATGATCATTATAAGTACAAGGACAAGCAGGAAAACACATATCCAGTGTGTTTTCCTGCCATTCCACAATATCAAAGCTCTCCTGTTCATACGCCCGAAAAAAATTCCATAACATAACAGGAATAACGAGATCAGAATCCCGGTCGCCGTTCCTATATTAAAAATTCCTTTGCATAACAGCGGCGCGAAGAACCAGAATAATAAAATGCCTCCGACCGCTATAATGACCATCTGTACACCGCGCATGAATTTCCTTTCTACATAAGCTCAAGTTTACAGTTTGCACGCATTTTCAACGGACATTCATAAACATTTTCATTTTTTTCTTTTGCAATGTAGGAAAGCGGACATTTTCTGCAGTCTCCCTTTGTAAAATCGCCTGCCACCTCAAATTTCAACACTGCTGTCATCGTCCCCTTTTTTTGGTTTTCCTTGCGGATATGATCCCAGGCAAGCACCTGTCCGCATCCCGGACATTTATCAGTTCCTACTGTAACTGCCCTCTTACAGGTCGGACAGCCATAGTATGGTTTACCACTCTGATCCAGTATCTCTACCACATCTGATGGAAACTGTTTGATCAGCTGTTCTCTTATATCGTCCTGCATATTTATTTCCTCCTTTATCCCAATGCGACATCTAATATCATCATGATCAGAAAACCTGCCGCAAATCCAATCGTATTAATATTGGAATGTTCTCCTTCTGATGCTTCCGGAAGAAGCTCTTCCACGACCACATAGATCATTGCCCCTGCTGCAAATGCAAGCAGATATGGCAGCATATGTGTGATGATTCCGGCTAAAATAATCGTAATTCCCGCCGCGATCGGTTCTACCACACCGGATGCCACGCCATACCAGAAGGCTTTTTTTGTACTGCCGCCTTCACTTTTCAGCGGAAGCGATATAATTGCACCTTCCGGAAAATTCTGAATTGCAATTCCTATGGACAATGAAAATGCTCCCGCCAGTGTAATTCCGTTGTTTCCTGATAAAAGTCCAGCGAACACAACACCGACTGCCATTCCCTCCGGTATATTATGAAGAGTAACAGCCAGTACCAGCATGGTTGTTTTTTTTAGGTGACTTGGCAATCCTTCCGGTTTGTCTTCATTCATATGAAGATGCGGAATGATTTTGTCCATCAGCAGTAAAAACAGGATTCCAAATATAAATCCGATTGCTGCCGGTAAAAATGCAAATTTTCCCATTCCCTCTGACATGTCGATGGATGGTATCAGCAGCGACCACACAGATGCCGCCACCATAACGCCGGATGCAAAACCAAGCAGTGCTTTCTGTACCAGACGGTTCAACCCGTTTTTCATAAAGAAAACACATGCTGCCCCCAACGAAGTTCCCAGAAACGGGACCAGTAACCCGATAACTAAATTCAATGTTTCCTCCTATCCATTTAACTTGGCATCCGCCTTATTCTGAAATTTTTCCGCCTGTACAATAAAACGCTCATGCGTTCCTTCTCCGACTTTTCCGGTCTCATCCTCTACTTCTACGGAAAATACAAGACGTCTTTTATCCACTTCCACTAAAGTGGTATTGCAGGTCACCTTCATTCCCACCGGTGATGCGGCAAGATGTTTTACATTAAGGCTCGTTCCCACAGTCACACATCCTTCTTCAAGTTCATCTGCAACACTCTTCCATGCGGTCTCCTCGATCAGGGCGATCATTGCCGGTGTCGCGAATACTGCTAACGTACCGCTTTTCATCACTGCTGCTGTATTTTCTTTCTCTACTATAATGGTATGCTGTCCTTTGATTCCTGCTTCTAACATTTTATCCTCCAAAGTTAAATTTTTATTTTAGTGATTTAGTACCATTACAGTTTATCATAAAAAGAACCGCACATCAATGTTGATATACGGTTCTTTTTCGCAATATGAATTTTATAAATGAAGCACTCTCTCTTTAATTTCCTGTGTTCTGCCCTGATTCCAGAACTGTGTTCCAATGTAGCCGCAGGTTCTGCGCGCCACGCTCATCTTGTTCTGGTCACGGTTACCGCAGTTCGGGCACTCCCAGACAAGTTTGCCGTCCTTGTCATTGACGATCTTGATCTCTCCGGAATAACCGCATTCCATACAGTAATCGCTCTTGGTATTCAGCTCTGCGTACATAATATTGTCATAAATATACTGCATCACTGCAAGTACAGCGTCAAGATTATTCTGCATATTCGGCACTTCCACATAGCTGATCGCACCTCCCGGAGAAAGCTCCTGGAACTGTGACTCAAACTTCAACTTATCGAATGCACTGATTTCCTCTGTCACATGGACATGATAGCTGTTTGTGATGTAGTTCTTATCCGTCACTCCCGGAATAATGCCAAAACGCTTCTGAAGACATTTCGCGAACTTATAAGTCGTTGATTCCAGTGGTGTTCCGTACAGGCTGAAATCGATATTGTGTTTTTCTTTCCATTCCGTACATGCATCATTTAAACGGCGCATTACTTTTAATGCAAACTCTGTTCCTTCCGGCTCGGTGTGGGAAACCCCCTTCATGTATCTGGTACACTCACAAAGTCCGGCATAGCCAAGAGAAATCGTGGAATAACCGTCATATAAAAGTTTATCGATCGTCTCACCTTTTTTCAGACGTGCCAGTGCACCGTTCTGCCAGAGAATCGGTGCCACATCAGAAGGTGTACCGAGCAGTCTCTTATGACGGATAATCAGAGCCCTGTAACAAAGATCTAACCTTTCATCCAAAAGTTCCCAGAATTTATCCATATCTTTTCCGGAAGAGCATGCGACATCCACGAGATTTAAAGTGACAACTCCCTGGTTAAATCTGCCGTAATACTTCTTACCCGGAACGTAATTTTTTGCATTTGCATAATTTCCTTTTGTGCGGTCAACAGTCAGGAAAGATCTGCATCCCATACAGGTATAACAGTTGCCGTCTTTTAACTTTTTCATGATCTTCTCTGAAATATAGTCCGGAACCATTCTCTTTGCCGTACATTCCGCTGCAAGTTTTGTCAGATACCAGTATTTGGTACCCTCACGGATATTATCTGCCTCTAACACATAGATCAGTTTTGGGAATGCAGGTGTAATGTATACGCCCTGCTCATTCTTTACACCAAGGATTCTCTGATGGAGCATCTCCTCGATCACTGCGGCAAGATCATCGCGAAGCTGGCCTTCCGGTACCTCATCCAAATACATAAATACCGTGATAAACGGTGCCTGTCCGTTTGTCGTCATCAGTGTGATCACCTGATACTGGATCATCTGCACACCACGGTTGATCTCTTCTTTCACACGGATCTCCGCAATTTTATTGACTTTATCCTCAGTCGGTGTCACTCCGATTGCTTCCAGTTCCGTGCGGACCTGCTTGCGGTATTTTTCACGGCTGACCTGTACGAACGGTGCCAGATGGGAAAGTGAAATACTCTGTCCGCCATACTGTGAACTTGCGATCTGGGCGATTGCCTGTGTTGCAATGTTACATGCTGTTGAAAAGCTCTTCGGACGGTCGATCATCGTCTCACTGATGACGGTTCCGTTCTGGAGCATATCCTCTAAGTTGACCAGACAGCAGTTGTGCATATGCTGTGCAAAATAATCCGCATCATGAAAATGAATGATTCCCTGCTCATGCGCCTCCACAATATCCGGCGGCAGCAAAAATCTCTTTGTGATATCCTTGCTGACCTCACCTGCCATGTAATCCCTCTGTACACTGTTTACGGTCGGGTTTTTATTTGAATTTTCCTGTTTTACTTCCTCATTATTACACTCTAACAAACTTAAGATCTGTTCATCCGTTGAGTTGGACTTGCGCACCAGTTCCTGTTTGTAACGATATGTAATATAGTTGCGCGCCACATTAAATGCACGCTGATTCATGATCTGGTTCTCCACCATATCCTGAATTTCCTCTACACTTGGGGAACGCTTCATATTTTCACAGGCAACTTCCACATTTTTTGATATCTCGTCAATCTGCTTGTCCGTCAGCTTCTCATAATCAATAACGCTGTTGTTCGCTCTGCGGATCGCCGCCTCGATTTTTTTAATATCAAAGGTATCCTCCATACCGCTTCTTTTAATAATTTTCATTTCCGATCAAATCCCTTTCTGTTCTGACTGATGGCTGCCTGCCATACCCATACGGCCGCATAACCTACGAGTATTTATTATACAATATATTGTGTCTTTGTCAATGTGTTTGGAACATATATATTTTCCCATTTTTATGATATCCGGACAGAATCGATCGTTGCAACCCCAGTAAATACGCGGTCTTTATTCACTATTACCAAATTTAAGGTGATTTCTTCGTCATTTTTTTCACTTGTATATCCTGCATCATTAACCACAATATCTAGTGTTTCTATTTTTTCATGCCACCACAGAAAGAATTCTTCGGACAGGTAATATCCACATCCAGATTCAAAAGCATCCGGTCTAAATATTTCTTAAGATCTTTTACCTCTTCATCACTCAGTCCTTTCTCTAAAAGAGCTTCCATTTCACGCATATCCTGCTCTGACCTCTCTACCATAGTACGTGCTTTATCTGTCAGCACCAGTTTCTTCAGCCTCGCATCATGCTCCACCGTCTCACGGCGCACCAGCCCTTTCCGTTCCATGACTGCAAGCATGTTTGATGCGGTTGCCCGCGATACCGAAAATTCCGTTTCAATATCCTTCTGATAGATATCCTTTCCATCATGATCCCGCAAAAATCCAAGCGTCCAGCGCTGCATTCCCGTAAGTGGTTCTTTTTCATTTTCCTGTTTTTTTGCCTCCATCCGCTTATGGATCTGGTTATGGATCAAACGTATTTTATATCCTATCATATCTGTATGCATGATTTATCTCCTGCTGAAATAATATTATTTTTTACATTGACATTCTTTTTTTTATGCCTTATAACTATATTGTTAGCACACTAACAAATAAAAATCAATTATTTTTTGAAAAGGATGTGATGTTATGTTAAAAACTCTGGGAGCTCAGATCAAAGAATTTAAGAAAGATTCTTTCCTCACTCCTGTTTTCATGATCTTAGAAGTACTCATGGAAACGATCATCCCACTGATGATGGCATCGATCATCGATAACGGCGTGGAAGCCGGGGATATCCACCATATTTACGTCATGGGCGGATGTATGGTCATTGTCGCGGGTGTTTCCCTGTTTGCAGGAACGATGGGTGGAAAATACGGTGCCCGCGCTTCCGCAGGATTCGCCCGTAACTTACGAAAAGCAATGTATGAAAATATACAGACCTTTTCTTTTTCCAACATTGACAAATTCAGCACCGCAGGTCTTGTCACAAGGCTCACCACCGATGTGACGAATCTGCAGAACGCATATCAGATGCTGCTGCGTATGTGCGTGCGCGCACCGATCTCTTTAGTCTGCGCGATGATCATGGCATTTTTTATCAATGCGAAACTCGCATGCGTTTACCTGATCGCTGTTATCGTACTTGGTGTGATCCTTGCCTTTATTACAATACGGGCACATCATTACTTTATGGAAGTATTTCCAAAGTACGATGACTTAAATGCATCGGTACAGGAAAATGTCTCCGCGATCCGTGTAGTCAAAGCCTATGTCCGTGAGGATTATGAAAAGAAGAAGTTCACACAGGCAAGCAAAAATATTTATAACATGTTTGTCAAAGCAGAGGGCGTACTCGCTTTCAACTCCCCTGTCATGCAGATTGCTGTATATAGCTGTATCATCGCATTAAGCTGGCTGGGGGCAAAAATGATCGTTGCAGGTTCTCTTACCACAGGCGAACTGATGAGTCTTCTTACCTATTGTATGAACATCATGATGAGTCTGATGATGCTCTCAATGGTTTTCGTTATGTTAGCCATGAGTATCGCAAGTGCCGAGCGTATCTGTGAGGTTTTAAATGAAAAAAGTGATATCACAAACCCGGAAAATCCGGTTTACGAAGTAGCCGACGGCAGTGTCACATTTGACCATGTAACATTCCGTTATAACAAGACCTCAGATAAACCGATCCTTGATGATATCAATCTTACCATCCACTCCGGTGAGACCATCGGTGTCATCGGCGGTACAGGAAGTTCTAAATCTTCACTCGTCAACCTGATCAGCCGTCTTTATGACGTTTCGGAAGGTACTGTTCTCGTCGGCGGAAAAGATGTACGTTCCTACGATCTTGACACCCTGCGCGATGAGGTCTCCGTAGTATTGCAGAACAACGTGCTTTTCTCCGGAACCATCTATGAAAACCTCCGCTGGGGCGATAAAAATGCGACTGATGAAGAATGTCGCCACGCATGCCATCTTGCCTGCGCAGATGAATTTATCGACCGCTTCCCGGACGGCTACAACACTTACATTGAACAGGGTGGAACCAACGTATCCGGTGGTCAGAAACAGCGTCTGTGTATTGCAAGAGCCCTGTTAAAGAAACCGAAAATACTTATTTTAGATGACAGTACGAGTGCTGTTGATACCGCAACCGATGCAAAGATCCGCAAGGCTTTTGCCGAAGAGATTCCGGACACAACCAAATTCATCATCGCACAGCGAATCTCCTCCGTCCAGAATGCAGATCGCATCATCGTTTTAGATAACGGTGTTGTAAATGGCTTTGGCACACATGAAGAATTATTAGAATCCAATGATATCTACCGCGATGTCTATGAATCACAGACCAGCGGAAGCGGTGATTTCGATGAAGGAGGTGCTGCATAATGGCAGAAAAAAATACCAAACCGGTTCATGGTCCGGGTGGCAGAGGTCCAAAAGGTCCACGTCCGAAAGTTGAAAATCCCGGCAGACTTTTTATGCGTCTGCTCGCTTACATTATGAAAAATTATGCAGTTCACTGTATTCTTGTCGTGATCTGTATTTTCATTACCGTACTTGCAAGTGTACAGGGTACCTGGTTTATGCAGACTCTGATCGACAGCTATATTCTGCCGCTCATCGGTCAGGCAGATCCTGATTTTTCCGGTCTGCTGCATGCCATCATGCGTGTTGCCGTTTTTTACCTGATCGGAGCAATCGCTTCTTATATATATACACGTATCATGGTAAATGTTTCACAGGGTACTTTAAAAAACCTGCGTGATGACATGTTTACCCATATGGAAGAACTTCCGATCCGCTACTTTGACACACATTATCACGGAGATATCATGTCCACCTATACGAACGATATCGATACACTCCGTCAGATGATCAGCCAGAGTATGCCACAGTTTTTGAACAGTATCATCACCATCGTGAGTGTATTTGTCAGCATGCTTCTCTTAAATGTTCCGTTGACAATCGTGACACTTCTTATGATCGGTGTCACACTTTTTGCCACAAAAAAGATCGGTGCACTCAGTGCAAAATACTTTATCGCACAGCAGAAAGATATCGCAACGGTCAACGGTTATATCGAAGAGATGATGAATGGTCAGAAAGTCGTCAAGGTCTTTACCCATGAAGAAGAAAGTATCGAAAACTTTAACAGATTGAATGACCAGCTCTTCCACAGTGCAGACAATGCCAATAAATTTGGTAATATTTTAATGCCTGTCAATGCACAGATTGGTAACATCAGCTATGTACTCTGTGCTTTAGTCGGCGGTGTACTCGCCTTAAACGGCATCGGCGGTTTTACACTCGGAAAACTTGCAAGTTTCCTTACCTATAATAAGAGTTTCAGCCAGCCGGTCAACCAGCTTAGTATGCAGCTCAACAATATCGTCATGGCCCTTGCCGGTTCCGAGCGTATCTTTAAGCTGCTTGATGAAGAACCGGAAACAGACGAAGGTTATGTTACACTCGTCCGCGCCAGAAAAGAAAACGGTCAGATCGTCGAATCAAAAGAACGTACCGGTATGTGGGCATGGAAACACACACATCAGGCTGACGGCAGTGTCGATTATATCGAGCTGAAAGGCGATGTTGTCTTTGATGATGTTGATTTCGGTTATAACCCGGATAAAATCGTGCTCCACAATGTAGACCTCTACGCAACACCTGGTCAGAAGATTGCTTTTGTCGGAAGTACCGGTGCCGGAAAGACTACGATCACGAACCTGATCAACCGTTTCTACGATATCCAGGATGGTAAGATCCGTTACGATGGCATCAACATCAACAAGATCAAAAAAGATGACCTGCGCCACTCTCTCGGTATCGTACTGCAGGATACACACCTGTTTACCGCAACCGTGATGGAAAACATCCGTTATGGAAAACTTGACGCCACCGATGAAGAAGTCATTGCAGCGGCAAAACTTGCCAACGCCGACACCTTTATCCATCAGCTTCCGGACGGTTACAACACACTTTTAACCGGTGACGGTGCCAACTTAAGTCAGGGACAAAGACAGCTTCTCGCCATTGCGCGTGCTGCGATTGCAGATCCGCCGGTACTGATCCTCGACGAGGCGACCAGTTCGATTGATACCAGAACCGAAAAGATTGTTCAGGACGGTATGGATAAACTGATGGCAGGACGCACCACATTCGTGATCGCCCACCGCCTCTCCACCGTTAAAAACAGTGACTGTATCATCGTATTAGAGCAGGGACGCGTCATTGAGCGCGGTAACCATGACAAACTCATGGAAGAAAAAGGAAAATACTATCAGCTTTACACGGGAAATCTTGCGGAAGGCTAACATTTTGCATGAAAAACGGGCATATATAAAGCGAAAACTTTATATATGCCCGTTTTAGTCTCCATTTTTGGTCAAACTCACAAACATTCTATAATTCTGAACGAATCTGTTTCCTCCACGGCAGAACGATATGCTCCGGCAGGTGTCCTTTCACGGTTTCTGCCCCGGAACAGATCTTATCTGCACAGCATAAGATCCAGCCTTCCATGTATTTTGGCGGAACGATATTTAATGGAAACATATGACATTTTATCTTATCCTTCTCTATCTCGTTCAAATCCGGGATATCACGGGCTGCATTCTCACACGCCTTTTTTGCATGATGAAATCCATGCCATTTATGTGATGCATCTTTCTCATGCCAGTCATACAAAAAATAATCATGTAACAGCGCACCGCGAACCAGCGAATGGATATCCACCGGCGCATTCATTTTCAGTGCCAGATAATAGCTGAAATATGCAACCGACACACTGTGGCGGAACACGCTGGTGTCACCGTGCTGCATATAGCGGTGTGACTCTAACAGACGGGACTGCTTGCAGAGTTCCTCTAAGGTGTCATAAAAGTATTTTTCCTGCTCGTCGGATAAATGATAGGTCATTTTGCTCCTTCTTTCCATGCTATTCAATAAAACAGTTACCTGGGCGAAACTCTGCTTTAGGCTGTGAACGTTGTGGGAAATTGACAGCTGAAACGAAAGCACGCTCTCGCTGCGTGTCGCTCGTAGCGGATACTAAGTGACCAAAATACGGTCACTAAATACCGACGGCTCCCAAGCACTTTCTTTTTCATCTGTCAATTTTCCACAACATCGCCAGTTCATGAATGAGTTTCGCAATTATCTTAGTATATGCACGCATAAACAAGATTGTCAAGCTATCGCAAAAATATGAGGACTTTTTTCAGTCCTCATATTTTTATACACATGATGTTGGTATCAAATATAATACCTTACAGTAACTCTTTTAATATCTGGTTCACAAGCGCCGGGTTTGCTTTTCCTTTCATGGCTTTCATGGTCTGTCCGACTAAGAATCCGATTGCCTTTTCTTTGCCGTTATGGTAATCCTCAACCGACTGTGGATTTTCTGCTAATATTTTCTGTACTGTCTCACGGAGTGCACCCTCGTCGTTGACTGTCTTTAAGCCTTTCTCTTCAACATATTTTTCCGGATCAATGTCGTCTTTAAAGATCAGTTCGAATACTTCCTTTGCGACCGTGTTTGTAATGGAACCGGAATCGGCAAGATTGATCAGTTTTGCAAGATTGACCGGAGAAAAACGGATGTCTTCCGGATCCATGTTGTTTTCCTTTAACAGACGCATAGTTTCGACCATGATCCAGTTGGACACTTTTTTCGGTTTGCCGCAAAGCTCGGTTGCCGCCTCAAACAGGTCTGCAAATTTTTTGTGTCCTGTGATGATCTCGGCATCGTATTTTGGAAGATCAAACTCTCTCTGGTAACGCTCTAATTTTTCCGTGCGCAGTTCCGGCTGGTTTGCCTTTACTTTTGCGATCCACTCATCGCTGATCACGATCGGGACGAGATCCGGCTCCGGGAAATAACGGTAATCCTGTGCATCCTCTTTGGAACGCATTGCATGGGAAGATTCCTTATTGTCATCCCAGCGGCGTGTCTCCTGCACGATCTTCTTTCCGGCTTCAAGCAGTTCGATCTGACGTGCACGCTCTCCCTCGATAGCTCTTGCGATCGCTTTAAAGGAGTTTAAGTTTTTCATCTCGGTACGGGTCCCAAACTTCTTTGCGCCGGCTTCACGGACGGACAGGTTGACATCGGCACGCATGGAACCTTCGTTTAATTTACAGTCAGATGCTCCCAGATACTGGATGATCATGCGCAGCTTTTCAAGATATGCGATAACCTCCTCCGCGGAACGCATATCAGGCTCGGATACGATCTCAATCAGCGGTACACCGGAACGGTTGTAATCTACGATGGAGACATCCTCCCACTCGTCATGCACCAGTTTTCCGGCATCCTCCTCCATATGGATCTCATGGATACCAATAATCTTCTTTCCGGCTGCCGTCTCGATCTCGACACCACCGTTTCTGCAGATGGGCAGATATAACTGGGAGATCTGGTAGTTCTGCGGGTTATCCGGGTAAAAATAGTTTTTACGGTCAAATTTACAGTACTGGGTAATACTGCAGTTTGTGGCAATTCCCACTGCCATCGCATATTCCACCACCTGACGGTTCAACACCGGAAGGGAACCCGGCATACCGGTACAGACCGGACAGGTATGTGTGTTTGGTGCACCGCCGAATGCCGTGGAACAGCCGCAGAAGATTTTTGTTTTCGTTGCTAACTCAACATGGACCTCAAGTCCAATGACAGTTTCATATATTTTACTCATGTCTATTCCTCCATTTTCGGACTATGCAAGCGGGCTGTGCTCATAGGTTCTTGTCTGTTCAAATGCATATGCCGCGCGGATGATCTTCTTCTCTTCAAAACAGTTTCCAATAAGCTGTAACCCGATCGGCAGACCGTTTTTATCTTTGCCGCACGGCAGTGAAATTCCCGGTAAACCGGCAAGATTTACGGAAATCGTGTAAATATCTCCTAAATACATCTTGATCGGATCACTTAAAGACTGTCCTAATTTTGGTGCAGTGGTCGGTGCTGCCGGTCCTAAAATGACATCATATTTTTCAAATGCTTTATCAAATGCCTGTTTGATCAGTGCCTTGGTGCGGAGTGCTTTCAGATAATATGCATCGTAATAACCGCTGCTCAGCACGAAAGAGCCAAGCATGATACGGCGTTTTACCTCCGGCCCGAATCCTTCAGAACGGGACTTTTTGTACATGTTGTGAAGTCCCTCGTATTCTTTGGTGCGGTAACCATATTTGACACCGTCAAATCTTGCCAGGTTGGAACTTGCCTCTGCACAGGCGATAACATAATATGCAGGGATCGCATATTCTACCAGGCTTAAATCAAACTCTTCCACGATGGCGCCCTTTTTCTTTAATTCCTCTGCAGCCTGCAAAACTGCTGCTTTTACTTCCGGATCTAAACCCTCCCCGAAATAATCACGCGGAATACCGATCTTCATTCCTGCAACATCATCCACCAGTGCACTGGTAAAATCGTAATCTTCTCTTTTTACAGAAGTGGAATCCTTTGTGTCATAAGAAGCAATCGTCTCTAAAATCGTTGCACAGTCTGTCACATCTTTTGCGACCGGTCCGATCTGATCTAAGGATGAACCGTAAGCGATCAGTCCGTAACGTGATACCGTTCCGTAGGTCGGCTTGATTCCGGTCACGCCGCAGAAGGAACTCGGCTGACGGATGGAACCGCCAGTATCTGATCCAAGTGCAAAGACACATTCCTCTGCTGCAACCGCCGCACAGGAACCGCCCGAAGAACCGCCCGGCACATGCTCTGTGTTCCACGGATTTTTTGTCTCGCCATAAGCGGATGTCTCTGTCGTGCTTCCCATGGCAAACTCATCCATGTTGGTCTTTCCTAAAATAACTGCCCCTGCTTTTTCCAGATTTAAAACTGCCTCCGCCGTGTAGGTCGGAATAAAGTTATATAAAATCTTAGAAGAACAGGTGGTAAGCAGATCTTTCGTACACATATTGTCTTTGATGGCAACCGGTACACCTGCAAGCGGCCCCGTCAGTGTGCCGTCATCAATCTGTTTCTGTACTTCCTTTGCGCGTTTCAGTGCTCCCTCTCTATCTACTGTCACAAAGCTGTTTACGAGTTTTTCTTTTTTCTCAATCGCGTCAAGCGCCGCCGTAACAGCTTCCTCTACTGAGATTTCTTTTGCTTTTATTCTTTTGCCGAGTTCCACGGCAGTCAAACTCATAATATTCATATAAATCTCCATTCCTGCTCCTGCTTTTTATCCGAACATTTTCTTTGCCTGCTGCACAAAATGTTCTTTGAGCAATCTGATTAATCTCCAATTGTCTTTGGCACTTTAAATCCACCGTCTTTCTGTGCCGGTGCATTCGAAAGCGTCTCTTTGCTGCCGTCTCCGTTTGTCACTACATCTTCCCGGAATACATTGTTTACCGGGAACACATGTGACATCGGCTCCACTCCTGTGGTATCAAGTTCGTTTAATTTATCAATATAGTTGAGCATTTCTTCCATATCTTTCTTGGCATGCTCTTTTTCTTCCTCATTCAGCTCTAATTTTGCAAGGATTCCGACATACTCGATCGTCTCGTCTGAGATCTCATTTTTGCGTCCTGTTTTAATGACTTTCGGTTCTTCCTCTTCGATCTCCGGTTCAAGGGTTTCCTCCGGCTCTTCAGCAACAACCGGTCCAACAACCAGACCATAGCAGGCAACATCCCCTGCCCCGGAGTTGTTCCACTCTGCCTGGATCGCAGTTCCTTCATATTTTAATCCACATTTTTCCATCACTTTCGCAGAGTATGAATTTCTGGTATCACATCTCGCCTGGATCCTGCGTGCGCCGACTTCATTGGTCAGGTATTCCACAACGGCTGAAAGCGCCTCGGACATGATTCCCTTATGCCAGTAATCGCAGCTTAAACAATAGCCGACTTCCATGGACTGTACTTTTTCATTGACCATCACCACACCGATGCTGCCGATTGCCTCACCGATCTCTTTTAATTCGATACACCATTCATATTTTTCCGGTTTATCGTATGCAGCGATCCAGCCTTTTAAAATGCCTTTCGTCTCTTCTTCACTCTCATGTGCAGGCCACAGCAGATATCTTGTCACTTCCGGATCCGATGCCCAGTTACGGTACATCGGCTCTGCATCGGAAAGTGTAAATTTTCTTAAAACAAGACGTCTTGTCTCGATTGTTTTTGTTCCCAAATGTTTCACGGCTGTTCTCCTTTTTCATTCATATGATGTCTGTTTGCAAAACTCCATTTTACATTCAAAATATTTTGGATTTACGGCTCTAATCTGCTTAAATCACGCGGGAACAGCGTCGTCTCACGGACGTTGTCCTCACCGACTAATTTCATGGTCAGACGCTCTAATCCGATTCCAAGTCCACCATGTGGCGGCATGCCATGTTTAAATACGGATAAATACTGTTCCATTCCCTCAGACTCCATACCACGCTTTTCGATTTTTTCCATCAGTTTGTTGTAATCGTGGATACGCTGTCCACCGGTCGTGATCTCAAGTCCCTGATATAAAAGGTCAAAACTTAAGGTATAAGTCGGATCTGCCGGATCGTCCATCGCGTAAAACGGACGTTTCTTGGATGGATAATGTGTGACAAATACGAAATCCGCATCATACTCTTCTTTGAAATACTGTCCGATGAGTGTTTCCTCCTCCGGCTCAAGATCGTATGGGTTTCTGATCTGGCGGTGATATTTTTCTGCCACTTTTTCTTTTGCTTCATCGAAACGCACGGTCGGAATTTTGTCGACGTTCGGCAGTGTGACGCCTAATAACCGAAGTTCCTCTGTATAATCTTTTTTGAGCAGTGCGATCATATACTGCAAAAATCCGGTCTCCATCGCCATGATATCTTCAAATCCATCAATATATCCCATCTCAAAATCAAGGCTGGTGTACTCGTTCAAGTGACGTTTGGTATTATGTTTTTCTGCACGGAATACCGGCGCCGTCTCAAATACCCGGTCAAATACGCCGACCATCATCTGTTTGTAAAACTGAGGACTCTGCTGTAAAACTGCCGGTCTGTGAAAATATTCCAACCGGAACAGGTTTGCCCCGCCCTCTGCACTTTTTGCACCGATCTTTGGTGTATGGATCTCTGTAAACCCCTGACCGTATAAGAAATCACGAAATCCCCGTACCACACCTTCCTGAATACGGAATTTTGCACGCTCCCTGACATTTCGAAGGGCGATCGCACGGTTGTTTAAATTCGCCTCCAAGGAGGTATTTAATTTCCATTTTGAGATTGCAAGCGGCATCGGTGCAGCCGGTTCGGACAATACCTTGATTTTATCCAGACGGATCTCAAATCCGTGTGGTGCACGTTCCTCCGGTTTTACGGTTCCCTCCACATCAATCGTTGCTGCCTCTTTTAAATCTTTTAAGTCAAACTGTGTTTTTCCTTCTTCGTAAACACACTGGAGCAGTCCTTCTCTCTTTCTTAAGACGATAAATGCAACTTCACCCATATCACGGATGGTATGCACTGCTCCGTTTACTTTTACACTTTTTCCCTCATAGCTGCCGGTCAGTAAATCACCGATCTCTAAGGTTTCCTTTTTGTTTACACCTGTCATGAATTCCATATTCTGTACACTCCTTTAGATATGATAAGGTGCGGGACGGGAACCTTTTTGAAAAACAAAACTCTGTCTTTCAGATTTTCAACAAATAATAGAATGCACGCTCCGCGAACATTCTATTATCATGAATACAAAAAACCCCGGAAAAGCATATGCTTTTCCGGGGCGAAATCTCTTAGTATCCCGCGGTACCACCCGCATTGAAAAATGATGTCGTTCTCATCATCTTTCCGCTCTCTGTGCTTAACGCGCACCCACGTACTGACCTACTTTCGATCCACTGCCGCTGTTTTTAAGATCAACCGCTCGTGCAAATTCCTGTTCAATCAGTCTGCTCCAGAGTGTTCCCTTGACCTTCTCTTTCAAACAGCGCTCTCAGTCGGTGACGCTGTATTCCTGTCGACGCCCAAAGATCAGAGTCTCTTTCATCGCTTTACTGTTTTAACGTTGTAACATTTATACCACATTGATTTCCTGTTTGCAATATTTTTTTTACAACTTTTTTTATTTTACAGTAATTTTGCAGGCTGCTTTCTTTCCACTTGCAGTTTTTACAGTAATCGTGGCTGTTCCTTTTTTCAGTGCCTTGACTTTACCATTCTTATCAACTGTTGCCACTTTTTTGTTGGAACTCGTCCAGGTAAGTTTATCTGTTGAGGAAGAAGGTGTCATAGTCGCTTTTAAGGTCAGAGTCCTGCCCTTTGCAACAGTCGCCTTGGTTTTGTTTAATTTTACCTTGGTTGCCGGTACTTTTACCGTCACTTTACAGGTTGCTTTCTTTCCACCTGATGTCTTTGCGGTAATCGTTACAGTACCTTTCTTTACAGCCGTTACAACACCATTTTTATCGACTGTAGCTACTTTCTTGTTAGAACTGCTCCATGTCACTTTGTCCGTTGCATTCTTATCAAGAGTAGCTTTCAGCTGTTTTGTTGCATTTTGCTTTAATGTCAGTTTCTTTGCACTCAGTTTAATACCTGCTGACTTCTTATTACTCTTTACAACGGTCACTTTACAGGTTGCTTTCTTTCCACTTGTTGTTTTAACTGTAATCGTAGCTGTTCCTGTTTTGACTCCTTTGATCTTACCGCTCTTTGTTACTGTCACTACCTTTTTGTTTGATGTAGACCATGTAAGTTTATCTGTCGCTGTCTTCGGAAATACAGATGCTGTCAGTTTTACGGAACTTCCCTTTTTGATACTCATCGCCGGTGTCAGATATACTTTGGTTGCCGGATCTGTAACCGTGATCTTACAGGTTGCCTTTAAACCATTCTTTGTGGCAGCTGTAATTGTAGCGGTTCCTGCTTTCTTTGCAGTTACTTTTCCGTTTGCATCTACTTTTACAACAGAGGATTTGGAAGATTTCCATTTCACGGCTTTATCCGTACAATCCTTCGGAGTGACTGTTGCCTTTAAGGTATATGTTTTTCCTTTTTTCAGGCTGAGTTTTGTCTTGTTTAATTTGATCTTCGCTGCCTGTACCTGATCTCCTACAGTTACTTTACATTCTGATGTAAACAGTCCGTCTTTTGTTGTCACGGTAATTGTTGCAGTTCCTTTGGCATTTGCAGTTACATTACCATCTTTGTCAACTGAAGCAACTGTTTTGTCAGAAGTCTTGTATTTTACTGCTGTGTTTGTTGCATTCTGCGGTGCTACTACTACATTTTTAGAAATGTTTGCTGTTTTACCTTTCTGTAAGGTGATCTCTGTCTTTTTCAGTGAAACTCCTGTTACTTTGACTGCACGTTCTTCTGCCTTAATCTTATATGCAGGATCAAAACCAGGTTTTAAGTTTTCTTCATCCACAGAAACCTGTTTTACATGACCCTTGTCTGTTAAGATCACACCATTGTATGCCGGAACAGTTACCGTCACGCTGCCTCCTGCAGCACTGTAACTATTACCTGCGATCACATCTGCAAGTTCTGCTGCATTAATTCCAAGTTCTGCAACATTTACTGTCACAGACTTGTCTGCTGCACTGTTGTTCATCAAAACAAGCATGATATCCGAATCATCACTTCTGACATAGCCTAAAATTTCTTTATCTGTGCCATATACCGGCTCTACGGAGCCTGTTCTCAATGCACTGTAACTGCTTCTTATTGCAGCAAGTTTTGCATACCATTTTACCAGATTCTCATTTCCTTCGCCCCAGATCATCGCACGGCGGTCATCTGGATCATCTGCACCTACCATACCAAGCTCATCACCATAGTAGATCGTCGGTGCACCTGCATAGGTAAACTGCATTAACGCAACTAAATACTGTTTCTGTTTTGCTGCATCTGAAGTATTCTCGTAAGTCGGGAATGCCTCTGCAATTTCTTTCTGGTTTCTATCGTCATCAATACCATCTAAGTAAGATAACAAACGTGTTGTATCATGAGAGTCAACAAGGTTCATCATCGCATAAAATGCTTCTTTCGGATAACGCTCTCTCAAACGCTCCAGCGTATTTAACGCATTTTTTGAATCTCCGCCTTTTGCATAGGCGATTGCTGCTCCACGGAACATATAGTTCATAACAGAGTCATACATGTCACCCATCAGATATTTGACTGCATCCGTCCAGATCTCTCCGATGATCACGTTATCACTGTCAAGTGCCTTTACGGATTTACGGAAATGCTGCCAGGTCTCATCCGATACTTCATTGGCAACATCGAGTCTCCATCCGTCCATTCCTTTTGACAGCCAGTACTGTGTTACACTGTTATCTGCGGTCTTACTTGTCTCATTTTTTCCGATTACTTCTTCTGCCCAGGTACCGGTCTGATATTCGGAACCGTTCGTTGCCTTGATGATCGGCATGGAGTCATAACCCCACCATCCATCATAACCATATACTGGTTTTCCGGCACGAAGTCCTACGGAATCACATACTTCATCGTCATTGTCATCTTTTAAAGTTGTATCGGAAAATACATCAAACCATTCTGTATAGTCATAGTTTGTAATTCCATACTCTGCCGTAAAATATTCTTTTGCCTGTTTTTCTGCTTCCTCTTTGGAAATCTTTTTCTCGCTCATGGCATCGTATACATATGCCCAGTAAGGATAAGCTCCGATCGTATCGGTTCCATCTTCCAGATACTCATAGTAACGGTCAAAATAAACAGAATCATCCGATACATGATTGAATACACCATCCAATACAACATGCATATTATTCGCTTCTGCTACGCTGACCAGTTCCTCAAAATCTCCAAGTGTTCCAAGGATCGGATCAATATTTTTATAGTCGCTTGTATCATATCTGTGGCTGGAAATAGATTCAAATACCGGATTTAAGTAGATCACGGTAACACCAAGTGCTTTTAAGTAATCGATCCGTTTTGTAATACCCTTTAAATCTCCACCATAGATCTCATTGCTCCAGTTTCCATCGCCCTTATATGCGTAAGTCGGATAGGTATCCGGATGTAATGTGATCTGCTCCGGGTTCTCCGGTAAAATATACCAGTCATTCATATACTCATACTGTACCGTACCTCTTGCATCCGAAGTGATGGTATCGTTTGTCACATCGCCATTATAGAAACGATCCGGGAAGATCTGGTAGATCACTGCATTTTTCATCCAGTCGGGTGTCTTATAACCTGACTGATATACGATCTGATCATATGGTAAAAGATTTAACAGATTGGCTGCCACACCGGCCCCATAAAATCCGTCATCATCGCCATACATTACCACTGCAGTTTCATTGTATACTGCAAAGAAATACTGATATTCTCCAAGTCTGTCATAGCTTGTAGTAACAGACCATCTCTGTTTTCCATCTTCCGCACCCTCTGCTTTTTTCATGGAAAGTGTTTTCTTTGCCACGCCTTTTACGACCAGTTTGACTGCAGTAACTTCATCTCCGGTATCGATGGAGTAGGTAACTTCCTCTCCGGTTGCCACCGCACCGTATACTGATTTGTAAGCTGTATCCTTAGAATCAAATACAAGTTTGTTTGTTGCAACTTCTTTGTCAGAAGCATTCGAATAATAAATGCCTGATTCCGGATCATAATAGAATGTAACATCCTTTGTGGTATCTACCGTATATGGATCCATTTCAACAGTCTCATCCTCTGATACGATCTTCGTATCGGAATAAGTACCAGCTTCCATGTTTGCCACAGTTGCGCTGTAAATTCCGGTCAATCTGCTGTCAGAAAATCTTGTATCTGCCAGAATTCCTGTTCCCTGCAATAACAGGCTTGCCCCAAATTTATAATCAATACTGCATTTTGAATAATGGCTGAAGTCCGAATAATAAATCGTAACATCCTGAGGTTCTGTCACGGTAACTGCAATGTTAGATCCGCTTATAACACCGCCTGCTCCATAGTTTTCGCTCCAGTCACCCATCGTAATCTTGTACTCGTAATTTGCCGCCGGAACATTTTTAAATGTATAGGAATATAACCCCTCTCCCATGTATGTCATTATATTTGATGCTGCATCCCAGCTTTTTCCAGGAAATGTACCCGGTATACAGACCATTCTGCCGGTAAATTTATCCCTGGTATAAGAAAGATAAGTATCTTTTCCAACTGTAACACCAGCGGATGTTTCAATGTCTTTTTTTGCACCATCTACTTCGATGTAATATACGATGTCCAATGCATCATCTCCAAGGAAAATCGCATCCGTGGTATATGCATTTGCAACACTTTTATCTGCTGTCATGGTAACCGTCTTTAATGCAGAAGTTCCTTTTTCCTCCACCTCTGATTTTTTACCATAAACAACCTTTACTTTATCTTTTACGTTTTCTGCAACAGCCGTGAATGTGGTAGTTCCATCTGCATTGTCGACTGCCTGGTCCGATACCTCTTTTGTGGAAGCAAGTGTAATTGTTCCATCTTTATCCATGTACCAGTTCCAGGTGCCGTCTTTCTGGATATAATATACATCGGTTGGCGTTTCTGCTACAAATTTATCCAACAGTTTGTCGTAAGTATTGTCACCTGTTTTTGTATCATCCGCATTATCTGCATCTACAAACTGAAAGCCTCCGAATGTTCCTTTGACAGTGAGTTTGTAAAATCCATTCTCTTCTGCTGTGAAAAGATCTCCTTTTACGTCCCAGCCGGTGATCGTTTCCTGACCTTTTGTATCAGTGATGGTCAATTTGTCATTCCAGTGCTGCATTGCCGGCTTTGACCATTTTGTTTCCGGTTTGATATGCATGGTAAGGTAAACAAGTTCCGGCTCTTTTAAGGCTTCTGTGCCTGCTGCATCTAAATACCAGCCCCAGTTACCGTCTTTGCAGATGTAATAGAGATCTGTCGGAGTGTCACCAGTATATGATTTCATAGTGCTGACAAATCCCTGTCCTGCTGTGTTCTTTGACGGATCTGCATAATCTAAAAACTGGAATCCCGTAAAATTACCGTTTAATGTTACACTGTAAAATTTTCCGTCTTTATCCGCTGTCAGAAGCTGTCCTACTGCGTCTTCCCAACCTGTAATCTCCTGGTTTTTTTCCGTTGCACCAGATACGATTGTGTTATCATCTCCCCAGAACTGAAGTGCAGGCGTTTTGTACTTTGCAGAACTGTTATCCATGTGCAGTGTCAGGTTCATTGTTCCTTCCACAGCTTTCACTTCCTGCTCTGTTTCCGTTTCTTCTGTTTCCTCGGATAATTCAGTCTCATCTTCCGTTGTTTCTGTTACAGGTGCCTCTGTTTCTGCATCTTGGGTCTCTGCTTCTGTTACTGCTGCTTCCGCATCCTCTGTTTCTGCATCTTCGTTCTCTGCTTCTGCATCTTGGGTCTCTGTTTCCGGCTCTTTCGTTTCCTGACTCTGACTTGTACCAGTTTCTTCTTGTACCGCGGTATCTGCTTTCGTCTCTGTTTCCCCGGTTTTTTCTGTCACAGCATTTTTTGTTTCTTCCATACGATCTGCATCGCTGGATTCTTCATGTACCGTTTCTTCTGTCCCCGTTTCAAGCTCCGCCGCCGCTGCAGATATGGCTCCCGGCGTCTCTGGTAACGTTACCAGCATACCTAAAATTAAAAGCCAGCTAAGTGATTTCTTAGCGGCCTTCTGTAAAATCTTTTTGTTTTTCATTTTTCAAAGTCCCCCATTTTCGATTTTCGATCATACCCCAGTTTGCCGGATAAGATCATTAACCGGTCTTATACATGTCCCTCTCCCCCTCTTTCAAATTTTCGTATTTTTTCGCACTTCTATATCTTATATTTATTCGTTGATTTATACAAGTTGTTTTCGTATTTTAATTCTATTTTCGTCTGTTTGACCAATTTTGCAAATTGATTTTTATGAATTATTCGGGTATTGACTTTGGGCGAAAATATGCGAAAATATTTTTCTGTTACTTTTGGGCAATAAAAAAACAGTGTCTCCTGTTCTGACCGATTCCACCCTTTCATTGTCAGATTTTGGTCTGACTGACTTTCGTGGCAGATACGGACATATATCATCGACACTGTCTTTCTCAATATTTTTTTATCAGATCTGCCCTGTTTCTTTCAAGTATGCGAGCAGTCCCTCACAACCGGAAACAACATTCTGGTAGGTCTCGTCAAACCTGCCAGAATACCATGGATCTGAAATGGATTTTCCTTTTCTTTTGGGATCTGCAGCAAAGTCCAAAAGAAGTTTTATCTTGCCATCGACATCCGGTCCCGTGATGCGTATGGTGTTTTTGATGTTGTTTGCATCTGCACAGAGCAGATAGTCATAATACCCGTAATCTTCTTTTGTTACCTGCCGTGCACGTTTTTTTGAAAAATTTGTGTATGCTGTTTTCCCTATCCCATGCTTCCTCAGCTCCGCCTGCGCCGGCGGGTAGATCGGATTGCCGGTGCCGTTCCAGATTTCTTCGCTGCTGGTGGCAGCGGAAGCGATCTCGAAGTGGGAAGTGAGGTTTTGTTTTTCCACCAGATCCTTTAGGAGGTACTCGGACATGGGGGAGCGGCAGATGTTGCCGTGGCAAATAAAAAGCACTTTAATTTTATCTTGCATATCTTCGTTTTTCCTTGTATATCCTTATTTTTCCTAGGTTTTATCGCACTTTCACGACATCTAACCCAATGGTCTTATCCTAGCATAAAATCGCATATTTTACCATATCTCGGTAAGTAAAATGAGTACAAATCTAGGTATAAACCCGATTCGTACTCATCAGTACTTTTTCCCTATGCCCTTTATTTCCTTACTTGGCACACTTTTTCATTTCTTTTTCTATCCTTTCAAGCCTCTCCATTTCTCTCTGTGCATCTTCCAACTTAAGGTGTGTATACACATTTGAGGTAACACTTATATCTGTATGTCCCATTAAATATTTCAATGTTTCTACAGATATTCCTCGCTTTGCCGCATTCGTACAAAATGTATGACGGCACACATGTGGTGTTATCTTTGGAAGTTGCACTCGATAAATTCTATTGTACTTCTCAACCACATGCTGAAAGCGTTTTTCCCATTGATAGGGCATCATTGGTTTTCCACGCTTATCCAAGAACAGAAAACCTGTACAACCATCTATCATTTCCTCGACTTTAGGTTTCTTTCTATTCTGTACTACCCTCTTGAATGCTGCATAAACTTCATCCGACATTGGCAATACTCGTGTCCCAGCTTCAGTTTTTGTTTTTTCTATGTACTTTCCCCTACTGCCAACATACTGTAATTGATGGTTCACGTTGATTGTTCTTTTCTCCAAGTCTATATCCTTTAACGTAAGTCCGCAAAACTCGCCTATTCTCAAGCCTGTTCTAAATAATATAAACATCCCATCGTAGCACTCACTGAAATGTTCATCCTGTTGAACAAACCTTAAAAACTCCTTTTCTTTGATGCCTGCTACTTTGACAACGGAAGCCAGTACATTGCAAAGCAGATCCGGTTCTCACTTGCCAGGCTTGGGATCCGTGTCATGCATGCAAAACCACGTTCCGGGAAAAGCAAGGGCAAGATTGAAAAGTTCCATCAGGTGGTGGATGACTTTATCCGTGAATCGAAGCTTAAAAATATCAGGACACTGGAAGAACTGAACCGTCTCTGGGCTGTCTATCTGGAGGAATACTATCATAAGCAGAGGCATGCCGGTATCGCAGAATACTACGAAAGCCTTGGATCCGCTGTTCCGGAAGAAGGGATCTCCCCACTTCAGGAGTGGAACCGGGACAGCCGTCCGCTGGCCTTTCTGGATGCAGCGGCGGTATCGGAAGCTTTTCTCCATCATGAGCAGAGGAAAGTCGACCGGGGAGCCTGCGTCAGCTTCCGTGGAAAACGGTATGAAACGAAACCTTCCCTGATAGGACACACGGTAGAAATCTCATATGATCCGGCAGCCCCGGAGCAGATCACCGTCTCCTATCAGGGAATGGAGCCTTTCACCGCAGCCCCGCTAAAAATCGGTTCGTATTGTGACAAAAGACCGGCTCTTCCTGCTTCCATGCAGGAACATACCCCTACGACCTCCCGCTTTCTGGATGCACTGGAAAAACGTCATGAACAGAACCGGCGGCAGATGGCAGACGCCATTTCCTTTGCCGCGTACCGGAAGGAGGCGGATGACTGATGTATGAAGCATTCTTCGGCATGGAGCACACGCCGTTTGTCCGTGCTGTTCCACCGGAAAAGCTGTATGAATCCAATGCATTCCGTGAAACCCTCGGACGGCTGTCCTATGTGGCAGACCGTCAGATGTTTGCTGTCGTAACGGCTGATCCAGGATGTGATAAATCAACCCTGATCCGCAGATTTTACTCGGAACTTCCAAAAGAGGATTACATTGTCCTGTATCTGTCTGATTCAAAACTGACACCACGATGGTTTTATAAAGGGCTGCTGGACCAGCTGGGACTGGAATCCCGTTTTTATCGTGGTGATTCCAAACGCCAGCTGCAGCAGGAGATTGAGATCATCCGGGGAGTGCAGCATAAGAAGGTCGTCTGCATCCTTGATGAAGCGCATCTGCTGGAAAAGGAAACACTGGAAGAATTCCGTTTTCTGCTCAACTACAGATTTGATTCCATGAGTCCCATGGCTGTTGTGCTGGTCGGGCAGACCGAGCTGTGGGAAAACAAGCTGAAACTGCAGCGGTATGCCGCTATCCGCCAGCGCATTGATATGTACTGCACCCTGCCACACCTGGACAGGTCTGAGACAGAACAGTATATCGCAAGCCATATGGATTACTCCGGATGTACCCAGGAGGTCTTTACGGCCAAAGCGCTGGATGAGATCCATAAAGCATCGGCCGGGATCCCGCGTATGGTCAACCGGATCGGTGAAAAAGCTCTTATGTATGCATTTCAAAACCAGAAGCGCATGATCGATGATTATATGATCAAGTTCGTCATAGAGCATGAAATGCTTGGAACCATAACAACGTAAAGCTTATTGCCGCCTGGATTCAGGCGGCAGCCCTGTGGGGCTGGCTGATGACAGAAAACCAGTCAATCTGATGACAGTTCATGTGTAAGCGATGAATAACACACCGCCTACCCAAAACAGTAAACGACTACCATTTACT